>CAJDWU010000020.1_pt1 | contig 44298 bp, 41 predicted proteins | sample 7391771 | NCBI WGS metagenome assembly CAJDWU01 (sample SAMEA7055737, study PRJEB34461) | soil metagenome | biome: terrestrial ecosystem; feature: Peninsula; material: soil | place: Antarctica | collected 2016 | reverse complement strand
TGCCTGCGAGCCCGAGTTGCCACCACTGGAGATGATCAGAGGCAGGAACAGCGCCAGCACCACGGCACTGGCGATCTCGGCCTCGAAGAAGCCCATGGCGGTGGCCGTGAGCGTCTGGCCAAGGAACAACAGCACGAGCCAGAAGGCGCGCTTGCGGATGACCCTGCCCAGCGAGATGCTCAAGTAAGGCTCGTCGAGGGCCTCCACACCACCGAGCATCTGGATGTCCTCCGTTGCCTCTTCCTCGGCCACGTCGAAGACGTCGTCGACGGTGACGATGCCGACGATCACCCCCTTCGAGTCGACGACGGGCAACGCCGATCGGTCGTGCTTGCGGAACACGGCCACAGCCGACTCTTGGTCGTCGGAGGCGTGTAAGGCCACGAAGTTCTCGTCGATCATGTTCGCTATGCGCGTGCTCGGGTCCACCAGCAGCATCTCGCGCATGCGCAGGTCGTCGATGAGCACCCCACCCGGGCCCGTCACGTAGACCACGTTGAGGGTCTCCGAATCGCTCCCGTACACGCGCACGTGCTCGAGGGCCTCCCCTACCGTCCAGTGCCGCTTGACGGCCACGTAGTCGGGCGTCATGAGGCGCCCGATGGAGTCCTCTGGGTAGTTGAGGAGCCGCGTCGCTATGTCACGCTCAGCGGGCGTGAGGAGGTTCATGAGGCGGCGGGTGACTTCGCCCGGGAGCTCCTCGAGCAGCGCAGTGCGGTCGTCGGCCGACATCTCGTTGAGGATCCCGGCCACCTCGCGGTCGCCCAGGCCCCTGATCAGTCGCTCCTGTGAGGCGAGGCCCAGGTACTCGAACGTGTCCAAGGCTCGCTCCTTGTCGAGCAGCCTGAACACGACGGCCTCGACCTCGTAGGACAGCCCTTCCAACACCTCTGCCATGTCGGGCGGGTCGAACTGCATGAGGCGGCTGTGGAGCGCGTCGAAATGCCGGCCGTGAACGAGCTCCGTGAGCTCGGCGAGCAGTCCTTGGCGAGTGTCGTTCTCAGGCATGGTTTCGTCCTAACACGGGGGCGCTAAAGTACCTGGCCGCACAAGCGCACTAGCGCTGTGCTAGTACGTTGGAGCACAAGCATTCGAAGGGCCGGCGAGAGCATCAGTTGAGTTCGTCCAGGGTGAGGCTGAATGACGGCACGAAGGTCTCGAGGAAGTACCGCACCGCCGGATCGTCCATTTTCGCCAGCTCGCGGTGGATCGTCTGTTCCGCCCTCGCGAACTCCTCGTTCCCGGCCTTCGCCTCTTCCAAGCACTTCAGGTAGGCGGAGATCTTGTCGGCGTGCTTCACGACCCGCCAGCTTGCCGCCTCCTCCTCTGCCGGGAAGAAGAGCGTGGTGTAATCGGCCTGAAGGTCGGGAGGAAGCATAGCCACCAAGCGCCGACGGGCCACGGTCTCGATGCCGCCGAGCGCCTCCTTGATGGTCGGGCTGAAGTACTTGATGGGTGTCGGGACGTCTCCCGTGATCACCTCCTCGGCATCGTGGAAGACCGCCAGCAACGCGGTTCGTTCGGGGTCGAAGGCCCCGCCGAAGAGCCGGTTGTGGATGACTGCCAGCGCGTGCGCGATCATGGCCACCTGCAACGAATGCTCCTGCGTGTTCTCCGCGCGGGTGTTGCGCATGAGGCCCCAGCGCTGGATGAACTTGAGCCGGGCGAGGTATGCGAAGAAATGGCTAGTCACGCTCGTCATCGTATCCGTATGAAACAATCCATTGACGCCGAGGCCGGCCAACATTAGGCTCAAACAGTAGGAGGACATAAGTGAAGCGTCTCGCCCTCATTGCAATAGGTTTAATCGCGGTCTTGCTGGCCGCCTGCGCGCCCGCGCCATCCGTAGCCACCAACGTGCCCGTGACCCTCATCTCAGTGTCAGCGCCCGCTAGCAAGGGTGACACCGTCGCCCTTCAAGGCCGCTACTTCGGCGACGGCCGCACGGGTGGCGACGCCGTCAACTACGTGATCGTCGGCGCTAACGCCGAGGGTAGCGGAGGGCAGAAGGCCGAGGTCCTCGACTGGACGCCCACTCGCATCACGTTCGTCTCCCCCGAAACCGGCGGCAACGGCTGGATATTCGTGTTCGCCGGCGGAGTGAAGAGCAACGGCCTCCCCACTAACCTGCCCTGAACCGCAGCGCTCTCCCGCGGCGACTCCTTCGCTAGCCGCGAACCGAACGAGAGGCAGGCCGCCCGTATGGGCGGCCTGCCTAATTTCTGCGGCATGAGGGCCGGGGTGTAGACTCCTGGGCGATGAAGATCCAGGCCGTGAAAGGCACGCAAGACATCCTCCCGCGCGACCAGGCCGCCTGGCGCACTATCACCAACGCCGCCGAGAAGGTCTTGGGCGGGGCAGGTGCAGGACGGATCACCCCGCCGATCTTCGAGTTCACCGAGGTGTTCGAGAAGTCCGTGGGCGAGTCCGCCGACCTCGTAGTCCAGAAGGAGATGTACACCTTCGAGGACCGTGGCGGGCGCAGCCTGACCCTCAGGCCCGAGTTCACCGCGGGCTTGATGCGTGCGTTCATCGAACACGGCATGCACACCCTGCCCCAGCCCGTAAAGCTCTGGGCCGAGGGCCCGCTGTTTCGCGCAGAGAACGTCCAACGTGGACGCTTCCGCCAGTTCCACCAGGTCAATTACGAGGTGGTCGGTACCGATTCAGCGGTGGCTGACGCCGAAGCCATCGAGCTCCTCTACCGCACGCTGCAGGCCTGCGGCCTCACCCGGCACAGTATCCGGCTCGGCTCGGTAGGTGATCCGAGCGACCGGCTCGCGTACAACGAGTATCTGCGCGAGGAGCTGGCGGCCTCCGCAGAGCAGCTCTCGCCCGTAAGTCAGGAGCGGCTGCGCCTCAACCCCCTGCGCGTCCTCGACAGCAAGGACCAGGGCGACCAGGCGTTGATAGCGCACCTGCAGCGCCCGCTTGAGCGCCTCGGCGCCGAGGCACGCGACAACCTGGCAGCGGTGGAGCACCACTTGCAGGCCTGGGGCGTGCCTTACGACCTCGACCCTGCCATCGTTCGTGGCCTCGACTATTACCGCCGCACGGCCTTCGAGGTGCACTACCACGGCATCGGAGCGCAGTCGGCGCTGGGGGGAGGCGGGCGCTACGACGGCCTGATAGAACAGCTAGGCGGCCCGGCCGTGCCCGGCACCGGTTGGGCTTTCGGCGTGGAGCGCGTACTGGACGCGCTGGAGCAGGAAGAGGCGACCCCCAAGGCCGCGGCCGAGCGGCCCGCACTGTTCGTCGTCCCGCTGGACGACGAGGCGGTCAGCGAGGTAGCGGCCCTCGCCACCCGCCTCAGGCGCGAAGCGTTATGGGTCGAGTTCGCCTACCAGCGGCGCAACCCAGGCAAGGGCCTGCGCGACGCGGACCGCAGCGGGGCTCGTTTCGCCGCCCTGCGCGGAGCCGACGAACGCAGTCGCGACGCTTGGCAACTCAAGGACCTGGCCAGCGGCGAGCAACTGGAAGTCACGGACGCGAGGCTGGGCGACGCCCTGACCGAACGCCTCGGGGACCGTTGAAAGGCGCCGAACAATGAAAAGAAGTCATACCTGCGGTGACCTACGCGCCACCGATACCGGCCGTGAAGTGACCCTCCAGGGTTGGGTGAACCGCCGCCGCGATCTTGGCGGCCTCGTGTTCATCGATCTTCGCGATCGCTACGGGATCACGCAGGTCGCCTTCGAACCAGACGACACCGCACCCTTCGCGGCCGTGCAAGACGTACGCAGCGAGTTCGTGATCGAGGTGACGGGCGTTGTCCGCGCACGTCCAGGCTCGCAGCGCAACGCCCGCATGATCACGGGCGACGTGGAAGTAGTGGCCAAGAGCCTGACCGTGCTCTCCCCCGCCCTGACGCCCCCGTTCGTCATCGACGGCGCTGGCGGGGAGGTCAACGAGGAGTTACGGCTCAAGTACCGCTACCTCGACCTTCGCCGCCCCGCCGCCCTAGCGCCCTTGCTCCTGCGTCACCGCGTCACCAAGGCCATCTGGGAGTTCCTCGACGCGCGGGGCTTCGTGCAGATCGAGACGCCGCTGCTCACCCTCTCCACGCCTGAGGGTGCTCGCGACTTCGTGGTCCCCGCCAGGCAAAGACCCGGCTCCTTCTACGCGTTGCCGCAGTCACCGCAACTCTTCAAGCAGATGCTCATGATGGCAGGGGTGGACCGCTACTTCCAGGTGGCACGCTGCTTCCGCGACGAGGACCTGCGCGCCGACAGACAGCCCGACTTCACACAGCTCGACATCGAGATGTCGTTCGTAGACGAGGCGGACGTGCTCGAGATCAACGAAGAGCTCATGGCCCACGTCGTGCGAGTCGCCACCGGCGCCGAGATCGTCACGCCGTTCCCGCGCCTGACCTACCAAGACGCCATGGACCGCTACGGCTCGGACAAACCCGACGTGCGCTTCGGCCTCGAGTTGACGGACGTCACGAAGGCTCTCGCCAACAGCTCGTTCAGAGGCTTCGCGGCGGCGGCCCAAGCGGGGGGCGCCGTCAAGGCGTTGCTCGTCCCCGCCAGGCACGCGGCGCCCCTAACGCGCAAGGCGCTGGCCGACCTCGAGGAGCACGCCAAGCGCTTCGGGGCCAAGGGCCTGGCGTGGCTCAAGCGCGGCCCGGACGGCTTCTCCGGCCCCGTGGCCAAGTTCCTCTCGCCGGAGGAACTCAGCAGCTTGGGCGCCGTGGCCGGCGACGAAGGCGATGCGCTCCTCCTCGTGTCGGATGAGTGGAAGACGAGTTGCACAGCTCTAGGAGCCGTGCGTCAGCGCCTGCCCGAGACGCTCGGCATGGACGTGGGTGAGGCGCTAGCGTTCCTCTGGGTCGTCGACTTCCCTCTCCTCGAGCAGGACGGCGAGACCGGCACGTGGACGTACATGCACCACCCGTTCACACGGCCGCAGGAGGCCGATCTGGCACGCCTGGAGTCAGACCCGGGCAGCGTGAAGGCACACGCCTACGACCTGGTGTTGAACGGCGCCGAGGTGGGCGGCGGCAGCCTGCGCATCCACCGCTTAGACGTGCAAGAGCGTATGTTCAAAGCCATCGGGTTCTCGTCCGAGGACGCGCAGAGCCGCTTCGGCTTCTTCCTCGAAGCCCTCGCTCACGGGGCGCCGCCGCACGGCGGCATCGCCTGGGGTCTGGACCGCCTCGTCATGCTGCTGGCCGGCGTAGACAGCATCCGCGACACCATCGCCTTCCCCAAGAACCAGCGCGGCGCCGACCCCCTCACCGGCGCCCCTGCCCCAATCGACGCGCAACAGCTGGGCGAGCTCGGCCTGCGCGTCCTCGAGCCGAGCCGGCAGTGATACCCCTGGTCGTCCTGGACCTCGACGGCACCATCATCGGCGCCAGCGGCCTCGTCCAGGAGTGCATCTGGGAGGCCACGGAGCGCGCCCGCGAGGCAGGCGTGAAGGTCGCCGTGTGCACGGGGCGCCCCGGCTACGGGGTGGCGTTGCGCGTGGCCCAGCGGCTGGGTCCCGACAACCCTCACGTGTTCCAGAACGGCGCCTACCTCGGTTACCCGGACGGCCGGACCATCAAGGCCGTGGCGCTCAAAGACGCCGACCTCCACCTCATCATCGAGATCTCACGCAAACGTGGCGCCATACTCGAGCTCTACACGCCCAGCTCCCTCTATCTCGAACGCACGACCAACTTGAGCGAGGTGCACGCCAACATGATCGGCGTTACCCCCATCGTCCGCGACCTGGAAGAGGTTGCCGCCACGGAACCGGTAGTGCGTGCGCAGTGGGTGTTACCCGAGGGGGCGTCCGAAGCGATCGCCGAGTTGGCGCCGCCAGGCGTCAGCCTCTCGCGCGCGAGCAGCCCCGCCCTGCCCGGCATCTCGTTCATCTCGATCACCTGCGCCGGGGTCTCCAAGGCCAGCGCCGTGAAGCACCTCGCCGACCAGCTACGCCTCCCCCTCACGAGCGTCATGGCCGTGGGCGACAGCCAAGGCGACCTCCCGATGCTCGAGGTCGTCGGTTACCCACGCGTGGTCGCCAACGCCTCGCCCGAGCTCCTCGAACGCTTCCCTTCGGTGGGTGACGTCGAGGCGTGCGGCGTCGTGGAAGCGCTCGAAGAGGCCAGCGGCACCCGCGGAGCCTTGATACACTCCCTCGCATGAGGATCGTCACCATCGAATCGTTGCCGCAGCACATCGGCGAACGCGTACAGCTCAACGGCTGGCTAACCGGTATCCGCTCGAGCGGCAAGATCGCGTTCCTGCAACTGCGCGACGGCAGCGGCTTCGTGCAAGGCGTGCTGGCCAAGAACGACGTGGACGAGCAGACTTTCGAGCTCGCACGCTCGTTGGCGCAAGAATCGTCCGTGTCCGTCGTGGGCGAGGTGCGTGCCGATACGCGTGCGCGCGAGGGCGTGGAGCTGGGCCTCAGCGAAGTCAGGCTGATCGGCACCAGCGGCGACTACCCCATCACGCCCAAGGAACACGGCGTCGACTTCCTCTCGGAGCATCGCCACCTCTACCTGCGCCACCGGGTCCCCTGGGCCATCCTGCGCATCCGCGACGAGGTCGAGCGCGGCGTCCACGACTTCTTCAGCGAGCGCGGCTTCCTGCGCTTCGACGCGCCGTTCTTCATGCCGACGGCCGTCGAGGGCACCACTAGCCTCTTCGAGATCTCCCTATTCGACGAGGGCAGCGCCTACCTGTCGCAGTCGGGCCAGCTCTACGCAGAGGCCGGCGCCATGGCCCTCGGCAAGGTCTACACGTTCGGCCCAACGTTCCGGGCCGAGAAGAGCAAGACGCGCAGGCATCTCCTGGAGTTCTGGATGATCGAGCCCGAAGTGGCGTTCTTGGACCACGAGGGGAACATGCAGCTCCAGGAGGACATGGTCGCGTACCTCGTGGGCCGCGTACTGGAGAAGCGCCGGGCCGAGCTCGAGTTGCTGGGCCGAGACCTGAGCCTGCTCGAACCCAGCGCCCAAGGCGCGTTCCCACGCATCAGCTACGACGACGCCCTCGCCTTCCTCGCCACCAAGGGCGAGAACCTGGAGTTCGGCGACGACCTCGGTGCGGCGCACGAGACGCTCCTGGGCGAGCGTTACGACCGTCCCGTGTTCGTCGAACGGTGGCCCACCGTCGCCAAGGCCTTCTACATGGAGCCGGTGCCCGGCGACCCCACCCGCGTGCTCGCTGCCGACATGATCTGTCCGGAAGGCTACGGCGAGCTCATCGGCGGCTCGCAGCGCATCCACGACCTCGCGCTGCTCGAGCGGCGCATAGCCGAGCATGGTCTTCCCACCGAGGCGTTCGCCTGGTACCTGGACCTGCGGCGGTTCGGCAGCGTGCCGCACTCGGGCTTCGGCATGGGCCTGGAGCGGTTCCTCGCATGGATCACTGGCGCGCACCACCTGCGCGAGGTGATCCCGTTCCCGCGCATGCTCACCCGCATGTACCCCTGAGGGGCGTCCTTACAGCTTCGAGGGTGCTGCCACGTGTTCGAGCAGCGTCGGGGCGGGGAGCCCGTTGCGCAAGAACCTCACCGTCACCACCCCGTTGGCCTCGGCCGTGGCCGTCAGGGAACGCAAGATGGCGAGTTCCTGAGCGACGCTCACGCCTACCGGCGCCACCACCTGCATATCGACAACCGCCACTTTCTGACGGTCGAAGGTCTCGACGAACACGCGCGGTGCCGGCAGCTCGGCCGGCCACACGTCCAGTTGCACAAGCGAGTCCCGCAGCGCGGCCATGACTGCGGCCATGCGCTGCGAGGCGCCCGCAGGCACGGGCAGGCGCACCGTACTGCTCCTCTCCAAGCCAGCGGCGTCCACCAGCACCAACCGCACGTCCTGAGGTGTGACCTGGTCCTCGGCGCGCGTCAGGTCGATATTGGGCGGCGGCGTGGTGGATCGCCATTTCCGTGGGCCAACGAGCCCGAAGGCGGCCACCAGCAACAGGCCCGCGACCAGCACCTGCGGGGTCGCGGCGGCCCTGAGGATCCGCTCCCACGCCGGCCGCACCTTCGTCTGGTCGCTCGGCGAAGTCACCTAGGAAGGCCGATGGTGCCGTCTCGAACGAGTTGCTCGACGGCGTCGGCGAAACGGTCCGGCAACCCGTCGGAGGCCAAGTCGGCGGCCGCGAACTCGAAGAGCACCCCGCGGCCGGCCGCGCCCCCCAAGACTTGTAGGGGTGCGTTGGTGATGGTCTCCGCCCGGTAACCCCCAACGGCGAAGAGGCGCTCCGAGATGGCCTCGGCCACGCGCCTGCCAACGTCGAGGTCGGGCACCAGACCCAAGAGGATCTTGCGCCTGAGGGCGTCAGTGCCGCCCTCGCGGGCGGCTTGGGCGGCGTTCTCGCGCACCGCCATCTCCAGCGAGGTGACGTTATTGGCGTCGCCCAGGTAGTAAACGCGGAACTCGCCTAAGCTGAGCCCGGCTGCGTGGACGCTGATGAAGAGGTCCGCGCTGACGCCGGCGCGGGAGCGCTCGGGGACGTCGACGGGGGCGTCGGTATGGCGCGTGAGCTCGACTCGTAGCCCGCGCACCTCGAGGGAGGCGGCTAGCCGTTGGGCGAAGGCGAGTGTGAGGGCCGCCTCGGTGCCGAGGCCGGGGCTAACTACACCGACGTCGCCGCCGCCGTGCCCCGGGTCGAGGACCACGAGTACCTGGTTGGTCAGCGGGGCCTCGCCCGCCACGTCGAACGAGATGTTCAAGCGGAAGCCTCGCCCGTCGGGCAAGGCATAGACGAGGTAGCGGCTGCCCGGCTCCAGCTGCACTCGCACCTCGGTGGCGCCGCCCTTCGACGTGGCCGTCGCCAGCTTGAACGCCTTCCCCTCGAGCGGCGCCAGGCGCGTCTCGATGTCGGTGCGGTCGAGGTAGACGTACAGCGTGGACAGCGGCTCGTTGTAATAAGTCGTGAAGCGCACGGGGGCGCTGAGGCTCAGCTCGATCCGTTCAGCACGGTTCTCCACGCGCATGGCGGACAGCCGACCGCGAGGCTGCACGACCATCACCGTGTCCTCGGAGTTCAGGTACGTGACGCTGGCCCCTAACGCCTCGGCCACGGGCTTGACGGGAAGGAAGACCTCGCCCTCTACGCTCACGGCCGGCCCGCCGCTCACCTCGCGGCCGTCGAGCCATACGGCCGGCGTCGGCGCGGCAGCCCCGCGCTCGACCATGGTCAGCTGCAACACCCGACCGCCTGCCTGGAGGGTGACGAGGCTCCTGCCGGCGTCGCCTGTCAGGTCGGCGCCGAGGGCCTGGGCGAGGGCTGCGCCGGGGGCGTAGCTCGTGCCCGGCACCAGTGAGGTGGTGTTCCCGGCGATCTCACGGCCGTTGACCAACAGGCGCGGCTCGGCGCCGGCCACTGCGGCGAAAACGACCAGGAGAGCGACCAGCACCGCACGCGCCCGCCTCACTTGCGTCCTCCGCGGGCCAGTTCGCGCTCCATCTCGCGCTGGGCGTCCTTCTTGGCCGCGTCGCTGCGTTTGTCGTGGAGCTTCTTACCGCGCGCCAGCGCTACCTCGAGCTTGGCCCAGCCGCCCTTGAAGTAGAGCTTGAGGGGAACCAGCGTCAGTCCGCGCCGATCCAGTCCCTTCGCGATCTCGTCTATCTCGCGCGCGTTCAGCAGGAGCCGCCGCCGCCTCATCGGCTCGTGGTTGTTGTAGCTAGCATCTTGGTAGATGGGGATGGTCATTCCCTCCACGTAGACCTGCCCGCTCAGCACTCGGGCGTACGCCTCCGCGATCGACCCCCCGCCGTGGCGGAGCGACTTGACCTCGCTGCCTGTCAGTTCCAGGCCGGCCTCGAAGGTCTCGAGCAGTTCGTAATCGTGGGTGGCTCGTCTGTTCCGTAGCATGGCGGTTACCGGGCGCCATCTTATCCGGAGCGAATGAGAGGGCGGTTCACTCCAGCAACGCGCCCACGTCACGCGGGTCGACGTCCACGGCCAGCTTCGCTCCCTGGTAGCGCTGAGGCACGAGGGCGAGGAGGTTCTCAAGCCGCACATCGTCGGGTGCGCGCAACAGGAGCTGGAAGAGGAACTGTCCCTTAAGACGCCCCACCGGGGCGCTAGCGGGGCCGAGCACCTCCTCGGGGCTCGCGCCGCCCGTCATGAGGGCGTCGGCCGCGTGTTGTGCCGCGGCTAGCGCCCCGCCGCGGTCGCGGGCCGAGAACTGCAGCTTCGCGAGGGTGGCGAACGGGGGGTATCCGAAGCGCTTGCGCCTGGCCAGTTGCCGGCCGAGGAGCACCTCCAGCGCGTCGGCCGGCGCGTCCGATCCGAAGGCCTCCAGCAGCTCGTGCTCCGGCGAGTACGTCTGCACGAGGAGGAGCGGCTGACGCTGCCCGCTCAGTTCCGCCAGGCGCAGGAGGGTGCGAGTCGCCTCCTCCTCCGAGCGGAAGTCGGCGGCGGCCAGGTGAGTATCGAAGTGCGTGACGCCGATGAGCGACAGGAGCGGCAGCGGCGGCAAGCCCAGAACCGCCAGGGTGCCCACGATCACGCCAGGCCCGCCTTCCAGCAGAGGACCCAAGTCGTCGCGCTGATCCTTGTCGTAGCGGAAGACGGGGAAACCGGCAAGGCTGGAGCGCAGCTGCGAAGCCACCCACTGCGTGCCCGCACCCCTCAGCGGCCCCACGTTCGTGCCGTTGCAGGCCGGACACCGCTCCGGCGGCCGCTCCTCGTGGCCACACTGGTGACAGCGCAGCATGGCCTCGTCGCGGTGATAACGCAGCGTGAGGTCGCAGTTCGGACACGGCGCTTGCCAGCCACAGTCCTGGCAACCGAGCGAGCCGGAGTAACCGCGCCGGGGGGCGAGGACGAGCGCCTGGCGTTCTCTCTCCACCACTTGCTTGAGGGTGCGTGTCAGGTCTGGGTGCACGGGCCAGTTGCCGCTGCCGTTGAGGTCCGCGACGTGCAAGCGCAGCCGGGGCAGCGGTAGGTTACGCCTCCCCTCCGCAGGGACCAGCGTCACGAGGTCGGGTCCGGCCGCGACGTCCAAGAGCGTAATGGCGGCGCCCGCGGCGCGCGCCAGCGCTCGAGCTGCCTTCGAAACGAGGGTGCGCGAGCCCGACTGCAGCTTGTACGCGCTGCTGCCCGCGTCGATGAGCACCACGCGGCCCAGATCGGGTAACGGCGCCAGCAGGGCGAGGTACGTGCCCACCAGCACCTGCGGCCGGCCGCCGATCAGCTCGCTCCAGAGCCGCACGCGCTGGCGGTCGGTGGCCCCGCCCGTGAGCAGCGCCACCGGCAAGGAAGCCGAGAGGTCGCTTGCCGTCTCGGTGGCCATGACCGTCTCCGGGGCCAGAACGAGTACGCTCCGCCCGCCCGCGAGGTCGGCGCGCAGGCGCGGGAGCAGTGCTGCGAGCCGCTCTCTGCGCTTGGCGCCGACCACGGCGCCGTCACCCGTGGGCGGCACGAACTCTGCAGGGGCATCCGGCAGGGGGGCGGACGGCAACGGTGGCTGGGGTAATGGTGGTTCGGGCTCGGGGACGTCCTGGTACTCGGCGTACCCCTTGGCTACCAGCGTCCTGACGGCGCTGACGCTCACCTCCGCGTCGGCCGCCAGGGCGGTGGCGCTCTCGGCCTGGCCCAGCTCGATGAGGCGCTCCAACGCGATCCGCTGCGCCAAGCGACGAGCGCCTTCGAGGTCATCGTCCGGTGGCCGGGACGGGGCCAGGACGCGCCTCGTTGGCACGACGGGCAGGGCCCGCTCGTCGACCAGGCCCTGCCTTCTCAGTTCCTCCAGTGCCTTGGCCGGCAGCAGGGCGGCCGGCGACCACCGGCCCAGGTCCGCCAGTTCAGCCGGGGCCGCCACGCCGAGAGACTCAAGGAAACCGGCCGCCGCTTCGTGCAGGCGTATCTGGTGGTCGAGCTCCTGTTGGATCCCGGGCGGGTTCAGGGTTGCCAGCACCAAGCCGGCAGGCAAGCCTGAGTTCCGCGCGACGCTCATGAGCGTCGCCAACGCCGGCCGCTCCAGCCAGGCGAGAGCCTCGAGCGCGTGCAGGGCGTGCCTGAGTTCCACGCCGCGGCCCGCGTCCACCACGCGCACGTCGACGACCAGGCCGATCCTCACCCCGGCTTGCCAAGGGACCACCACGCGCTGACCTACACGCGGCCCCTCGCCCTGCGGAGGCGGGAGGTACGTTAGCGGCGCCAGCGGCAGGGGCAGCAGCACGTCGATGGCGTTGGGCACTGAGGCCAGTCTAGCCCCGGTCCGGAAGGGGGATAGAATCGCGACCATGACGGCCAGCAGCAAGGGGTACAAGGACGCCGGCGTCGACCTGCGCGCCGCAGAGGACGCGCTGGAGCGCATTAGCGCTGCAGTAACCAGCACCTACACGCCCAACGTGCTCAAGGGCATGGGCGCCTTCGCGGGGCTCTTCGCCATGCCCGAGGGCTACTCCCAAGCCGTGCTCGTAGCGTCCACCGACGGCGTGGGGACGAAGACCGTGGTGGCCACGGCTATGGGCCGGTTCCGCCAGATCGGCCGCGATCTCGTGAACCATTGCGTGAACGACATCCTCGTGCAGGGCGCCGCGCCGCTCTTCTTCCTCGACTACGTGGCCTCCTCCAAACTGGAGCCAGCCGTGGTGAGCGAGGTCGTCACGGGAGCGGCCGAGGCGTGCCGCGAGGCCGGCATGGCGCTCCTGGGTGGCGAGACGGCGGAGATGCCCGGCGTGTACTTGCCGGGTCAGCTCGACGTGGCCGGGACGATCATCGGCGTGGTCGAGCGCTCCGCCTTGGTGGACGGTAAGGACGTGCGGCCCGGGGACGCGCTCCTCGCCCTTTCTTCGGGCGGTCTACAGACCAACGGCTTCAGCCTGGCGAGGCACCTGGTGGGCGACGGTCTGCACGAAGTGCTGCTAGGCGACGAGCACGGCCGCAGCGTGGGTGAGGCGCTCATGGCCGAGCACGTCAGCTTCTTGCCCGTCGTGCGTCCGCTCCTGAGCGCCGGACTGGTGGGTGCGATGGCCCACATCACGGGCGGTGGCCTGCCGGGCAACCTGCCACGCAGCCTACCGGCGGGCCTAGGCGCCGTTCTGCGGCGGGGCAGCTGGCCTGAACCCGCCATCTTCGGGCACCTGGCCCGCCTCGGCCGCTTAGCCGACGCCGAGGCCTTCGAAGCCCTCAACATGGGGGTCGGTTTCGTGCTGGTCGTTGCCGAGGAGGACGTCGAGGAGGTCCGTGCTCGCGCCGGTGTCATGAACGGCGAGCAGCCGACCTTGTACCGAATTGGCACCGTGACCGAGGGCGCTGGCGTGCGACTGGAGTGAACCGTGCGGCTACTGCGGCTGGTTCCTCGTGCGTGACAAGACGCTGTCGACTAGTGTGGCCCGCACGTTGGCGGCTAGGTCGCTGGTGGCGCGGACGTCCAGCGCAGGCAGTGTGACCGTGAAGACCGAACCCTCGCTGAGGCGCGACTCCACCTCCACCGTGCCGCCATGCTGCTGCACGATCCAGTTGACGATGGCCAAGCCCAGGCCGCTGCCGTTGCCGCGTCCGGAGCGGGCTCCATCCACCCGGTAGAAGCGGTCGAAGAGGTGAGGTAGGGCGTCGGCTGGGATGCCCGAGCCGTCGTCCAGCACCTCGACTAGCACTTGGGTGCGCTCCGCCCTCACCGCGATCGTCACTGTCTTGGCCCCCGCGTTGATGGCGTTCTGCACCAAGTTGAGGAGCACCTGCTTCAGCCGCGTGAAGTCGCCCAGCACCTCTGCCAGCGGGCTGGCCGACCTGACCTCGATGGTCGTCGAGCCAGCGACCGGGGCCACCTCCTGCTTGACGGCCTCCACCACCTCCACCACGTTCATGGGCTCTAGGTGGACCGTGAAGCCGGCGTCGGCACGCGCCAGTTCCAGCAGGTCGTTGACGAGCTTGGCCATGCGCTCGCTTTCACGCTGGATGACCTCCAACGAATCGACCTGGTCGCGGGTGGGGTTCGTGCGCCTGAGCAGGTAGCTCGCGTGCCCGCCGATGGCCGTTACGGGCGTTCGCAGTTCGTGACTGGCGTCGGCTGTAAAGCGCCTTTGCGTCTCGAACGATTCCTGCAACCGGTCGAGCATGTGGTTGATGGCCACCCCTAGGTCGCGGATCTCGTCGCGGTTGTTGGGTACCGGGACGCGCTGGGCGAGGTCCGATACCGAGACCAGGCCGGCCGCAGCCGTGACGCGCTTGAGGGGTGAGAGGACCCGTTCCGACAACAACCAGACTCCGAGCGCGAACACGATGAACGCGATCAGCACGGTGGCAATGAGGTCCTGCGCCAGTTGGTCGAGCGTCTGGCGCATGAGTGACGCAGGGATGCCGACGAGGAAGGCCGCCTGCACGCTGGGGACGCCGGTGGTGAAGTTGACCGTGGACAGTCGCCCGAGGACCCTCAGCCTCTCCCCCTTCATGTTGACTTCCTCGGTCATCTGCTCGTCGGCGATGAGCGACTGTACTGCCGCGTCAGAAAGGCGCTCAGCACGTACACCGACACCGCCACCGCGGACAAGATGACCGCGATGAAGGCGCCGAACACGAGCGTCAGTTGTAGCCGAAGTCTCAAGGTGCTACCGCGCTTCTCCGCTACTCCTCACGCAGGACGTAACCCACGCCGCGGACGGTGTGCACCAGGCGCCGTTCGCCTTCTTGCTCGAGCTTGCGCCGCAAGTAACCGACGTAGACGTCAACGACGTTGCTGCCCCCCGTGTACTCCGGCCAGACCTTCTCCTCGATCTCGAAACGGTTGAAGACCTTGCCTGGGTTGCGCGCGAACAGCTCCAGCAGTTCGAACTCCTTGGCCGAGAGTTCGATGCGGCGACCGTCACGGAACACCTCGCGGCCGTCAAGGTTCATGACTAGGTCGACGACGCGCACCTCGCCCGTTACAGCGGGATTGACGCGCCGCAGGTGCGCGCGGACGCGCGCCAGCAGTTCCTCGATCGAGAAGGGTTTGACGAGGTAGTCGTCTGCGCCGGAGTCGAGACCCGTGACCTTGTCGTCCACGGAATCTTTAGCGGTCAGGATGATGATGGGCGTGTTGCTCGTCTTGCGTATGCGCCTCGCGACCTCGAGGCCGTCCAGCACGGGCAGCATGAGGTCGAGGACCACCAGGTCGGGGTTGAGCTCCCGGAACTTGGATAGGCCCGTAACTCCGTCGTAGCTGACCACCGTCTCGTAGCTCTCGGCTTGGAGTTCGAGATCTATGAACTTGGCGATCTCCTTCTCGTCCTCGACGATCAATATGAGCGGCTTGCGTTCCATGCCGGAAATCATGTCACGTGTTCTCATGAGAGAATTGATGGTGGTGTGAAACGCAGGTTAGAGGACGCGGTTCAAGACGCTAGCGGCCCGCGCCTCATTCCGAGCCGATGGTCACGGTGGGTTGAACGATGATCTCACTATCCAGCACGCTCGCAGCCCACGCCTTCGCACCCTCCAGGTTGTGATCGCGCCAGTTGCCGCAAGTCTTGCGGGAGCAGCCCGGCACCGGGCCCTCGTGTGCGGCCACCGCGCGCAGGGCGGACGTGAAGCCGTCCAACACCCGCTCCTCGACGGGCTCTCCCATGACGGTCAAGTAGAAGCCCGTCCGACAACCCATGGGGCTGGCGTCCACGATCGTGACCTCGGGCAGGGCGGCTCTCAAGTACCCGGCGATCAGGTGTTCGATTGTGTGAAGGGCGGCGGTCGGAAGCTCGGCCTCGTTCGGCTGCACCATGCGTAGGTCGAACTTCGTCACGATGTCGCCCCTCGGGCCGGTGTACTTGGCCGCCAAGCGCACGTACGGCGCGTGCACGCGGTCGTGGTCAAGCTCGAAGCTCTCGAGCCGGGCTGCGGTAAGGTGCTCTCTCATCACCGAAGTATAGCGGCGGTCGGTGACCGCTTACGGGTAAACTAGCGACCGGAGACGACGGCGCGGACACCCTGCCGCGCCCTCACCCTCGACCCAAGGAAGGTATCTCACCAAGCTATGGAAAGAGACAACAACGGACGACCAGGAAAGCCCAAGGACCGAACGGAATCCTCCAGCCAACGCCGCCTGCAAGGACTCCCCCGCGGCGTCGTACCTGGCGAGCGCGTGGCTATCTTCGTCGACGGAAGCAACCTTTACAACGGCATGCGCGAGAACCTGCGTAACACCCGTGTGAACTTGGCCGAGCTCATCCAACAACTCCTGCGCGACCGCCCCCTCTTCCGCACGTACTACTACAACGCCCCCCTCACCGAGGACTACGACGAGGAACTCCGCGAGGGCCAGGCGCGGTTCTTCGATTCCCTCCGCCGTATCCCTTACGTCACGGTCCGCTTCGGGAAACTCCACCGCCGGCCCGACGGGTCGATGGTCGAGAAGGGGATCGACGTGGCTATCGCAGTCGAGGCGCTGTCACTGGCGTACCAGAACGCGTACGACACCGCGCTCATCGTCTCGGGCGACGGTGACTACGTGGAACTGGTGGAGGCCATCAAGCGCCAAGGCAAGCACGTGGAGAGCGCCATGTTCCGCAATCAGTCGGCGGGCTCGCTCCTCGAGCACGTCGACCTGTTCCAGAACCTGGACGAACTCGACTGGAGCCGCATCGTCTTCTGATGTCAAGGCACGCGCTTAAGGCCCGGGCGCCCGGTTGAGACGGGCGCCCGGGCCCCGAACAGCGCTAGTGTCTAAACGCTGAGTAAAGAAGGTGGCGCGAGCACACAGGTCACGGCCCAGGGCATCTGCTATTATTCGTGCGTTACACAACGTCTAGGCGGTATCCCTCTCGCGAGCGAGCGCCCTAGGCGGAATCCGACTTCGGGCACAACCTCACATCACGGGAGGAAGACCAAATAATATGCGCAAACTGATCGTTCTACTCGCAGCTCTACTGCTCACCATGGGTATGGCGCAAGACTACGTTTTCGGCATCGTATACGACGCCGGTGGCAAGTTCGACCGTTCCTTCAACGAAGGCACCTGGCGCGGCGTCGAGCGCGCCCAGAAGGACCTGGAGGCCGAGGGCAACGAGGTCGAGGTCATCGAGTTCGAGGGTAGCCCCGCTACCGCCGGTGAGGGACAGCGCCGCATCGCTCTGCAGGGCGCCGAGCTCATCGTCGCGCCGGGCTTCTCGCAGGCCGACGCCATCACGGCCGCCGCGCAAGAGTTTCCCCGCACCTCGTTCGTGATCATCGACGCCGTGGCCGAAGGCACCAACGTCCGCAGCGTCCTCTTCAAGGAACAAGAAGGCTCGTTCCTCGTCGGTTACATCGCGGGTAGCCTCACCCGCACCGGCGTCGTCGGCTTCGTGGGAGGCATGGACGTGCCCCTCATTCGCGCCTTCGACCTCGGCTACCAGGAAGGCGTCAAGGCCGCCTGCGCCGACTGCACGATCATCAGTAACTACGTTGGCGTCACACCGGACGCTTGGAACGACCCCGCTCGCGCCAAGGAACTCGCTAGCACCCAGAACGCCCAGGGCGCCGACATCATCTACGCGGCCGCCGGCGCTTCCGGCAACGGCGTCATCGACTTCATAAACGAGAAGCAGTGCTTCGTCCCGCAGGGCGCTACCCGCCCCACCCCGATCGATGCGCAGCTCGAGAACATCGCCAAGCCGGCCGGCTACGACGCCAAGTGCGGCGGTAACGCCAAGCCGATCTTCTTCATCGGCGTCGACAGCAACCAGAACCCGCTCGGCGACACCGACTCCGACCCGACCACCCTCAACTTCGGCCTGACGACCATGCTCAAGCGCGTCGACGTGGCCTCCTACGAAGCCGTCATGGACGTCGTGAACAACCGCTTCGTCGGTGGCATCGTGAACCTTGGCCTGGCAGAGGACGGCGTCGATTACGCAGTCGACGAGTACAACTCCGCCCTCCTCCCTGCCAACCTCATCGAGGCCGTCAACGCGGTCAAGCAGCAGATCATCGACGGCGACATCGTCGTGACCGACTACCGCTTGCAGTAGATTCCGGCCCGGGTCTCCGGACCCGGTCAGAGTTAAGCGCGTGGGACCCGTTGGGGCCCCACGCGCTTAACTTTGTGTCGACCCACTCTGCTATCCTATGAGGTGGCTGTGCGGGCGGTCTGGCCGCGATGCGCGCACGGCGCCGGCGTTCCTGGAACCCCACCCGGGTTCCACCAAAGGAGGCCAGCGTGCACGCGCATCGAGGAAAGTCCGGGCACCGTAGGGCAGGGTGCCAGCTAACGGCTGGGCGCGTAAGGCGACGGCAAGTGCAACAGAAAACAGACCGCGTGCGTCGCGCCAAGGCGCTTCGCGCGTAAGGGTGAAACGGTGCGGTAAGAGCGCACCAGTGCCCTTGGTAACAGGGGCAGCTAGGTAAACCCCACCCGGTGCAAGGTCCGATAGGGAGAGAGAGCCTGCCCGGCTCGTCAAAATCTCCGGGTTGACCGCTAGAGGCGCGCGGCGACGCGCGTCCGAGATAGATGGCCAGACGCCTTTACCTTCGGGTAGGGGTCGACAGAACCCGGCTTACCAGCCCACCAGCCCGCGGCCCCGAAAGGGGCCGCACTTCTTTTCCTCCAGCAGAAGCGCCCACGCACGCCCCCAGGTGGGGCGCGCGTGGGAAACAATCGCCCTGGCATCGAGCACAAGTGGGAGACATCGTACATCGGACCTAATATCTCGGGCCGGAGTGGGAAATCGTGGGAGAGTGTGGTAGAGTCTCACATCCCGGTTGACGGGCGAAGTAACCGCGTGTAGGACAGCGCGAACGCCGCCTACGCCACCACTAGGAGCGCAGTCGAGAAGATGCCGTTCGGGGAGTACCAATACAACGTAGACGACAAGGGGCGCGTCATCGTTCCCCCGGCCTTCCGCGACTTCGTCGCCGACGGCATGATTGTCACGCGCGGCCTCGACGACTGCCTCTTCGTGTTCCCCTTGACCCACTGGGAGCGGATCGAGCAGTACTTGACCACCCTCCCGCTCACCGACCCCGATTCACGCAGCTTCGTTCGCTTCTTCTACTCGGGGGCAGCGAAGGCCAAGCTCGACTCGGCTGGACGCATCACCCTCACGCCACCCCTGCGCAAGTTCGCCCGCGCCGACGGGAACGTCGTGGTGGTGGGCGCCCCCAACCGCCTCGAGATCTGGAACGAGGACCTGTGGCTCACGAGCCTGGGCGCAGTACAAGAGAACCCGCCGGCGCCGGAGCTCTTGAGGGAGCTGATCGGATGAGCGTGGCCACCGAGCAGACCCACGTCGACGCGCCGCACGTCAGCGTCATGGCCTCCGAAACCTGGGAGGGCCTCGGCCTGCGCCAGGGCGCCTGGTGCGTAGACGGCACCTTCGGGGCTGGTGGCCACGCGCGCCTCCTACTAGGCCGCGGCGTGAACGTCGTGGCCATAGACCAAGACCCGAACGCCCTGCGCTTCGCCAAGGAACTCAGCGGCGAAGAGCTCCCCGGCGAACTGCGTTTCGTGGCGGGTAACTTCCGCGATATGGAGGGCCTCGTCGCCACCTTGGGAGTGAGCGAGGTGCACGCGGTGCTCCTCGACCTCGGCGTCTCCTCCATGCAGCTCGACGAGGGCGACCGCGGCTTCGCGTTCCGCAAGGACGGACCCCTCGACATGCGCATGGGAGCAGAAGGCTTGAGCGCCGCCGACGTCGTGAACGACTACTCCTTCGAGGACCTCGCAGCCATCATCTTCCGCTTCGGCGAGGAGCGCCACAGCCGCCGAGTGGCCAGGCGAATAGTGGAAGGTCGCGAGACCTCGCGGATCACGACGACCGGCCGCCTGGCCGAACTCGTCAGCTCCGCCCACCCTCCCGGGCCACGCCGCGAGCACCCTGCTAGGCGCACGTTCCAGGCACTGCGTATCTATGTGAACGACGAGCTCGGAGCCCTTCAGGAGGGCCTCGAGGCGGCGGCCCGCCTCCTCGTCCCGGCAGGCCGCCTCGTGGTGCTCTCCTACCACTCGCTCGAAGACCGCATAGTCAAGCAGTTCCTCAAAGACTCGCCGCGCATGACGCCCGTTCACAAGCGCCCGCTCGAGGCCACGCCCGAGGAGATCGAAGCCAACTCGCGCGCGCGCAGCGCCAAGCTCCGCGTAGGCGAGAAGGTCGCCGCGTGAACCGCATGTTGCCCGCACCCTTCCGGCTCGCGCTCCCGGCATACCTGGTGCTCCTCCTCGTGCTGGCGGTGATGGGCGGCGTCAACCAAGGCCTACTGCGCCACCAACTGGATCTGATGTCCCAGAAGACCGAGTTCAGCGCCCGCGTGGCGCGCGCACGGCTGGGCGCCAACGCCGTCACCGGCCCGCGGGCCGTGGCCGAGTGGGCTCGCGCAGCCGGCCTGGTGCCCGTCCCGGAAGGCGGCCCGACGGTCATGGTCGCGCCCGAAACCATCGACCTCCCACCCCTACCCACCGCCTCCTTGGAGGTCAGAACCGTATGGCGCTGACGACCCCGACCAACCCCGGCCAGGCCACCTTCCCCCGGCCGGCCGGCAACCGCGCCTGGAACGACCACGCCGAGCAGACGACGGCTCCTCGCGGCGCCACCCGCAAGGAGAACGCCGCGCCGGCGCCCCTAAGGTTCAAGCGCTCCTGGTTCCTAGTGCCAGGCACGCTGCTCCCGCTGGTGGCGGCGCTGGTGGGCTTCGTGCTGCAGCAACGCGGTTTCACGGACCTCCCAGCAATGCCCACAGAATCGGTCGTGCGCGGGCGCGTGCTGGCGGGCGATGGCAGCGTGCTGGCCGAGGGAACCTCACTCGACCGCCTGTACCCACAGGGTGGGTTGGCCGCACCGCTGCTCGGCTTCACCGGCGCCCTGCAGCCTGATGGCCGCTACGGTCTGGAGGGCATCGAGTACACCCTCGACGGCGTCCTGGCCACGGGTCAAGACGTGAGCCTCACCATCGATCCGGTTCTGCAGGCCGCAACTGAGGCCCACCTGGCGAGCGCGGCCATCCAGCATTCCGCTGAGAGTGGGGCTGCCGTGGTGCTCGAGGTCGGGACCGGGCGAGTGCTGGCTGCAGCGAGTTATCCGACCTACGACTCCAACGACTGGCAGTCGGCGAGCCGCACCCAGATGCTCAACCGACCCTTCCAGCAGGTCTACGAACCCGGTTCGGTCATCAAGCCCCTGGTGGTGGCCGGCCTGCTGCAGTCCGGGCTCCTCTCGCCCGACGAGCTAGTGAACGCGCCCATGAGCCTCCGCGTGGGCACCAAGACGTTCCACGACGTGGCCCGCCACGACCCGCTTCTTCCAGTACCCGACGTGCTGGCGTACTCCAGCAACTCAGCGATGATCCAGCTGGGCGCGCGCTTCCAGCCCGCACAGCTCTACGACTGGTTCTGGCGCTTCGGCCTGGGTCAAGAGCTGGACCAACACAGCGTCCCTAGCCGCACCGGCATACTCAACGACTGGTCCCGCTGGGTGCCCCAGGACCAGGCGTCGAACAGCATCGGACAGAACCTCTCGGTCACCCCGTTGCAGCTCGCGGCCGCCTACAGCGTCTTCGCCAACGACGGCATCTACGTGCCCCCGACCATGATCGACGGCGAGCAGTTGCCGCCCCCGCACCGCGTCCTGGCACCTGAGATAGCCCAGGGCATCCGCACCATGCTTGCCCACGTGATGGACACGGGCGGTCTGCGCCAGGCGCGGATCCCAGGGATGAACTCGGGCGGGAAAACCGGCACCGCCGACGTTTACAACGCTGCCGCCGGCACCTACCTGCCCGATGACTACGCACTGACTTTCGCCGGCATGTTCCCGATCGAGAAGCCCGAGGTCGTGATCGTCGTCATGCTCATGAAGCCCGAGGCCAGCAGCACCAGCACCTACGTGGCGGCGCCGATGTTCCGCGCGGTCGGAAGCGAGGTAGTGGCGCATTGGGGCGTGGCGCCGGAGTCTGAGGCCGTGGCCAGCCTTCCTTGAGCGATGGCGCCGTCCGGCTCCAGCCCGTGGCCTACGAGTAGCATGATGTGTAAGATAATCAACATGCGGAGGATGCTGTCATGACGCTTCTGAGTGTTCGGACCCTGGTGCGGCTCTTGAACACCATCGAGCCCGTCGAGGAACTGCCAGACGCGACGGGGGTAGCCTTCGACAGCCGTCACGTCCGCCCCGGCGACGCCTTCTTCGCGCTCCCGGGCGCCACCACCCACGGCATCACCTTCGCCGATACCGCCCTTGGCCAAGGCGCCGCCTTCGTCGTCTCGGACCGTCCGCACCGCCGCGGGTTGCTAGTCGACGATGCCCCTGCGGCCCTCCTCGCCCTGGGGCGCGCCGCCCGCGACCGCCTGAGCGCCCCCGTGGTGGCGATCAGCGGGTCCGCCGGCAAGACGACCACCAAGGCCATGCTGGCCGCCGCCTTAGCGGCAAGGGCCACACCAGGCAACCTCAACACCCACTTCGCGCTGGCGCGGGTGCTGGTCGACACGGCCCTCGAGGACCTGGCGAGAGCGAACACCGCTGCGCCGCTCGTCCTCGAGCTCGGCGTCGACCGTGTGGGCGAGATGGCGGAGTTGCTGGACCTCACCCGCCCCGACCACGCCATCCTCACCACCATCGCCGCAAGCCACTTGAGCGCTCTGGGCGACGTAGCCGGCGTGGCGCGCGAGAAGACGCTTCTGCTCGACCGTACCCCCGGCGTGACGGTCGCCTCGGCCGAGGCCGCGGCGTTCCTAGGCAGCGAGACCCTGGCACGCACCGTCGTAGTCAGCGTGGGGCCGAACGAGGCGCCCTTCCCCGTCGGCGCGAGCGCCGGTGTCGTCGGTGTGGCCGTGCCGCAAGGCGACGGCGCGCTGCTTACTTGGCAAACCGGCACCGAAGAGGCGACGGCCTCCCTCCCCTGGCCTGGGCGCGCCATGGCGCAGAACGCCCTCCTCGCTCTCACCATGGCCGCGCGCCTGGGGGTCCCGACGGCTGCGGCCGTGGAGCGACTCTGCCAGGCCCGGCTCGAGCCCGGCAGGCTTGAGCGCCACCACCTGCGGGGCATCACTATCCTGGACGACACCTACAACTCCAACCCCGCCTCCCTGGAAGAGGCGCTCGCCGTGCTGCGGGAGGCGCCCTCCCCCCACGTGGCCTTCCTCGCCGACATGCGCGAGTTGGGCACCCTGGAGCGCGAGAGCCACCTGCGGGCCGGCGAACTCACTCGCGGCCTCGACCTGGTGGTGGCCGTGGGACCGGCCAGCGCCGCTCTCCTGGAGACGAACCCCGAGGCCGTGCATGCGGCCGACGCGCTCGCAGCAGTCGACCTGCTGGCCCGTGTGCCCAGCGGTGCCACCGTCTTGGTGAAGGGCTCCAGGTCGATGTGTATGGAGCGCCTCGCCGCCGCGTTGCGAGAACTAGCCGCGCAAGGAGCATGGGCGGCGCAAGGCGCCACGGCGGGGGCGCCGTGCTGACCCTCGTGGTGGCGGCCCTCACAAGCCTCGTGCTCACTGGCATCTTCGTGCAGCTAGCGCAGCGCGCGGGGTGGGGCAAGGCCATCCGCCCCCAGGGCCCGCAGAGTCACCTCGCGAAGGCCGGCACCCCGACCATGGCCGGCGTGGCCTTCCTCGCCGCCGCCATTACGGCCTGGGCAGTGTTCGGCGGCGCGGCCTTGGGCGCTGAGCTCGCGCTCGTGTTGCTCGTCGTCGGCTGCGGGCTGCTGGGACTCTTCGATGACTGGCTCGGCCTCGCCCGCAAGCGCCGTGAGGCCATGGGGCTGCAGCAGGGCGAGGGCGGCGGCCTCGGCGCCCGCTACCGGCTGATCGTGCAGGGCGTGCTGGCCCTGGCGTTCTCCTGGTGGGCGGTAAGCTCCGGCTCTCACATGATTGGCGTGGGCTGGCTCGACGTCATCGCGTTCACCTTCGTGATCGTCGGCTCCATCAACGCCTTCAACTTCACCGACGGCCTCGACGGGTTGGCCGCCGGGGTCACAGCCATAGTGCTGCTGTTCTTCCTCGCCTCGCCCTTCGCAGCCGCGCTTCTTGGAGCACTGCTCGGGTTCCTTTGGTACAACGGCCACCCCGCCCGCACCATCATGGGCGGCGTGGGCGCCGAGGCGTTGGGCGCCGCCGTGGCCGGCCTCGCCATCTTGCAGGGCACCGTCTGGTACCTGCCGCTGGTGGCCGCAATACCCGTGCTGGAAGTCCTCTCCGTCGTCGTGCAGGTGGCCTACTTCCGGCGAACGGGCGGCAAGCGCCTCCTGCGGATGAGCCCGCTGCACCACCACTTCGAGTTGAGCGGCTGGAGCGAGACGCGAGTGGTCACGCGCTTCTACCTCGTCACAGCTTTGTGCGTGGCGTTGGCCTTCGCCATCCGTCAGGTGCCCGCGTGAGGGGCGAAACGCTCGTCTACGGCCTAGGCCGCTCGGGCCTGGCCGTGCTCAGGCGCCTAGCCGACCAAGGGACCAGGTCCGCCTTCTTCGACATGCGCGAGGCCGGCGCCGACGTCTCCGAGGCCCTGGCCCTCGGTTCACGGCGCGCCGAAGCTCCCGCGGCTACTAGCGCCGAGTACGACCTCGCCATAGCTGCCCCGGGCGTGCCCATCGACCACCCAGACCTGCGCGCGCTGCGCGCGGCGGGCACCGAGGTCATCGGCGAGGTCGAGTGGGTGTGGCGCACCACCCCGGGCGTGTACATCGGCATAAGCGGCACCGCGGGTAAGGGCAGCGTCACGCGCTGGACGGCTGACACACTAGCTGCAGCAGGCATGAACGCCGTGGCGGGAGGCAACATCGTGCCGGCGTTGGCGGCCGTTGCCCACCCGGGTGCCGTGCACGTCGTAGAGATGTCTTCGTTCCAGCTCGAGCGGTGCCCCACCTTCAAGCCCGACGTGGCCGTGCTCCTCAACCTGGGCGAGGACCACATCGACCGGCACGGTTCCGTTAGCGCCTACCACGCCGCGAAACGCAACCTGATAGCCAATCTGGATGCACGCAGCACGTTCGTGACCAACGACGACGACGAGGTCCTGAAGGCCTGGGCCGACGAGGCGGAGACCAGCGGGGTCAACGTCCGCCGCTTCTCACTCAAGCACGAGGCCCACGCCTACCGGAACCTGGGCGGACGCCTGGTGATGGACGGCGTACCCCTGGTGCACGCCGACGAACTGCACGTGCTGGGCGAGCACCAGGTAGCCAACGCCCTCGCGGTGGCGCTCGCGTGCGCCGCCGTGGGCGCCGACCCGAGCGCCATCACGGCGGGCCTGCGCGCCTTCACCGGGCTGCCAGGGCGCTACTCGGCCGCCGGGCAGGTGGGCGCGGTTCGCTTCCTCGAGGACTCCATCGCCACCCGGCCGCTGGCCGTGGCGGCCGCCCTTGGCTCCACCCCCAGACCCCTCGTGTGGCTCGCTGGAGGCCAGGCCAAAGGCGCCGACGTGAGCGGCCTGGCTGGGCTGGTGGCCGAGAAGGTCGACCTGCTCGTGGCTCTCGGCGCGAGCGGCCCCGAGTTACAGGCGCTGTTCGGCGACCTCGTGCCTACCGTCTTGGTGACCGAGCCCCATGGCCGGCCGGCCATGCGTCGCGCCGTCGAAGTCGCCCTCGAGTACTTGGACGCGCAACACGGGGGCGCCGGAAACGTGCTCCTGGCACCGCTCGCCGCCTCGTTCGATCAGTTCAACGACTACGCCGACCGTGCGGCCGCGTTCCGCGAGGCCGTCGCAGCGGCCTCCGGGCGAGTGCCCGTGGAACCAGACGCATGAGCGACCGCCTGCTCCTCTCCATCCAGGTGACGCTCGGCGTGCTGGGCGTGGTAGGCGTGACCGCTGCCGCGCCCGGCCAGACACTCCAGCAGGCGGCGCGCGTCGTGGTGGCCATCGCCATCACCCTCGTCGTAGGCCAGCTGCGGGCCAAGACCATCGTTAAGCTCTCCCCGTACGCCTTCGTGGGCCTGCTTCTCGCCCTCGTGCTCGTCCTCTTCATCGGCGCGTCGCCGGCTGGCAGCGACAGCAAGCGCTGGCTGCTGATCGGCGGCTTCAGCGTGCAACCATCGGAGCTCATGAAGGTAGCGGTGATCGCCTACCTCGCGGCCTTCTTCCACAACCACTTAGGCAGCTGGGCGATCTGGCGGCCGATGCTCGTGATCGGCCTGACCGCAGGCCTGATCGTCATCGAGCCCGACCTCAGCACGGCCGGTTTCGTCTTCATCCTCGCGGTCGCCATCATGATCGCGGCGGGCGCCACGCTCGGTCGCGTCCTCGCCATCATGTTCACGGCCGCCGTCACCGCGTCGCTGCTGGCCGGCACCGTGCTAAGCCAGTTCACGTACATCGGTGAGCGCATGGTCGGCTACTTCGACCGCTGGGGCGCGCAGTCGCAGGCTGCCGACCTCTCCTACCAGGCCCTCCGCGCGCTCGAGGCCATCGGGCGCGGCGGCCTGTTGGGCGTTGGCGCCGGCCGCCGTGTACCCGTGCCCGAGGCCGAGACCGACTTCGTGGCAGTGTCGATCGCCCACTCCCTCGGGTTCCTGGGGGTACTAACGCTCATCGCCCTCTACGCGCTGCTCGCTTGGCACGGTTTCTCCATCGCCCGGCGCGTAACTGGCCCCGCAGCTCTGCTGGCCGCCGGCGCCACCGCGTACGTCTGCGGCCAGGCAGGCATCAACCTGCTCGTCGCGTCGGGCATGTTCCCGGTGACCGGGATGCCCCTGCCGGGCGTCAGCTACGGCGTGAACTCGCAGATCTCGGTAGCCGTGGCCTTCGGCTTCTTACATCTCGCCAGCCGCCAAGCGCGTGAGACGGAGGCCGCGGTGGCGGACCAAGGTGCGTTGCCGCGCGCCGCACGCAGGGCCCCACAGCACACATGAGCGGTGCGCCCAGGCTACTGCTCGCCACGGGTGGCACCGGCGGGCACATCTACCCCGCTTTGGCGGTGGGGCGCGAAGCACTAGCGCGCGGCGCCCGGGTAGCCGTGATGGGGGGAGCGGGGGGCATGGAGGAGCGGCTAACGGCAGAAGCCGGCTTCGAGTTCTTAGGCGTCAGCACCGGGAAGTGGGACCGGCAGCGCCCCGACCCAAGGCAGGCGTATAGAGCTGCCGCCGGCCTGTGGGCCGCCAGGCGCCTCGCCCGCGCCTTCGCCCCGGACGTGGTGGTTGGCTTCGGTGGTTTCGCGTCGCTGCCCGGCTGCGCCGCTGCTCGCACGCTGGGCGTGCCGCTCGTGCTGCACGAGGGGAACGCTTTCCCTAGCCGCGTCAACCGCTGGTTCGCTTCCTCCTCCGCGCTCTTCGTGGCGGCTCAGGAGGAGGCGCTGGCGCACGTGCGGGCGCGCAAGTCACTGGTCGTGCCCTTCCCCGTGCGCGAGGAACGCATGGACCGCGAGGAGGCCCTCGACCGCCTGGGCCTGCCACCCAGCGCTGTCGTGACACTGGTCATGGGCGGCTCGCAGGGCTCACTGGCGCTCAACCGCGCCGTGCCCGACGCGTTCGACCACCTGATCACGCCGGCCACGCTCGAGGGCCCGCACGTGGTGCTGCACTCGACCGGTCCCCGCTGGACGGAAGAGGTGCGCCAACGCGTCACCAGCCCGGCCTATCACCCGAGACCGTACTTAGACGCCACCCTAGCCTGGTCGGCTGCGGCGCTGGCCATCACCCGCGCAGGGGTAGGTACCCTCTCCGAGGCCGCCTATCACAGCGTTCCCACCGTCATGGTGCCCCTACCCACGGCGGCCGAGGACCACCAGCTGCACAACGCCCGGGCCGTGGAGAGAGCGGGGGCCGGCCTGGTGGTCGAGGAGCGCGAGCTCAGCCGCCTAGCTGACGCCTGGGCCAGCGCCCTGGACCCGAGCTGGAGGCACTGCGCCGCGACGGCCGCAGGGCGCCGCACACCGGCCGGCGCCGCGCGTCGTATCGTTGACGCCGTCTTGGAGTTGACACCTAACAGATGAACGACACCGTTTCTATCGACCCGACCGCCGCCCCCCTAGTGGGGGGCCGCGGTCCTACGGCCACCCGCATCCACTTCATGGGGATCGGCGGCGTGAGCATGGCGGCGTTAGCGCGGTGGTGCCGCGCCGAGGGCTTCGAGGTGAGCGGCTGTGACGTCGCCGGCGGCGCAGTCCTCGACGACCTGATCGCGCAAGGCATAAGCGCTTGTACGGGCCACGACCCGAGCCACGTTTCAGACGCCGACGTGCTCGTCCACAGCATGGCCGTGCCGCACGACCATCCTGAGCTGGTGGCCGCCCGCGACGCGGGGGTGCAGGTTCTGCGCCGCATCGCGCTGCTCGGGCAGCTCTTCACGCGCCGCAAGGCCATCGCCGTGACAGGCACGCACGGCAAGAGCACTACGACGGCCATGGTCGCTACGCTCCTCCTAGCACTAGAACCCGACACCTCCGTACAACTCGGGGCGTCGCTGCCGATCATCGCGGGAAGCATGCGCTACGGGCGTGGCCCCTGGCTCGCAGCTGAGGTCGACGAGTCCGACCCCGGCTTCGCTGACCTGGTGTGCGAGGTGGCCATCGTCACCAACCTCGACGACGACCATGTGGCAGGCGAGTACGACGAGCGCCGCAACTACCACGCGTCGTTCGAGGACCTGCAGGCCGCGGCGCAGCGCTTCGCGCTGGCCGCGAAGCGCCTCGTCTACTGTCACGACTGGCCCGGCCTGGCCGAACTTGTGGCCGCGCACCCAAGAGCACTCTCCTACGGCATGGACGAGGCCGCCGATTACCGGATAACGGACATGTGCTTGGAGCCGACCGGCAGCACGTTCAAGCTGAGCGGCCCGGACCTGGAACCATTCGAGGTCGTGATGACCGTGCCCGGTAAGCACAACGTCTTGAACGCTGCCGCCGCCATTGCGGGAGTGCACGCGGCCGGCCTCGACCCGCTTCCGGCCCTCCCGGCACTGACCTCGTTCCACGGCGTGGGGCGGCGTTGGCAGTCCTATGGCCAGCTGAACGGCGCCCTGATAATCGACGACTACGCCCACCACCCGACCGAGGTAGCGGCCACCCTACAGGCCGCGCGCGCCACGGGCCGGCGCGTCCGGGCCGTGCTGCAGCCGCACCGCTGGGTGCGTACGGCGCGGCAGTGGCCGGCCCTGGCGCAAGCAGCAGCCCTGGCCGACGAGGTCGTGGTGCTCGATGTCTACGCTGCGGGTGAGGTACCCATCGCGGGTGTCTCGCCTGAGCTCATCGCCGAGCGCATCAACAACCTTGGCGTGCCGGCGCGGGTCGACGACCTCGCTAACGCTGAGGCCTACTTCGCCGCCACTGCTGTGCCCGGCGACCTCGTGATCACGCTCGGCGCAGGCGACGTGTGGCGGGTGGCAGCCGGGCTCGGCGCTCGCGCTGCGGCCGCCAAGGCCGCCGCGGCCGGCGACTGAAGGCGCTCTACCGTGACCACCGCCTCCAGACCCCGGGTGCGCACCGTTCGCCTGCGTGACTTCACGACGCTGCGCGTAGGCGGCGAGGCCGAGTTGTGGGAGGCCGACAACGAGGACCAGTTGAGGGAGGCGACGTCCGAGCCGTTCCTGGTGCTCGGTTCCGGCGCCAACCTGTTCGTCTCAGACGCCGGCGTCGATCAACGCGTCGTGCGCCTCGGCCGCGCCTACAACGACATGGCGAGCTTCGGCGGAACCTCCAGCATGTGGGTCGGCGCGGCCACCCCACTTCCCGGCATGGTGCGGCGCGCCCAACGGGCGGGTCTATCGGGGCTCGAGGGGCTCTCGGGAGTGCCGGCGGTGCTGGGCGGCGCCATCGCCATGAACGCCGGCACCCGCTTCGGCGAGATGTCGGACACGGTGGCGGAGGTCGAGTTGTTCGTGAACGGCGCGCTCGAAGTAGTGCCGGCAAGCACCCTCGGGTTCAGCTACCGCCACGTGGCACTCCCTGAGGGCGCGATCGTGACTAGGGCACGGCTCGAACTCACCCCCTCCACCACGGAGGAAGTGACTCGGGTAATGGCCGTCGTCGACGCAGCCCGCGCCGGCCAACCGAAAATAAAGTCGGCGGGCTGCGCCTTCAAGAACCCCCCGGGCAATTCGGCCGGCCGCCTGATCGACGTGGCCGGTCTCAAGGGCCTGCGCGTAGGCGACGCCATGGTCGCTCACGAGCACGGCAACTTCATCATCAACCTCGGTAACGCCTCCTCCGACGACGTGGCGGCGCTCCTGACGCTCGTTCAGGAACGCCTGCCGCAACCGCTCGAGTTGGAGTGGCGGCGTTGGGGCTTCTGAAGTGCGCCGGTCGCTGCTCCTTCTGCTCGTCCTGTTGGGCGCGGGCCTGATCACCAGCCTGTTCGTGCCCAAGGTCGAGTACGTGACGGTCGAGGGCAACGTCCACTACGACTCAACCCAGATCATGCGCCTGGCCGACGTGACACAGGGGACGCCGTTCCTGTGGGTCACGGCGGGCCGCGTGAGGGCCCTCGCCAACGACCCGTGGGTGCTCCAGGCGGTGGTCGTTCGGCAGTGGCCGGACCACGTTAGTATCGCCGTGCGCGAGCGCGTACCCGCCATCGCGAGCGGGGCGACCACCTGGGCCGACGATGGTACAGTCCTTCTCGGTGCGACCCCGGCCGAAACGGCGGGGCTCCCCCGGCTCGAGGGCTGGGGCCCGGAGCGCGCGTCTGAGGCCATCACGCTTCTGAGGCTGCTGCGACCGTTCGGGGTTCAGGTGATAAGCTACTCGCCGGAAGGATTCGACATCCTGTTAGAAGGTGCACAGCTATTCACACCGAGTGCGAAGGCTCTGCGCGAGCACTGGTCGGCATTCGTAGGTAACCGTGGGGGCCGCATGGCGGTCTACCCCTGGGGAGTGAGCAAGGCACATGAGTGATGAACGCATCATCGTCGGGCTCGACATAGGCACCACCAAGATCTGTACCGTGATCGGCGAGGTCGCGTCCGACGGCGTTCTTGACATCATCGGCGAGGGCACAGTTCCCTCGGACGGGCTGCGCAAGGGCGTCGTCGTGAACTTGGAGCGCACCATCGCCGCCGTGAGACAGTCGGTGGCCGCTGCGCAGCGGGTGGCGGGCGTGGAGGTGCACTCCGCTTGGGTGGGGGTCGCCGGCAGCCATCTCAAGGCGCTGACGAGCCATGGCATGACCGCCATCCGCCGCGGCTACGACGTAACGCGCAGCGACGTCGAGCGCACCATCGAGAACGCTCGCGCCGTGCCGCTGGAAGCGAACATGGAAGTCCTCCACGTGATCCCGCAGGAATACGTGGTGGACGGCAACGACGGCATCAAGGATCCCCTGGGGATGTCCGGCGTGCGCCTCGAGGTCGACGTTCACATCGTCGCCGGGGCCCAAGGGCCGTTACAGAACCTCAGGCGCTGCGCCACCGACGCCGGTGTGCAGGTCGACGGGCTGGCCGTGCAAGCGCTCGCCTCCGGCCTGGCCGTACTCAACCGCAGCGAGCAGGAGCTGACCACCCTCCTCATCGACATCGGTGGCGGTACTACCGACGTCGGCGTGTTCCGCCGAGGCACCCTCGCTCACTCGGCGGTCATCCCGGTCGGTGGCGATCACATCACGCAGGACATCAGCCAACTGTTGCGCATCCCGCCAGACGAGGCGGAGCGCGTCAAGCGCCGCTACGGCGTGGCGCTGCCAGAGCTGGCCGACCGCGACGTGGAACTCGAGGTGGCCAACCCGAGCTACACGGCCAGCATCTCCACCTTCGAGTTGGCCCAGGTCATCAGGCCGCGCGTGGTGGAGATCCTCGACATGGTGAGGCGCGACATCGAGCAGCGCATGGGCGCCCTCGAGCTCCTCGCCGGGAACGTGGTCATCACGGGCGGAGCCTCGCTCATGCCCGGCGTCGAACAGGTGGCCATCGACCGCTTCAGGCTGCCCGTTCGCCTCGGCAAGCCTGACGGTGTATCGGGCCTCTCCGACGTGGTCGCCAGTCCTGCGCATGCGACCGCCGTTGGCCTGGTACGTTACGGCATGGCGCAAGGTCCGGTCAGTTCGCCGACCAGCCGGCGTTCGCGCATCAGCGAGGACGGGGACGAGAACTTCATAGCGCGCATACGCAAGATCCTCAAGGACTTCTTCTGAGGTTGGGTTAGAGAGAGGCGGACACGGTGATGGGTTACGTGGACAACGCGATCATCCGGGTGATCGGATTGGGCGGCGGGGGCAACAACGCGGTCAACCGCATGATAGAGACCGGCCTGCGCGGGGTGGAGTTCGTAGCCGCGAACACCGACGCGCAAGTGCTCGCCACCTCGTTGGCGGATGTCCGCATCCAGATGGGGGACCACCTGACCAAGGGTCTGGGCGCCGGCGCCAACCCCGAGGTGGGCGAGAAGGCGGCGCTCGAGGACCGAGACCGCGTCGCCGAGGCTCTCCGTGGCTCGGACCTCGTGTTCATCACCGCCGGCATGGGCGGCGGCACCGGGACGGGCGCCGCCCCCGTGGTGGCGGAGGTGGCCCGCGAGCTGGGCGCCCTGGCCATCGCCGTCGTCACCTCCCCGTTCCTGATGGAGGGCCCCCGCCGTATGGCCCAAGCGCAGGAGGGTCTGAGGCGCCTCGAGGACAAGGTCGACGCGCTCATCGTGGTCGAGAACCAGCGCCTCATCTCGGCGCTTGACCGCAAGGTGCGCCTGCAAGACGCTTTCCGCGTGGCCGACCGCGTGCTGTACCACGGTGTGCGCGGCATTAGTGACGTCATCAACGTGCCGGGCCAGATCAACGTCGACTTCGCCGACGTGAAGGCCCTGCTCCAGGGGGCAGGCACGGTACTCATGGGCATCGGTGCCGGCAGGGGCGAGAACCTTGCCGAGGAGGCAGCCGAGAGCGCCACGCACTCGCCGCTCCTCGCACGGGGCGTCGAGGGCGCGCGTAACCTGCTCATCAACATCACGGCCTCAGACGGCCTCACCCTCCACGACGCGCACGAGATCGTCACCAAGATCAGCGAGGCGACCGAAGTCGACGATCCCAACGTCCTGTTCGGTATCACGTACGACGAGGACGCCGGCGACGAGGTGCGAGTCACCGTCATCGCGGCAGGCTTCGACCAGGCACCGCAGACCCGCATCTTGCGCCCCACGCACCTGCGCGGTGGGCTGGGTGCAGCCGCCAACAAGACGTACGACCCCAGCAACTACGACATCCCCGCCTTCCTCCGTTACAACCCCGACGGCAGCGACAACTAAGCGAGGAAGCGGCGGCGCCCGGCTTCTGCCTGGGTGAGCACGGCGTAGCGCATGCGTGAGATCAAGTTCCGCGGTCGATTGATTACCGTGGCCGTTCAGGACGGCCATTGGGAGATCGTCGAACACCCCGACGCGGTGGCGGTGATAGTGGCCCGCGGCAGGGAGCTGTTGGGCGTCAGGCAGCCGCGGCCCGCCGTGGGCGAGAGCACGTGGGAGATCCCCGCCGGCCTGATCGAGGAGGGCGAGGCTCCCTTGGACGCCGCCCAACGTGAGCTGGCCGAGGAAGTGCAACTGGGCGGCAGCCTTACCCTCGTCTCGCGCCTCTACGCCTCGCCCGGCTTCACCGACGAGCAATGCTACTTGTACGAACTCGCCGGCGCCCGCCCCGCCAGCGGCACGCCCGACGCCGGCGAGGACCTCGTCCTGGAATGGCGGGACGCCCTCGAAGTCTGGAACGGGGTGCTGGTAGGCACCGAGTCGACTTCGGGGGTGACCCTGCTGGCCGTGAGGCACGTGCTGGCCCGCGCCGGCGTGCGCCTGTGAAGGCGCCCGTGACCGTCGACTCGCTCGTGGCCGTGGAGCCGCGCGGCGCCGTCCTTTGCATCGGGAACTTCGACGGCGTGCACCTGGGCCACCGCATGCTCCTCACGCGCATGCGCGACCTGGCCCATAAGCTTTCCGCGCCCGCGGTCGTCGTCACCTTCTTCCCCCCCGCACGGGTCCTGTTCGAGGGCGCCACCTACCTCATGACGCCCGCCGAGAAGCTTCTAGTGCTACAGGAGTTCGAGCCTGACGTCGTCGTGAACGCGCGCTTCGACCGCGAGTTCGCGGCCACCGACAAGTCATCCTGGCTCGGCGAGTTGGCCGCGCTGCAGCCGGCTGCCATCGTGGTGGGCGAGGATTTCCGTTTCGGGCGCGGCCGCCAAGGCGGGCTGGACGACCTGCGCACCGTGACCGAGCGGTTGGAGGTGTTCGAGTTGCTCGAGCTGGACGGCGTGCCGGTGAAGTCGTCAGCTATCAGGAGCCTCCTCGCCGAGGGCGACGTGGGTGCCGCCGCCCGCTTGCTCGGAGCGCCCTACTTGGTAAGAGGCGAGGTGACCAAGGGCCAACAGCGCGGCGCCAGCATCGGCTACCCCACCGCCAACCTGCGGGTGCACGATGGCAAGGCGGTGCCGCTCGGGGTGTTCGCCGTCAACGCAACGGTAGCGGGCCAAACTTACGGCGGCATGGCCAACGCGGGTCCTCGCCCGAGCTTCATGGAGGCCCCGCCGGCGTTGGAGGTCCACCTCTTCGACTTCAGCGCCGACCTGTACGGGGCGGAGCTTGACGTACGGTTCATGGAGCACCTGCGTGGCCAGTTGAAGTTCGCAGGCCTCGAAGACCTACGCAAGCAGTTAGCCGCCGACGAGGCCGCTGCCCGGCGCTTCCTCGCGCCCTGAGCCGCGCTCGCGACCGTATACTCCCCGCATGTGGATCTATGGACGTAACGCCGTCTTGGAGGCGCTCCTCGACTCGACAGTCGAGCGCGTCGCCGTTGCCAAAGGCGTTCAGCCAGGCATTCTCAAGGAGCTGAAACGGGCCACCAACGTCGCCGGCGTGCCGCTCGACGAGGTCCCGCGCATCCAACTCGACCAGGCTCTCAAGACGACGCAGCATCAGGGCGTGGCCGCGCTCCTACCAGATGTCAAAACCGTGTCTCTGGACGCCGCCTTCGAGCGCGCGCAGAGCCGCGACGAGGAGCTCCTGCTCGTGCTCCTCGATCACCTCACCGACCCGCGCAACGTGGGCGCCATCATCCGCAGCGCGGAGGCGCTGGGGGCTCACGGCGTGGTCATGGAGGAGCGCCGGTCGGCACCCCTCTCGGCCGTGGTCGTGAAGGCCGCCGCGGGCGCCACCGCACACCTGCCCCTCATCGTCGTCACGAACCTTCCCAGCACCATCGCGGCCCTCAAGGAGCGCGGCGTCTGGGTGTACGGCGCCGACGGCGCGGCCACAGCGACCCCGGCCGACATCGACTGGAAGCGGCAGGTGGCTCTCGTCATCGGCTCCGAGGGTGACGGCATGCGGCGCCTGGTACGTGAACGTTGCGACGAACTCGTGGCCGTGCCCCTCACGGGCAGGATCGCGTCGCTCAACGCTTCGGTGGCCGCCGGCATCCTGCTCTACGCCGCGGTGAACGCGCGGACGAACGCCAATGCGCCAGGCAGTGGCGCGGAACGGTAGTAAGCCATGGCCAGAGCGCTCAAGAGCAGCGACCTTCTAACCCTCGCCTTCGTCTCCGACGTGGTCGCGGGGCCCGACGGGGACTCCGCCGCCTGGGTCGTGACGGACATCGTGCCCGCCAAGGAGGGCACCGAGCACACCCCGCCGCGCTACCGCAGCCGCGTCCACCTGCGCCGCGGCCTGGCCAAGAAGACCCCGAGCGAGTTCACCCGCGGGGAGTACTCCGACACGTCGCCGCGCTTCTCCCCTACCGGCGACCGCGTGGCGTTCCTGCGCGCGTCCGAGGCCAAAGGGCGCCCTCAACTCCACGTCATGCCGTTAGGCGGGGGCGAACCCGAGCGCAGAAGCGAGCACGAGGCCGGCGTGCTCTCGTTCGCATGGGCGCCGTCGGGCAAGCAGATCGCCTACGTGACGTTGGACGACTACCAGGATCTGGCGGCCAAGAACGGCCTCCCCCGGCGCATCACCAAGCGCTTCTGGCGAGCCGACGGCATGGGCGTCCTGCCCAGCCAGCCGGCTCAGGTCCACCTGCTTGACCTCGGCACGGGCCGCGCACGCAAGCTGACCGACCTTCCCGAGTCGGCAGAGCTACTGGTATTCGCCCCAGACGGCGAGACGTTGTGGCTGACGATGAATGCCGGCGAGAAGGCGGCCGGCGATTTCCTCACCGACGTCGTGGCCGTCGACGTCGTCACCGGCGAGCACAAGGTGCGCGTTCCCGACCTGATCGGCGTTTCGACCCTGTCACCCTCCCCCGACGGTAAGTGGTTGGCGTACACCGGGAATCAGGTGCAAGACGACATCGCGTCCGAGAGCGGCGTGTGGCTCCTCGACCTCACCAAGGCCAGGAGCAAGCCCAAGCTCCTGTCGGGCGAGCACGTCACGCCGCCTAGCGCCGGTGGCGACAGCCGCCACGGCGCCTACCGGAACTCGCCCGCGTGGAGCGCGGACAGCCGCTCCATGCTCGTCAACGTGAACGCAGCGGGCGCGAGCGGTCTGGCGCGTCTGAAGCTAGACGGCACCATCGAGCAGCTGCAGACGGAGCCGCGAGTCGTCACGAGCTTCACGGCTCCCGCGGCCGCTGGCGACCTCGAGGCGCTCTTCATCGCGGAGCACCCCGACCGTCCGGCCGAGGTCTACGCCCGCTGGCAGGACGGCAGCGAGACACAGGTGAGCCATGCCAACGACGCCTGGCGCCGGCGTCTCACCCTCGTCAAGATGGAGGGCCCCTTTACGGCCGGCGAGGCCGACGTTCCCTACTGGGTCATGCGCCCCACCGACGCCCGTAAGGACGGCGCCGCCGTGGTGGAAGTGCATGGCGGACCCCATGCGAACTACGGCTACGGTTTCCAGTTCGAGTTCCAGCTGCTGACTTCCAAGGGTTACGCGGTCGTCTTCGGCAACCCGCGGGGCAGTAGCAGCTATGGCCACACGTTCGCCACCAGCTTCCTCGGCAACTACGGGTCGGTGGACGCCGACGACGTGATGGCCATCGCCAAGGCCGGCCAAGCCCGCCTCGGGCGCAAGAAGGTGCCCCTGCACCTCACCGGGGGCAGCTACGGCGGCTTCATGACGAACTGGCTGGTGGGCCAGACCACGCTCTTCAGGTCGGCGGTCACCCAGCGCAGCATCTGCAACTGGACGAGCATGTACGGCACCTCTGACATAGGGCCTTGGTTCGTGGAACGCGAGGTCGCGGGCGTGCCGTGGGGCGACGTCGAGGCCCTGTGGCGCCAGAGCCCCATCAGGAACGCCGACAAGGTCGAGACGCCTCTCCTCATCGTTCACTCCGAGCAGGACTATCGCTGCCCCATCGAGCAAGCCGACCAGCTCTTCTCGGCCCTCAAGCGCCTCGGCAAGGCGGAGGTCGAGTACTTCCGGGTCCCGGACGAGGGTCACGAGCTCTCCCGCTCGGGGCGACCCGACCGCCGCGTCCTCAGGCTCGACGCCATCGTCGGCTGGTTCGAGAGCCACGCCTGAGGCCCCGCTGTAAGGCCGCCATGGCCCCGTTCCGGAGCCGTGTGTTACACTCTCACGTTGGTACCTGGGCCGACATCGACACCTATACCCGGATCCGGCCTGGGAAAGAAGATCTGAAAGGTAGACACTAACCATGACCATGAACGCCGAACAGAAGCTTGAGGTCATCAAGGAATACGGCAAGGACGCTCAAGACACGGGCTCCACCGCCGTCCAGGTAGCGCTGCTCACCAAACGCATCCTGGAGTTGAGCGAGCACCTCAAGATCCACAAGAAGGACCACCACAGCCGCCGCGGCCTCCTCATGATGGTCGGCAAGCGCAAGCGGCTGCTCAGCTATCTTGAGCACACGGAATACGACGCCTACAAGGAACTGATCGCCAGCCTCGGCCTGCGACGCTGAGGTGAGGCATTAGGAAGCAGACCAGTCTGCGAAGGGCCAGCAACAAGGCTCATCGGGCTGCCGCAAGAGGCAGTGGACTGATAGGCGGCGAGGCCACGGTGGCCTCGCCGTTCGCACACCACGGGGGCGCGACGACAGCCGCCGCCCCACACGACCCCGGCGCGAGGCCCTTGGGCGTCGCCCACGTTCCGTCCCGAACTCGGGGCACTCAGATGCGCGGCCGGCGCTCCCACATGGGCGCTCGCGTCGTTCACAGCGGGTAACGAAGCAGTCGAAGGAGAGAGCGTGAACCTACCCAACCACCGCGTTTACACCACCCAATTCGGAGGCCGCGAGCTGGTCATCGAAACCGGCAAGCTCGCCAAGCAGTCGGCCGGAAGCGTCACCGTCCGTTACGGCGACACCCTCGTGCTCGTCACGGCCCAGATGAGTGACGGCGCCTCGAACGTGCCCTTCCTCCCCCTCACGGTTGAGTACGAGGAGCGCCACTACGCCATCGGCAAGATCCCCGGCTCATTCATGCGCCGCGAGGGCCGCCCCGGCATCCAGGGCACCTTGAACGCCCGCCTCGTCGACCGCCAGATCCGCCCGCTCTTCCCGAAGGGCCTGCGGAACGAGATCCAGGTCATCGTCACGATCCTCTCTGCCGACCAGATCAACGACCCTGCGTCGCTCGCCGCCATCGGCGCCTCGGCCGCCCTCTCCATCTCCGACATCCCCTGGGCCGGCCCCACAGCCTGTTGCAGCGTGGGTTACGACGGCGGCCAGTACCTCGCCAACCCGAGCATGCGCCGCCTGCACGACGGCGGCTCCCAACTCGAACTGACCGTGGCCGCGTCCAAGGACGCGGTCCTGATGGTCGAGGCAGCCGCGAGCGAGCTGCAAGAAGACGTCATGGTGGGCGCCATCGAGTTCGCCCAGTCACAACTCGCGCCCGTCGTCGCCCTGATCGAGCGCATGCGTGAGGACGTCGGCGCCGTGAAGCGCGGCTTCGTCCCCGCCTTCGAGCTTTCGCCCGAGGCCGTCGAGAAGGTCAAGCAGGCCGCCAGCGGCCGCCTGAGGGACGCGCTCCTCACCCTGGGCAAGCACGAGCGTGCGATAGCCATCAAGGGTTTGCGCGACGAGCTCATCGGCAGCTTCGTGCCCGACGCTACCGTCGACGGCGCCGATCAGCAGATAAGCGAGCTCAAGGCTGCCTTCGACAAGGCCGAGCAGGCCGAGATGCGGCGCCTCGTGCTCGACGAGAATCTGCGCACCGACGGCCGCCGCTCCGACCAGGTGCGTCCCATCTGGATCGAGACGGGCGTGCTGCCCGCGGCGCACGGCTCCGCCGTGTTCACGCGAGGCGAGACTCAGGTCCTGGGCGTGGCCACCCTCGGCACCGGCCGCGACAATCGCCTGGTGGACGACCTCACCCTCGACGACAGCGAAGAGTTCATGCTCCATTACAACTTCCCGCCTTACTCGACTGGCGAGGTCAAGCGCTTGCGCGGCACGAGCCGCCGCGAGCTAGGCCACGGCAACCTCGCGCGCCGCGCCCTCCTCGACGTCATGCCCAGCCAAGAGAGCTTCCCCTACGTCGTGCGCGTGGTGGGCGAGACGCTCGAGTCGAACGGTTCGTCCTCCATGGCCACCGTGTGCGCAGGCTGCCTGGCCCTCATGGACGCCGGCGTGCCGGTCCGCACCCCGGTGGCGGGCATCGCCATGGGCCTGGTGAAGGAGGGTTCCGAGTACCGGATCCTCACCGACATCCTGGGCTCCGAGGACGCCCTGGGCGACATGGACTTCAAGGTCACGGGCACCCGCGACGGCGTTACGGCGCTGCAGATGGACATCAAGATCGGCGGCATAACGGCCGACCTGATGCGTGAAGCGCTGGCTCAGGCCCGCGAGGGTCGACTGCACATCCTCGACCAGATGGCCCAGGCCCTGCCGGCGCCGCGCAGTGAGATCTCGCCGCGCGCCCCGCGCATACTTCAGGTCAAGATCCCGACCGACAAGATCGGGACGGTCATCGGGCCCGGCGGCAAGCAGATCCGCGAGCTAGAGGCCATGGGCGCCACGGTCGAGGTGCAAGAGGACGGCACCGTCCGCATCTACTCCGAGGATTCCGACGCGGCGCAGGCCGTGAAGGCACAGATCGAGGCGCTGACGGCGTCGGCCGAGCTGGGCAAGGAGTACGACGGCGTGGTCGCCAAGACCACCGAGTTCGGCGCGTTCATCACACTCTTCCCCGGTACCGATGGGCTCTTGCACATCAGCCAGATCGCCGAGGAGCGCGTCGACAACGTCGAGGACTTCCTCAAGCAGGGCGATCAAGTACGCGTGAAGGTGAACGGCATCGACGACCGCGGCAAGATCGACCTCGTCCGGCCCGAGCTAGAGGGCAAGGTCGCCCCGCGAGGCCCGCGTAAGGGCCCGGGCGGCGACCGCGGCCGTGGCGGGCGCAGCAACGACCGCGGTCCCAGGCGCGACCGCTTCTGAGACACACTTCCGGGCGGCGAGAGTACTCTCGCCGCCCGGCCATGCACCACCACCCACTTGAAAGTGATGCGCAGCGCCTTCATGGGCGCTCGCGAACTAAGCAACGAAAGGAGTTCGAGCGATCCGATACCAGAGCGCAACGAAGCGCCGATCGAACGTAGCTCGAGATGAACCACATGCCAGACGACGAACACAAGCCTAACAACCGACGCCGGCCCCGCAGGGCCGAGCCCAAAGACAAAGGAGCGGAACCCCCCGACGGCAAGAAGCCGTCCGGCCGTACCGCCACACCGCCAGCCGAGGCCACCAAGGCCGCCGAACCACGCAGGCGCCGCGGCCCCGACGAGTCCGGCAACGGCCCCAAGCCAAGCCCGGCGGAGGGCACCGGCCGCTCGCGCCGCCCCCGCAGCCACAAGGCCCCCTCCAATGAGGCCCAGCCAGATCACGACGGCGGAGCACAACATAGTGCCCCGGGTGACAAGAAGCTCAAGGTCATCGCCCTGGGCGGCATGGGCGAGATCGGCAAGAACATGTTCGCCTTCGAGTACGACGACGAGATCCTGCTGATAGACGGTGGGCTCGCCTTCCCCGAGGCCGAGATGCTCGGGGTCGACATCATCGTGCCGAAGATCGACTGGGTGGTCGAGAACGCTCACAAGGTCAAGGGCTGGGTGCTCACCCACGGGCACGAGGACCACATCGGCGGCTTGCCTTACATGCTGAAGCTCCTGCCGAAGATCCCCATGTACGGCGCGCGCCTCACCCTCGGGCTCTTGCGCGGCAAGTTCGACGAGTTCAAGCTGAGCGAGGCCGACGTCGACCTGCGCGAGATCAGCACGGACGACCGCGTGAAGATCAGCAAGAACTTCACGGTCGACTTCTTCCGCATGACGCACTCCATCCCCGACAACTCGGGCGTGATCATCCACACGCCGATAGGCCGGGTAGTGCACTCGGGCGACTTCAAGCTCGACTACAACCCCTCCGACGGTGGTCACGACCTTCTCGAGCCACGTCCATAGGCTCCAGAACTTCGTGCGCATAGCGGAACGCTACGACCGCCGCGTGGTGGCGGAGGGCCGCTCGATGGTCAGGGCCATCGGTATTGCCCAGGAACTCGGTTACATGGAAGCGAAGAACCCGCTCCTCAGCACCGACGACATCGGCAACCTACAGGACGACAAGGTCCTGTTCTTGTGCACGGGTTCACAAGGCCAGCCCATGGCGGCGCTCTCGCGCCTCGCCAACGGCACGCACCGCAAGATCCGCCTCAAGCCGGGCGACACGGTGATCCTCTCCTCCAACCCCATTCCGGGCAACGAGGAGGCCGTCGGGCGCGTCATCAACCAGCTTTACAGCAGTCGCGTCAACGTGCTCTACCCGCCCGCCTACAAGGTGCACGCGTCGGGCCACGCCAGCCGCGAGGAGCTCAAGCTGATCCTTGACCTCACCCGTCCCAAGTTCTTCCTGCCCTGGCACGGCGAGATGCGCCACCAGGTGCACCACCAGCGCTTGGCCGACGGCATGAGCAACCCGCCCAGCAAGACCCTCATCGTGGCCAACGGCGACGTGGTCGAGTTGAGCCGCGACGAGATGAAGGTTACGGGCAGCGTTGACGCTGGCGTCGTCCTCATCGACACCGTCGGCAAGGCCGGCGACGAGGTGACCGAGCCCATCATCCGCGACCGGCAGACGCTCTCTGCCGAGGGCGTAGTCGTCATCATGGCCCTGGCCAGCAAGACCCCCGCGGTGGAGGTCATCATGCGCGGCGTGGCGTCGGGCAACAACGGCCTGAAGGATGAGGTCGAGAGGATCGCCCTCGAAAGCCTGCAGAAAGGCGTGCGCGAGAAGCGCCGCCTGAGCGACATCCGCGACGACATCTTCTACCCGGTGAGGCGTTACATAAGGAAGGCCACGGGGCGCAACCCGCTCATCGTGCCGACCGTCATCGAGAACTGACTTAACCGCCGTTAATCGGCGGCCTGGAAGGGGCGTTGGGCGATGCTCGACGCCTCTTCTCCGTTCAGGTAGGCGGCCACGCGCTCCAGGGACTCGACGAGGAGCTCGCGGCCTTGCGACGGCAGGTCGGAGTCGATGAGCAGGGCGTTGCTAGGACGCTGCATGTTGTCGAAACCTGCGGCCGCCACGTGAGCGCCCCCGCGGAACAGGCCGATCGCCCGGTCGATGGGCACCTCATAGAGGGTGTCGACCTCGTCGAACTGCAGGTGGTACTCGTCCAGGAGACGGTCGTCGCGGACGACATAAACGTCCTGGTGCTCCCTGTCGACGATCGGAGTGGGCAGGTCGGGGTAGCGGCGCACCGAAACGGTGGTGCCGAGGTAGTCGAGTTGGCCGGGCCTGAGGCTGAGGCCGAGCTCCTCCTCCGCCTCGCGGAGGGCATCCAAGTGCACCTCGCCCGCGCGCACGTGGCCACCCACACTGACGTCGAGCTTGAGTGCTTCGAGGTCCTTATCGCGCGACCGTCGCTGCAGCAAGACGTACCGCCCCTCGCGCACCACCCAGATGTGTATAGCGCGGTGCCAGTCGCCATCCTCGTGAACGGCCCGGCGAGCCTTCACCTGGCCCGTCGGATTGCCGTGGTCGTCCAACACGTCGAGGAGCTCCTGCTGCGGGTCGGGCACGCCCCGATGATAAGGCACCGCGCCGTCCCCGCCCTATGGCTTGTACGCACTTGCGTGGCGCCGGTTTCCTTGGGTGTTATTGGCGGTTTCGACGAGAGTGCCCTGGTTAGGCGTGGCTTTGGCGTAGTCCCGAGACCTGGCGCAGGCTGGGACAACCCGTGGCGCGTTCTGTCGTCACCAGAGAATTCTGTCCGATGGTGCAATAGCGGGTCGTACAATCGACGGCAGATCTGGCGGGTGTCACCGGGCAGGATGACGGGTGCGCAGCCTATACGATGTGTCAGTTTCACACCGAGAATCGGGATCGCCCCGTGACGGTGAATAGCTAACAAGAGGACCGCATTTTGAAACTGCTTCTCACTTCCGCCGGCATCAAGAACACGAGTATCCAAAGCGCACTGGTCGACCTCCTGGGCAAACCGCTTGCCGAGTCCAACGCCCTCTGTATTCCGACCGCGGCGTATGCCAACCCCGATGGTGCTCGCAATGCCTGGCGGTTCATCAGTGGAAATGAACCCAGAACTCCCATGTGCGAATTGGGTTGGAAAACGCTGGGCGTGCTGGAGCTGACCGCGCTGCCCAGCCTCGACAAGGAGCGTTGGATTCCCATGTTGCAGAAGGTTGACGCCCTGTTGGTGGGCGGCGGCGATCCCCTGTACTTGTGCTACTGGATGCGCCAGTCCGGGCTGGCAGACATTCTTCCATCGCTGCGCGAAGCGGTCTACGTGGGGCTTAGTGCCGGGAGCATGGTGATGGCCCCCAGCATCGGGCAGGAATTCGTCGGCTGGAAGCCACCCACCGGTGGCGACGACACGCTGGGTCTAGTCGATTTCTCGATCTTTCCGCACCTGAATCACAAGGACCTGCCGGAGAACACCTTGGCCAACGCTGAAAAGTGGGCCGCCCGGATGTCGGTGCCGTGCTACGCGATAGACGATGAGACCGCTATCAAGGTAACGGACGGCAAATCCGAAGTCGTCTCTGAGGGGAACTGGACGTTGTTCAACCAGTAGCTTGAGTTGCGGCAGTCCAGCCGCGGAATGCACACGTAGTGGCACACACGGCAGCCCCTCATTGCCCACCGCAACGGCGGCAGCATTCGGGCACCCCGCCCAGTGGAGCACCCTACCAACCCCTCGACCACCGGACCGGCACCGAGTACGCTGGGCAAAGGAACCTTCAGTCTCTACAACCCTGAAACTCCGCTTCGCCTTGACGGCCACCAGCGCCCGAACGTAGACTTGCCGTTGCGTCCTGCAAAGGACGCCCGAGCCCATGCGGTTACCACCGCTATCAAGGGCACCTCGGGGTGTAGCGCAGCCTGGTAGCGCACTTGACTGGGGGTCAAGTGGTCGTCAGTTCAAATCTGGCCACCCCGACCAAAGAGAAGCCCGTTCATCACGGGCTTCTTCTTATTTTGGCCCGACCTTGCTTCAGCCTGGAATCGCCCCGCGTGGTGTCACCTCTGGTGTTTTACCCCCGCCGGTCGCGGAGTTCGTCAAGCAACACCAACCCTATTATTGGCTGTACTTTGCGAGGAACACGTCGGAGCTGCCGGCGTTGCTGC
>CAJDWU010000021.1_pt1 | contig 44944 bp, 36 predicted proteins | sample 7391771 | NCBI WGS metagenome assembly CAJDWU01 (sample SAMEA7055737, study PRJEB34461) | soil metagenome | biome: terrestrial ecosystem; feature: Peninsula; material: soil | place: Antarctica | collected 2016 | reverse complement strand
GAACGGCACTAGCGTTATCACCGCCACGATCACGCACAACAGGTAGCTGAGGATCGCCGGCACGGACAGCGCTCGTCTCCTCCGCCTTACCGGTGGCGGCGTCACGCGGTCCTTGGTCAACGTCATCTGCATGCCACTCACCTACGCTGCCGGCCGGAACAGCCGGAACTGGACGAGACTGAACACCAGGATTACGAGGAAGAGGGCGAACGACATGGCGCTGCCGTAGCCGAGATTGAGGAACTGGAAGGCCTGCTGGTAGATGTACACGACCGTCACCTGGGTCGCTCCGGCCGGACCACCCTTCGTCATGATCCAGATCTGATCGAAGATCTGGAACGACCCGATCAGCGAGATGACTACGACAAATAGGCTCGTCGGGTTCAGAAGCGGACGGGTGATGTGCCAGAAAGTCTGCCAGCCCGCAGCACCGTCGATCTTCGCGGCGTCATAGTAGCTGCTCGGCACGTCCTGGAGACCGGCAATGAAGATGACCATGAAGTAGCCCATCTGTATCCAGATGCTAACGACGATGATCGCGGGCAGAGCCAGATCGACCGACCCGAGCCAGGCCTGCGGCTCGATTCCCACGAGACCGATCAGATAGTTGAGCAGGCCGGAGCGTTCGTCGAAGATGAACTTCCACATGAGCGATGAGACGACCAAACTCAACGCCACCGGCACGAAGAACAGCGTCCTGAAGAAGCGGATATATGGCAGCCGCTGGTTCACCAGGAGCGCCAGTCCGAGCGAGATGACATAGAGCAGCGGCACGTAGATAGCGGTGTAGATCGCGGTGATCCTCAGCGACTGCCAGAACCGGACGTCGTAGACGAGCTTCTCGTAGTTGTTCAGCCCCGCCCACCGCATCGGCGAGAGCGCGTTCCAGTCGTGCAGGCTGATGTAAAGCGCGTAGCCGATAGGCGCTATCACGAAGACCAGCAAGCCAATCAGGTCGGGCAACAGGAAAGCGTAGCCCGTCAGCATTACCACGCGTTTCTGTCGGTTCGGGCCGCGGATCAGGGGTCGAGTCTGGTCGCTCATCGGGTCACCTCGCACCGGCACGAACGTTCATGCAGCCACGTCACCGCTCTCTTCGTTCGGCCGTGGGGTGGGTCGAGGACCCACCCCACGGTGCCTTCGGGTGAACTACTTGTTGAACGTCCGCAGGAAGCTCTCAAGCTCGCGTTGGGCTGAGGCTGCCGCGTCCGCACCGGCCGTCCCACGGAACATGGTGGCCTGCAGGGCGTCGCCGACAATCCTCACCATCTCGGCGGGGAAGCGCGGCTCGGCCCGGGCGGTGGGCAAGATCACGTCCCTGAACACGGCCAGGTGCGGCTCGGCGTAGTAATCACCGGCAGCCGCGGTAACGGACTGGCGGGGGCTGAACTTGGAGTTGACGACCGTCGCCCACTCGACCGACCGCTCGACGCCTTGAGCCCACATCCAGGCGGTGAACTCTTTGGCCATCTCGACGTTCGCGCTGCGCGCGTTTACTACCTGAGTCCACCCGCCATATACCGTTACCGGGTCACCGCCGGTTGGCGTGGGTAGGTGGGTGACACCGTAGTTGATGTCGGGGTGGTCGTTGTTGAGGACGCCGATGGCCCACATCCCGATGACCTGCATGGCCGCCTCGCCGGTGGCGAACGGCGTCGAAGAGACGTTGTTGGTGCCGTCGGGGTTCGTACGTGGTGCGTAGCCCTTGTTGATTAACGTGCCCCACAGGTCGAGAGCCTGCGCCCCGCCATCGGAACCGAATGTCGCTTCGGTCATGGCCTCGTTGGCGACATCAGCACCGGTCTGCCACAGGAAAGGGTACCAGGTGAAGTTCTGATACGGGCCGGGCGCCGGCTCGACCACGATAGGGATTACGCCGTCGGCCTTGAACTGCGCGGATACGTCGAGCAGTTCCTGCCAGGTCGTTGGCACCTCGAGCCCGGCCTTCTCGAACAGATCGATGTTGTAGAACAACGCGACCGGCTCCTGTTCAAACGGCATCGCGTACGGAATGCCGTCGACAGTCACCGCTTGGACGGCCAGCGGCAACAGGTCGGCGCGCAGCTCGTCCGTGAAGATGCTTGACAGGTCGGCCAGCACGCCGTTCATGGCGTACTGCAAGAAGGTCCCGGGCGACGCCCAGAAGACGTCGGGGCCTGAGCCGGACGCGAAGGCGGTCGTAAGCACGGTGCCGGCCGAATACTCACCGAACGGGAAGAGCCGCAACTCCACCTGACTGTCCGGGTTGGCCTCGTTCCACTCCCCAACCCAGGCGAGCAGTGCCTGGTTAGCGAGGTCCTCCGCCGCGCCGAACTTCCAGAACTCCATGGTCTTGGCCGACGCGGCGCCGAACAGCACGGCTGCAATGAGAGTGACTAGCAGGACTCTTAGCTTCTTCACCGACGTACCTCCGAATACCTGGACTTGTGTAATCGTTTGCAAACGGACCCAATGCCGTCTCCTGGAATGACACTTGCAAACGATTGCAACTCAAGTCTGAGGCACTCTACGCCATATTGTGTCGGACGTCAATCTGCTGTGGACGTCCAAGACCTTTGGCTTCTCTGCGGGGTTCGCCGCTACAGCGAGGAGGAATACTGATATAGGTTCTCGACGCGCCAACCGACCTTCGTGGCGTGGCTGCGCTGGGGCCGCTAGCCCAGCGGGCTATTGGTGATTCCACACGTCGGGCTGTTGGGTCAGGGTTGGAGTCACCACCAGGAGAGCACCGTTCCGCTCACGATCCGCTCTACCCCGTTGGGCCCGTGGACCTGAAGCGCACCCGTAGCGTCAACACCGTGCGCAGCTCCCGCAACCTCTCCGACGGGGGTTAGCACGACGACTTGGGCTCCGGTTAGAAGGTCCAGAGCAGCGTAGCGGTCGGGCAGTCTCGGGCTGCGCGTACCGGCATCGCCCGTCGACTGGGCTCCTAGCGCCGAGTTCCGTTGGCCATTCCCCTCGGCCGCTCTTTGCGTTCGCAGTTGGCATGCGGCTTCGTCTAGCACCAGGTCCTCAAGTCCGCGCTTCGCGCCGCCGAGGACCAAGTCAGCCACCGTGTCCACGTTCCAGCCGTGCAGTGCCCGTGCACCTCGTTTGCCACGTTAATGCCGATGCCCACGACCAGGTAGGCCCGCAAGTATTCGCTCAGCACGCCGCCGAGCTTCCCGCCGCCGAGGTAGAGGTCGTTCGGCCACTTCACGCTAGCTTGCGCACCTGCGGCGCGTAGGGCCTCGCCAATGCCGATGGCTACCGCAAGTGCCGAGTAGGTGCGCTGTAGTCTCCCGCTCGGATCGGCGTAGGCGAAGCTCTGATAGCTGCCTCCTACCAGGCCGGCCCAGCTCTTACCCCGTCGCCCCACGCCGGCGGTCTGCTCCCGTGCGCGCACTACCAGGCCGTCCACGTCCTCACCTCGCCGGATGCGCTCTTTCAGGAGCTGCTGTGTTGACGGCAGTGACGCGTATGCTTCGGTCTTCCCCGCGGGGAGCTGCACTTACTCTCCTCCGCCACCTATGGCGGAGCTCACCGAGGGCCGATCATGGCAGCGCGATAGCGGCTTCCTGTTCAGCGTCTTCACGCTTGATGCTGAACACGCGACTCACACCCTGCTCGGACGTGATCCCCCACAACGTCTCCGCTATCTCGAAGGTGGCCTTCTGGTGCGTGATGAGCACGAACTGCGTGCCCTCGCGAGCTAGACGCGCCACGAAGGCGCCGTAGCGCCTGATGTTCGCCTCGTCGAGGGGGGCGTCCACCTCATCCAAGATGGCCACGGGCAGGCCGCCACCGTCGTCGGCGATGAGCGAAAAGAGGAACGCCAGAGCGCCCATAGTCCGCTCCCCTACCGAGAGGAGGTGCAGCGACTGTGTCTGCTTGCCCGGGGGCTGGAGCCGGATGCGCACGCCGGTGGGCCGGTTGCCCTCAGTTTCCACGTCGATGCCGCCTTGGCCGCCCTCGCCGAAGAGCTGCTGCACATGGCGACCGAACGATGTCTGTAAGCGCTGCAGCGCGGCGTTCAGGCGCGCGCTGGTCTCCTTGTCGATGCGGTCGAGGGCCGCCTGGAGCTCGGTCACTGCGAGGGCGGCCTGCACACCCTCGACCTCGAGGTTCTCCTTGCGTTCCGTGACTTCCTCAAGGTCCGCCACGGCGCGATGGTTGACGGCGCCGAGGGATTCTAGGGCTTCCGAGACGTCGCGCAAGCGGCCGCGCGCCGCGCGCTCGCTCATGTCCAAGAGCTCGATGCCAGGGGCGAAGGTCCGCAGTTCCTCCTGCGCCAGCTCCAGGGCCGTCTCGCGTCTGGCGGCCTGCACCTTGGACTCTTCGAGCTCCTGGGCACGGCGCGCCTGCGCCTCGGTCTCTGCCGTGAGGAGCGCCTCGACCGTCGAGAGCGCCTTGCGGGCCTCGGTGAGAGCGCGTTCCTCCGGGGCGAGGTCGCTGGGTACGGCAGACTTGGCAAGGTCGCGTGCCGCGGTTGCCTCCGTCAGCTCGCGGGTCAGGGATGTGCGGCTCTCGGCCATCACTTCCACTTCGGCTTCGAGCTGGGCGGCGCGTTCGATACCTGCCGCGAACCGGGCTTGCGCTTCCGCGTGCAGTGTCCAACGTTCTTCGCTCATGCCCGCGGCCTGCTGTGCCTCGGCGGCGGCGAGGCGCCGCTCGCCAAGCGCTGAACGCGTTGCCTCTAGCGTGGCCAGTGCCTCGGACAAGGCAGCGTCAGCCTTGGTCACGGCCGACGCCAGTTCGGCGCCGCCTTGTGCTGGAGCTTCCGGCAGCGCGGCCCAATCGGTGGTTAGCTGCTGGCGGCGCGCCCCCAGGTCGGCGAGGAGGCGGTCACGGCCGGCGCGGCGTTCACGCGCGGCGGCCAGCGCTTGAGCAGCGACGCGGTTCTCCTCCGTTGCGGACTGCAGCTCGGCCAGGAGCCCTCGCACGAGGGCTTGTTCTGCGGCAAGTCGGGACGCGGCTTCCTCGGCGCTGGCGGCACTGGCTGCGGCTGCAGCCTCGGCCTCTTCGAGCTCTGCCGCAGCGCCCAGCACCGAGGCATGCTGGGAGCGCTTGCCGCCGCTCATGGCGCCAGTGGGCTCCACGATCTCGCCTTCTTGGGTTACCAGTCGGGGACGGCCCCCGGGGCGCTTGGCGATGGCGGTAGCCGAACCTAGGGTGTCGACCACCAAGGTGCCACCGAGCAGCATCTCGAAGAGCGTTTGGTAGCGCGGGTTCGCCTCGATCAGGTCGGTGGCCGCGGCGACCACGCCGGGCTGCCCCGCGGCGGCGCCGAATCCCCGGCCCTGCTGTGTCCTCAAGAGGTCGAGGGGCAAGACGGTCACGAAGCCCCCCGCCTGCCGCACGTGTCGCAGGACGGCCTGGGCGGTGTCGGAGTCGTCGACCACCACGTACTCGGCGCGCCTGCCGAGGGCGGCGCTGATGGCTTCCTGATGCTCGGGAGCGACCTTCACGAGGTCGGCCACGGCGCCGATGACACCAGCGATGCCGGAGTCGAGGGCGTTGCGCGGCCCCTGCGCGAACCCTCGGCGCGCCTCGAACGCCTGGCGAGCGCGGTTGGCGGCGCGGCCGCGCGACAGCGCTTCGGCCGCTGCCAGCGCGTGCTGCTCGTGCACCCGTTGCAAGGAGGAGCGGTGGGTCTCCAATCCGGCCTCCGCCGAGGCCAGCCGCTCGCTAGCGGTGGCCTGTCTCTCGTCCAAAGCAGGCAGGTCGTCGTCGGCGTCTTGGTCGAGCGAACCCAGCTGGGTTTCTACCTGCGCCAGGTTCGCCGCCACAGCCTCGCGGCGAGAGGCCAAACCGGCGGTTTCGCGTTCGAAGGCCGCCAACTCGGCGCGCAGGCGTTCGAACTCCGCGCGACGGTCACGCTCGACGGCGGCCACCGCGGCCATCGCGTCGGCCGCCGCACGTTCGAGACTCGAGGTCTCGGAGACGCGCTCTGCGACTCCTTGTGGTGACTCCTCGGGCGGCGCAGGTGGACTGGCCTGCGCCAGCCTCTCGAGCTCGGCCGTAGCGGCCGCGGCCCTCGCGTCGAGGGCGGTGGCCCTTTCCGTGAGCCGCCCCAGCCGCTCCTCGGTCACGCGCAAGTTGCCGCGGCGGTACTCGAGCTGCGCGGCTGCCTCGCGGTAACGCTCCTCCGCGCCGTCGCGGTCCGTGGCAGCGGCCTTCCCCGCCTCACGCAGGTCCGAGAGCCGCTCGCGGCCGTCCACCAAGGAGCCCTCCAGCAGACCGCGCTTACTCTCCAGGTCGCCCAACTCGATCACCAGCGCGCTTTCGCGCAGGCTAGCGAGCGTGAACCTGAGGCGCAGGTGCTCGGCACTCAGGTCGGAGTGCCGCTTTGCACCTTCCGCCTCTGCGTCCAGGTCCGCGCAACGACTCGCCAGTTCGCTGAGAACGTCCTCGAGGCGGACCAAGTGCTGCGACGCCGTCTCAAGGCGCAGGATCGTCTGGTCGCGCCGTCCCGCCAGGCGGGCCACCCCGGCGGCCTCGGCAACGTAGTCGAGAAGCTTCGGCGGGTCGGCCATCAGCACTTGGCTGACCTCGCCTTGGCCGATTATCGCGAGGCCCGAGCGGCCGAGACCGCTGCCGGTGAGCGCCTCCTCGACGTCGAGGAGGCGGGCACTGCGGCCGTTAAGGCGCAAGCGCGTGGTGCCATCGCGGTCGATGCTGCGGTAGACCTTCACGCTCGTGAGGTCGTCCTTAAGCTCCACCTCGACTTCGGCGAGCCCGACCGAGCGCTTGCCGCTGGCTCCGTGGAATATCAGGTCGGTCTTGTCGGCGGCGCGGAACTCGCGAGCGCGGCCCCCACCGGTCGTCCAACGCAGGGCGTCGATCACGTTCGACTTTCCCGACCCGTTGGGCCCGATTATGGCGGTGACACCCGGTGCGAACTCGATGCTCACCCGGTTGCCGAAGCTCTTGAAACCCTGGAGTGTTAAGGACGCAAGGCGCACTCTTAGGAGTCCCTCAACCGCTCTCGCTCGAGTCCTCGTCGTCTCGTGGGGTGGGCAGGGCACGGCTCTTCAGCATGTCGAGGCGGCCGCGGAGCTGCCCCTGCAGGTTCGTGATCCGCCCCTCCATGGTCGACTGAAGCTGGTCGAGACGGTCCCTGAGGCGGATGATCTCCTCAACGCCGGCCAAGTTCACCCCAAGTTCTTGCGTCAGGCGACGAATCTCGCGCAGCTGTTCGATGTTGCGCTGCGAGTAAAGGCGCGTCTTGCCTGCGCTGCGGCTGGGTTCGATGAGGCCCTTGCGCTCGTACAAGCGCAGAGTCTGCGGGTGCATGTCGACGAGCTCGGCCGCGACGCTGATGACGTACAACGGCTTGTCTTGATCGATGGCGCGCTGGTCCTCGGCCTCGTCCCGTCCCTTTGAGTCGGATTCGTAGCCGCCTCGGTCAGCTGCTGCCGGCGCCTGTAACTCGTGGATACGTGGCCAACTCAACTAGGTTCGCCTCCTCCTACAAGCTTACGCAACCAGCGGCTCACGACGCGAGCCGCGCCTTCGATCCACGACAGCTCCAGGGTCAGGCGCAGATCGCCCCGCGTTCCCCCGGAACTTGGCAGACCTTGACCCTTGACCAAGATCGTCGACCCTTCAGTGCTGCCCCTCGGCACCTCCACGGGCACTCCGTCGAACGACGTGGTGGTACCGCGGGAGGCCTCCAGTGGGGTGAGTACAAGGCGCCCGATCACGTTGCTCCCCTGGGCCGTGGCACCGACGGGCGGGGTCCAGCCGACCTGCACCAGTACGTCGCCCGGTGGGTTGCCCGGTCCGCCCACGCCGGCTAGGCGTAGCCTGCTGCCCACTCCGGTCCCGGCCGGAACCTTCAGCTGGACGCGTGCGCCACCCCGCCGTACGCCGCGGCCACCGCAGTCGGGACACGCGATCACGCTGGGAGCCCTCACGGTCGCCTCGAAAGGCCCAGGCGACCTGCCTCCAATTGCCCTCGGATCCACGCGACCAGTTCCCTTGCAGGTCGGACAGACGCAAGGTCCGGGCACCACGACAAGCTTCGAGGCGCCCGAGTGGAGCTCGCCGAGGCTGAGACCAAGGCTCAGCTCGTAGGTCTGCCCGGCTACCAGGCCAGCCCCCCTGAGCATGCCGGCCATCATGCCGAAGAGGGCGTCGAAGACGGCGTTGCCCGTGTGCGGCATGCCAGCCCGGCCGGCCCAGTCGATGTGGATGTCGGCGTCGCGGAAGACGTCTCGCCAGTCGACGTTGCTCGTGTCGTGGCGGTAACCGGCCGGCCTCTCGGAGCCGTAGCGGTCGTAACGCGAGCGTGATTCCGGGTCGCGGAGAACGGCGTATGCCTCCGAGAGTTCCTTGAAGCGTTCCTCGGCCAGCTCGTCGCCGGGGTTGCGGTCCGGGTGGTACTGAAGGGCCTTCTGACGGTATGCAGCCTTCAGGGCGTCGGGCGCGGCGTCCCTGGGGACGCCCAAGACCTCGTACGGGTCGCGGATGCTGGAACTCACAGTGATTAGCATACTTTGCTTGCGTGCCGGGCACTCAAGTCGTGGCCGTGAGTCGACTGGTGATATCCTGGTCCAAGGCCGGGCAGACAACAGTTCGCCTAGGCCGGGGCGGGAGGTGAGGCGTGAACCGGAATTTGAGGATACTCGTCGTTGCTTTGGCAATCTTGGCGCTGGCCCTGGGCCTGTCGGCATGCCGTAACGAGACCCAGAATCGCATCAGGCGAAGCATCCAGGAGTACACCGCTCAGCGAATGTACATAACGGTATATTCATACGATGGGAAGGCCATCTTCGACGGCCTCGTCGACGGCAAAGTGACGCGGTCGGGCAACGCCTCCGAAGGCGGAACCGGTGCCGAGTCGCTCGGCGGCTACGTCTACTGGTACGACGATCGTGGCCGGTACCTGCAGACCGACCTCCCCTACTTCCTCACCAGTTTCGACCGCAAAGTACCCACGACCCCCTGACGCAACAGGGGCCCGGAAGCCCAACGTACGGTTAAGGGGCTGCGGGTCAAACGTCAGTCGCTCGTTGCTACACTCGACGGAGAACGCAAGGAGGCCAACATGAAACCCAGAACACTCGCTCTCGCCTTCGTGGCGATCGTAGTCACGCTGCTCGCCTCGGCTTGTACCGTCACCGTGCGCCCCGGCGGGTTCGTCGGCAGCGACCTCTCGCTCTCCGGTGTCATTCAGGACTTCCAGCCCACTCGCGGGCGCGGCTCCGAATACTACGTCGGCGAAGACGTCCAGTTCCGGCTCGCGACCAACCAGTCCGGTTACGTGACCCTCACCGCCCTCGACCCCGACGGCAAGGTGTACGTGTTCGAGCGGAACATCCCCGTTAATTCCGGCACCACCTACCTTCCGCTCGCCAATGCCCGACACGTCTACACCGTCAACCCCCCGGGCGGACTACAGCGGGTGCGCGCTAGTTTCACGTCCCAGCCCACCGACGGCAGTGTCCGCTATTCGGGCCGAAGCGGCGACGGCGAGTGGACTAGCGCCATCCAGATTGAGCTCCGCCCATCTCCGGTGCGTGACATCGCGGAGACGTCGTTCTACATCCGTTGAGTCACGCGGAAACATAAAAAGCGAAGGCTACTTTTGCGTCACGGCCCAGCCAACGGGCCGTGACGCTCTGTTCCTGGAGTACAATGCGGTTGCTGCGGCTGTGTCTGGTCGCAGCGCCCTTCGAAAGGAACCCCGACTTTGGCAGGACATAGCAAGTGGACCCAGATCAAGCGGAAGAAGGGTGCGCTCGACAAACAGCGTGGCAAGGTCATCAGCAAGCATGTGCGTGCTATCCAATCGGCGGTACGTACAGGCAATAGTGGTGACCCTAGCATCAACCTGCCGCTCAGGAACGCCCTGTCGGCGGCCAAGTCCGATAACGTTCAGGTCGACAACATCGACCGCGCCATCGAGCGCGCGCTGGGCGGCGGCGAGGGCGGCAACTTCGAGCCTGCCTTCTACGAAGGCTACGGCCCAGCAGGGGTAGCCATGCTCGTCGAGACCCTTACAGACAACAAGAACCGCACCGCCGGCGAGGTCCGGCACGTGTTCACCAAGCATGGCGGCAACATGTCGGGCTCAACGGCCTGGCAGTTCGATACCAAGGGCATGATCACGATCGACGAGACTAGCAGCGCCGTCGAGGACGCCGCCATCGAACTGGGCGCCGATGACCTCGAGACGGACGACGGCGTTTCCGTCATCTACACGCCCGCCTCCGAGCTGTACGCGATCGTCGAGGGGTTGCAGGCGCGGGGACTACCCGTGGACGTGGTGCAACTCACGAAGCTTCCGCAGACCCAGACCGTGTTGTCGGCCTCGGAATCCCGGAAAGTCATCACCTTCCTCGAGAGCCTCGAAGACCTCGACGACGTGCAGAACGTCTACACGACCGCCGACCTCGGTGACGTCGAGGATGACGTAGACGTTGTCGATTAAGCCGAAGAAAGGGTGCACATGAGCTTTCCGCTCGTCAGCTGGGACGACCTGCCTGCTATCGATGCCAACCAGATGCAACAGCTGATCATGCTGGCGACAGGCAAGTACGGTCTCGACAACCGCGTCCTCGTCGAGCACACGGCACGTAACCTCGTCGCGTTGGTTGACGCGTTCGGGGGCGACGGGCCGATTTTGGTGGTCGCGGGTCGAGGTAACAACGGAAGCGGGGGCTTGGCGGCAGCTAGGCTGCTGGCTGCGCGGGGGCGCAGGGTCTGGGTGGTGCCCACCCACGAGGCCGAGAACTACTCGGGCACGCCTAAGGAGCAGTTGGAGCATCTCCGGCACTTCGAGCGCGCCAAGGTGCGCACTAGCCTGCCCAAGATGAAGTTCGGTTGCGTTATAGACGCCGCGATCGGCACGAACTTGGAAGGTCCGCCACGTGGCCGCACCCTCGACGTCATCACAGTGCTTAACAACCTCTCCGACAGCGTGGTGATCTCGCTAGACATACCCACGGGCATGTGTGCCGACGACGGCAGCGCTCCTGGCGACGTGGTTCGCGCCACCCTCACCATGAGCATCGGGCTGCCCAAGGTAGGCGTCAGGCCCGGTGGGAACGTCGGCCGGCTCTTCGTTGGCGATCTCAGTTTGCCGCCCGGGTTGTACGAGAGTCTGCAACTGCCTCCCGTAGACTTGCCCGGCTACATCACCGAGGTGACCGCGTAGGTCGTGCGGTGCGAGTGCCGACCGATTAGGTCGGCGCCGCTGCGCTGGTCCGTCCGGTTGAGTCCAGGGTTAGTGACTCAATCGGAACCGCGGCAGGTGACCTCGCCCTCGGGCACCAGCTTGTCGCTGTAATCCCAAGCGTCGACGACGTCGGTACCGAAGCGCAGGTAGATCACGTCACCACCGTTGTTCCAGACGCCCTGACCCGGATTACCCACCCTGAGTTCGCCGGCTGGTTGCACTCCCACCGGTAGGCGGAACACCGCCTTTGAGCCCTTGTCGTAGAGGTTGTAGCCTCGCGTATCGAGCGGTTCGCGTAGCAGCACCGACACCCACTCCCCGTCCGTGTCGTTGGGGGTGTCGGGGTTATAGAGCGCGCAGCGGATGACTATGGGGCCGTCCGGCAGCACGTCTAGGTTGCGCACAGGTACCGCCGCGCCCCACATGCCCAGCCGCGCCGCTCGGGCTTCCTCCTGGGCGGCGCGGTACAGGTCGGCGTAGGTGGTGTTGGGTTCAATCTCCAAAACTTGTGCCCAACCAGCTTGCGCCAAGGCAAGGTTGACCTGGGTGGCGCGGTGGTCGGCTATGAGCCAGGTGCCGTCGGGGTCCTCTATGTAGAGGTAGGCCAGCAGCCGGCCGTAGATGTCCTCGGTACCGAAGTCGAGCTCCAGCCATACCTGCGCGCCGCGTGGCAGCAGTTGCCGCAGGTGGGTGGCGGCCGCCTCGCCCATGTGGCCCCGGCTGTACAGCTCGGGCGCGTCGACGCCTATGAGCCTTACGATGCGCGGCCCGATATTGCTGACCACCACCACGGTGTCACCGTCTACGACGGTGCGCAGCGGCACGGGACCATACAGGCTGCCGACTGGCTTCGCGAAGGACGTGGCCGCAGGCGATTGGGTTTCGTGAGCCGGCGTCGTCTGCGCCACGGCGCTCCCAAGCGCCAGTGTCACCAACAACGCCGGCAACCAGGGGCAGCCGTCAAGCACTTCGGATCTTCTCCTTCGCGTTCTTCCGGAGGTAGGCCAAGCCCAGCAGAAGCAGCGCAGCTACGGCGGCGATGCCGGTGGTCACGCCACCGGACGCCGCGCCCTCAAGCCAACTTACAAGTCCGAAGGCCGTGATGGCCGCGGCGATTGGCACGAGCGCCTCGAGGAACTCCAGGATGATGTCGCCGCGTCCGGCGCGTTTGAAGAGGTCTTGACGGCGCACGGGTGAGCCGTTCCAAAGCCTGATATAGGCGGCACCCAAGTTCGTTAGTGGGGTGACGATCAGTATCACGAGCGCCGCAAAGCCATGGTTGAGGACCAGCCCGAGAACGACGATGAGCGTGATGAGCGAGCCTGGCAGCAGCGCAGCCAGCAGCTTCACTCGCTCGATGAACCAGTAGGGTTGAGGCGAAGCGCGTAGAAGGTCGTCTGCTTCCTCTCCTGCTACCGCGATGCGCATCAGGTTCCCCGCCAGGACGCTGGTGAGGATGACCACCCCGGCCGCGACGGCGGGACCCAACGACTGGGTCAAGCCGCCGGGAAGCTTGCGTGCGGTTATCAGATAGAGCAGCGGCAGCAAGTAGAGGGTCTGTAAGAGCGTCTGCGACAGCAGGTACGGGTCGCGTAGCAGGAGGCGCCACTCCTTCGTGAGGCCGACGCGCAGGTACCCGCCGCTTTGGAAGCGAAGTGCCTCGCTGCGACTCCTTTGCCGCCGAGGTGCAGCCGTGACGCTCTCCCCCACCCCGACCATGAAGCTGCCGCGCAGCCACGTCACGCTGACGTAGAAGAGGCCGACGCTGAGAGCTAGGAGCAGCAGCACGCCAAGTGGATCGAGGTACAGCGCCCTGGCCGGCAGCAGTAGCGGGCTGGCGCTATCTAGCAGCGCGCCATCCTGCAGGAGCGGAATGAGTTGGGCTCCCCAGCTGGCGAAACGCTCATCACCGACCAAGTTGGGGAGGTTCGCGATCAGGACTAGGCTTGCGCCCACCAGACCCGCCAGCACCTGTGAGAAGGTGCGAGCGCGCCTGGCACCCATCAGTCGCACCAGCAGCAGGGTGATGATGATAGCTACACTGGCGGCCGCCAAGGACATGGCCACGGCGACCGGGTAGACGCCGAGTAGGCGCGGCACGCCCAGCATCACCGCCACGCTGCCTAGCGGCACGGTCACCAGCAGGGCGCTGCCCAGCACCGTAACGGCAACGGTGAGGACGCGGCTGGCGAAGATGACCCGCACCGGCAACGGCGACGCAACGAGCAGGTCGAGGTCTACGCGCTCGAACAGCACCTTGACGCTGCTGTTTATGCCCACTGCCAGTAGGAGCGGGAAGGTGACAAGCATCAGCAACGCAGACGCGTAAACCGCCTCGGGCGGAATCGGTCCCGCTAAGACGCCGCTCGCCTTCCGCACCACCGCCCACAGGGTCACGTGCAGCATGACCAGAACCATCAGCACGAGGATCACCAGCGTCCGTGGCTTCGTCTGCTCGGTCCAGTCGCGCCACGTGAGGCGCACCTCGTTGCGCATTAGCCACGGCAGGGTGCCCACGTTCACGCCCGCTGCACCAAGTCCAGGAAGACGCTCTCAAGGGTGCCGCCAGCCTTATGGCTGCGTTCCCGCAGTTCCTCCAAGGAGCCCTCTGCGATGAGGCGGCCGTGATGGATGATGCCGATTCGTTCAGCCAACTGCTCGGCTATCGACATGATGTGGGTGGTGAGCACCACGCAGTTACCCCTCGCGACGTAGTCAAGGAGCAGGTCCTTGATGGCGCGGGCCGCGGCGGCATCGAGACCGGTGAGGGGCTCGTCGAGGATCATCACCCGCGGCTGATGGATGAGGCCGCCAGCGAGGCCGAGCTTCTGCTTCATGCCGCGCGACAGCGTCTCCACCATGTCGTGGCGTTGGTTCCACAGGTCAAGCATGCTCAATAACTCCTGGGCGCGCTCAACCGCCACCTCGCTAGGCACGAACCACAGCCCCGCCACGAACTCCAAGTACTCGCTAACGCGCAGCTTGCCGTAGAGCAGCGGCTCGTCAGGCAGGAACGCCAACTCGCGCTTCGCCTCCGTGGGCTTCGTGAGGATGCTATGGCCCAGGACAGAGGCGTCGCCTTGATCGGGCCGCAACAACCCGGCAACCATCCGCAACGTAGTGGTCTTGCCCGCGCCGTTGGGGCCAAGCAGTGCGTAGAGTTGACCCTGGGGGATGGTTAGGGTGAAGTCGTCCACGGCGCGCTTGGCACCGAAGCTCTTGCTGAGCGAACGCAACTCTAGAGCCGGCACGGCGCCGGCTCGCGCCGCAGCGGCTGGAGCCGTGGCTGCCGGGGTGCTCATCTCAGGTTCTCCGCCTGCAACGCTATCACTCCCGTGCTCCACACTGCCGCCGGCTACTCGACGCGCGATGGACTCAACTCAGCTACCGTTAAGTCATAAGGCGACTTAGTTATATGTCGGCAGCTTAGGCTTTCCGCTCAATCCGCCGGCGCCTGACTCAACAGGCGCACCCGCTGCCGCTGGTCGGCATACGCGAGGACCAGCGCGAACGACACGACCACGGTTATCCCCGCGAAGCCGGCGATGAACGCCACCGACCAATCGCTCACGGCGAGCGTAGCGAACGCGAGCGCCGTGATCATCGCGATGCCTACCGAGGTTCCGATGCGCTGCCCCGTCTGCATGATGCCGCCGGAACTACCGGCGTACTCGAGCGGCACGTCGGCCAGAGTGAGCGTCTGGTTCGGACTGATCACCGAGCCCTGGCCGATGCCGAGGAAACTGAGGCTGAGGAGCAGCCACCACTCGCTGGCGAGCCCCTGGGACCGCAGCCACACGACGAGGATGCTCGCCAGCAGGCCGAACAGTGCGCTGTAAATGCCGATGATCACTACCTTGCGCCCATGCTTCACGACGTTCCGTCCGGCCAGCAGCGCCGCGAAGCCCGACACTATGGCGCTGGGCAGGCCCATGAGTCCTGTCTGCAGGGCCGTGAGGCCGAGGCCGTCCTGGAGGTAGAGGGCGAGGAGCACCCACACGCTCGTGATCCCAACGAAGTAGACGCTTATGAGGAGCGTGCCGTTGGCGAAGCTGGGCACTCTGAAGATCCCGAGATCGACCATCGGGTGACGCCCGAGCTGTTTCTGCCGCTGCTCCCACCACAGCCATAGAAACACCAACCCTACGCCGACGGGGATCGAAAGCCATATCCAGGGGCCGGCACCGGCCTCGACGAAGGGGAGGAGCAGGGACAACACTGCGAGCCCGAGCAGCACCGCAGCTACCGGATCGAGGTCGCGGTTTTGGGTTCTCTCCCGCGTGGTCGCCGGGAGGTTCTTGTTGAGAAGTGGCCTGGGGAACCAGAGCAGCGCCAGTGTGAGGGCCACTATGCCCACCGGCACGTTGACGAAGAACGTCAGGCGCCAGCCGTGCTCCACGCCGCCGGCATGGATGAGCAGGCCACCCAATAGCGGCCCTACTGCAACCGATATTCCGACGGCTGCACCGAAGATAGCGAAGGCGCGCGCGCGTTCGGCGCCGCGGAAGTACTGCTGAACCATCCCGATGACTTGTGGGCTGATGAGACCCGAACCGATTCCTTGGAACGCGCGGGCAACGTTCAGGAGTACTGCGTCGTGCGCCAGCCCGGCAGCGGCAGAAGACAGCGTGAACAGCACCACCCCCACCATGAATAGAGGGCCACGCCCGAAGATGTCGCCGGCCCGTCCGGCGGTCACTAGGCCGACGCCGAACGTGAGGGCGTAGCCGGACAGGATCCACTGCAGCTGGGCGTCGGTCGCCCCCAACCCCAGTTGGATGGAAGGCAGCGCCACGTTGACTATGCTCACGTCGATCAGCGACATGAAGAGGACGATGGAAAGCACCCCCAGGGTGCGCCATCTGTAGGGGTCCGGTACGTACGCTTCAAGCGTCTGAGGGTCGTTCGGCACCCTTGATACTAGCGCGCGCCCAGGAGCGGATACGCCTACTGCTACAGGCGCAACGATCCAGCCCGCAAAGGCTCCAGGCACTCAGGAAGCATCAAGAGGAAGGTGCCGCCCCAACCGGAACGGCACCTTGAACTGTGATGGTAGGCGCGGACAGGATTGAACTGTCGACCTCTACAGTGTCAGTGTAGCGCTCTCCCACTGAGCTACGCGCCTCTGCCTTATTGATTGCTACCGGTTTGGGCTCGCCGCCGACCGGGTGGGAAGTGGAGGCGCCGACCGGAATCGAACCGGTGAATCGAGGTTTTGCAGACCTCTGCCTTACCGCTTGGCTACGGCGCCAAGCCCAGGAAAGTTACCACGCCCCCGTGAGGGACGTCAACGAGAGCGGGAGCTCGTTTCGTTGTGCTGCTGTGTGCTCTGCCCGGTTGGGCGGCGGGGAGGAACACTGCCCGCCCCAATGCCAGGTGCTTGCCAGCGGCATGTCTACTGCTGTTGTTGTTTGCTTCATGGCTTAGAGCGCGCTACGCTGACATGAACGAACGCCAGGGTCCCAGCCGTAGGACGGCGTGCCAGCGTCTCGCGGCCTACCCGGTGTGGTTAGGAGCCAGCATGCACGTGACGATGGAGATCAAGCGCTACGATCCCGAACGCGACAAGAAGCCGCATTGGGAGACTTACGAGCTCGAAGCAGAACCCTCCGAACGTGTCCTCGACCTGCTGAACCGAGTGAAGTGGGAGCAAGACGGTAGCCTCTCGTTCAGGCGCTCCTGTGGCCACGGGATCTGCGGCTCCGACGCCATGCGCATCAACGGCTTCAACTACTTGGCCTGCAAGGTGCTGGCCAAGGATATGGGACCAAGAATCAAGATCCAACCGTTGGGCGCCTTCCCTGTGCTTAAGGACCTGATCGTCGATATGGACGGCTTTTTCGACCAGTACAAGGCCGTCAATCCTTACCTGATCCCTGAGGATGGCGCCGCCCCTACGCGCGAGCGGCTCCAGAGCCCGGAGGAGCGGCGGGCGTTCGACGACACGACCAAGTGCATCCTCTGCGCCGCCTGCACCAGCTCATGTCCGGTCTTCTGGACCAACGGCCGCTACATTGGACCCATGGCGATCGTGAACGCCCACCGGTTCATCTTCGACTCGAGAGATGCCCATCCCGAGGCTCACCTCGAGGCCATGCGACCGCCGGACGGCGTGTGGCGTTGCCGCAAGGCGTACAACTGCACCGACTGCTGCCCGCGCAGTATCCGCATCACAGAGCACATCATCGAGGTAGAGCGTTTCATCGCCATGAACGACGCCTGAGGTCGGGCGCCGTCGGCGCCCCGCGGTAAGCTGAACCAATGTCCAGTTCGGGACCACAGCGCTTCTCGCACCTGCATCAGCACACTGATTACTCTCTCCTAGACGGCGCTGCGCGCATCAAGGACCTTATCGGCTGGGTCAAGCAGGTCTCCCCCGACGACCCCGCCGTAGCCATGACCGACCACGGCAACATGCACGGCGCCGTGCAGTTCTACAAGGCAGCCGTCTCGATGGGCGTCAAGCCGATCATCGGGCTCGAGGCCTACGTGGCGTCGGGCTCCCGCTTCGAGAAGCGCCGCGGTTCCAGCAAGCTCGACGGCGGCTACTTCCACCTCACGCTCCTCGCGAAGAACTTCAAGGGCTACCAGAACCTCTGCCGCCTGAGCAGCCGCGCCTACCTCGAAGGCTTCTACATGAAGCCTCGGGTAGACCTAGAGCTACTGCGCGAGCACTCCGAGGGCATCATCGCGTTGTCTGGCTGCCTGGGCGCACAGATCCCCAGGACCATCCTTGACGTCGGGCCCGACGCCGGTGAGCAGGCTCTTCTGAAGCACCTCAGCATCTTCGGCGACGACTTCTTCGTCGAACTACAAGACCACGGCCTGGAGCAACAGCAGCGCCTAAACCCCATCCTCAAGGAGTTCGCCAACAAGCACGGTATAGCGATGGTAGCCACGAACGACGGCCACTACGTCCACAAGGCCGACGCCCACGCGCACGACGTCCTCCTGGCCATCGGCACCAAGGCACTGGTTAGCGACGAGCACCGGATGCGGTTCCCGTGCGAGGAGTTCTACGTCAAGACTCCCGCCGAGATGGCTGAGGCCGTGCCCGAGTCGGACTACCCGGGAGCGCTTGCGAACACTAATCACGTGGCCAACCTCTGTAACGTCGACTTGCCCATTGGCTCCAAGCGCGTTTACCAGATGCCCGAGCTGCCCCTGCCCGAGGGCCGGACGTTGGCAGAGCAGTTGCGCGTTGACGCCTATGAGGGCGTCATGCGCCGCTACCCCCTGCTTGACGAGGCCAGCATGCGCGCCTACGCCGCCCTTGGCGGCTTCGAGGCCGCCGCCGCCGCGCCCATGGCAGAAGTCCTGCTCAGCGTTGCTCGCGCGGGCGAGGCCGGGCGTCAACCCAAGGCCGAGGGAGAGAACGTCTCGCGCTACCTCTACACGCACCTGCTCGAGTTCGAGAAGTCAGCTGCGAACGAGACGGCGAAGACCGTGCTGGCGCGCGTGGAGTACGAGCTCGGCGTCATCGTGGCCATGGACTTCCCCGACTACTTCCTGATCGTCGCTGACTTCATCAACTGGGCCAAGCGTAACGGGATCGCGGTGGGGCCAGGACGCGGTTCCGGCGCGGGTTCCATAGTGGCTTATTCGCTCGGGATCACCAACATCGACCCGCTGGCGTTCGGGCTCCTCTTCGAGCGCTTCCTGAACCCCGACCGCGTGAGCATGCCGGACTTCGACATCGACTTCTCCGACGTGAGGCGCGGCGAGGTCATCGACTACGTGCGCGAGAAGTACGGCCACGAGAAGGTCGCTCACATCGCCACTTTCGGGACACTCGCCTCGCGGGCGGCCATCAAGGACGCCGCTCGTGTCATGGACGCCCCCTTCGCGGCGGCCGACAAGGTCGCCAAGCTGATCCCCCTCCATTACGGGCGCAGCATCTCCATCGACCAGGCCCTCAGTGAGGTCCCGGAACTCAAGGACGCGTACGAGGCGGGTGGCAACGAGTACATCGACGTTGCGCGGCAGCTGGAGGGCCTCACGCGGCACGCCTCAGTGCACGCGGCCGGCGTCATCATCGCTCGGCACGAGGTGCAGGAACTGGCGCCCGTCTTCAAGGTAGGCGATGGTCCCATCGTGTGCCAGTACGACATGGGCTCCATCGAGGAGCTCGGGTTCCTCAAGATGGACTTCCTCGGACTGCGCACGCTGTCGTTCATCGAGGCCGCCGTGCGCATAGTCAAGGAGTCGCGCGGTGTGGTTCTCGATCCCGACACGTTCCCGCCCGAAGACGAAGCGACGTTCGACTTGCTGTCGCGGGGCGAGTCGTCTGGCGTCTTCCAGTTCGAGGGTTCGGGCATGATCGATACCCTGAAACGGCTGAGGCCGCGTCGAATCCACGACCTCATCGCGGTGGGCGCGCTCTTCCGCCCCGGTCCCATGGAGAACATCCCCGCCTACATCCGTCGCCACCATGGTCAGGAGCCGGTGGATTACTCCGACTTCCCCGCCTCGGAGAAACTGCTGGCGCCCATCCTGGCCGAGACCTACGGCATCCCCGTCTACCAGGAACAGATCATGCAGATAGCGCAGGTCGTGGCCGGCTACTCGCTCGGCGAGGCCGACCTCCTGCGCCGCGCCATGGGCAAGAAGAAGCTCGAGGAGATGGTCAAGCAGCGCTCCGTGTTCCAGGACGGCGCGGCCAAGAAAGGCATCAGCCAGGCCGAATCGGCGCGCATCTTCGACCTGCTCGAGCGCTTCGCCAACTACGGGTTCAACAAGTCCCACGCGGCCGCGTACGCCGTCCTTTCGTACCAGACTGCCTACCTCAAGGCGCATTACCCGGTGGAGTTCGCGGCGGCGCTCCTCACGGTGGAACGCGGCGACTCGGAGAAGGTGGCACAGTACGTGGCCGACGCCCGGCACCTGGGCGTCGAGGTGCTTGCTCCCGACATCAACTCCTCTCGGGGCGACTTCACCCCGGTGGGCGAGGTCGTGCGGTTCGGGCTCTACGGCATCAAGAACGTGGGCGACGGAGCCGTGGACCACGTGCTGGCCGAGCGCGACCGGGGAGGACCGTTCAAGGACCTCTTCGACCTCTGCAACCGCATCGATACGAGCGTGGTGAACCGCCGCGCCATCGAGCATCTGATCAAGTCGGGCGCGATGGACTCGTTGGTGGCCGGCGCAGGCCCTGGTAGGCACGAACGGGGCGCCGGGGTCGAGTCTCGCCACCTGCTCCTCGGCAACCTCGAAACCGCTATGAAGTCGGGCGCAGCGCAGCGCGAACAGGCGGCACTGGGCCAGTTCAGCCTCTTCGGCGCCGAGCAGGTCCCGCCACCCGAGTTGGTGGACGCGCCGGCCATCGACGAGCTGACCCTGCTGCGCTACGAGAAGGAGGCGCTCGGGCTTTACATCAGCGCTCACCCCATGAACTCGTACCCCGGGCTGGCCGACGCCGCCTCGGTGAGCGTAGACGGAGTGGACCGCCGCTTCCACGCATTCCAGCAAGACGGCGGTACAGGCCGCATGCGCCTCGTCTTGGCCGGCCTGCTCCAGAACGTCGTCAAGCGTCCCACGCGCAAGGGCGGCATGATGGCGCGCTTCGAGGTGGCCGACGAGTCCGGGGCGCGCGAGGTGCTGGCGTTCGGCCGCACGTTCGACTCCGTGGCGCCGCTATTGGAGGAGGACGCTCCCGTGGTCGTGCTGGTCGAGCTCTCCGAGGAGGGCGAGGGTGTCCGGACGGTGGTCGAGCGCCTGATCAGGTGGGACACGAAGACGGCGTCACAGGGAGGCACTCCCGAGGTGGCGGTGATGAGCTTCGACCTCACGCAGGTCCCGCATGCCCAGCTGCTCGAGCTGAGGTCCCTCCTCGACGAGCACTCGGGGCGCACGCCGGTGCGGCTGGCCTTGAAGGTAGACGAGGAGCAAGTCCTCTACAGCCTCGATGGGGCCGCCATCGACCCGAACGCGCTTGACGAGTTGAGGAGCAGTTGCCCTTGGCTACAAGCAAGGGTGACCGTCGACCGGTTCGCGCTGTTGGCTGAGAGGCCGCAGGGAGCGTGGCAGCAACGGAAGAACCAGCCTCAGGAGGCCACGCCTTTCTGAGCGGCACCTCGTGGCTCCCAGCAAGCCGGCCAGTTCGTCGCGCTGACCTCAGCTAGCGATGCTGAACTTGCGGCCCTCGTCGACCTGTGTGGCCGACATCTTGAAGGCCTGGCTGCTGGTGGCCGATATGTACCCGGTCTCGTAATCTATGACGCCCTCGGCGTAAAGCTCGCTCAGGTGATCGTCGAACGAGCGCATGCCGTCGAGGCGTGCCTCGCGCAGTACGTCGTAGAGCTCGGCGGTGCGCTCTGGGTCACGGATGAGGTCCTTCACGCGTAGGGTGGCCTTCAAGATCTCGGTGGCTGCCACGCGGCCCCCGCCGTCGGCTCGCGGCAAGAGGCGTTGCGAGACCACGCCCACTAATGACTCGGCGAACAGCACCCGCGCGGTGTCACGCTCGTATGGCGGGAAGAGTTCCAGCATGCGGTTGATGGTGCGCACCGAATCCTGAGTGTGCAGCGTGCTGAACACCAGGTGACCCGTCTGTGCGGCGCTGATAGCTGCCGCCGCGGTCGCGTGGTCGCGGATCTCACCGATGAGGATCACGTCGGGGTCCTGCCTCATGGCCGCCACGAGGGCCTCGGAGAACGACAGAGCGTCCATCCCGAGTTCGCGCTGCACAACGATCGACTTCCGAGAACGGTGAAGGTACTCGATCGGATCCTCGACGGTCACGATCATCTTCGCGTGCTTGACGTTGATCTCGTGCACGATGCGAGCGAGCGTCGTCGACTTGCCAGAACCGGTGGGGCCGGTCACGAGCACGAGGCCCTTCTCCTGGTCACGGAAGTGCTCGATCGTCTCCTGCGGCAGGCTGACGACACCGAGTGACTCCTCACTGGAGTTGATGACGCGCAGCACGGCGCTCACGCTGCCGCGCTGCCTGAACAGGTTCACACGGAAACGGCCAAGTCCGGCGACTGAGTAGGCCAGGTCTACCTGGTACTTCTCAATGAACGTGGCCTTGTGGCGGTCGTCGCACATGAGGTCGACGAGGGCGTCGGTGAACTTGGGCGTGATGCGAGCCTCAGTAACCGGCGTGAGCTTGCCGCTAACCCGGGCCATAGCAGGCAGCCCCACGTGGAGGTGGACGTCGGACGCCCCCAGCTCCACGATCCGTTGCAGCAGCTCGTTGAAGTGCATGAATCAAGTGTACCCAGCGGCTCTGACGGCTTTCTTTCACGAGCTTGTACGAAATCGCACTAAGCCCGAAGGCCACTGCTATGGTTCCAAATACTGGGCGCCGGCCTGCCGAATGGAACCCGCACAACGAGCCACTCATGCGAGCAATGGTTAGACTGCCCTGTTATGAACGATGACTCCGAGAACACTTCGCGCGCTCGATCAGCGCTCTGCAGCGACCTTTCGGGATGTCCTGGGGTACGGCCTTGAGCCGCATCCTCGCCCTGGTCGTCCTACTCGTCGTGATAGTGGCTAGCGGCTTCTGGCTGGCGCGCGACCGCGCGGCCAGCAAAGCCAACGCCCCGACCACGGCCGGGGTGGCCAGCGCCACGGCGCCCAGTCAAGCGGTCGATGCCACCGAGGCAGCGGGCAGGCCCGCCACCGAGACCGGCGAGCAGGAGCCTGAGGCCGGCCAGCCCGCTGAAGGCACGCCCCCGAGCGATGCCGACGGCGCCGTGCAGCAGGGCGTTCCCGATGGCCAGCCGGGCGAAGGGGGCCAAGCCGCCCTCGTCCTGCCGAGTGGCTACACCGAAGTGCCGTACCTTACCGACGACCCGGTACGGGAGTTCGACGCCGCGCAGCAGGTCCTCGACCCGGCACTCGACTACGCCGCCGTCTTGCGCACGAACCGCGGCGACCTCACGGTGGACCTCTACGAGGGGAAGACCCCCAACACGGTAAATAACTTCGTGTTCTTGGCCCTCAACCGCTTCTTCGACGACGTGCCCTTCCACCGAGTGCTCGAGGGCTTCATGGCGCAGACCGGCGACCCGACCGGCACCGGCCGGGGCGGCCCCGGTTACCAGTTCGACGACGAGATCGACACCGACCTCCACTTCGACTCTAGCGGGGTATTGGCCATGGCCAACGCCGGCAAGGCGGAAGACGGCGGCGGCACGAACGGCTCGCAGTTCTTCATCACGTTCGAGGCAACCCCGTGGCTGGATAGCAACCACACCATCTTCGGCCACTTGACGGCCGGCGACGATGTGCTCGACGCCATCACGCGCGTCGACCCCGGAACGCCCAGCGCGATAGCCATGTTCGACGACACGCTCGGCTCGCTCGAAGACCAGGGCGTCAAGCTACCTGGTGAGGCCGACGAGACCGTCTCGGAGGCGGTCGAAGCCCTGCTAGGCACGCTGCCGGTGGCCGGTCAGTCTTTCAACGTGGCCGGTTACGTCGCTGCCGTAGGACAGGCCGGTGGCCAGCCTGCCTTCGGCTTCTTCCCCACCCCCGACCAGCTCGAAACGGTCGTCATAGTAGCGCGTCCGCGCCAGTAGCCCTCGCACGGTCGGGGCCCCAGGGCCCCGAAGAGAAAGGATCCGAACGTGAACGAACTGCTAAACGGTTTCCAGAAGGTTCAGCCCCTGACGACGGAGCGCCAGACGCGCTTCGAGAGCGCGGCCAACGTCCTCGAGAAGGGCAAGGAGTACCGCGCCGTCATCACCACGAACAAGGGTGAGATGCTACTGGAGCTCTACCCGGACAAGGCGCCGAACACCGTCAACAACTTCGTGTTCCTCGCCCTCAACGGTTACTACGACGGCATCGTCTTCCACCGGGTGCTCGAGGACTTCATGGCCCAGACCGGAGACCCAACGGGCACAGGCACGGGTGGCCCCGGCTACGCTTTCGCCGACGAGTTCCACCCCGAACTCCGTCACGCGGACGCAGGCGTCCTCAGCATGGCCAACTCCGGCCCCGGCCCGCGCGGCGAGGGTACGAACGGCTCGCAGTTCTTCATCACCTTCGCTGCCACCCCGTGGCTAGACGACAAGCACAGCGTTTTCGGCAAGATCATCGACGGCGCCGAGGTCCTGGGCAAGATCCAGCGCGTCGATCCAGGCAGCCGTGGCGGGCCGCAGCCCGACAAGATGGTGGGCGTCGAGATCTACGCTCGCTGAGCTGGCGAACGGCAACCAATAACCAAGGGGGCGCGCGCCAATGCCGGCGCGCGCCCCCACATTGAAGCGGTCGCGTTTCGCTACTCCAGCGGGCTGATGTCCAGCACCCGAGCCTCGGACGCCTGCCGCACGTGGGCCACGAATGCGTCCATGGGAACACCGTTGCGGTTGGGCTCCTTGCGGCTGCGGAAGCTCACGCTGCTCGTCTCCAGTTCCTTGTCGCCCAGGATGACGATGTACGGGATCTTGAGGAGTTCGGCGTCGCGCACGGCGGCATTCATGCGCTCACCCTCGTCGGCGACTCCGGCCCTCAGACCTGCGTCCTTGAAGCGCCGTACGGTCGCCAGCGCCGCCTCGCGGTGGCGGTCGGAGATGGGAACCACCCGCACCTGCTCGGGTGCCAGCCACAGGGGTAGGTCGCCCGCGAAGTGCTCGAGCATGACGCCCATGAACCGCTCGGTCGAGCCCGTGACGGCCCTGTGTATCACGACCGGCGTCTGCTTGCTACCGTCCTCGGCCACGTACTCGCAACCCAGGCGTGCTGGTTGGATGAAATCGACCTGGATGGTGGAGAGTTGCCATTCGCGGCCGAGGGCGTCGCGCGCCATGAAGTCGGCCTTGGGTCCGTAGAACGCAGCCTCGCCCTCCTCTTCCACGTAGGCCACACCCTCGGCGTCGAGCGCCTGGCGCAACGCAGTAGTGGCTTGCTCCCACTTGTCATCGTCCGTCAGGTACTTGCCCTCATCGCCACGCAGCGAGAGCTGCACGCGGTAGTCGGTCATGCCGTAGGTGTCGAGTGTCTCGCGTATGAGGCGCAGCGCCAGCGCGAACTCGGAGCGCACCTGCTCGGGTGTGCAGAAGATGTGGCTATCGTCCTGGGTTAGCGAGCGCACCCGGGTGAGGCCCGAAAGCTGCCCGGAGCGCTCGTTACGGTACAGGGTGGCGAACTCGGCCATCCGCAACGGCAGGTCGCGGTACGAGTAGAACTGGGTGTTGAAAAGGGTCATGTGAGAGGGACAGTTCATGGGCTTGAGGCGGTAACGGACGTCACCGTCCACCATGGCCGGGAACATGTCGTCAACGTAGTTGGCTATGTGCCCGCTCTTGACGTACAACTCCTCTTTCACCATGTGCCCGGTCCACACGTGCTCGTAACCGAAGCCGGTCTGCTTCTCGCGCACCAAGCGCTCCATCTCGTGACGGATGATCTCGCCGCGCGGAAGGAACATGGGCAGGCCGGGGCCGATGTCGTCCGCGAACGCGAAGAGCTTCAGCTCCTTGCCCAGCTTGCGGTGGTCGCGCTTGCGCGCTTCCTCCAACTGCCAGAGGTGGTGTTCTAGCTCCTCTTTGGTCGCGAACGCCACGCCGTAGATGCGCTGCAGCATGGGTCGGGTCTCGTCACCGCGCCAGTACGCACCTGCCACGCTCATGAGCTTGAAGTGAAGCGGGACGGCGCCGGTGCGCGGCAGGTGCGGACCGCGGCAGAGGTCGGTGAAGCCGGCCGGGCCGCCCTGCTCGTAGAAAGTGATGTGCTCCCCCTCGGGCAGGTCGGTTATGAGCTCGACCTTGTATGGATCCCCCTGCTCCTCGAAGCGGGCCAGGGCCTCGCTGCGGGGCAGCTCGTACTTCACGAGTGGCAGGTCGGCCTTCACGAGCTCGCGCATGCGCCCATCGATGACCTCGAGGTCCTCGGGGGTGAGGGATCGCGGCAGGTCGAAGTCGTAGTAGAAGCCGTTCTCTATAACGGGACCTATCCCCATCTTCACCTGGTCGGCGCTGGAACCCTCGGCCACGAACATCTCCCGCACGGCCTGCGCCATGACGTGCGCCAGGGTGTGCCGGACGAGGAACATGGAGGCCGGGTCCTTCTTCGTCACGACCTCGACATGCGCGCCATCCTGCACCTGGCTCTGCAGGTCGGAGAGCTTGCCATCGACGCGCACGCCTAGCGCCGCCTTGGCGAGGCCCGGGCCGATGGCGCCGGCGATGTCGGCACCGGTCGCGTGCTCGGGCACGTCGAGGCGTTTACCGTCTGGTAGCAACACGAACATGGTTCACCTGCGATCTGGTGGCCGGGGTCTTACGCCTCGGCGTGATTTTCCGTATCAGGGGGTGCCGGGGTCTCCGGCCTGGCGGCGAAGGCGTGTGAGAGGAATCGTCGCTTCAGCGACGCGTTCGCCGGGTGGCCGGGCGCGCGCCCACCGAAAGGGCACCGGGTTTCGCGCTCTGCATCGGCCGATACTACCATGGGGCCCTTACCCGGCGGCGCTGGATTGGTAAGCTCTGCCACATGCATCTCGTCGCCCTCGTCACTGAAGACGCCGACCTCAAGCACGCGCTTCGTGACTTCCACGACGAGTCCGGCCGCTTCCTCCTTCACCCCGTGCCTGGCGGTTCCATGAGCGACCTGATGCGAGCGCTCCCGCGCCTCGACTTCGCCGGCGCTATCGTCCTCGACGACTCGCGGCAGGCCGAAGCGAAGTCCCTCGCCTCTCGCGCCTCGCTCGACGCCGAGGACCTGGGCGTGGCCGACACGCTCACCGTCACGCAAGCGGGCATCATGGCCGACCACACTTTCGGGCGGGCGTTGAGCACGATGCTCGGCGAGCGGCGCTGGCACGCCGACGGGGCACACGCGGTGGTACTTGGAGCCTCTCCTGAGGCCCGCGCGGTGGCGCGCGAGCTCATGCGGCTCGGAGTAGCCTCGTTATCGATCCTCGCCGCCGACCGTGTGACGGCAGAGCGAGCCAAGCCCGCCGCCGCCGGCGCCACGTTCTACGCCCGCTCGTTCAGCGACCCGCTGGGCAACACCCTCCTCGAGCGGGCGGACCTAGTGGTCAGGCTGGACCCCTCGGCGCGTGTGAACGAGGAACTCCTCGGCCCGCACCTCACCGTCATCGACCTGGCCGACAGCGGCGTCTCCGAACTGCGCAGCCGAGCCCTCGCCCTCGGCGCGCTCACCTTCAACAGGCGCGACGTCGAGGCCTACCGCTTCGAGCTCTCGCTCAGCCAGATCCTCGGCGGCTCGGTCGGCTTGGAGCCTATCCTCACGATGTTCCACCGGCTCTGACCAGAGCCCGGCATACGGTTGCGCCACGAGCGCGTGTCGCGCGCGCTCATCAAAACGGTACCTAGTATTGCGAGACTCGCAGCAATGCCCAAGCGCCCCAACCTCGCCGAGGTATCCCTCCTCGCACTGCTGTTCCTCCTGCCACTACAGTCGACCTCACGCGCCCAAACTCCGCTCACGACCTACTACAGGGTGCCGGGCGTCCAGGTGACCGTCGCCGCCGACGCCATCACCGTAGTGCATGGCCCTTATCACGAGACCTACGTGGCTGGGCTCGGTTGGCTCTCGAACATGGACGCCGATCCACCAGTGCTCTTAGGTGGAGAGGTCCTGCTGAACGCTAGTGTGCTCGACGCGCTCGAGATCCGGGAGCCGCGCCTGGAGGGGATCCGTTACTCGGGTAGCGTCGAGGTGCGGATAGTGCTCGACATGCCACAGCTGAACGCGACCGCGCTTGCCGGCTTAAGAACGGGTGGCTCGAAGAACCCGGGTTCGGCCCTGGTGTTAGACCTGCCGGCGATGCTCTTGCCAGTTGCCGCGCCCGAGGACGTGTCCGGGCTCGAACTCGAACTCGTGGCGTCAGGTAGCGGCGTACAGCTGCGTCTGACCGGTCCCGCGTTCGACTACGCGGTCTTCCCTCTCGAGAACCCGACTAGGTTGGTCATCGACATCACGCCGCAACGAGATCTCAGCCAGCTGGTGCAGGTCGAGCGCGAGGTGGCCCCCGGCGTCACGTACCGCAAGTACCGCGTGATAACGGCCAGCGGTCCGAGCGTCGTGCACTTGGTGAGCATCGCGCCAGGTAGCGGCGAGTTCAGGGTCGTCGGCGAGAGCCGCGTGCCACGCACCGTCACGCAACTCGGCAACGGGGCACTGATCGCGCTTAACGCCGGCTACTTCGACACGAGCACTTACGCCGCGATCGGCCTCCTCAAGGTGGATCACGGACTCCTGTCGTTGCCAAGCCGTGGGAGAGCCAGTGTGGCCTTCTCCCCGGCGGGCGCCCCCCTCATAGACCGCCTCGACGCAGACGTCCTCCTCTATACGTCTCGTGGCACTCTGCATGTGGGTACGGCCAACTCCGGAGGCGTCTCCGTAGCTAGGACGCCCGGCGCTCTCCCGGCGCAGGGCGTCCTCGTCGTGCAGAACGGCATCGTTATCGAGAACAAGATCGGCCCGCGCCTGGTGCCCGCTGACGGCTTCGCGCTCGCCTATCCTGCCACCGACCGCGACCTCGCCCTGCTAGACACGGGCGACTCGGTGGCGCTCGACACGAACCTTAGGCCTACGGGGTTCGAGGCCGCGCAGTACGCCGTCGAGGCCGGGCCCCTGCTCGTGCAGGACGGTGTGGCGGCATACGACCCGACTAAGGAGGGCTTCGTCACCGGCCAGCGCATCCTCGACGGGTTAACGCAACAAGCTGCCGTTGGCGTCATGCCCGATGGCACTACCTTGCTAGTGGTCGCTGAGACCATGCGCGCCGCAGACCTCGTCCAGCTCTTCTTGAGCCTGGGCGTGGACCGGGCGATGCGCTTCGACAGCGGCAGCAGCACCACTTTGTTAGTGGCCGGCGAGGTGATGAACAGAACTAGCGAGCGCAAGGTCGTCAGCGCGGTCGTGTTCATCGTCGGGGCCATGGCGGGGCACTGAGGTGCTCCGGTCCAGGCCCTAGGCACAGGCCCAGGACGCTACGGGCCCCAGTCCGCGGCGCCCTTATACTTCCAGGTCCAGATGACCGCACACCTCGTCCCAGCTAGTGAAGGCCTACCTAGACGGTCCGGAGCTAGGTTCAGGCCGTCGGTACTGTTGGCGCTCCTGGTCGCGGTCTCTTGCAGCTATGTGGCTCGGGCCGCGGACGCCTCGGCGACCTTCTCTTTAGGCGTGGCCAACCAAGTCGTGGCTGGAGCCTGGAACCATCTGAGGGTAGAGACCCGCGACCTCCCGCCCAGCACTCTCACGCTCGCGATTGACGTAGGCACTTTGCGCGAAGGTGAGATTCCGGTGGACGTCACCCACGAACTTCGCGGTGGGGGCGGCGTGTTCACCTTCGAGACCGACCTGTTCGTGCCGCCGTTCCGTAGCCTCGCCTGGCGCGTGGCCACTGCGGATCGCGTGGTAGCTAGCGGAAGCCTGTCGAGCCGAGAGTCCGACCCCCGGGACCTCGTTCTGGCGCTCGTTGACCGGCGGGCGTCCTCCGCCACCGGCGAGCTGCGAGCGGCTGTGCCGGGCTCGCGCTTCGTCGACGTGCAGCCTTCCGAGTTACCCGTCACCCCGGCGGGTTACGACGGCGTGAGCGCCCTCTTCGTAGACCACGCCACGCCGCCCGTGGACGCGCTGCTGGCCGCCGCCGTCGCGGGCGTGAGAGTGGTGGTCCTAGGTGGCAGCGAGAACCTTTCACCCACTCTGTCCGCCCTACTTGGCGCCACGACCGCCGCGAGGCTCGGCGCCGGTACTTTGACGTTGGCACAAGGCGGGGAAAGGCTGGCTCCTCCCGGCACTGGCCTCCCCGCGCTGCGGCCCCGAGAACTGCTGCTGGCGGCCCTGGCCGAGCCCCTCGTCACCTACCCTGAGTCGGTGTCCGTCGGGAGCGTGCTAATAGCCTCGGCTGCCTACGCCGTCCTTGCCCTCATGCTGCTGCGCTTCGGCGGCGGGCCCGGACTGATCTCGGCGCTGCTCGTCGCCGTATTGGCCGGTTTCGGTGCCTGGCGGACGCTCAGGCCGCCAGTGCCACCGTACGAGAGCGCGATCGCGGTGGGGGTTGTCGGAGGGCAGCTGGCACTTCTCCACGAGGCGCAAGAGAGTGTCACTCTGCCTCCCACGGTGCTCGACTTCCAGGCGGGCGCGAGTCCGGTCGGGGCCCGGGCCTACTCAGCGGACGACGACGGCGTACATGTCCCTACTGCCGCGTGGCGCTCCGTGACCGTGTTGCTTCCGCCACGCGCCGTGAGCGCGCCACTCGCCACCGATGGCCTCACCGTCCGGAACGACTCGCGTCTCACGCTGACCCACTTATACATAACCGGGCTCGGCGCTCAACAGGACCTGGCACCGGGCACCTCCGCAAGGCTCCAGGTAGGCGAGCTGGGCGAGTATCCTTCGCGCTACGATTCGCTCGTGCCACTACTGCCTGACGGCACGTTGGTCGCCGAAAGCGGGTGCACAGGCGAAGGTGCGTGCGTCTTGTGGCTCGCCGATACGGGTACGACCCCTTCTCCCGCGCTGGGTGCCGCCGGGGAGGTCTTGGCCCTCGCCATGCCCGTGGACGTCGATCCGTGAGGTTGGTAGCGCTCGTTTCGGCGCGGCTGCAGCGCCCCGACCTCATGCAGGTAGGGGGCTTCTTCCTGGCCGCGCTGGTAGTGGCGCTGAACGCGAACTGGCCGGGGTCTGGTGCCCGAGTGAACGAGTCTTGGTTGGTGGTGGCGCCGTTGCGCAACAGCCTCCTTGCCTTGCTCGGCCTGGCGTTCGGCGCGTATCACGGTGCTCAGACGGGCGCGCCCAGCGACGAGACTGCCGCTCCTAGGGACGGCGCTGGGCCGGCGCGCGAGGGCGCCAGGGTCACGTGGCTCGCGCTGCTGGTGATCACACTCGTGACCTGGCCCTTCGAGTTGGCGGCTCAGGCCGGGAGCTTTCCCGCCACTCCCAGCTACTGGCCGGCCATCGTGGCACCCGCCACGTTGACGGGCTACTTCGGCTTGGGGCTACTCCTGGGCCGTGTCGTCCGGGGGCCTTACTCCGGGGTGTTGCTTCTCGTCTGCGTGCCTGCCACGCTGGCCGCTCTCGTGTGGTCCGACTTCGCCCTGCATACCGTCATCACCAACCCTTGGGCGGGCCCACTGGCCGTGGCCCCCGCTTACCTGGCCTGCATGCTTGCCCTGACCGTAGTGACCGTCGTGACCGTGGTCCGGATCGGCCCGGGCCGGCGGGCGGAACCGGGCGTCCTGACATGATCTCGCCGAGCAAGCGCAGGCGTAGTGAGTTGCGGACGGACGAGGCGTTCACCCTGCACGTCACCTCGGCCAGGCGCCTCGCCACCCGAGAACGGATATGGCGCGCATCGCTCGGCGCGCTGATAGCGGCCGTGGTGATGGTCGTGCTCGGCCTGTTCGTGCCGGTCGTGTTGGCCGTTCAATTGGCCGGCCTCGTCGTTGGGGCGGCCATCGGGGCCCTCATACCTGCCAGGCCCCAAACGCGGCGGGCACTGGCGCACATCGCCGCCGAAACCGGGTTGGCGTACGAGTCGGCCCTGGACCTCCAAACCCGCCGCGCCCATGCAGCAGCCGACGCCTCTGAAGCCGGCGCCCCGGGCCGGGCCGACGAGTTCGGCCTCGAAGCGCGGCTCTTGGAGCGCGCCCGGCGGTCCGTGCGCGATTACCGGCCCGAGTCGGCACCACCATGGTGGTTGCCTGTCGCCATCGTGGCTCTGGCCGTGGTCGCGCTTTCCAGGATCGTCCCCGGCCTTGCGGCTCCCACCCAACCACCGTCGGCCACCGCTAGTGCCGCTGCCGAACCCGTGGCGACTGAACCGCTCGAGTTCGGCGACGATCTCACGCCGGCACTGCCCGCCGCAGGCCGCGCCGAAGCACCGAGCGCGGCCAAGGCCCCAGGCAGTGGCGCTGAAACGAGGGACGCCCTGCCCCCGGGGGGCTCCGAGGCCGGCAACGAGGCTCTGTCGAGGTTCATGGAGGCGCTCAGGCAGAGCCCGTCGGACGGCAAGGGGTCGGGCGACCAAGCCGCAGCGGCCCCCGGCTCGGCCTCGTCAGAACGTAGCCTTGAGAGCGATCAGCAGAGAGCCGCCCAGCGGGGCGAGCAGCCGCTGGAGCCGGCCGAATCTCCTCCCGGAACCAGGCCAGGTGATCAGTCGAGTGAGCAGGCGTCTAGCCGCGACGGGGCCGATCAGGAAGGTAGCCAGGGTGACCAAGGCGCCAATGCACGACCCAGCGCCGATCCTGGCCAGAGCGCCGATGACACCGGTGCGGCCGCTTCTCGGCAGGGCGAAGGCCAGCCCGGCGCCGAGGGGACTGCCGACGATTCCGCGGGTGACGAACGCAAACTCGAAGAAGGTGGCCAGGCAGTGGCCGGTGGAGACGCGGACCAACCCGGGGGGAGCGACAGTGGCGGCGAAGGCGGAACCAGGCTCAGCGGCGCAGGAGACGAGATGGCGGGAGCCGTGGGGACCGGCGGAGGCGAAGTGCCCGACGACGGCACCGCCCCGGAGGGCGCGTTCGCGGCGGGCGCTGTGGAACTCCTTCCGGGAGTAGTGCTAGACGGCCCGGTCACGCCGGCGGGCAATGTTCGCCTGCCCGGTGACGACCAGGTGCAGCTACCTCCCGGCGTCTCGTTGGCTCCGTACGCCACGGCCGTCGAGGAAGCTCTCGGCGAAGGCGACCTACCGGCCGGCTATCAGGAGATCATTCGCCGTTACTTTCGATGAGCAGGCTCTTAGCCAGGTAAGGCAGTTCAGCTGACAGGGCGGCCGCCATCTCCGGGATCGCCTGGTCCCTGAGGGCGAGGACCGTCGGGTCCGATTCCACGGGCAGCACGGGCTCGCTGTTAGATTCGACGCGCGATCCTTGTGAAGTGCGCGTCCGCAGCACCTGGACCACCGCGTCGGTGCGCGGGTCCACCACCTGCGCCTCGAGCGCTAACGAGACGTCTACCCGTCGTGACGTGCCGTCACGAGACGCGGTCACGTTACGTTCGAGGACCGGAGCCCCGACCATGACCGCGAGGTCGGCGCCTTGGCTGCGCGCGATGCGTGCGGCGCTCGGCGCGGCCCGACTATGGAACAGGTCGTTGTGAGTCTCGAGGAAGCGCATGCTGAACGTTGAGACGTAACTGAAGCTAGGGTTGGATTCACGCTCCAAGAGGGCTTGCACCCCGTCGGCACTGCCTGGCAGCCGCGATTGTGCCGGGCCGTTCATCATGGCAACGAGCACCGTGCCCGTTCGTGAGGGGGCTGGCGCACACGCGACCAGGAGCGCGCCCATCAAGAAGACCAGGGTAAGTAACTTGCCAGGCGATTTCATCATGCCTACATGGTCGCACCGAATGTGCCCATGTGCGGTGAGCACCTCGTGAACCCTTCCTTAGTTGGCGGTGGGTTGCAGGTCGGCTGCCCCGTTAGTGACCTCGGTGAGCTCACGTAGCAGCTCGTCTTGGTCGGTCACTGCCAGCGTCACGCGCGCTATGAGTCCGGCGCCGTCGAACTCAGGTGCGCCACGGATGAAGGGCGGGTGTGTCTTCGAGTAAGAATCCAGGAGCCTTAACACCGCGTCGGTGTGTGCGAACGGTGCCCGGATGATCACGGCCGCGGTGTCGGGAACATCGTGTGTGCCCGCTAAGTCGAGCGCCTTCGCGAGGCTGCCGGAGTACGCGCGCGCGAGGCCGCCCGCACCTAGCTTCTTGCCGCCGAAGTAGCGAACCACGACGGCCGAGACGTGATCGAGGTCGCGCTTGAGGATCACCTCGAGCATAGGTCGGCCGGCGGTTCCGCCCGGCTCGCCATCGTCCGAAAAACGCTGGGCCGCGTCGACCCTGTACGCCCAACAGTGATGAGTGGCCCCAGGGTGCTCCGCGCGGATGGCGGCCAAGTGGTCGGCCGCACCCGCCACGTCGTTGGCCTCGTCTGCGTACGCGATGAAGCGCGACCCCTGCACCATCTCCTCGTGGACGGCGTGCCTGGCGACTGTGGTGTGGGCCACGGCGTAAGTGTACCTCGGGGTAAGACGAAGTCCGCTCGGACCGTGCTAAACTCCGCGCCATGGACGTTTCCGAGGCGCTCGGTGTGCGGGGGACTTGGTGGCGGCAGTGCACCGCAGGGCGGGCGTCGACTGCTCAGCGATGTCGTGCGTCTCAAGGCCGCTAGTAGGCCTGCAAGCAAGCGCAGTACCTCGCCGTTGCTCGACCACTTGAACCAAATCCGCCCGGCCCGCTCGTCTCCGGCCGCGCGTTTCGGCTGACCTCGGAGGATTAGATGCCGCTCGAGTTCTACAACACGCTGTCTCGTTCCAAAGAAGTGTTCAGGCCCGTCGTGCCAGGGCACGTTGGCATCTACATGTGCGGACCAACCGTCTACTCGGAGCCACACCTGGGCCATGCCAGGGGTCCCGTGGTCTTCGACGTGTTGCGCAACTGGTTGGAACACGAGGGCTACGCGGTGCGCTTCGTTACCAACGTGACCGACGTCGGCCATCTGATCGACGATGCCGACGACGGTGAGGACAAGCTTACGAGGCGCGCCCAGCTCGAGCGCCTCGAGCCCATGGAGGTGGCCGAGAAGTACTTCTGGTCATACTTCGACGCGATGGCCGCCATGGGGGTTCGGCGCCCCAGCATCGTGCCGCGCGCTTCAGGCCACATCATCGAGCAGCAGGTCATGACGCGCGAGCTCATCGACCGGGGGGTGGCTTACGAGCGTGACGGCAGCGTCTACTTCGACGTCTCTGCCTGGCCCGACTACGGCAAGCTGTCCGGCCGCGACCCCGCCGAGCAATTGGAAGGCACCCGTGTGGAGGTGCGCTCGGACAAGGACGACCCGCGCGACTTCGCTTTGTGGAAGCGGGCCGAGGGCGGCCACATAATGCGCTGGCCCAGCCCCTGGAGCGAGGGCTTCCCCGGCTGGCACATCGAGTGCTCGGCCATGAGCACGAAGTACTTGGGCGACGAGTTCGACATCCACGGCGGCGGCCTCGACCTCGTCTTCCCGCACCACGAGGCCGAGCTGGCGCAGGCGCAGGCAGCCGGCAAGCCGTTCGCGCGCGTATGGCTTCACTGGAACATGATCACCCTGCAGGGCGAGAAGATGGCCAAGTCCAAGGGGCACTTCGTGACCCTCGGGGAGCTCTTCGACACCTACGACCCGCTGGTGGTGAGGCTTCACCTGCTGCGCTCGCACTACCGGAGCGCCTCGGACTTCAGCGAAGCCGGCATAATCTCCTCCTCTCAAGGCCTGAAGCGCCTGCGGGAGACCTACCGCGCCGCCACGGCGGGGCTGGCCGATGGCGGTCCGAGAGACGACGCGCCGTTCGCCGAGTTCCGTTCGCGCTTCGCCGAAGCCATGAACGACGACCTCAACACGCCCCAGGCGATCGCGGTCCTGTTCGACGCGGCGCGCGCCATCAACAAGGAGCTCGAGGGCGGGGCCGAGGACGCCTACCGGGCCGGCGCCGCGGCGTTCCTCGCGGAGTACCTGACGGGTGTCCTCGGCGTGCCCGCGGTGGAAGAAGCCCCCAGCACGACCGGCGATGCCCTGGAGGGCGTGGTCGCACTCCTCCTCGAAGAGCGGCAGCTTGCCCGGGACCGCCGCGACTTCAAGCGTGCCGACGCGCTAAGAGACCGCCTCAGCGAGCTTGGAGTGAGCATAGAAGACACGCCTGAGGGGAGCCGCTGGAAGCTCGCCTGAAGCCCAGACTCTCTAGGCGGGCGCCTACCCTCCGTCCCCGGACGCGGCGCTGTGCCGCACGCTGGGGGCATGACTTTGGCAGCTCACTACCTCGCCGCGCTCGCCACGCCCCAGCTGGGCGTAAGGAGCCTGAAGCGGCTGGTCACAACGTGTGGTGGCCTGGAGCCGCTGCTGTCCGGCACTTGTGCCAGTGCGCTAGTAGGGCTGCCGCATGCAGACCGGAAGAGGCTTTCGGGCTTGCTGGCAGAACTGGCGGCGTCCACGGCGAGGGCGCTCCCCGCCGCGCAGCGAGCCGTTGACGAGGCCCACGCCAGCGGCCTTTGGGTCTCGTGTTGGGAGGACGAGGGTTACCCACCCGCGTTGCTGCATGACGAGCCGGGTTGTGCCCCAGTCCTGTTCGGAGAGGGCGAGTTGCCCGCCCAGGTGCTGGCACCAGCCGAGAGTCTCATGGCCTGCGCGTTGGTCGGAACTCGCCGCGCTTCCGCCTACGCCCTCGGGTTCGCCCGGGACCTCGGCCGCGCCGCCGCGCGGCACGGGCTCACCGTCGTGTCGGGTCTCGCGCTCGGGGTTGACGCGGCTGCCCACGAGGGCGCCTTGGAAGCCACGGGAGCGGTGGGCCCGACCGTGGCCGTTCTCGGCGGCGGCCACGCGCGCCTCCACCCCGCGGCCAACCGCGGTCTCGCCAAGCGCATCGTGGCTGGCGGCGGGGCCGTCATCTCGGAATGGCCGCCCCAGACGAACCCACAACCGCACTACTTCTTGCGCCGCAACCGGGTCATCGCCGGGCTCTCGAGGGTAGTCGCCGTGGTCGAGGCCGGCCTCCCTTCGGGGGCGCTCAACACGGCCACCCACGCGGCCGAGCTTGGCCGCGACGTGCTGAGCGTCCCCGGCCGCCCAACAGATGAGCGCAGCCGCGGCGCTCTCGAGCTCATCCGTGAGGGAGCCGGGTTGCTCATCGAGGTCTCCGACTTGCTAGAGCAGTTCGGCGGGGCGCGGAGCGCGGGACCTGCAAAGAGCCAAGCTGGACGCGGGTCGGCCGAGCCCCTGGATGTTCCCCACGCGGCAACGCTCCGCCGGGCCTTCGAACTGGGCGGCGAGGTATCGCTCGACTCCCTGTCAAGGGTCAGCGGCCTGCCCACACCCGAGCTGCTCCCGGTGCTCGGCAGGCTCGAGCTGGAGGGCCATGTGGAGCGCACGCCCAGTGGCCGCTTCAGGTGGCGTAATTGACCAACCTCTCCTTAACGTTCGGCACATGGACAAGGGGGGCCAAGGTCGCTATCCTAGAGCCGTATCGCGTTGCGCTGGCCTGGGGGTGAGCTGCCCTGGGGCGCAGCGTGCCGGCCATAGGCCGAAAGGAGCACTCCAAGGTGAAGAAATTACTCATCGTACTGGTCGTGTTATTCGCCAGCATGAGCGTCGCGAACGCCCAAACCCTCAAGGTGTGGACCACCTGGCAAGATCAGACCCTCGACTGGCTGCGCTCCGAAGCCGCCAGCTTCACTGCCGCCTTCGGCGTCGAAGTAGAGATCGTCCGCCTCGACGTGAACGAACTCAAGCAGCAGGCCCTCTTGGCCGCACCCCAGGGCGAGGCGGGTGACGTCTTCGCCGGCGTGCCGCACGACCAGATCGGTGAGATGGCCATCGGCGGCATCCTGCTCGACATGAGTTCCTACGCCACCGCCAACTATCTTTCCGACCTCAGCGAGCAGGCCCGCCTCGGGTACACCTTCGCAGGCAAGCTCTTCGGCCTCCCCATGTACGTCGAAGGCCCGGCGCTGGTAGTCAATGACGACCTCGTCAAGAACCTGCCGGCCACCTACGACGAGACCATGGCCCTCGCGCAGCAGCTCACCACGGCCGACACCTTCGGCTTCATGTACGACATCGCGAACTTCTACTTCAGCTACGCCTGGTTCCACACCTACGGTGGTTACGTCTTCGGGCGTGACGCCAGCGGCTCGCTCAACCCGGCCGATGTCGGCCTCGCCAACGAAGGCTCGGTCAAGGGCGGCGAAGCCCTCAAGGCGCTCCGCTTCGGCCTCGACCTCATCCCATCCGGCACCAACAACGACGTGGCCAACGGCCTCTTCGTCGACGGCGCGCTGGCGATGATATACACCGGTCCCTGGGCTATCAGCCAGTACCAGAACGCCGGCCTGAACGTCAGCGTCCACCCCATCCCGCCCCTCGCCGACGGCACGCCTTTCTCCGGCTTCATGGGCGTCCAGGGCGTACTCGTGAACTCGTTCTCGAACCTTAAGGTCGAGGCCGCCAACTTCGCCAAGTGGCTCTCCCGCAAGGACGCTCAGGTGTCCATGGCGCGCCTCTCAGGCCGTATCCCCGCGTCGGTGTCGGCCCTCGAGATGGTCATCGACGACCCGATCATCGCCGGCTTCGGCGCTGCGCTGATCAACGCCGAGCCCATGCCTAACATCCCCGAGATGGGCGCCGTGTGGTCGCCCATGGGCAACGCGCTGACCGCCCTCACCGAGGACGCCAACGCCAACGTCGGCAACGTCTTGCAGCAAGCCGTCGACGAGATCAAGGGCGAGTGACCCTAGAGTAGACGGAACGGTCGCGGCGGCCAGGGACCCAATCGTCTCTGGCCGCCGCTGTAGGGGGTTGCCGCCATGGATATCTCTCGCCCGGGCAAGGACTTCCTGCCGCGCAGCAAGACCGCTGCCGGTGGTCTTCTCAAGTCGTTGGGCCTCCTCACGCTCGCCCTGTTCATCGCGACAGCCGGGGGCTTGGCGGGTCGCGACGGCCGGAGGCCTCGCGGCCACATATCTCGTTCAGTTGCTGTCTCCGGGTGCACCGGCGTTCTTGGGCATCCCGGTCGCCGCCGTCATCCTCGTGTTGGAGCTGCGCTACATGGCGCAGCGTTTCTCTTGGCTTTTGCCCTGGTATTACCTGCTGCCGGCTATCGTCTTCCTGCTCACCTTTACCGTCTTCCCCGTCCTTTTGACGGTGATCTTGGGGTTCACGGACTATGCGGGCATCCGCAACGGCGAGCTGAACATCAGTAGCGAGACGGCCATCGTCAGCCTGGATGGTGCCCGCCTGACGATCGATAACCCCACGACCCTGGACTGCAAGAACCTCCGTAACGGCTGCAACGGTGTGCGGGCGGTGATCTACGCCTCAGCGACTGACGTGGTGGAGGCCGAGTCGCTGGATGGCACGCGTTTGGTGCTCGCCGCGCCGCCCCCGGCCGGCCGGATCGTGAAAGCCGTCGAGCTCGACCTGCCCGACCTCGGGTTCCCCATCACCATCCGTGTGGTCTCTGCCGATGGAAACGTCTTGAACCTCGAGCGCGCGCCGCCGTTCCCGCCCGACCTCACGGACGTGCGCGTCGAGCTCGACCGGGCAGCCATCGCTCGCACGATCGTGAGCGAGGAGGGGAACCAGCTCGTGCTCGACGAGCCCTTGCCCGCCGATGTGGGCGCCAGCTCGATCGCCCGCTACAACGACTTCGGCTTCGTGGGTTGGCGCAACTTCAAGCGGATCTGGGCCAGCGCACCGCGGGCCCTCTTCCCCGTGTTCTTGTGGAACATCTCGTTCGGGTTCCTCACGGTGCTTATCAACACGGCAGTGGGTGTGCTGCTGGCCGTGCTCCTCAACAACAAAGCGCTGCGTTTCAGGAACCTCTATCGCACACTGCTTATCATCCCGTGGGCGCTGCCGAGCGTCATCACCCTCCAAGTGTGGCGCGGGTTCCTCAATCAGAACTTCGGCGCTATCAACCGGGTGCTGGCGCTCCTCGACATCTCTCACGAACCGATCAACTGGCTCCTCGGTGATCCGACCGCGGCCCGCGCCGCCATCCTTATCGTCAACCTGTGGCTCGGACTGCCGTTCATCATGACGGCCACGCTCGGCGCCCTCTCCGCCATCCCCGACGAGATCTACGAGGCCGCCCGGATAGACGGCGCCAACCTGTGGCAGGGCTTCTGGAGCGTCACAGGGCCGTTGTTGCGGGCCGCGCTCCTGCCGATCACGCTAAGTAGCTTCGCGTTCAACTTCAACAACTTCAACGTGATCTTCCTGCTCACCGACGGCGGTCCGCCCGTTGCCTGGGGCACAGCCACCGCGCGCGGCACCGACATCCTCATCAGCTGGGCCTACAACGAGGCGTTCAGGAGCCAAGGCGGGTACGCCTACGGGTTCGGTTCTGCCATCTCCCTGCTGATCTTCATCATCACCCTCGCGGTGAGCCTGATGAACTTCAAGGTCACCGGGGCTCTCAAAGAGGAAGGGGAGCTAGCGTGAACCGCGGCAAGACCATCCACTACGCGAGCATGGCGGCGGTGGCGATCCTCGTCGTCGTGTCCGTCTACTTCCTGCTCGCGACGTCGCCCGAGGTCATCACACGCAACCGCATGCTGGTCGTGCCCGGCGTGTGGAAACGCTTCCTGGCCGCGTTCGTCCTCGTGATCGGGGGAATCAGCGGCATCGCGTACCTCTTCGGCCTGGCCACGAGGCCCATGCGGGCGCCGCGCTACGCGATGACCGCCGGGACGCACATCTTCCTCTGGCTGGTCATACTCGCCGTCTTTTACCCTGTCGCCTACCTCCTGGCCGTGTCTTTCAACCGTAACGACACGCTGGCGGGCGCGCTGCCCCGCGTAGGCAACCTGCTAGTGCGTGCCGGGGTGATTCCCAACCCGGCAGACTTCTCGCTCGTCCAGTTCCAGAAGATCCTGGCCGAGACGCACGTGTACTGGTACCAGTGGGCGCTCACTGGCGTCATAGTGGCCGGTGTGATCGTCCTGATCGTGACTTTCGCGTTGCCGCGGTTCGGTGTCGTTCCCGCGAGGGCGGAGCAGCTGCGCGGGTACGCCGGTTGGGCCATCTTCATCAGCGCCGCGGTACTGGTGTTCTCGGTCCAGCCGGCGCAGTTCTACGGCATCCGCGCCAGCGACGGGGCGCGCCTGCCCGCCAGCATCGGGGGCATGGTCCCCCTCTACATCCGCAACACGCTCCTCGTGTCGGGGGTCACCGGCATCATGGCAGTGCTGCTCTCCACCACGGCGGGCTACGCCTTCTCGCGACTCAAGTTCGAGGGGCGCTACGGCACGCTGCTGGCGTTCGTTTTCGTGCAGATGTTCCCCACCTTCATGGCGCTCGTGGCCATCTTCTACCTCATGAGCCGACTGGACCTGCTCAACACTTTTACCGGCCTCATCCTGGCCTATTCCGGTGGCGCCATCGCGTTCTCGTCGTGGATCTTCAAGGGGTACCTCGACTCGCTGAGCACTAGCCTAGAAGAGGCCGCCATGGTCGACGGCGCCACGCGCTGGGGCTCGTTCTGGCGCATAATCCTCCCCATCAGCGTCCCCATGCTGCTGTTCATCTTCTTGCAGCAGTTCATCGGCACGTACAGCGAGTTCATCCTTGCCAACACCATCCTCGTGGGGCAGGACCTATGGACGGTGGGCATCGGCCTGCGCAACTTCTCCACCAATCAGTTCGCTACCCAATGGGGCGCCATGGCCGCTTCCGCCGTCCTTGGCAGCATCCCGATCCTCGTCATCTTCTACTCGTTCCAGAACGCCCTGACGGGCCAGTTCACCGCTGGGGGCGTGAAAGGGTGATGCTCGAAGGGGTGGTAGCCTCACTTCCGTGAACACTCGCGACAGCGTCGGCTTCGGCACGCAGATCTGTTTGGACGGCGCCAAGGCCGACGTGAAGGCGTTGGCAGACGTGGCGCTCTCCCGGCGCGTGATCGCTCAGCTGGTGTCGATGGTCGAGGGCCCGGACTCTGGGGTGGCGCCCGAGAACGTGGTGGTCCTCGACCGGGGCGAGGACGGGCACAGCGCCGCGCTCGTGAGCGGTGAGACGGCGGTGTCGCTCCACTCGTTCCCGGCCTTGCGGGGGGTCACGTTACAGTTCTTCTCGGTCCGCGACCTGCCACTCGGCGGCACCACCAAGCTGTTCCTGGGGTCTTACGGCGTGGGCCGGTTCCAGAGTTCCGTGAGGGGACGCGGTCTCCTACTGCCGCGCGACCGGCAACTCCTGCAACGGACGCTAGCCGGCGAGCGTGAGTACGTTTGGATGCGGGTCGTTCCCGCCGAACGAGTGACGTTGTAGCCGTGCCCGACTCGCCTCGGCTCGTCCTCGCCCTGGACCAAGGCACGACGAGTTCGCGTGCACTCCTCTTCGACGACACGGGGCGCGTCGTGAGCTCGGCGCAGAAGGAGTTCCGGCAGCACTACCCGAAGCCCGGGTGGGTGGAGCACGATGCCCTCGACCTGTGGTCGAGTCAGATCGGCGTGGCGAGCGAGGCGCTCGCGCGGGCCGGCGTCGACTCGAGCAGCGTGAGCGCCATCGGGGTAGCCAACCAGCGTGAGACGACCGTGGTCTACGACCGGCGCACCCTGGCGCCGATCGCCAACGCCATCGTGTGGCAGGACCGTCGCACCGCGGCCGTGATCGAAGGTTTGCGCGAGGCCGGCGCCGAGGAACGGGTGCGCGCGAAGACGGGACTGCTCCTCGACCCCTACTTCTCGGCTACCAAGATCGCTTGGCTGTTAGATAACGTGCCCGGGGCCCGCGAGCGCGCCGACGCGGGCGAGTTGGCGTTCGGCACCGTGGACACCTGGTTGACGGCCCGACTGACGGGCGGCGCCAGACACGTGACCGACGTATCGAACGCCTCTAGGACCCTGCTGTTCGACATCCACGAGGCCACCTGGGACGACGAACTGCTGGAACTATTCAGAGTGCCTCGCGCCCTCCTGCCGGAGGTGACGCCCTCGTCGCACGTCGTCGGCGAGGTCACGGTTGGCCCTCTCACTGGCCTGCCCATCGCCGCGCTCGTGGGTGACCAGCAGGCTGCCACTTTCGGCCAGGCGTGTTTCCGGCCCGGGCAGGCGAAGTCGACTTACGGCACGGGCGCATTCCTCGTCCTGAACACCGGCCTCGAGCCTCGTGCACCGGCCGGCCGACTCCTCACGACGGTCGCTTGGCAGCAAGGAGGCCCGCTGGAGTATGCCCTGGAGGGGAGCATCTTCATGGCGGGCGCCGTGGTCCAGTGGTTGCGGGACGGGCTGGGCATCATCCGCGATGTCGGCGAGGTCGGGCCCCTCGCCGCCAGCGTGCCAGACGCGGGTGGGGTCGTGTTCGTGCCGGCCATGACGGGGTTGGGCGCGCCGCATTGGGACCCACGCGCCCGCGGCACGATCCTAGGCATCAGCCGCGGCACGACCGCGGCGCATATAGCCCGAGCTGCCCTCGAGGGAATCGCGCTGCAAGTTGCCGACGTCATGAGCGCCATGCAGGCGGGCTCTGGCATCCCCATTGCCGAGTTGCGCGTGGACGGTGGGGCGTCGCGAAACGACCTGCTCATGCAGCTTCAGGCCGATGTTACGGGCGTCGAGGTCGTTCGTTCGGCTCAGGTCGAGACGACCGCCTTGGGCGCGGCCTACTTAGCCGGGCTGGCGGTCGGGGTGTGGCCGGACCGGCAGGCGGTGGCCGAGCAGTGGCGTGCCGGTGCGCGCTTCACGCCGCGGCTATCGAGCCGAGAACGCGCCGCGGTCATGGACAGGTGGGCCGTCGCCGTCGCCCGCTCCCGGGACTGGGCCGAGGACGAAGCTTGAGCGGGTTGGTTAAACTTGCTTGGCGGCGGCCGCGTGCGCTCGCTACGCCGCTGCATGCTGGGCCGGAATGGCGGAACGGGTAGACGCTACAGACTTAAAATCTGTTGTCCGCAAGGACGTGCGGGTTCAAGTCCCGCTTCCGGCACCAACCAGAAAGACGTGTAGGACGAGAACGGGCGCCTCTTTCACTAGGACTAGACGCACTTTAAGACCGCCGTAAGACCCCAGGCGGTAGAACTGCGAGCGGTGTGACCGCAACTACCCCACTCTCCCTCGAGCAGCACCCGCTTGCTCCACTTTGCCCGTCTTGCAATAACCCCGTCGTGCGTATCGACACCTCTGTCGAGATCAAGTACCGCGTCCACTACGTGGTCACGGCGCAAGACCTCGAGGTCATAGAGGAGCAGGTCGGTGAGAGCGATTGGGACGAGAACACCCCGGCCACCTGCGACGCATGTGGTTGGCACGGCTCAGTCGGCGAGCTGATGGTCAAACGCTGACGTGAACGCCTAGGCAAGGCTGAGGGGCTGGCGCGCGGCCTAGCTCCAGGTATAATCTTCGAGGCCGGTCGGGGGTAATGCCGACCGGGGAGCCGAGTGGCTCTCGGGCGTAAGGCGATGTAGCTCAGCCGGTGAGAGCGCACGACTCATAATCGTGAGGTCGACGGTTCGATCCCGTCCATCGCTACCACGTACAGGACGCGGCTCCGCAAGGGGGCGCGTCCTCTTCATCTAACTCGTGTTAAGAGTTGTAGTCAGATGATCACAGTCCGCAACCTCACGAAGCGTTACGGCCAACAAGTGGTGCTCGACGAGGTGAGCGCCGATATACCGCGCGGCGGCATCACCGCCCTCATCGGCCCGAACGGCGCCGGCAAGTCCACGCTGTTGTCACTCGTGGGCCGCCTGCTCAAGCCCGACGGCGGGGTCGTCGAGATCGATGGCGTGCCCGTCACCAGCATGAAACAGTCCGAGTTTGCCAAGAAGGTGGCCATCCTCAGGCAGGACAACCACTTGGCGGTGCGGCTCACCGTGGAGGACTTGGTGGCGTTCGGCCGCTACCCGCACTCCCGCGGCAGACCCACCCTGGAAGACCGCAAGCACGTGGAGGCGGCGCTCGACTACCTCGAGTTGCAGGACCTGCGCTGCCGGTTCCTCGACGAACTCTCCGGCGGTCAGCGCCAGCGCGCCTTCGTGGCCATGGTCTTGTGCCAAGACACCGACTACGTGCTGTTGGACGAGCCGCTGGCGAGCCTCGACATGCGCCACGCGGTAGCCATGATGAAGCGCTTACGCGGCGTGACCGAGGACCTCGGCAAGGCGGTCGTCATCGTGTTGCACGACATCAACTTCGCTGCGTCTTATGCCGACACCATCGTGGCCATGAAGAACGGGCGCATACTCCAGCACGCGTTGGTCGACGAGGTCATGACCCCTGCCGCACTGCGCGCGATCTACGACGTGGACGTGCACGTAGAGAACATCGGCGGGAAGCCGATCGGGGTCTATTACAGCTAGACCTGTACAGCTGGACCTGTTCCGAAACGCCGCCTCAACC
>CAJDWU010000014.1_pt1 | contig 47700 bp, 45 predicted proteins | sample 7391771 | NCBI WGS metagenome assembly CAJDWU01 (sample SAMEA7055737, study PRJEB34461) | soil metagenome | biome: terrestrial ecosystem; feature: Peninsula; material: soil | place: Antarctica | collected 2016 | reverse complement strand
CTAGCGGCGCGACGTTGCTAATAAGGTTAATCGTGAGACTTAGGAGCTCGAGCTTAGTGAGGGTCCGCAGCGGTGTGATGTCACTGATCTCGTTACCGCCGATTTGGAGAGACTGGAGGTTGGTGAGGCTCTCCAGCGGCCCAATGTCAGTGATCGTGTTTTCCCCCAGGGTGAGGTCCTTGAGGTTGGTGGCGTGTTGCAGGCCCTTAAGGCTTGCAATACTTGAGTCATTACCATCGAGCACCTCAAGTGCCAGCATGTCTCCGCAAGTGAGGGGGGCAGTGGGAATGCTTAGTGCGTCCCTGATGACGCTTTGTAAGTTGGCGTCTGCAATGGAGACGAGCTGGCCTGGCTGGGAGCAGTCGCCCCTAGGCGCACCGGGGGTGCCACCACCGCATGCCTGCAGCAGAAGACCGACTCCAAGCAACAGCGCGAAAACGAGGACTTTCCGTTTCATCCATTACCTCCTAACAGTGCGTATTAGCTTCTCGGAGCTCACACCCCAGCGTGCGGCCGTATAGAAAAGCGCTGATGGCCGAGGAGTTCTCCTACACGTAGGTTATTGGTGGCGGCTTAAATTCGGCTTAACTGGGGCGGTTAGGCGTGACGAGGAAGCCTGAGTCCTGTTAATGGACAACTTACTTAGGCGCAACCAGTAGGCTTGGTAGAAGGTCACTCGGCCAGCTTCAGTCGCAGTTATCACGTTTGCCAAGGCGCGAACACGCTTCGCGGTGGCGACGCGGGCAACTTGACACTTCGGGCCCGATGGGAACGTGCCCTGGATAGAATCCTCCCGTGGACGCCAAGGTCAACTTCATCACGCTCGCCGTGGCCGACGTCGGTGCATCGCGGGCCTTCTACGTGGACGGGCTCGGCTGGGAACCCGCCTTCGAGGCGCCAGGCGAGATCCTGTTCATCAGCCTGTCTCCCACGCTGGTTCTGTCGCTGTGGTGCGCGGTCAGCTTCGAGGAGGAGGTCGGCGCCATCCGGGCCGGAAGTGGCATGCCGCCCTTCACGCTCGCCCACAACGTTGAGTCGCCCGAGGCCGTAGACGTGGTGCTCGCAGAGGTAATCGAGGCGGGTGGCGCCATCCTCAAGCCCGCCGTTCAGCGCGACTGGGGCGGCTACTCGGGTTACTTCACCGACCCCGACGGCTTCGTTTGGGAAGTGGCTTACAACCCTGGCCCTATCGGCGCGTCGTTGATGGAGGCAGAAGGGCTGCTTGGGCGCAGATCGCACCGGGGCGTGAACGAGGTCGTGGACGCCATACGTTCCCGGCGCTCGGTGGGGCAGGGACTCCTGATGGGCGGGCCGGGCCTTGATCATGGCGTGATCAACGAGGCCGTCGAGTCTGCGCGTTGGGCGCCCAACCACAAGCGTACCGAGCCTTGGCGCTTCTACCTGCTGGACGAAGGGCGCAAGGCCCGCCTGGCTGATTTGTGGGCGGCGCAGCTCGTGAGAACCGGCTCCAAACCTGAGCGCGCAGAGGCCAAGCGGGGCGCGTGGTCGGGTGTGTCGGGCGTGTTGGTGGTCACTTGCACAAGCGCGGAGGACGCCGACGAGAAGACCAGGTTGGAGGACTACGCCGCCACCGCCTGCGCGGTTCAGAACCTCTGCTTGCATCTGTGGTCAAAGGGGATAGCCACCAAGTGGTCCACAGCCGCAGTCGACGATCACGAGGACTTCTGGCCGCTCCTGGGTCATCCGCGTGAGCCGGCCGGCACTAGGATCGTGTCGCTCGTGTTCTACGGGCTGGCTCGGGAGTTGCCTAAACCGCACCGCAAGCTCGGGTTGGCGGACGTGCTAACCGACTTCCGTGGGGCGCCGCTCACGGACTCTGGGCAAGGGTAGGCCCGCGCGGTTTGTGGCCTGGTCCCGTTGCAGGGCGTGCATCTCATACGAACGGACGATTCACGCCCACCACGTTCAGCGGCTAACCTGCGTGAATGGTAGTTACGCCCTCAACCCCCGCTCGAGTTCTGCTCGAGGTCAGCCAGCTGAGGCGCAGCTTCGGGAACGTTCAAGCCGTGAAAGACGTGAGCTTCACAGTGCACGTGGGGGAGACCTACGGGCTTCTGGGCCCCAACGGCGCAGGCAAGACGACGAGCATCTCGATGATCGCCGGCATCTTGAAGAAGGGCGGCGGCACGGTCACGTTAGACGGCCAGGCGGTGGGCACGCGCACGGTCGAGGGCCGTAGGAGCATCGGCCTAGTGCCGCAGGACCTCGCCCTATACCCCGACCTGACCGGGCGCGAGAACCTCAACTTCTTCGGGCGCATGTACTCACTCGGCGGCGCCGAGCTGCGCACCCGCTCCAACGAGCTATTGGAGATGGTCGGACTGAGCGACCGCGCCAACCAACTGGTGAAGGAGTACTCCGGCGGTATGAAGCGGCGGCTCAACATCGCGGTCGGACTCATCCACACGCCCAAACTGCTCATCCTCGACGAGCCGACCGTCGGCGTGGACCCGCAGTCTCGCAACGCCATCCTGGAGAACGTCGAGCAGCTCGCCGAGCGCGGGATGGCCGTTCTGTACACCACTCACTACATGGAGGAGGCCGAGCGGCTCTGCGACCGCATCGGCATCATGGACGAAGGCCGGCTGGTAGCCGAGGGCACGAAGCGCGAGCTGGCCGCCATCATCGGTGGGGACGACGTGGTGCGGGTGGCAGCCGAGGGCGACCTGCAGTCGGGCGCCGAGGGGCTGCGCGGCGTCCCCGGTGTCACGCGCGTGGACGTGCTCGACGACGGCCTCCAAATCACGGCCACAGGCGCCGCGCGCCTCCTTGCGAGCCTCATGCACGTCCTCGACGGGCTCGGCCTGACGGTCTCCAGCATCGACGTCACCGAGCCGGACCTCGAGGCCGTGTTCCTCAGGCTCACGGGCAAGGCGCTCAGGGACTGACGTTGCGAGCGGCACTCCTCATCGCGCTCAAGGACCTGCGGCAACGGCTGCGGGATCGGTCCTTCTTCATCTTCGGAGTGCTGGCCCCGCTCTCGATCGCCTTCGTCTTCAACCTCTTGATCAGCCCGCTGACGCAAGGCACCCCTAACGTGCCCGTCATCGGTTACGTGGACGCGGATGGAAGCGCCGTCTCGGCGGGAATGCGTGCCGTGCTTGGCGCGGCGCAGGACGCCGGCGTCATCACGTGGCGAACCTTGTTGGACGAGGACGCGGCCCGCCAGGCCGTCAAGGCGGGAGATGTCGAGGCTGCCGTGGTGGTGCCCGTCGGCTTTTCCGAGGCGCTGGGCCGGGCCGAGGTCGCTGCAGAGGTCGTCACCTCTAACGGTGCCGACTACGCGGCCCAGTTGGCCGAGACGCTCACCGACTCGTTCCTCGTCAGGGTGCGCGCCACCACCTGGGCGTTGTCGGCGGTAGGTGACAAGGGCGGGATCGCGCTTACCCCACTGATCGCGGCCCAGATGGCCTCGGCGCCACAGCCTGTGCAGTTGGTCGGACGCCCGACCTCGGCGCGGCAGCTCGACATGGTCACCTATTACGCCGCCGGCATGGCCGTGTTCTTCGTTTTCTTCATCGTTCAGATGGGCGTTGCGGGCCTCCTCGATGAGGAGAAGGACGGCACCATGACGAGACTGCTCGCCGCGCCTATCGCTCGGCGGTCGATCATCGGCGGCAAGGTCTTAGGAAGCATTGCGATCGGGGTCCTCAGCCTGCTTGTGCTGTGGGGCGCAAGCTCGCTGATCATGGGGGCCAGGTGGGGCCAACCCGTCGGGGTACTGCTCCTGATCGTGAGCGTGGTGGCGGCCGCAGCTGGCGTGCTGATGGCCGTCGCGGGCGTGGCCAGAAGCGCGGAGGCCGCGGGCAACGTCCAGACGATCGTCGCCGTCGTCTTGGGCGCCCTGGGCGGCACCTTCGTGGCACTGCCCGACGGGGATGGGGTGCTGTCGTACCTCAGCCGTCTCTCGCCTCACTACTGGTTCCTGCGCGGGCTTGGTGACCTCGCAGGCACGGGCAGCCCAGCGGGGGTGCTGATGGACGTTGTCGCCATCTTCGCGTTCGCGATCTTGGCCGGCGGTCTCGGTTGGGCGCTGGTAGGGCGGAGGCTGGACCGATGAACAAAGTCTTTGCGCTGGGCCGAGTGAACCTCGTCAGGTTCTTCCGGGACCGCTCCAACTACTTCTTCTCGCTGCTTTTGCCTCTCGGCCTGGTCTTCGTGGTCGGCATGAGTTTCGGTGCCCAATCGCGGCCCACCATCGGCGTGGTTGGCGCCGGAGAGGTGGCCGAGAGGTTCTTCGACGCACTCTCCGCGAAGGACGGTCTCGTCGTCACACACGTGGCCGACGAGGCTTCTCTGCGAGACGGTGTTGAGCGTGGTCGGTTCGTTGTCGGCGTGGCGCTGCCCAGTGATCTGGACGCCAGCCTGGCGCAGGGCCTCACGGCTCAGGCCGAGCTGTACGGCAGCTCCGGGGGCGGAGGCGAGAACTACCGGTTCGTCGTCCTCTCGGCGCTGGACGAAGCTAGTGCGCCGGCGTTGGCAGCGGCGTACGTAGCGAAGCGTTACGAAGAGCCGATCGCGTCGACCTTCGCCGCCATCGACGAAGCCTCGCGTAGGGTGCCGCCGATCACGCTGAGGGTCTCTCCTGTAGACGCAGGCTCGACTGGGTTTGGCTACGCGGCGTTCAGCGTCGTCGCCGCCAGCCAGCTCGTCCTCTTCATCTTCCTGACGGGACTCACCAGCGCCACGAGCCTGGTGGACAGCCGCAAGCTGGGCGTCAGCCACCGCATGCTCGCGTCGCCTACGAGCCCCGCGGTGATAGTGCTGGGCGAGGGTTTCGGTCGTTTCCTCGTGACGCTCTTCCAGGGGTTGTACATAGCGGTCGCCTCGGCGCTACTGTTCGGCGTGGCCTGGGGCGATCCGGTTGCGGTCTTCGTCGTTCTCGTCTGCTTCGCCGCCGTGGCAGCGGGCGCGGGCACCTTGATCGGCTCGATGTTCTCGAGCAGTCAGCAAGCGTCCGGCGTGGCGATCATGGCCGGCTTGCTGCTCGCGGCCCTCGGCGGCTGCATGTTCCCTCTCGAGTTCTTCGGCCCGACCATGCGGTCCGTCGCCAACGCCATACCCCACGCCTGGGCCGTCGACGCCTTCAACGTCCTCATGCGCCAAGACGGCAACCTGGCGAGCGTGCTCCCCAACGTGGGCGTGCTGCTCGCGTTCGCGGTGGCTCTGTTCGCCTTGGCCGCCTGGCGCCTTCGCGTCGAGTTGACAAAGGGCTAGGCGCTGGGGTTCTGACCTGAGTCTCCGCGCCCTGAATGGGTCCGCGGAAGCATAATCGGTGCATGTCGAAGAACAATGCCACGCCTTCCGGAGCCGTCCTCCAGATGCTACTGTCCGAATCGTTTGGCGGCTTCACTCCGTTCAGTCGCGCCCTTGATGGACTTGACCCCAATGACGCCGTTCGCAAACCAGATAGCAGCCCCCACAGCGTCTTAGAAGTGCTCGCTCACATAGTGTTCTGGCAGCAGCGCTTCTTGAGCATGGTCGACGGTGAGAAGCCGGTGGCCGTGCACAGCCCGGCAGTGGGCTGGCCGGGCAGCGAAGCCAAGGCGTGGCCCGGCCTGGTAGAGCGTTACCTCGCTGGCCTAGCGCGCTACCGCGAGCTCGCCGCCGATGAAGGCGGCCTCACAAGGAAGCTGCGCGAGGGAGGTGAGGCGACGGTAGGCAACGGCATCCTGGGTAACTACTTCCACGAGGTGCACCACCTCGGGCAGATCATCTTGTTGCGGAGGATGATCGGCGCCTGGCCAACACCTGGCGCGGACGCCAACGACTAGAGCGCCGAACTGGTTCTTAACTTTGGGCGTGGGAGCAGCGGACTTGCTAGACGCCACTCACAACTCCAATACGGTATCCAACCCCCGCGCCAACCCCACCAACGTCCCCACCCGCCTGACGGCCAACAACGCCCCGTCCACGTACGGCTCCGCCGACGCCCCGGCGTCCTGCCGGATACTCAGGCGCTGGTCGGGCAAGCCGAACACCGCCTCGACGCCCACGGTGTAGCCGGGCAGGCGGACTGAGTGCACTTGCGCGCCGCCCAGGGTCGCGCCCCGGGCGTCCCTCTCGCCCACCGTCTGGCTGACGGGCACCGGCGGCTCGTTGCGGCCCGCCGCCCCGAGCCTGCCCGCCAGTTCGCGCGCCGTACCGCTGGGGGCGTCCTCTTTGCCGGCACCCGCGTAATCGATGATCTCCCAGTGGGGTATCAAGCGGGCGGCCATCTCGGCGAACTTCTGCAAGAGCACGACCGTCAGGGCGAAATTGCCGACAGCGAGCACGCCGCGGCCGGCGGTCTTGGCGGCGGCGTCTATCTCTGCGTAATCGGCGTCCGTGAGGCCCGAGGTACCGACCACAACGTAGGCCCCATGCTTCAGAGCAGCCAGGATATTGCTCTTCGCTACCTCGGGCTTGGTGTACTCCACGAACACGTCACAAGGGTGGTTGGCGAGTGCCTCGGTGGCAGTGGAGTAGACGGGTGCCCCCAGGTCGGGCTCGCCCAACGCGCTGCCCAGCGCGTTCCCAGCCGCCGACCTTGATACCGCAGCCACGAGCTCGATGTCATCGGCTCTGTGCATGCCCTTCGCGAGGGCCGAGCCGGCCCAACCTGTGGCTCCCGCCAAGCAGACTCTGATCTTGTCCATGAAGCCCAGACTAGCGCAGCGAGCTCCGAGGCCTGGCCCTTTACGCAGCCGCGAGCCACTTCCTGACCAACCGGCGCATCTCGTACAGGTGCCCGGCCTCGTGCTCCACCAGGTGATAGACGATCCATTCCGGCGTAACGGCGTAATCCTCGCCTTCAGGCTCACGGAGTGTTCGCCAGTCCTCCAGTTGCATCCCCTGAACTCTGGCGAAGAACGTCTGCCTGGAGGCGTCGAGTTTCGCCATGTGCTGGGAGAGGGGCACGCCGCCCACCAATAGAAGGTGCCCGTCTTCCGTACGGTCGTCCGCGGGGAACGAGGTCATGATCTCGGGCGGCCAGGGCTCCTGCAGCAGGTCGGTGTACAGCCACCCGACTTCCACGCCGGCGATGTGATGCAGCAGCGTCCCGAGCGAATTGTCGTCGCCCGTCGGTCCCTGCCAGTCCACGAAATCCTGCCCGAACCCGGCCTCGTCAATCCTGCCGAGAGTGTCGAGCAGAGCCTCCCGCATGCGCTGCATGGCGCCGAGCCAGATGGCGACCTCCGGGATGGAGCCAGGGTGCGGTTCCAAGACGTACTGCTCACGCTCTCTCATCTTCCGTTCTCCTTAGTATCCCGGCAAAGGCGTCCACCACGCGTTCGACGGGTGGCAGGATGGCAACGCATCCTAAAGGGGCCGCAGGTCTGTGGGTCACGGGCGGGTCACAGTTGCCGCGCTTCGCGCGCGGTAAGCACGGAAGGCAACACACGACTGCCCGGTGGTAACGGGTAGAGTTGCAGGCTGGTGAGGGTGGCGCGGCGCCCATCGCGCGGTACCTTTACCGATCAGACGACGCGGCCTTCCCGGGCCCGCGTCCAACGAGGAATGCATGAACCGTAACTACTCGCTGGGACTGCTTCTAGCGCTCATGTCGGCCGCCGCCTTCGGCACCTCGGGCTCGTTCGCCAAGGGGCTGTTGGCGTCCGGTTGGACGCCGGCCGCCGCCGTCACGTGGCGAGTGTCCGTGGGCGCCCTGGCGCTGCTCGTTCCCGCCGTACTGGCCATGCGGGGCCGCTGGCATCTCATGCGCGGGGGTTGGCCCAGCATCCTGCTCTTCGGGTTGATCGCCGTGGCAGGCTGCCAGCTTGCCTACTTCCTCGCGGTCGAGCGCCTCTCAGTAGCGGTGGCACTCCTCATCGAGTACTTGGGCGTCGTACTGGTCGTCGGGTGGCTGTGGTTGAGGCGCGGACAGCGCCCGCGGCCACTCACGGTCGTGGGTGCAGGCGTGGCCATCGTCGGGCTGATCTTCGTGCTCGACGCCTTCGGAGCTATCTCCGTGGATCTCGTCGGCGCGTTCTGGGGGATCGTCGCCGCCTTCGGCCTCGCTACCTTCTTCGTGATCTCGGCCGATAACAGCCATGGGCTGCCCGCGCTGGTCGTGTCGTCCGGAGGCCTGGTCGTCGGCGCGCTGACCCTCCTGCTCGCTGGTGCCGTGGGAATCACGCCCATGCGCTGGAACACCGACGCCGTGCTACTTGCCGGCGTTAGCGTGCCGTGGTGGCTCGACGTAGCCGGCCTCGGCCTGTTCGCCGCAGCTTTCGCCTACCTAACCGGAGTATTCGCCAGCCGCCGCTTGGGCTCCAAGCTCGCCTCGTTCGTCGGCCTCTCCGAGGTCCTTTTCGCGGTCATATGGGCCTGGCTGCTCCTTGGCGAGCTTCCAAGGCTGGTACAGCTCTTCGGGGGCGTGCTCGTCCTGGCGGGGGTGGTGCTGGTCAAGCTCGACGAACGGCCGAGGACGCTGCCCAACGTGGCGCCGGCTGTCGAGCCCCTAGCGGACGAGCTGCCAGTCGCCGCGCCGTCGGCCGCAGCCTATCGACGATGAGTTTTCTTCAGAAGCTCATCGGGGCGGGACTGCGGCCTCACGTGAAACGCCGGGCGCGGGGCCTCACCCTCGAGCAGGCGGCGCTCAACTTAGAGGCGGGCCGCGACAAGCTGATGCCGCGCATCATGCGCGCCGCCGACACGCCCGGCAACCACGAAGCACTCAACCATTGGATAGGCATTGAGCGGTGGAGTCAGAGCCGTTTGCGCGTCGCGCAGGGGGCGCCGTTCGTTGCCGATCGCTATTCGGGGTACCGCATGCCCGAGGGCAGCACGCTAGCTGAACTGCAGGCGGGCTTCGCCGCGGCGCGTGTCGAGTCCATCCACATGGTCCGCGAGTTCGCGCGGCTGGCCGTAGACCCGGCCACCCTAGTCCGTCACAACGACCTCGGCGACCTCACGGTCAGCGAATGGTTCGCGTACATCGAGGACCACCCCCGCCGCGAGATATTCCGTTTGAAAGTGCGCTGACGGTCGCTGAGTCTTCTTTAACCTCTGAGTTCTCAACACCCTGCCGATGCTAGATTGTTGGAGAAAGCCGATTGCTTCACAGTCGTCCCGAAAGGCAGGTCCCCCGATGTCCTGGTCAAACCTCAAGCGCGCGCTGATCTTGCTAGCCGCATTTCTCCTCGCCGCACCGGCCCTGGCGCAAGACACGCCCGTCAAGGGTGGCACCGCCATCGCAATTCTCGGATCCGACCCGGAGCACCTCAACCCCGGAATCAGCACCAGCTACCCCGTGGGCGCCGTGGGCGCCAACATCTTCAGTGGACTGATCCGGCTTGGCGCCGACGGCCGTCCCGAGGGCGACCTCGCCGACAGCTGGACCGTGTCCGACGACAACCTCACCTACACATTCAAGCTTCGCCAGGCGAACTTCCACGACGGCACCCCGGTGACGAGCGCCGACGTCGTGTACTCCATGGTCGAGATCGAGGCCCCCAACCACGGGCGCTTCAAGACCGCGTACGACAAGATCGCCACGATAGAAGCCCCGGACGCCGCGACGGTGGTCATCACGCTCAAGGAGCCGTACGCACCGCTCATGAGTCTGCTTTCCGTGTTCGACGCCGCCGTACTGCCGAAGCACGTATATGAAGGTACCGACCCCCTCACCAATCCGGCCAACAACGCTCCTATCGGCAGCGGCCCGTTCAAGTTCGGTAAGTGGGTCCGTGGCGAGCGCGTCGAGATCGTGCGTAACGACGACTACTTCCTCGAGCCCGCTCTGCTCGACAAGATCATCTACCGCGTCGTGCCGCAGGACGTGGCGCGCTCCACCGCACTAGAGGTCGGCGAGGCCGACCTTCTGTGGGGCTTCTACATGCCGCCGGCCGACCTCCCGCGCCTGGCTGCCGACAAGAACCTGAACACGTGGACGGGCATCACCATCCCCGCTCTCTACTTCGTGTTCATCAACACGAACACGCCCGGCCTCGATGACGTGCGCGTGCGCCAGGCCATCATGTACGCAGTCGACCGCGAGCAGGTCGTGGAGCAGGCCCAGGGCAGCCTCGGCCAGGCCGGCTCCGGCCCCTTCGGTGCAGGCTTCGCTTACGCCTACGAGGAGGCGACGGACTACCGCAGCCTCTACCCGTACGATCCGGCCAAGGCCAAGGAACTGCTCGCCGAGGCAGGCGTCACGAACCTCAAGCTGCGCTACGTCTACGACTCGGCACGCGGTGCGTTCGCGGCGGCCGGCGACATCATGCGTGACCAGCTCAAGCAAGTAGGCATCGAGCTCGTGCTGCAGCCTGCTGAGCGCGCCGTAATGGTCGACCGCGTCTACAAAGGCGATTACGACCTCAGCATGCAGTCGTTCACTTCGGGTGGCGACCCTGCCATCGGCTACCACCGCATCTACCACAGCGCGGACCCCGGCACGCCCTTCGTGAACGCCACCGGCTACGCCAACGCCGACGTGGATTCGTGGCTCGCCAAGGCCGGCGCCCTCGCCGACCAGAACGCGCGTGCCGAGTACTACGACCTACTCGACGAGACCCTGGCTAAGGACGTGCCCGTCATGGTCATGTTCGACGAACTGGCCTCCGAGGCCTCCTCGGTCAACCTGCGCGGCATGCGCACGCTCCTCGACCAGCGCGATGGCCTCGAGTTCCTCTGGTTCGCCAAGCCGTGAGGGAGATAGGGCGCTAGCGCCTCCGAGGTGGCAGCCGAGGGTGGAGGCAGCGGCTTAGCGCTCTACGCGCTGCGGCGAGCGTTGAACGCCATCCCCCTGATCCTCGGGGTAGTGGTGGTCAACTTCGTTCTCATCGCTTTGGCGCCGGGTGACCCGGTCACTTCGCTGATTGGCGAGTACCCCGCGCCACCCGAGTACGTCGAGCGCGTGCGGCACGACTTCGGGCTCGACCGCAGCCTGCCCGAGAGGCTCGGGCTTTACCTGCTCAACGTGGCGAAGGGGGACCTAGGGTTCTCCTTCGCCAACCGCCAACCGGTTCTCGACCTCCTGTTACAGAGGCTCGGCCGCACGCTGATCCTCATGCTCAGCACCGTCGTGGTGGCCACGGGTGTCGGGCTCGTCCTCGGCGTACTCGCAGCGCGCAAGCCCGGCTCGCTCACCGATCGCGGTGCAACTGGCTTCGCCTTGCTTGGTTACGCGGTACCCGAGTTCTGGCTTGGGCAGCTGCTCATCCTCGTTTTCGCCGTCTCGCTCGGCTGGTTGCCGGCCGGCGGGTTCAGGAGCGTGAGGGTCGAGTACACCGGCCTGGCCGCGGTGCTCGACACTCTCAAGCACATGATCTTGCCCATGGCCGCCCTGTCGTTCAGGTACATGGCGATCACTACGCGCCTCACGCGCGCCTCGCTCCTCGACGTCATGAGCGCGCAGTACATCGTTGCGGCGCGCGGCCGCGGCCTCTCCGAGAGCACGATCCTGTGGCGTCACGCGCTGAGGGCCGCGGCCCTGCCCGTCGTCACGGTGATCGGCTACAACTTCGCCTTCATCGTGGCGGGCTCCGCGCTCGTGGAGACGGTCTTCGGCTGGCCCGGCATCGGGCGGCTCATGTACGACTCCATCTACACGCGCGACTACCCGGTGCTGCTGGGCATCCTGCTCTTCGTGTCGGTCACGGTCATCATCGTAAACCTCATAACCGACGCGCTCTACGCCGTCCTCGACCCGCGGGTGAGGTACTGATGGACGACGCCGCCAGGGCAGAGGTCGTCGGCTCGCAGCCGAATGTCGACCGCTCCAACGCTTCCGCCGGGTGGCGCCGCTTCAAGCGCAGCAGCTCGGGTGTGTTCGGCCTGGTCGTGGTGGCGCTACTGGCGCTCACTGCCATCTTCGCCCCGATCCTGGCGCCGTTCGATCCTCACAGCACCTCGAGGGCGGCGTTCGCGGCCCCCTTCGCTGCCGGACACTTCCTAGGCACGGACAACCTGGGTCGCGACATCCTCAGTCAGGTCATCTGGGGCTCGCGGGTGTCCTTGATCGTCGGACTTGCCGCCGCGGCCACGGCCACCCTCATCGGCGTGCTGGTCGGCGCCCTCGCCGGCTACCTGGGCGGCTGGTTCGACGAGCTGCTCATGCGCGTCACGGAGTTCTTCCAGGTGATCCCGCGCTTCGTCCTGGCACTCATCGTGGTGGCGTTCTTCGGCTCTGGTCTCGTCAACCTCATCCTGGTCATCGGCCTGCTTAGCTGGCCCCAGACGGCCCGACTCGTGCGCAGCCAGTACCTGAGCCACAAGACTCTGCCATACGTGGATGCGGGGCGCGCCCTCGGCATGCGCAACGCGCGGATCATGTTCCTGCAGATCCTTCCGAACGTCATGGGTCCCATTCTGGTGGTGGCTTCTCTCGACGTGGCACAGGCCATCCTTCTCGAGGCCAGCCTCGGTTTCTTCGGCCTGGGCGATCCCAACCTCACGAGCTGGGGTGGCATGCTCAACAGTGCCCAGACTTTCATCCGCCGGGCCTGGTGGATGAGTGTGTTCCCGGGGATCGGCATCACGCTGGCCGTGCTCGGCTTCAACCTTTTCGGAGACGGCCTCACCGAGGCGTACGACCCGCGCCTGGCGCCACGTTGACCGCAAGCATCTAGGCGCTAGTGCCCACAAGGAGTAGGAAAGATGTCAGACATCCAAAGACACCTGCGCGCCGCCACTGGCGACGTCGCGCCATACGTGCTAATCCCCGGCGACCCTGGTCGCGCCGAGCGCATCGCAGAGACGTTCTCGGAAGCCAAGCTGGTAGCCCGTAACCGCGAGTACGTCATATTCACGGGTCGCACCGAGGCGGGCACGCCGATAAGCGTCTGCTCGACGGGAATCGGGGGTCCGTCGGCCTCCATCGCGGTAGAGGAGTTGGTGCGGATCGGCGCCACGCACTTCATCCGCGTGGGCTCGGCGGGGGGCCGCCAACCAGCCACGCCCATCGGTTCGGTCGTGGTCGTCACGGCGGCGTTCCGGGGCGAGGGCACTTCGCTCGACTACATCCCACTCGGCTACCCGGCCGCGGCCGACATCGACATCACGCTCGCCTTGCGCCAGGCGGCCGCGGAGTACCTCGGCCAGCGCGCCATCGAAGGCGTGGTCTACACGCGCGACGCCTTCTACCGGCGCGACGATGGCCTGAACGCGCGCCTCACCGAGGCCGGCGTCGTGGCCGCCGAACAGGAGTGCTCGACTATCTTCGTGGTTGGGGCCCTCCTTGGCGTGAAGGTCGGGGCGGTACTTGGCACCGACTCGAACATCCACTTGGACCCCCAACCCACGCGCGAGGAGAAGGAGGCGCTCTTCCGGCGAGTGGAGCTAGACACCATCCGGATTGCCTCCGCCGCGGTCGACCGCCTCCACGCCGCGCTATGAGGTTGCCGTTCGCGCCAAGCCTGACTGAGCGCGACCTGCTGGTCACCAACGCCATGCTGGTCGACGTCGTCACGCAATCGAGCTACCGGGGCTGGTTCACGGTCCTTGACGGCCGCTTCGTGGAGGTCGAGGTGGACGACCCGAGGCCTGAGGACCTCGCCGGCTTGACCATCGCCGGGCGACGGGACCTGGGCGGCGCGTGGGTGCAGCCGGGCATGCTCGACGTCCACATGCACATCGAGAGCAGCCTCGTGACCCCGCGCCGCTTCGCTGAGGCCGCTCTGCCTCACGGAACGACCACCATCTTGCAGGACCCACACGAGGTGGCCAACGTGCTGGGCGCGGCGGGCATCCGCTGGATGCTCGAGGCGAGCAGGGGCCTGCCGCAACGCATGTACTCGGCCGTCTCGAGCTGCGTGCCCGCCACCTCGGTAGACATCGAGACGCCCAACGCGTCCATCTCGCCCGCCGAAGTCACCGAGCTGGCGCGAGAACCTGAAGTCATCGCGCTCGGCGAGGTCATGGACTACCAGGGCCTCGTTGCCGGCGACACTCACCTGCGCGCCATGGTCGCGGCGGCTAGGCTTGCGGGTCTCAGCGTGGAGGGTCACGTTCCGAGCCTCACCGGGCCCCCGCTCTCGCGCTACGTGGCCCACGGCGTGCGCTCCGATCACACGCTCGCCAGCCCCGCGAAGCTGCTCGAGGAGCTTCGCAAAGGTCTCTGGGTGATGATCCAAGAGAAGTCGCTCACGGCGGAAGTCGTCGAGACGATAATGGCGCTGCCTGACCGTAGTCGCGTGCTGCTGATCACCGACGACGTCATGCCCAACCGCCTGCTGACAGGTCATATGAGCCGGCTCGTGAACTCGGCTGTCGAGCTGGGCTGGCCCGTGCACGACGCCCTGGCGTCCGCCACCCTGCGTCCTGCGACCTACCTCGGCCTGCACTACCTGGGACTACTGGCGCCGGGCGCCCACGCCGACTTCCTGGTCACCGATGGCCTGGCCGCCTTCCCACCGCTCGAAGTTCACGTGAGTGGGCGGCTCGTGGCGCGGGCGGGCGAGACCGTAGTGGCTTGCGAAGCGGTCGATGCGGGGCCAAGCACGGCACTCGAGCGCGAACTGTTCGAGGCACGCAATGTGGATCCGGCCGCCCTGCGTTTCGGCGGGCCGCAACACCGCGAGGGGGAGCAGACCGTCTCGGCACGGGTCATCGGGGTCAACCAGGTGAACAGCTTCACGACCATAAGCGAGAGAAGCGTGGAGCTGCGAGACGGCGTTCCCGTCGACCCCGACCTCGCGCTGGCCTGCGTCGTGCCGCGGGCAGCGCTACGCCAAGGTGCCGGTAACTACGAGCCCGTCGTCTGCCTCGTTGCCGGGACGGGGCTACGCCGCGGCGGTTACGCCTCGAGCTTCTCCCACGACAGCCACAACGTCTTCCTCTTCGGGCGTGACACGGAGGCGCTCAGGTCGTCGCTCGACGCGGTCGCGGCAACAGCGGGCGGCATGGCGTTCACCGACGGCCCCGAGACAACACTCCTGCCGCTGCCGTTGGCCGGGCTTCTGTCCGACGATCCGGTCACCGTGGTGGGAGCGAAGTTCGACGCCCTCGAACAAGCCCTGCGGGGTGCCGGTATGAGCGTCAAGACACCGGTGCTGCTGCTCACACTCTTGCCTCTCAGTGTCAGCCCCGACTTCAAGGTGACCGACAAGGGCATCGTGGACGTGCAGGCACGCCGCATCGTGCAACCACTGGTGAACCCGTGATTGCCGGGCGTTTCCTAGGCGGGGAGGCCCTCCTGGTCGCCATGCAGGAGCGGCTAGTGGACCTCTGCCGCGTGCCAAGCCCCAGCCGGAGCGAACGCCGGATGGCGGACCGCTTGCGGGAGGAGTTCGAGGCCCTCGGCATGGTTGTCAGTGAGGACGACGCCGGCACCAGCACCGGCGGCGACGCAGGGAACCTCGTTGCGGAGCTTGGCGGCGGCTTGAGTGGGCGCATCGTGCTGGCCGCACACATGGACACGGTGCCCTTGGTACCGGGAGTGCCATTGGCGCCAGAGGTAGAGGGCAGCGTGGTGCGCTCCGGTGGTCAACAGGTCCTGGGAGCCGACGACAAAGCCGGCGTAAGCGTGGTGCTCGAGCTGCTGGAGCGGGCAGCCAAGACGCCGTTCGGGAAGCGCCCCACTCTGGTAGCGGTGATCACCGTGTGCGAGGAGCTGGGGTTGCTGGGCGCCAAGCACCTGGACGTGGCGGCCTTACGCGCCGACTACGCCTATTCGTTCGACGGCGAAGTAGCCGTGGGCGAGCTAATCACCTCGGCCGTCTTCAAGGATGACGTGACCATGTCGGTCATCGGGCGAGCGGCACACGCCGCGTTGGAGCCCGAGCGCGGCGTCCACGCCATAAAGGCCGCCGCGGCCGTGGTGGAGGCCATTCCGCTCGGGCGGGTGGCGGACGACCAAGTCCTCAACATCGGCGCCATAGCCGGTGGCGGGCCCACCAACGTCGTTCCTGCCTTGGTGACCTTGCGCGCCGAGTTCCGGGCGTTCAGCGTCGAGCGGATGGAAGAGCTGGCTGCCAGAGTTACCGCCCTGGCCGAGGCCGCTGCCGAACGCCATGGGGCGCTCGTGGAGGTGGAGCGAAGGCGTCTCTATGACGGCTACGCGATCGCCGATGATGCTCCGCCCATCAGGCGCCTGGCGGCCTCGGCGGAAGGCCTCGGCGTGCGCCTTCGCACGGTCGCCTCGATAGGCGGCTCCGACACGAGCATCCTCAACCAGAAGGGATTGTCGACCGTGAACGTTGGCATAGGGATGCACGAAATCCACTCGGTGAACGAGTGGATCGACGCGCAGGACTTGGCACTCGTGGTCGAGTGGGTAGGAGCGGCGCTCGGTCTCACCGGTTCCTGATGGCCGCGCTGCCCTCGCTACCCGCTCACCCGCTCCCCTCGGTTTAGCATCCGAACATGGACGCCTTGCGCATCGGCGCGCTCGTGATCTCGGCCCCGCGCTTCTACGCGGCCCTAGGCCTTTTGGTGCTCGTGGTGCTGGCGGAGGTGTTCGCCTGGCGCGCCAGGCGGCGTGCCGCCACTCAGAACGACGCTGCACAGCCGCGCAGTGCGAACTGGGCCTGGAACGCGGCCGGCGTAGTGCTTCTCGGGGCACGTGTGGGGTTCGTGCTCGAGAACCTCGGTTACTTCTCCGCCAGGCCGCTAGAGGCGTTGGCCTTCTGGCAGGGCGGTTTCTCGCCGTGGTGGGGCATCGTAGCGGGGGCGCTGATGGTCGTGTGGTCGTTCAGGGGCCACCTTGGCGGGTTACGGGTGGCCGCCGTTCCCGCGGCGCTCGCGCTGGCCGTCTGGCTGCTCGTCCCGCCGCTCCTCACGCCAGCGCGTACCGAAGCCGCGACGCTGCCTACCCTCCGGCTCGAGCGCCTCACGGGAGGCGAGGTCGACCTCGCCGACCTGACGGCAGGCCCGCTGGTCGTGAACACCTGGGCTACCTGGTGTCTGCCCTGTAGGCGCGAGATCCCTCAGTTGGCCCGCGCAGCGGCCGAGAACCCCGGGGTAACGTTCCTCCTCGTCAACCAGGGCGAACAGCGGGAGACAGTGCGGGCCTTCTTGGAGGGATTTCCCGGCGTGGCGCTGGACAGCGTGCTCCTCGACCACAGCATGGAGGTCGCGTCTAGCCTGGGTGGCGTGGGGCTACCCACCACCTACTTCTTCGCCAAGGGTGGAAAGTACGTGTCCACGCACGTGGGCGAGATCTCCGGCGCGGGGTTGGAGCAGGCGGTGCACCGCATGGCGCTCGATTAGCTGCCAGCGAGAAGGTCAACCTGCCAGCCAACCCCCGTCGATCGGGTAGTAGGCGCCGGTGATGTAAGAGGCGTCGTCCGAGCAGAGGAACACGATGAGTTTGGCGATCTCGCTCGGCTCGGCGAAACGCTGCATGGGCGTCACGCTCTTGAGCCATGCCGTTGTCTTCTCGTCCTCGAAGATGGCCTCGGTCATGCCCGTTTTGACCACGCCCGGCCCTATGCAGTTCACGCGTACGCCTTGTGGGGCGTAAGTCAGCGCTGCGGACTTGGTGAGTCCGCGGACAGCGTGCTTGCTGGTCGTGTACGACGGATCGCCGGCGCTGCCGCGCTCTGCCATTGTGCTCGCGAGGTTGACGACTCCGCCGCCACCGGCCTTGAGGATCTCGGGGATGGCGTGCTTGAGCCCTAGGAACGTTCCGACCACGTTGACGTCGAGGACGCGCTCGAAGGCGCTCAACTCGACCTCGTGCAGCGGCACGTTGGGGCCTGCGGCCGAGATGCCCGCGTTGTTGACGAGGAAGTCGACGCGGCCCAGCGTCTCCACCGTGGTCTTAACCATGGCCTTCACCGAGGCTTCGTCGACCACGTCCACCTTGACGGCCGCGGCCTTACCGCCTGCCGCCTCGATCTGACGGACGGTCTCCTGGGCACCCTCGAGGTTGTAGTCGGCGATCATGACCGCCGCCCCTCGCGAAGCGAACTCGAGGGCGGTCGCCCTCCCGATACCCGAACCCGAACCCGTTACGAGCGCTATCTTGCCAGCCATGTCGGCCACGTCGCACCTCTTTCGCATCCAGCGTACGAGGGCGAGGCCAGGACAATTGGCCGCCCCCGGCCCTTCAGTTCCCCGAAGGCCGCCTGAACGCTTGGTACTCCCACACGAGTCCGCTGCCGCCAGCCACGAACTCTAGCCCCACGTTTTCGGCCGCAGCGCGGATGTCTGCCCCGGGGCGCACGTAGAAGCGGTACTGGTGGCGAGTGAAGTTTGCCCACCAGTGTTGCGCGCGTTGGGCGAACCGCGCGAGTGCCGTGGACTTAGGGAAGCTCAGGAGGAGTGTGCCGTTGGTGAGGCCCGCCGCAACGCCGACCAGTTCGAGGCCTTCGGCGGAGCAACACACCACGCGGTTGAGGACTACTACCCCTGCTGGCTCCACGGCGCGGTTGTCGGCCAGCACGTCGGCCACACGGAACGTGGAGCGGCTCGCAACGCCCGCCCCGGCAGCGAGCTTCTCGGCGAAGGGCCGGTAGGCGTCCACCAGCTCGACTACCTCGCCTGCGCTCGCACCACGTTTCAGGAGTTCGGCCTGGATTGCGCCCACGCCGCCGCCTATCTCTAGAACCCTTTTGCCTTGCACGTCGGCCGGGCGGAGCGTGCCGAGCATCTTGCGCTCTAAAGCCCCCACGCCATGACGCTGGTAACTCCTCAGGTACCAAGCGGCCACGCGGTCGTCGAAAAGCTCCTCACAGGGCGCCCCACGGCAGCAGCTGCTCATGCGTTAGATGATATGCCGTCATGATCGGTCCGGTCCGATCAGCGCACGCTGAGGCGTGCCCCGTGGATCAACCACGCGCTCTCGCGCAGGCTGGGGCCGAGCGTGCGTAGCCACGTGCTCGGGTCCTCAGTGCTCGGCAGGACGTACTTGCTCGGCGCCTCTACTTTCCAAGCGCCGGCGTCTTGCGCTAGGCCGGCCAGTTCCTTGGCGCGGGCCAGCGCGAGGCGCACGCCGCCCAGTTCATCGACGAGGCCGAGCTCCAATGCGTCGGCGCCGGACCAGATGCGACCGCGGCCGATCTCGTTCACCCGTTCGGGCGAGATCCCTCGACCCGTGGCCACCCGCGCCACGAAGCGCTCGTAGACCTCGTCGATGTAGCGCTGCATGAGGGCTCGCTCCGCGTCGTCGAACGGCTTGTGCGACCCCATGAGGTCGGCGAACCGCCCGCGTTCGATGCTCTCGACGTTCACGCCGTAGCGTTCGTAGAGCTCCTGCAGCACGGGCTTGAGCGCGACGACTCCGATTGAGCCCGTGAGCGTGGTGGCCTCGGCAATCACGCGCGTTGCGTGCGTCAGGACGTAGTAGCCCCCACTGCCGGCCACGCCGCCCATGACCGCCACCACGGGCATGCGCTTAGCGAGGAGTTCCACCTCACGCCCGATCAGGTCGGAAGCCAGCGCCGACCCTCCGCCCGACTCGACGTGGAACACCACGGCCTTCGTGCGCTTGTCGCGGCCGGCGAGGCGCAGGGCCCGGACCAGGGTCTCGGAACCGGCCATCTTGCTCCCCAACATTGGCACTGGCACTGGGGACGAGCTGCTCGGGCCCGTGATGATGGCTCCTTCTAGCGAAACGACCGCCACCCGCCCGGCTTCCATAGAGCGCCGCCTGCCAGGGATGAAGCGGCGGGCGGCCGCGAGGCTCTTGTCGTCTTTGCCGAGCACCTCGTCTTCGTACTTGACGTCGTCGATCATGCCGAGCGCCGCGGCCTGCTTGGCCGAAGTGACGCCCTCCTCGACCCAACCAAGCACCGCCTCGGGCGCTTTACCGCGACGCTCGGCTATGCCCCTGGAAGTGGTGCCGACGACGCTGTCCAAATACGCACCGTACTGCTCGCGTTGTGCGTCGCTCATGTGACCCAGCGCCAGGTTGTCGCCTGCGTTCTTGTACTCCTTGATGGCGAGCTTGTCGAAGCGCACGCCTGCGCGACCAAGCGCGTCTCCAAGGAAAGTGGTGGTGAGGGCTAGGCCGTTCACGTGGAACTCCGCACTCTCGGGAGCAACTATCCGGTCGGCCGCGCTCGCCAGGAAGTAAGTGGCGTTCCCCAGGTCGTTGACCATCACCTCTACCCGCTTGCCGCCGGCTCGCAGGCGCCCGAACTCACGCCCCATGGCCACTGCCGTAGTGAATCCGACAGTCAACCCCGAGAACCTGAACACCACTACCTTGAGCCAGGGAACGCTCAAGAGGGCGTCGACCAGCCGCTCGAACTCCTCGAAAGAAGAGCTCTTGGGCCCCATCTTGAGCAGGCGGGCGGGGAACTTCCGCTGCTGCTTGAAGGCGGGATAGGAGCCGCTCAACTCGATAATGATGCGCTCGGGCCGCTTCCCGGGCAGGGCCGAGCGCACCAGGTCCGCCAAGGAAGTAGCAGCGTTGGCGGCGCTTGCCACCGCCGCCGACATGTCCAACCCGTGGTCTTCTTTCTTCGCCATGACTCAATCTTACGTGAGGGTTACCGTGCCGCCCGCCAGCGGTAGCATTAGCCCATGAGCGCAACCGAAACCCACGAAGAGACCGGCGCGGTATTCCTGGCAGAGATCGAGCGCGGTTACCGCGCCCAGAAGTCGCAGGCCGAGCGGGCCCTCGAACAGCTCGAGCCTGGCGATTGGCACCGTGTGCTAGACGAGGGCAGCAACTCCGTGGCCGTCATAGTGCGGCACGTGGCCGGCAACCTCCGCTCGCGCTGGCGCGACTTCCTCACTAGCGACGGTGAGAAGGCCGACCGGCAACGCGACGACGAGTTCGAGGAGGGCGCCCACACCGTTGCAAGCATGCGGGCCGAGTGGGAGGCCGGCTTTGACGAGGCCTTCGGTGCCCTGGCAAGCATGAAGCCCGCCGATCTGAGCCGGACCATCACTATCAGGGGCGAGGAGCTGAATGTCTTGCGCGCCGTCTTGCGCAACTTCCAGCACACGGGCCACCATGTGGGTCAGATCGTCATGCTCGCCAAGCATTGGCGCGGTGAGGAGTGGCACACGCTTTCCATGCCCAAGAAGGGCAAGGCGTGAACTGAGACTCAGTGACCTGGGCGCATGGCGCGCATGGCGCGCTGCTCCTTTAGGGAGATAGCCACGCCCGCCCCGACGATGACCAGGATCCCGAGCCAGCTCAGGCCGTCCGGCAGGTCCCCGTACGCTAGGAAGCCGTATATGACTGCCGTGACCATCTCGAAGTAGCCCACCGGCGCCAACCAGGTGGCGGGCGCATGATCGAATGCCTTGATGAGCAGGAAGTGGCCACTGGCCGCAAGTACGCCTAGGCTCAACATGATGCCAAAGTCGCCCAGCGAGGGCGGCACCCAGAGGAAGGGCATTAGCAAGGACATGACCACCGCTCCCACCACCGCCGTGTAGCCGAGGGTGACGAGCGGCGGAGCGCTGCCCGCCAGACGCCGCGTGAAGAGCATGTAGAAGCCGTGTATTACGCCGGCCGCCAGCGCCAGCAGGGCGCCCCACCCGAAACTGCCCGAACCCGGCCTCAGGATCAGCATGATCCCTAAGAAGCCGATCACCACGGCCAGTAGGCGCCACCCGCCCACGCGCTCACCCAACAGGACTGGCGCCAACACCGTGACCACGAGCGGCGAAACGAAGAACAGCGCCAGAGCCGTGGCCTGAGGCAGCAACGACAAGGCGAAGAAGAAGAGGGACGTGCCCGCGAGAAGGAGCCCACCCCTCACGAGTTGCAACCCCAGGCGTTGCGGCACTAGGCCTCGCCAGCCGAAGCGCCACAAGAGGATCGGCAGCATGAAGAGCAGATGGAAGAGGTAGCGAGCCCACACGATCATGGACACCGGGTTGCGCTCGCTTAGGCCCTTGGCGAGGCCGTCCATGACCGGCAGCAGGACCATCGCGACCAACATGAGCGAGGTGCCGAGGAGTAGGTTGGTCTTGGGAGCGGCGACGACCGTGCTGGCCAAGCGCCCCCTCACCCGGGCTCGCCACTGGGCTTGGGTGCGGACGTGGCGCAGGACGCTGGCGGGCGTTTCATCTTGCCGATGATAAGGGAGCCGCGTCGCAGGCGCCAGCTATGATTTCAGCGTGGCCGGCCGTTACGCTCTGCGCATCTTCGAGGATCCCACGGAGTTCGCGAACGCCGTCGAGCCTTACCTGCTCGAGCGCGAGGTAGCGCACTGCCTGATCCTCGGCCTCCTCCACATGCTGCGCCAAGGCCAAGCGCCGGACGCCTTCATGGCCCTGGTCCAAGGCCCCAACGGCGAGCCGGTGTTGGTGGCGCTGTGGACGCCTCCTCACCGCCTCATCTTGAGCGATCTCGCGAACGGCCACGACCCACGCGATGTCGTTAAGCCCCTGCTAGCCGGCACGGTGGACACGCCCGGCGTTCTCGGAGCGGTAGACACCAGCGCGGCCTTCGCTACGGCGTGGGGGGAGGCAACGGGCCAATCCGTCGAGCTAACCCAGGCCGAGCACGTTTACGTGTGCCGGGAGGTCTTGGGTGGCGGGGACGTCGAGGGCGCCATGGTGAAAGGGGGGACCGAGGACCTGGAGGTCCTGGTCGACTGGCTGCAGGCGTTCCGCCTCGAGGCCACACCCACCGACCCACGTTTGGGCCCCGAGGCAGCCGCACAGGACGTAGAGCGCGACCTGGCAGCCGCCGTAGGCGGCCTGTGGCTCTGGCGGGTCGACGGCCGCCCGGTCAGCATGGCCGGTGCGCGTGGCCCGACCCGCAACGGCATCCGCATCGGGCCCGTATACACTCCGCCGGAGCTGCGCGGAAACGGTTATGCAGCAGCCCTCACGGCTGCCCTGACACGCCATTTGCTGGCTGAGGGCAGGCGCCACGTAACGCTGTTCACGGACCTGGCCAACCTCGCCGCGAACCACATCTACCAGAAGATCGGCTATCGCTCGGTGGTCGAGCAACACGTGTACGACTTCCGCTGAGGCCCTGGCGGGAGCTCAATTTCCTCAAAGTGCCGGTTGCCGAGGTGCTAGTTGCGCCCAAGGCTACTATTAGGGGTGAGTCTCGGCGCCCGGTGCGAGCCGCACTGGCCGCATAATTCACTCGACTTCATGAGGAGGCAGACATGCCGATCACCAAGGCTGACGCAAGTTGGAAAGGCTCGCTGAAGGAAGGCAAGGGCGTAATGGAGGTTGCGAGCGGCGCCTACTCCGGCCCGTTCTCGTACGTCTCGCGCTTCGGCCGCGGCGCCGGCCCCGAGACGGGCACCAATCCCGAAGAGCTCCTGGCGGCGGCGCATGCGGGCTGCTTCTCGATGGCGCTCTCGGGTCAGTTGTCAGACGCAGGACACGTGCCCGACAGCATCGAGACGACAGCCGCCGTCACCATGGAGCAAGTTGGCGGCGCCCCGACCATCAGCAAGAGTCACCTGACGACCAAGGTGAAGGTGAGTGGGCTCGACGAGACCGCTTTCCAGGGGTACGTGAAGGCTGCAGCAGCCGGTTGCCCTGTGTCACGCGCCTTGGCAGGCGTGGCCATCACGGTCGACGCGACGCTCGTCTAGCAACCTGGCACGACCAGACTGAACGCGGGCGCCTTCGGGCGCCCGTTCTATTCCTTGGGGGCTAGGGTTGGAGTTTCGGGCTTCTTCGTCGGCACGTTGAACACGTACCACACGCCGAAGATGGCCGCGGCGGCTATGGCCAAACCCACCCACGTGTTGCCCCGCTTGATGCCTACCAACCACGTGCTGAACGCGGAGAACCCGAGGATCATGGCCGACGCGTACCACTTGACCCACTTCGGGATGCCCTTGCCGGCGCGGTAGTCGCGCAGGAGCGGACCGAAAAGCCGGTGGTTGAGGACCCAGTTGTAGAACCTTGGGCTGGACTGGGCGAAGAACCACGTGGCGATGACGAAGAAGACCGTGCCCGGCATGCCAGGTACGACGTAGCCGATGACTCCGAACCCAACCGACACGAGCCCCGCCGTGACGAACATGGCCCGTAGCGCCGGGTGCTTGATCACTCGTAACTCGGCGCTGTAGTCGACCCATTCACGAGCGGGCGCCCGACGCGCCGCACGCTTGGGCGTTGGCGTCGGTCCGAGCTGTTTGGGCACGCCGACCGGCGGCTCCTCGATACGAGAGGGTGTGCGAGACATGTGCGCCCGAGTCTACCCGACCGGCGCTAGGGCCTGCCGTCCTGGGCGACTGGAGCGGTCATCAGGGTTCCCCGACGACGCTCACCATCCCCGGCGCCAAGCGCGCGACCCGCAGACCCCGTAGCGAACTCCCCAAGTAGAAGTCGCCGCCCTCCAAGTCGGCCAGGCTTACCTCGGCCTCTACGCACTCGCCCGCTGCGATCAGCTCGCCGCGAAGCACGCCAGGTAGCGCCCCCGCGAGGATGGGCGGCGTGACAAGGAGGGCGCCCCGCCGCACGAACACGTTCGAGATCGCCCCTTCGGCCACGTTGTCGAGCAGGTTCAAGAAGACGACGTCGCCAAGCCCGAGGGTCGCCGCTCGCTTCGTGGCCAGGTCGTACAGTTCCCGCGCTGTCGTCTTGTGGCGCCGGAGCGGGTCGTGTTCGTTCACGCGTTCGAACGCCACGCCCACGTCCAGCGTGCCTGCGGTCGCTGGACTCAGGGGAGCGCTCTTCAGCAGCAGTTCGCCCGACCTGGTGACGAGGAGGCGCACACGCGTGGGTCCCTCGAAGTGTTGAGCCGCGCTCAGGAGCCGGGTTCGCGCCTCGGAAGCGGAGAAGGCGATGGCCAGGTAGTGGCAAGCGCGCGTCAGGCGCGCGAGGTGCGCGCTCAGACGCACGAAGCCACCCGCCTCGGCAGCGGGCGCCCCTGCTTCATACCGCAGGGTCTCGAATGGTTCAGCTGTTCCCGGCATGTGTGAGGACAGGTTAGCGCCCGGGGCGGCCGCGGACTTCGGGCCGGCCCGTGACGTCCTCGCGCCTGGTCGTGCCGCGGCCGGCCGGCAGCCCCGCACGGTGCGAGAATGGGCGCCGTGAGAGAGCAGCAAGACCCCGGCAACGATGGAAGTCTCCCCCTTAGATGATGGACGGTAGGGGTAGGCGCCGTCCGCCTGACTCGACGGAGCAGGTAGCCCCGTTCTCGCTCAAGCAGCAGTTGCGGGACCTCAAGGCCACGCTCGGGCTCGTCTGGGCCTCGAACCACCTGTTCACGTTCGGCATGATCGGCCTGAGCGTGATCCAGGCGCTGTTGCCCGCAGCCAGCCTGTGGGTGTCGAAGCTGCTGCTGGACGCGGTGGCCGGTGCCATCACGGGGTCGTTCGGCTCTCCCCCCGAGGCCCTGGAGCGCATGCTGGGCCTACTCCTACTGCAGATCGGCCTTACGGCCGCGATCAGCGTGATCGGTGCCCTTCAGGGGGCCATGCGGGAGTTGCTGGGCGATTCTCTGCAGAACCGCATCAGTCGCCTCATCCTCACCAAGGCCGGTCAGCTCGAGCTTGCGCAGTTCGAGGACCCAGGGAGTTACGACGCGCTGCAGAACGCCTACCGCGAGGTCGGGACGCGCCCGCTCGGCGTGTTCACACAGGTGGTGACCCTCGGCCAGGCTGTCATCACCCTTAGCTCGGTCAGCGCCCTCATGCTCCAGCTCGGTACTGCCGTCGTGCCGCTCGTGCTCCTCGCGTCGCTTCCGAGTGTGGTGGTGTCGTCGCGCTTCGGTACCGAGGGGTACCGCATGTTCCGGCGTTTCGCTGCCGACGCGCGCAGGCAGAACTACTTGGGCATGCTCCTAACCAACGACCAAGCGGTCAAGGAGATCAGGCTTTTCGATTTCGGCGGTTACCTCATGGACCGCTGGCAGGAGTATTACCTCAAGTTCCGGCGCCAGCTCGTCTCGCTCATAACCCGGCGCAGCGGCTGGGGCCTTGCGGCGTCGTTCTTCTCTACGGGCATGGTCGGGGGCGCCACTTACCTGGTGCTGCGGCGGGCCGCCGCTGGGCTCCTCACCGTGGGCGACTTCGGGCTGTTCATCCAGGGAATCGCGCAGCTTCAGAGCCAGTTCTCCAACCTCCTCTCGGGGTTCAGCGGCATCTATCAGCACCTTCTATACATGCGCAACCTTTTCGAGTTCCTCGAGCTTCCCGTCAGTGGCAACGAAGGCGGTAAGGAGTGGAGCGGCCCCATCACCGAGATCACGTTCGAAGAGGTGTTCTTCCGCTACCCGCTTACGGACCACGACGTGCTGGAGGGTGTGTCCTTCAAGGTGTCGGCTAATCAGACGCTGGCACTGGTAGGGGAGAACGGCGCTGGGAAGTCCACCATCGTCAAGCTCATGACGGCCCTATACCGCCCGACGAGCGGGAAGATCTTGGTGAACGGGCAAGACTCCGCAGAGTTCAGCGCCGCCAGTCTCAGGGTCGAGATGAGCACCGTGTTCCAAGACTTCGGTCAGTACCAGATGACGGTCAAGGAGAACATCGCCATCGGCAAGGTCGAGGAGATGGCGGGGGCCGCGAGCCTAACGGACGCCTTCGACCTTGGCGTCCGCGCCGCCGGCGTGCGGGCCGGAGCGGACGAGTTCATCGGTCGACTACCGGACGGCTACGACAACATGCTAGGGCGCTGGTTCGAGGGTGGCAGGCAGTTGTCGGGCGGTCAGTGGCAGCGCATAGCGCTGGCTCGGCTCTACTACCGCGGCGGGTCGGTGCTCATCTTCGACGAGCCCACCAGCGCGCTCGATGCCGACGCGGAGTTCGAGGTCATCGAGACCCTACGCGCCCAAGCGAAGGGCAGGATAGCCGTCGTGGTGTCGCACCGCTTCAGCACGGTGAGGCTCGCCGAGCGCATCGTGGTCCTCACGGCGGGCCGCATCATGGAGCGTGGCTCGCACGAGGAACTCATCGAGTTAGGCGGCACCTACGCCCGTATGTTCAACCGTCAGGCGAGAGGTTACCGCGAGGGTTACGCCGAGGTGACCTGAGGGCCCTGCGGCGCTTCTTGGTGCCAGTCGATGTAAGCCGTCAGTTCCAGCGCCGCCGGCGCCTGCGCACGTGTAGCCGCGGCTCGTCGCCGGTCGCGCGCACCCCAAGGTAGAACTCCTGCACGTTCTCGTTGGCCCGCAGTTCGCTGGAGTCTCCCTCGAGCACGAAGCGGCCCCCCTCGAGCACGTAACCGTAGTCGGCAATGGCAAGCGCCTGGTTGGCGTTTTGCTCGACGAGCAAGATACCCATGCCTTCCTGGTTGATATCGCGGATGACCCCGAAGATCTCCTCCACCAGCATGGGAGCGAGGCCGAGGCTCGGTTCGTCGAGCATTAGCAGCTTGGGCCGGCTCATGAGGGCCCTGGCGATGGCGAGCATCTGCTGCTCGCCGCCCGACAGCGTGCCCGAATCTTGCTTAAGCCGCTCCGCCAAGCGCGGGAAGTAGCCGAACATGCGGTCGAGGTCGTCCTTCACGGCTGCCCTGTCGGAGCGGTGGAAGGCGCCCAGCTTGAGGCTTTCGGCCACGGTCAGGTCGGGGAACATGCCGCGGTCCTCGATCACGTACGCTATGCCGGCCTGTGAGATGCGCTCCGTGGCCGCTCGCGTCATGTTCTTGCCCATGACCGTAACGGTCCCCTTGCGTGGCTCGTCCTCGACCAGGCCCATGATCGTCTTGAGCATGGTGCTTTTGCCGGCGCCGTTGGACCCCAGCACGGCCACGCACTTCCCAGGCAGAACGCTGAGCGAAATGCCCTTCAAGACCCGGAGCTGCTTGACGTAGCCGCTCTCGACGGTCCTCAGCTCGAGTAACGCCGTGCTCACCGCACTACGCCTTCGGCATCTGAGGCGGGCGGCGCAGCTGCTATTCCTGGGGCGGCGGTGCTCGCTAGTTTCGTGCTGCCGAGGTAGGCGCGCACCACCGCCGGGTCGTCCTGCACTTCATGGGGGGTGCCGTCGGCGATCTTCATCCCGTGGTCGAGAACCACGACGCGGTCCGCAAGGCGGCTCACGACGCGCAGGTCGTGCTCAACGACCAGCATGGTGAGGTTCAAATCTCGCCGCAGCCTTAGCAGCGTGACCATCATGTCGTCCTTCTCCTCGACGGTCATGCCGGCGGCGGGCTCGTCTAGTAGCAGCAGCTTGGGCTCGGAGGCCAGCGCGCGCGCTACCTCGATGAGCTTCTGCACCCCGTACGGCAGCGCCCCGACGGGTTGGTCGCGGTACGCCTGGAGGTCGAGCAGGTCCATGAGCTCCTCGGCGCGGCGGCGTTGCGCCACCTCGTCACGCACCCAGGAGCGCGTGGCCAACATGGCAGAGAAGAGGTTGGACTTCACGTGCAGGTGCCGGCCCAGGAGGAGGTTGTCGAGGCAGGTAAGAGACTTGAACAGCTCGATGTTCTGGAAGGACCGGCCTATCCCCAACCGCGCCACGAGGTGGGGGGCCATGCCCGTGATCTCCTGGCCCTGCCAGGTGACGACCCCGCTCTGGGGCCGATAGAAGCCGCAGATGACGTTGAAGAGACTAGTCTTGCCGGCACCGTTGGGGCCGATGACGGCGACGACCTCGCCCTCGTTCACGCTGGCCGACACGTCGGAGAGGGCGGTCAGGCCGCGGAACGAGAGTGTTACCGAACTGAGTTCCAACATAGAAGTCACGTTAGATATCCGGGGTGGGGCGCCCGGAAGAGCGCCCCACCACCAAGGTTGCTACCTAGAGGGTGAGCCAGTCGGAGACCGGCCGTAGGCCTTCAGGGGTTACCTGCAGAAGCATGACGGAGTTGTTGCCTTGATAGCCGTCGGCGAACGACAGGTCGTGATAGAGGCCCGTCGTGTAGCCGGTGATGTTGGAGAGGGCCTCCTCGAACGAGGCGCGAGTCAGGTCGCGGCCCGCAGCCTCGAGGGCAAGTACGAGGGGCTCGGCGAACGCCACGCCGGCGAGGGCGCGGAACGGGTCCCCAGCGACCTGCGGGGCGTAACCCACCACTACGTCTTTGTAGAGCTGGTCGGCGATCGGGTCGCCGTTACCCTCGCCTACTATGACGGTCGGCAGGCGGAGGAACACGGAGAAGAGCGCGCCCTGCATGCCCGGGTTGGAGATCAGGCTCGGGTCGAGGAGCGTGACGGTGGCCAGCATCTGCGGCTTGAAGTCGAGGCGCTGGAACTCGCCGATGAGCGTGGCAGCCGCAGTGGGGTCGGAGAAGAGGAGCACCGTGTCGGCGCCCGAGCCGCGGAGGCGCAAGGCCTGCACGCCTTGGTTCGTGGTGCCGCGCTCGTAGGGCACCTTGTCGCCCACGGTCACTTCGTAGCCGTCGGCCTTGAGACGCTCGATCTCGGCCTCGAGGCCGCGCAGGCCGGCCTGGCCGTAACCGTCGTTCTGGTAGAAGATGGCGATGTTCTTGCTGCCCAGCGTCTGGACGGCGTAGCGGGTCATGAGGGTGGCCTCGACGACGTAGTCGGTGAAGGTCGTGTAGATCAGTCCGTCAGATTGCTCGGCGAAGACCTCGGAGCCCGTGGCGGGCCCCACCCACGGCACGCCTGCGCGCTTAAGGAGCGGCATGGCCGCCATGCCGTTGGCCGTGCCCACCCCGCCCACGAACGCGAAGACGTTCTCGCGGTCGATGAGCTCACGGACCGCGGCGACGGTGCGGGCCGGGTCGTAGCCGTCGTCACGGGTGGCGAGGACGAGCTTGCGGCCGTGGATGCCGCCCTGGTCCTCAGTATCCGTGATACCGGGCTCGGCCGCGTGGCCGAAAGCCAGTAAGGCACCGAGAACGACGAACGCGATGATTCGCTTCATGTTGCTCCTTTCCCCGCCTGTGGCTGGGGTGCGAGTTGGGCTCTTGAGGTTCGAGGCTACCACGCGGCCCAGGCGCGTGACAAAGCCGGAAAGCTCGTGAGGAACACTTGATTCTCGCGTCTCACACGCGCTTCACGTCGGGCCTCCCTAGTAGGCCGTGTGGCCTCAGCACTAACACCAGAATCACTACGAGGAACGCGAACGAGGCCTTGAACTCGAGCGACACGTAGACGCCCACCAGCATTTCGAGAATGCCGAGCATGTAGCCGCCCAGCACGGCCCCGGGCAGCGAGTTCATGCCGCCGATCACGGCGGCAACGAAGCCCCTGCTTAGTGGGTCCAGCATCATGGTCGGGTTGAGGAGCGTGGTGGGCGCGAAGAGTAGCGCGGCGGCGGTGGCCAGCACGGCTGCGGCGGCCCAGGTCGCCATGAGCACGGTGCGAACGGGGAGGCCCATGGCCTCGGCCACGTCCTCGCGTTGGGCTACGGCGCGCATGGCGACGCCGAGCTTCGTGTAAGTGAGGAGCGCCCACAACGCCACCATCAGCACGACCCCGAGGAGCGCCGTGACTATCGAGACGAGGCTGAGCGACACGTCGCCGAAGCGCAAGATCCTGTCGGTCACGATCGTGGGCACTACCTTGTTGTCGTTGCCGAAGAAGAGGGCGTCGAGCCCGCCCAGCGCCAGCGCCAGGCCGAGTGTGAGGATGAGTAGCCCCAACTCGCTCTGGTTCTTGGCGGGCCGCACGAGCAGCAGGTAGACGAGGATGCCGATAACGGCGGCCGCCACGAGGGCCAGCAGAAACGAGAGTCCGAACGGGATCTTCAACCGCGTGAGGAGCGTGTAGGCGATGAAGGTGCCAGTCACGCCCAGGTCGCCGTGCGCGAAGTTGAGGATGCGGGTGGTGCGGTAGAGGAGGACGAGGCCCAGCGCCACGAGTGCGTAGACGCTCCCGAAGCTGGCGCCGCTCACGAGGCTCTGGACGAGGGTGTCTAGTCCGCCCATAACCGGACCCCCCTACCCAGGGCGCTCACAGGGGCCACGACTTCCAGAAGCGCTTGATCTTGAGCCAGCGGCCGTAGAGGCCTGCGGGTTCGAGCATCATGATGGCGATCACCACCGCGCCGAAAACGAGCTGCGACCAGGCGCGGAAAGTGGAGAGGTAGACGTCGAGGCCGGTGATGAACCCCGCGCCCAACAACGCTCCGGGCAGGAAGCCCAAGCCGCCCACGAGGGTCATGAGCAAGAACTTGATCGAGAGCATCAGGTTGAAACTCTCGGGCGTGATGTAGCCGACTAGCGGTCCGTACAAGGCTCCTGCCAGGCCGGCCACCGAGGCCGAGATCACGAACGCCAGGGTCTTGTAGCGCGCCAAACCGATGCCACTCATCTGGGCGGCGAGGTCGGCGTCGCGGGTGGCGCGGAAGGCGCGGCCGACGTGCGAGCGCTCGATGTTTAGGAGCATCCAGAGCACTAAGCCCGCCAGCACCAGCACCAGGTAGTAGTACTGGCGGTCGCCGTAGAAATCTATGCCTAGCAGCACCGGCCTGTCGACCAGTGTGCCGCTGGACGCGCCCACCAACGCCCAGTTGTTGAGGATCTGCTGGATGGCGAGGCCGAAGCCGAGCGTGGCTATGGCCAGGTAAGGCCCCTCGAGCCGCAGGGCCGGCACGCCGATGATGACCCCGAGCACGGCCGCGATGACCATCGCCGCCAACAACGCCAGCAGGAACGGCCAGTCGTGCTGCGTGAGGAATGCGTGGGTGTACGCCCCGGCCGCCAAGAAGCCAGCGTGTCCCAACGAGACCTGGCCGGTGAGCCCCACCAGCACCGTCAGTGAGAGCGCCACCAGCGCGTAGACGAAGAAGAGGGTGAAGTTATAGATGAGGTAACCCTTCACCAAGAAGGGGAGCGCCACCAGCAGCGCGCCGGCGAGGCCCGCCACCACCCATGCCTGTGACCCGCGGATGAGCCACAGGTCGTTCTCGTAACGCTCACGGAACAGCACGGGGACTCCAAGCGCCGGTTAGCGGCCGTTCAGGCATACATCTCCTCGATGAGGTGCGCGTACTTCTTCGCGATGCTGGAGCGCTTGACCTTGAGGGTGGCCGTTACCTCGCCGTCCTCGTGGTACAGCCGCTTGGGCAAGATTGCGAACTTCTTGATCGTCTCGACGCGCGCCAGGGTGCGGTTCACGACGTCTACCTCGGCCTCGATCAGCTCCCGTACCTCGGGGTTGGCGGCCAGGTCGGTGTAGGTGGAGTACGACAGCTGTCGTTCGGTGGCCCAGTGGGTCACGTTGTCCTCGTCGAGGACGAGCAACGCCGTTAGGTACTTCTGGCGGTCGCCGATCACGACGGCGTCGTTGATATACGGGCTCGACTTGAGCTTGTTCTCGATCTTCTGCGGTGCGATGTTCTTCCCACCCGCCGTTATGAGGATGTCCTTCTTGCGGTCGGTAATGCGCAGCTGGCCGTCGTCGTCGACTTCCCCGACGTCGCCAGTGTGCAGCCAGCCATCGGTGAGCGCCTCGGCCGTGGCAGCGGGGTCTTTGTGATAACCGATGAAGTTGCCGGGGCTGTGGCTTAAGATCTCGCCGTCTTCAGCGATCTTCACGTCCACTCCCTTGAACGGGTACCCGACCGTGCCGAGCAGCCCGCCCCCGCGGTGGATGGAGATGATGCCGGTGGATTCCGTGAGGCCGTAGCCCTCGCGCACGTCGACGCCTATGAGCCTGAAGTACCCGAGCACCTCGGGGGCGATCGGTGCGGCGCCCGATATGGCTACCCTCACGCGGTCGAGTCCGAGGCGGTAACGGAGGAGCCGCAGGACCGCCAGGTGCGCCAGGCCCACGGCGACGGGGTTGCGTCCGCGGACGGCGCCCATGGCTGCCGAGTAGGCGACGCGCTTGATGACGTTGGCGTCCTTCATGTGCAGCTCCACCAATGAGAACAGCTTCTCCCAGATGCGTGGCACCGCGAAGAAGACGGTGGGCCGGATCTCTTGGAGGTTGGTAAGGACCGTGTCGAGGTTCTCCGTGAACGAGACCGTGTAGCCGAACCTGAGCGGCGCCGTGACGCTGATGAGGCGTTCCACGATGTGCGACAACGGGAGGAACGAGAGGAGCTCGTCGCTGGCCTTGAGGGGTGTGGCCTCGTCCAGCGAGTCGATGGCCCACAACAGGTTGGCGTGAGAGAGCATGGCGCCCTTGGGGTCGCCGGTGGTGCCGGAGGTATAGATGAACAAGGCGGTGTCGTCGGGTTCTATGGCGGCGAGGCGCTCCTCGACGGGCGCCGGGTCGGCCGCGTAACGTTCGGCCCCGGCCTTGAGGACGGCGTCCCATTCCAGCGTGCCTTCCACGTCCTCGGGCTCGACCACCACGACCCATCTCACTGTGGGGCACTGGTCGCGCACGGCCAGCCACTTCTCGAGCTGTTCGGCGTCCTCGAGGAAGAGGCCCACCGAGTCCGAGTGGTTCACGTGGTACGCGAGTTGCTCGGGGCTGCTGGTGGTGTAGACACCCACCGTGGCGCCCCTGGCCGTCTGGATGGCGATGTCCGCGATCAGCCACTCCGGCCGGTTCTCGCACAGCACGGCCACGCGCTCACCCGCATGCAGCCCGAGGTGGATCATCTCGCGCGCGAGGGCGTTAACGCGGGCCGAGTACTCAGCCCAGCTGATCTTCTCCCATAGTCCGAGACGCTTGACTCGTAGGGCGACGCTGGTGTCAGTAGACCTTTCGCGCAGCAACGCAGGCACGCTGCGCGCTATAAACCCGTTTTCCGCCATTGTATGGACGATTGTAACCCGGCCTGCGCGCGCCGGAACATGAGACTCGGGGCGTCGTGTAGCCGACCGCCCGGCGCCGGGCCTAGTTCAGCTGGCCTTCTCGAGTGCGAACGCGGAACTCAGCTCGTTGGCCAGTTGGGCGCACCAGACATCTATGCGCGCGTCCGTCAGATCGTCGTCGTTGTCCTCGTCTATGGCGAGGCCCAAGAAGTAGTCGCCGCGCTGGGCCAGCGAGCCGGTGAAGACGTAGCCGGCCGTGGACCACTCACCGATCAAGGTGGCGCCCGTCGGCTCCAAGGCCCTCACGATGGTGTCGAGCGCATCGAGGTACGTGTCGGGGTAGCCACGGCGGTCACCGGTGCCGAAGAGGGCCAGGAACTTGCCCCGCAGGTCCAGCGTGCCCAACTCGTCCAAACGCATATCCCAGTCGCTCGGCAACTGTCCGATGTTCCAGGTCGAAGAGCCCACGACGATCAGGTCGGCGCTTGCCAGCTCCGCGAAGTCGAGCCAGGCCGCGTCGCGGCAAGCCACCTCTACGCCGAACTCGGTGGCAAGAGCGAGCGCTACCTTCTCGGCAACCAGCTCGGTGGCGCCGAACATGGTGGCGTACACGACGACGATCTTGATAGGACTAGCTTGGGGACCAATGCGTAACACAAGCCGATGCTACGCCCCCCGGGACCGAACGGACGTTGACCCGCGTCATGCTCGTGCAGGCGCCCCGGCGCTGGCCCACCACTGGCGACGCAGCGCCGGGGCATCCCGGGGTCCGGCAGTTAGCTCGCGATCACGGCACGCCCGCGGTCACAGGTCGTCGAGGTTCGACGGGTCGATGACCTCGCACACGCCCATCTTCGCCCCGAAGTTGGGCACCACGTTGGCCGCGCTCATGCCCGTCAGCATGGTGCTGCCGGCCACGCCGAAAACGCCCCCGACGGCCGCCCCGAGCGGCATCCCCACGATGATGTTGTTGACGTACACCTCCATCATGCAGCACACCTTCTCGCTCAGCTTGGGCTTGGCCTCGCAGGCGTGGAGGTCACGGACCATCAGCGCGATGCCGGCGTAGTCGTTGAAGAAGCTGATCGTCTCGGTCACGAGGTATTCGGTCATCTCCTGGCCGCGGCCGGCGCCGGCCAAGCCGAGCGCGACGCCGCTTGTGGGGTCGACGCGGAACCACGCGGCCTCCGCGCCCGCGGCCACCGGTCCCTGTGGCAAGACCACCACGTACCCAGCCTCGAGGTCGCGGCCTGCAGCGGCCCTGCTTTGTGCCGGCCACTCGGCCGGCAAGAGCGAGGCGTCACGCGCCACTACGAGCGTGGCGCCCGCCTCCAGTGCCGCGGCCACGCCGTCGAAGGCGCCGTGGCGGGAGACGCCGTCGCCCGCGAGCGGAAGCCCCTCGGTGCGGGTCTCCCACACTCCTCGGCGCAGCGACTCGCGTGGCATGAGCTGCGGCCCGTCGGGGGACATGGTCAGGTTCCTCATCGGGTTGGCGATCACGTCCACTACGTCGTGCCCCTCGGGCCAGTGCTGTTCGAAGGCGACCAGTGTCGGGGCGGAGCGGAAGACCACCGTGCCCTCGAGCGCGGGTCCGGCATCGAAGAGATCGAACAGCCGCAGGTGGGCCATGGGCCGTGCGGCGTCGGCAAGCTCGGGGGTGGGGCGGTAGCTCCGGAACGAGCCGGAGCGCAGCGCCTCGTCCATGCGGGCGAGTTCGTCGCGCACCGCCGCACTGGCGTCCAGGGATCGCTCAAGACTGTAGGCCTCGCTGAAGGAACCGGTCATGGCCATCAGCGTGGTGCTGCCTTGCAACGCCTTAAGCATGTCGAGGTCACTCATTTCGTTCGCGAAGGCGCTGCTACCTTGGGCGCGGTTGTCGGCGCCCACGCGGTCGAGCAGGTCGCGGCGCACACTATGCTCCTCGCCACCGGGCTCAATCAGCGTGTAGCGCACGAACACGGAAGCCAGGGCCATGGCGCCGGCGTCGTCCTCCGGGGGCGCATCGCCCAAGCCGCCGAGCGCGCTGGTGGCCTTGTTCATCGCGTTCGAGACCGTTTGGAAGAGTGCCGCGGCGACGTTGCCGGCAGCGTCGGGCGGTACGACGCGCCCGCTCAGGTCGAAGACCTGCCCCCCTTCGGGCAGCGAGCCGTTGAAGCTGGGGACGAAGAAGTGCGTGGCGTCGAGCACGGCCTGCGCGTCACCGGCGTTGTAAGCGTCGTCGTCCATGCCGTCTGCGGTGATGTCGAGCGTTAGTGGGACACCGAATAGGTTGGCTGTGGGCCGCTCCCAGGGCGCCATCAGGGCGTGCTCGACTAGCTTGTCCCCCAGGCGCTGCTCAACGACGAGCTCGAGGCGCAGGCGGTGCTGGTACTCGGGCGGCACGCTGCCCTCGAGCACCCCCTCGGGCTCGAGCGCAAGGTCTGAAGGCGCTTGCGCGAAGGCCGGGTGAACGTCGCGCCACTCTCCGCCCGGGACGCGGACCTGCACCCAGGCGTAGTCCTCAGCATCGGCTAACAGCGCGGCCTGCGCCGCAGCGTTGGCGCCGATCTCGACTCCCGCGCCGTCCAGCGCCCCGAGCAGCTGCGCCGTCATGGAGTCGCTCTGCTCGGCGAGCGCATCGAGTTGCCCCTCGGCCTCGGCGACCCATGCCTCGGCCTGGCCGGGACCGAAGCCCACCAACGCGCCAAGCTCTCCGAGGGGAACCGCGATGTCCGGTTGGGCGCTGGGTGCCCCCGCCGTCTCAGCCAGCAAGCCCAACGCCTGCGCCTCGGACAGCTGGCCGTACGCGATGCGCGCGTCGAAGGCCGCGTCCTGAAGGAGCGTGGCTAGCAGCAGGGCCTGATCCCAGGCGTTGCCGGCACCGCTGACCACGGTCCCCTCGGCCCCGCGCAGCACCCCTGTGTAGGGCTGGTAGGCGATGTGAGTTCGCACCCAGGTGACGATGGCGTCGGGTTCTTCCAGCGCCAGTTCGAGACTCAGATCACTAAGCGACCGACGCCCTGCGTCCGTGTTTTTGAGTCCGGCGCTCATGACCTCTACGTAGCGGTCAAGGTCCTCAAGCCATGCCGGACGCGCCGACGCGTTGCCTTGCGCGGCAGCCACTGCGGGGGCGAACAGTAGCGCGAGCACGACGAACAAACGGGTGCAGCGAGCAACCGTGGCCGGACGGATGGGGCGATCAGCGGGGCGTGGTTTCATCGAGATATTCCTCCAACGGCCGACAGGGTGAAGGCGGCGTCGAACACTTCGGTGTGTGGTCACCATTCAAGTTGGCGGCCGGCACGGATGCTTCCTCCAGCAGGGAGTCTCCCGTCCGAAGGCAAGCTGCGATGTGCCCGCACGATACACGGCGTAGTTTGGACCCATTGGAGGGGTCGTCGGCCTGCCTGAACGCCTCGACTTGCGGCCTGCTTTGCGGAGGTGCGCTCGTGGAGGCGGGTGGCGCGAGCGTCGCGGTAGATGACAGCAAGACCGAGACTTTAAAAAGCAAGCGGGGGCGCGACCTCACCGGCCAGGCCCCCGCGGCTGGTCACAAGCTCCAGCGCTTACTTCTTGGCGGCGGCCTTCTTGGCGGCGGGCTTCTTGCCGCTGACCGTGTCCTTCAGGCTCTTGCCGGCCTTGAAAGCGGGGTACTGACTGGCCGGAATCTTGATCTTCTCGGTCGTACCGGGCTTGACGCCGGTGCGGGCCTTGCGCTTGCGAACTTCGAAGGTGCCGAAGCCGGTGAGCGTGACCTTGTGCCCCTTGGCGATGCTGGCGGTCATGGAGGCGAGAAGCGAGTCCATCGTCTCCTTGACGGCCTTCTTGGACTGGCTGGTGGCTTCGGCGACTTCACTGACGAGGTCGGCCTTGCTGACGGTCTTGTCTGCCTTCTTGGGTGCAGCTTTGGCTTTAGCCATGAGCGAGCTCCTTTCGTGAACTCGCCGAGAGTATAGGGCATGAGGCACGAGAAAATCACGACTCCGGGCGATGGGACAGGGGAAAAACGCCATTATGTGCAATATCTCACTAACCCGAGGGCGTCGGGGACGGGTTCGGCAGCGCCTGTGGAGGTGGCGGGACGAACAGCCGGCTCACCGCGGGTGGTCCAGGCCTTAACTTGAGGCATGGCTGGACCCGCCCTCGTCGTCTTCTCGATCCTCGGTGCTGCTGTTGTCTTGTTCGTTTCCGATCGCGTACGGCTCGATGTAGTCGCATTGCTCGTCGTGTTGGCGCTGGTGCTGACCGGCATCTTGACCCCGCAGCAGGCGCTGGCCGGGTTCGGCGACCCGCTCGTGATCATGATCGCGGGGTTGTTCGTGGTGTCGTTCGCGATCGTCAACACCGGCATCGCGGCGGCAGTGGGCAGGACTCTCGGGAAGGTGGCCGGTCAGAGCGAGCCGCGCATGATACTGGCTGTAATGCTGGCCACGGGGGCTCTCTCCGCTCTCATGAGCTCCACCGGCACCGTCGCCGTCATGCTGCCGATCGCGGTGGCCATGGCGTGGCGCGCGAAGATCAGTCCGAGCAAGCTGCTTCTGCCCGTTGCCTATGCGGCACTCGTGGGCGGGATGCTCACCCTGATCAGCACCCCACCCAACTTGGTCGTGTCGCAGGCCCTCGAGGACGCCGGCCGGGAGCCGTTCGGCTTCTTCTCCTTCACGCTCCTGGGCGTCGTCATGCTGGCAGTGACCAGCTTGTTCATGGTCACGATCGGCCGGCGCCTGCTTCCTTCGACGGCGCCTACCTCCGCGGGCCCAACAGGCGGCGCGGAGAGTGAGCCCCTCATCGACGTAGCTGAGCGCTACGGACTTCCTACGCGCCTCGGTCGGCTGACGCTCACGGCCGACTCGCCACTCGTGGGCACCGCCCTGCGCGAGTTGCGGTGGCCCGAGCGCTTGGGTGTGCGCGTGCTGGCGGTGGACACTGAGCCCGAGATCGTGAGGAGCGGCCGCCGCTCGCGGCGGTACCTCGGCCGCTCCAAGCGCATCGGCCCCGACACGCTCTTCGTCGAGGGCGACCGCATCTTGCTCCAGGGCAGCCCGGAAGCGCTCGCGGCCGCGGCCGCGAAGACCGAGGTGAGGTTGGAAGCGGTGGACGCGTCCGCCGACGATCTGGTGCCAACCAACCTGGGCTTCGCGGAGGTGCTGCTCACGCCACGCTCGGGCTGGATAGGCAACAGCCTCGCGGCCCTGCGGTTCCGTGAGCGCTACGGGGTGCAGGTCGTCGCGCTTCGGCGCGGGCAAGCGCAGGTGACCGAGGGGAGCGGTGACCAGCGCTTGGGGGAGACCCGCCTCAGGTTCGGCGACACTTTGCTCGTGCAGGGTTCTCTCTCCGCGATCGACAGGCTTCAGGGCGAGCGTCACGACGCGGTCGTCCTCAGCGAGGCCGGCGGGGAGAGAGCGGCCCCTAGGCGCCGGAGGGCTCCCGTGGCCGTCGCGGTCTTGCTGCTCATGCTGGTAAGCATGTCCGCAGGCTGGCTGGCGCCGGTGATGGCCGTCCTGTTAGCTGCACTCGTGCTCGTGCTGAGCGGCTGCCTGTCCATGGAGGAGGCATACCGCTCGGTCCAGTGGCAGTCGGTGGTGCTGATAGCGGGCATGTTGCCCCTCGCCACGGCGCTTGAGGTGACGGGCGGTGTGCACCTCGTGTCCGACGCGATGGTGAGCGTTTTCGGCGGCTCTGGACCGCTCCTGCTGTTGGCGGGCCTTTACCTGGTGACGGCCGGGCTCGGGCAGCTGATGTCGAACACGGCCACCGCCGTGCTGATGGCACCGGTGGCGCTCAGCGCCGCAGCCACATTGGGCGTCGCGCCGGAGGGCGTGATGATGATGGTGGCGCTGGCCTCGGCGTCGTCGTTCAGCACGCCAATGTCGACACCCGTGAACACGTTGGTGGTGGGTCCCGGCCAGTACCGCTTCATGGATTTCGTGAAGCTCGGCCTGCCGCTACAGTTGCTCATGGGGGCCGTGGGGCTCCTCCTCATCCCGTTGTTGTTCCCCTACTGAGCACGGCTAACCGCCCTGATCACCTGGAGGAAGGGGCACGTCGCTGAATACCGGGAGCTCGAGCAGATTCGCCAGCGCGTCATCGTTTGCCTGGGCACCCCGCGGCACGAACAGGCTGCCCTCCGTGATGGCGCCCACGGCGGTAGTGAGGCGCTCCTCGAGCACGGCCGCGCGGAAGTCACCACGAGCGGCCGCTCTAAGCGCGCTGGTGAACGCCTCGGTGACCGCCCCAACGTGGGCAGCCGACTCGTGAACGAACTCGAGCCGGTAGTCCCTGAGGCCCGCGTTCCACCAGTCGGCGACGTGGCGGGCGGCCGTCTGGGCCTCACCGTTGAAGACGGTGTTGCGGCAGCCCACGTCGGCTAGCACGGGATGCTCGCGCCCTCGAGAGTCGCGTAAAGCCAGCCGGTGCTTCTCGCAGGGGTGGCCGCAGTCCCGGAAATCGTGGCCGTCGCTCAGGAACCGGCAGAACACGCAGTGCTCCATGTGAAACACGGGTAGGTGCTGGTACGCGACGGCCTCGAGGACGGACCCACCGAGCTCGCGGGCTAGGTCTGCTACCTGCCTGGCGTTCAAGTCGTGGCCGGGGGTGATGGCTCCGAGACCGAGCCCGAGATAGGCCCGGGCGGACTGGACGTTGGTGACGTTGAGGCTGAAGTCCCCGACGAGCAGCGGCCGCTCCTTGGTGGGGAGGCGCGCCAGGTCGTGCAGCAGGCCACCCGAGCGGACCAACACTGTGCAGCCGAGCGACAGCAGGAACTTGACGATGTTCTGCTCGGTGGGTTTGAGCACGCGCGGGGACGCCACGCGCACGAGCACACCGAGGGCCTGGGCCCGGTCCACCGAGGGCCTCAAGCCGTATAGCTCCAGGTAGTCCAGCGTCACGCTGGCGATGGGCCAAGCCGCGGCGCGGTCGGCTACGAGGGCGAGAGCGGCGTCCAGCTGCTCGGGGGTACGCACCAGGAGGTGGAGCCGGCCAAGCCCATCCGCGGGTCGAGGAGTGGTGTTTACCGGGGACGGCTGAGAGTGGTGGCCCACGACGTGTACGGCGCCGGAGCCCTGCGGGGGCCGTTCGCGGGCGGCCTGGACGGCCGCCACCAGTTCCCGCCTCAGGCGGTTCAGTTCGCTGACGGGCACGAACGGCCCGCCGGCCAGGTCGAGGGTGAGCTCCCCCAAGTGGTAGGGAGTGCCGCCCAGGCGGCCGAGCTGGCGCATGAGCTGCTCGGCATTCAGCCCGTGGCGCGCCGCCGCCTGCAGGGGCTCGGTCCCGTGCACCGCGGCGTCTACGAGGCCCTTCGCCCCATCCGCGCTCGCCTCGACGGTGATCGGCTGGCCCACGTGGGCCATCACCTTAACGTGGAGCGGCCTGGTGAAAAAGGGATCCTCGGCGCTCAAGTAAGGCCTTGCCTTGGAGTCGATGGCGGCGTCGTGGGTGCGCCAGAGCCAGTCGCCGGGTGCCACGCGCCGCAGGTCGACGCTGCCCCTTAGGAACTCGAGGCGCGCGAGACCGCCGGCGACCGCCTCAACCTTCACTAAGGGTCCGCCCTCCTCGCGTTCGTCGGGACTGCGGCGCTGCGCTGCGTCGAGGACCACGCCGTCGCCGGGCTTGGCTACGGGTGCTTCGGGAGCGGGCCGCAGCGTCAGGCTCTCGTTCGCCAGCCCGACGACCTCCCCGAGCAACACCCCACGGTGGCGCGGGGCGCGACCGACGACGACCTGCTGGTGGTCGGTGCCTTGCATGAACCAGGGGCCCAGGCCCCTGGAGTAGACCTGCTCGAGGTCACGCTCGTCTTCCTTGGTGATGCGCGGGGCGCGGCCCTGTCGTACGGCGTCGAGCGCTTCCCGGTACGCGGCTGTGGTGAGGGCGACGTAGTCGGCGCTCTTGTAACGGCCCTCGATCTTGAGGGAGGTGACGCCGATGCGTGCGAGCTCCGGGACTTGATGCAGGGCGTACAGGTCCCCGGGCGAGAGGAGGTAACGGTACTCGCCGAGCTCGCGTTTGGTGCCGTCCACCAGCAGGTCGTACGGCAGCCGGCAGGCCTGGGCGCACTGGCCACGGTTGGCGCTGCGGCCGCCCCAGGCCTCACTGGAGAAGCATTGGCCCGAGTACGACACGCAGAGCGCGCCGTGCACGAACACCTCGATCTCAACGTCCGTGCCTAGGCGGACCTTGGCGATATCTTGGAGGCTGAGTTCCCGGCCCAACACGACGCGACTGCAGCCGAACGTTCGCGCGAGGTCTGCGCCCTGCGCGCTGGTGATCGACATCTGCGTCGAGCCGTGAACCTCGACGTCCGGCGCGACCTCGCGGGCGAGGGCGGCGGCGGCAACGTCCTGCACTATCACCGCGTCAGCGCCTGCTGCTTGGATGGCCTCCAGTGCGCGGCGCGCGGCGCGCAGTTCGCCACCGAACACGAGCGTGTTGAAAGTCACATACCCGCGCACGGCGCGCCCATGCAGCTCTTGCACGACCTCTGGCAGCTCGGCCGTGGCGAACCCCACCTTGGAGCGGGCGCTGAAGTGCTTGAGGCCGAAGTACACGGCGTCCGCTCCCGCTTCGACCGCGGCCCGCAACTGCGGGTAGTAGCCGGCGGGGCTCATCAGTTCGGGGACTGCATTGGGGGCCGGCATCAGCAATGGGAATGCTAGCAGTAGGGAAGGTTCGAGTACATGGCCGCGGACCGGAGCCCCCTAGTTGTCAGCGGATGGTCCTTTCGTCTATAATCATTCTTCTGGCGTCAGGCCGTCGATGAGACGAGTCCGGCGCGAAGTGTGCTGATAAGGGCTGGCCGTGGTGCCGTTGGGTGCCTGGGGCCGGACCCCGGAGGTTGAAGATGTTCGCAATCGTCGTAGCGGGCGGCAAACAGTACCGCGTGACCGAAGGTGACGTGCTCAAGGTGGAGAAGATAACCGCCGAGCCTGGTGCCACTGTCGAACTGCCCGTGTTGCTGGTGGGTGGAGAATCTGTCAAGGTGGGCGCGCCCCTCGTGGACGGCGCCACTGTAGTAGCTGAGGTCATCGGTCACGGCCGTGGCGAGAAGATACATATCTACAAGTTCAAGGCCAAGGCCAACTATCGTCGCCACATCGGCCACCGCCAAGATTTCACCAGCGTGCGGATCACTAGCATCCGCGGCTGAGGCGACTAGGAGAGGGTCCAGATGGCACACAAGAAAGGCGTCGGTAGCACCCGTAACGGGCGCGATTCCAACTCTCAACGGCTGGGCGTCAAGCGCTTCGACGGCCAGGTCGTCCTAGCGGGCAACATCCTCGTGCGCCAGCGCGGCACCCGTTTCAAGCCCGGTCGTAACGTCGGTGTTGGCTCAGACTTCACCCTATTCGCGCTGCGCACCGGAACCGTGCGCTTCCACAACAAGGGCGACAAGGGCCGCTTCATCAGCATCGAGACCGCTCCACAAGCAATCGCGGCCGACTGAACTCTCGGCCGGCGCACAAGTGCGCTGGGCGGCCGACAAACCCACTGAGCATCGTAGGACGCGGCTCCTGGAGGAGCCGCGTTATCGTTAGGGCGAGAACCGATGGCGTTCCGAGACGTTCTGGACATCTTTGTGCATGGGGGTAAGGGCGGCGACGGCGGCCTTTCCTTCAAGCGTCTCAAGTACATCCCCAAGGGTGGGCCCGACGGCGGCCACGGCGGCCGTGGCGGATCCATCTACCTGCGCGCGGTGGAGGACGTTGCCTCGCTCGACAAACTTGTCGGGCGTACGGTCTTCCGGGCGCCCGTCGGCCAGCAGGGTGAGGGGCGCGACAAGGCGGGCCTCGGGGGCACCGATCTGGTCGTCGACGTGCCGGTCGGCACCATGGCCAGCGACTTGGAGACGGGCGAACTGCTAGCGGACCTCATAGAGGTCGGGCAGACGACCGTGGTGGCTGCCGGCGGCGCGGGAGGCAGGGGCAACGCCAGTTTCGCGAACTCCACTCGCCGCGCCCCCCGCTTCGCTGAGAAGGGAACCCCGGGCGAGTCACGCAAGCTGCGCCTCGAGCTGCGCATTATCGCCGACGTCGGCCTGGTCGGCTACCCCAACGCCGGCAAGTCCAGCCTCCTCGCCGCCTTGTCCAACTCCAAGCCCAGCATCGCGTCTTACCCGTTCACCACGCTGAGCCCGAACCTGGGCGTCGTCGACCTCGACATGCAGCGCTTCACGATGGCAGACATCCCCGGCATCATCGAGGACGCCCACAAGGGCAAGGGCCTCGGGCTCGAGTTCCTCCGTCACATCTCTCGCACGAGGCTACTGATCTACGTGCTCGACGTCTCCGACGAGCCCGTAACGACGCTCGAGGCACTGCGGTTCGAGCTGCGCGAGTACGATCCGGACCTCCTGGAGCGGCCTGCCATCATCGTCCTCAACAAGACGGATCTCGTGGACGAGGGAGAGTTGGCCGAGCGGGAGCTCGAGCTGGCCACGGCGGGTCTGCCCATGATGGCCATCTCGGCGCTCGATGGGAACGGCCTGGGCGAGCTGAGGGCCACCCTGTTCGAACTGCTGCCGGCGCGGCCGAAACCCATCGCCGAGATAGGCCCCCGGAGGGTACGGGTCGATCAAATCGTCGTGAAGCGCGACATGACGGGCAGCGGCTGGGTGGTCACGGGTAACGAGCTGGAAGAGCTCGTGGCGCGCTTCGATGCCGCCAACCCCGAGGCCGTCGCCTACCTGCAGCACCACTTCAAAGCCTACGGCGTCAACCAGTTGCTCAAGCGTGCCGGAGTGCGCTCGGGCGAGGAAGTGCAGATAGGGGCCGCGGTGTTCGACTACTTCGACGACACGGCCCCGGAGACCGATGCCCCGTCTCAGGCCGATGCCGAGCGGGCCGGCAAGCGTTACTTAGACGAGAGCGCGCGGGCCGACGAAGATGCGGCCGCGGCAGTGGGCGACCAGGCTGAAGACGAGAGTGACTCGGCATTCACCGAAGACGAACCCGGCGACGCTTGAACGCGTGCTAACTTCTCCTCACGCCGCGCCCGTGCGGCCGGGGACGATGCCAAGGATGCCAATAACCCTCGCTCGCCCTTCGGTTGCTCCGGCCGCCGGCCGACCCTGACTATGAGCGACGAACCCTCCCGACCACCCGACTACCCGGCGGACCGCGCCCACGGCGCCGAGCCACGCCCCGACGTTTGCGCTGAAGCCGCGGTCGCACCCTTCTGCGGACGTGTGCGAGAACTCGTCAGCCAAGACCGCTTCGAGCACATATGCCGCGTGGCAGAGACCGCCTTAGCCATCGCGGGCGGCAACGGACTGACGGAGTTGGAGCGGGCGCAGGTGGCCCTGGCGGCAATCTTGCACGACGCCGCGCGCGATCTACCCGACGAGGAACTCCTGCGGCTTGCCCCTCCTGCCATCGAGCTCGAAGCCACGCACCCGCTCACGCTGCACGGTCGTGCCAGCCGGCGACTGGCAGAAGCGTGGGGCGTCACCGACGAGACGGTGCTGCAGGCCGTGGAGGGTCACGTGTTCGGAGTACAACTTGACCAACCCGTCGGCATGTGTGTGTACGTCGCCGATGTCTGTGAGCCGGGCCGCGGCGTGAACGGCGATCTGCTCGAGCTCGCCATGCACGACCTGCGCGCAGCCTACAAAGGCGCAGTGGAGGCGAAAGTCGAGTACCTCAAAGCGACGGGCAAGCCGATCCATCCGGCCACCCTTGCCATCTACCGCAGCCTGCCAAGAGCGGATAGAGCATGAGGCGCGGGACCGCGCGCCTCGTCATGGTCCTAGGTGTCGCCTTGGCGCTCGCCGGCCTGGTGGGCTACTGGCTGACACGTGACGTGGACCGCAAGGAGCTCAGCGACGACCAGCTCCGCCTGATCGGCCTTGAACCAAAGGACTTCCACGCGAGCTTCGTCGTGGCTGGGCGTGACATCGTGTACGGCGAAGGCCCGGCAACACCCGTGTATGCCCAAAATGGCGAGATCGTCTCCTGGAACTTCAGCGGCTACCGGGGCACCGAGGGCACGAACACCGACACCATCCTCTACGTCGATGTCCGCGATGACGATATCTCCGTGATCGCCATACCGCGTGACCTGATCGTGGACGAGCGGCGCAGGATCAACGGCGTGTATAGCAGGGAGGGCGCGGACGGTCTGCTGAAGCACGTCGAGGCTGTCTTGGGCGTACCCATCGATTACTACGTGATCATCAAGCTGGACATCTTCCAGAACCTGGTCGACTCGCTGGGCGGGGTTGAGGTCGACGTGCCTTACGCGATGAACTACGACGACAACGCCGGGCGCCTGCACATCCACTTCGCGGCCGGACCACGGCACATGGACGGGGAGGACGCTAGCAAGTTCGTCCGTTACAGGCACAGCCTCAGGGGTGACATAGACCGGCTCGACAACGTCAAGCGCCTGGCCTACGCCATGCTGCAGCGCGTCAAGGAGCTGAACTTGCGCGCCGTCGTGAAGATCCCCGAACTCGTCGACGCTTTCTTCGAGGACGTCGAGACGAACTTGAGTCCGAACATCGCCCGCGAACTCGCGTTGCGCGTCGGTGGCCTAGACCTCGTCGCCACCGCCACGTTGCCGAACTACGACAGCACCATCCCGGGAGCGGTCGGCTACGATCCCGCCACCGTCAACGCCTTCATGGCCGCCACCTTCGGGGGCACGGCCAGGGAGTTCTCGAGTGCACCGGATCTGACGTTGTTGATCACCGATCATAGCGGCGTGCCCGGGGCCCTCGACTGGTACCGGCAGAACGTCGAGGCGCTCGGCGTGGCCACCGACAGTGTCATCGTCCGCACGGGCGACGTCGACACGACCCCCACCCGGCTACTTGCCACTCTCGACTCGTGGCAAGACGCCGATTACTTCGCGAGCATGCTCAATGTCGGCAAGCAACAGATCGACCGCTTCAGCCCCGTCCAGCGGCGGCCCGTGCAGCTCGAACTCGTGCTGGGCGCAGACGCCATGGCGCGCACGGCGGCGCGGGGCGACCACACCGTGACTCAAGCGAGCGCGGGCGAATGAAATCTACGGGGCGGCGAACCGCCGGAGGGATCAATCTTGACCAGTAACCAAGCCGAAGGCAACCACGAGCACGAAGTACAGGCTGCGGCGACGTCCCTAGCCGACCTCCCGGAGGGCGTACAGAGCATCGTAGACGCCCTCGACGACAAGCGCGCCGTGGACGTAGCGGTGCTCGACCTGCGGGGCGTGTCCGAAACGCTGGACTGCTTCGTGGTCGCCACCGGTGAGTCCGGCTTGCAACTCAAGGCCCTCGAGGAATCCGTCCACGTCCGCCTCAAGGCCGAGGGCATGTACCCTCGCGCCGTGGAAGGCCCGTCCGAGCGTTGGGTCCTCCTCGATTACGGTCCCGTCGTGGTCCACCTCATGAGCCCCGAGGCCCGCGACTTCTACGATCTCGACGGCCTCTGGGCGGATGCTCAGCGCGTGGAAGTCACACCACACTGATGCCCGAGCCGCGGCCCGCAGCTCGCAGCGCCGAGGCGGCGACGCAGTGCCGAGAGCCTCACTGGGCCGAGTTGGTGGCGCGGTCGCACCTCGAGTCGCAGGGTTACGCGCACCTCGCCAGCAACTACCGGATTAGGCGCGCCGAGCTCGACCTCGTCATGCTAGACGGCCAAACGGTCGTGGTGGTCGAGGTCAAGCAGCGCAAGGACACCCGCTACGGTCATCCCGCCGAGGCGATAGACGCGCGCAAGCTGTCACGGCTGCTGCTCGCAGCGCGGCACTTCGCCGCCTTCGCGTTGAGCCGGCCCGACATGACCTTGCGGCTGGACGCGGTGACGTTGCTCGGAGTCGAGGGTGACTACAGGTTGAAACACCTCAAGGACGTTGGCTGGCAGGCGTGACGCGGGTGGAAGCACACGCCGACGGCCCCGTTGCTGCGCGCTACGTGAGGGTCAAGATCTGCGGCATCACGCGGCTCGAAGACGCGCTCATGGCAGAGCAAGCAGGGGCCGACGCGATCGGCCTGATCTTCGCGCCGTCGTCCAAGAGGCGCGTGGACCTAAGCGTGGCCGACGAAATCTGCGGCGCCACCGGCCCTCTCATCGCCCGGGTCGGCGTGTTCGTGAACGCCGAGTTAGGCGAGGTACGACGCCTGGTGAGGCGCCTGCGGTTGACCGCGGTGCAGCTGCACGGCGCCGAGTCGGCCGAGTACGCACACGAGCTGGCCTCCGAGGTGGGCGTAGTGCGTGCCCTGGCGTTCGCTCCCGGGGTGACGCCGGCCAACCTGGCGGGCTACCCGGCTGACGCCGTGCTCCTCGATGCCCACAAGCCCGGCTCGGGTACCACGTTCGCCTGGGACGAGGCCGCCAAAGACTGGCTGGC
>CAJDWU010000010.1_pt1 | contig 48376 bp, 43 predicted proteins | sample 7391771 | NCBI WGS metagenome assembly CAJDWU01 (sample SAMEA7055737, study PRJEB34461) | soil metagenome | biome: terrestrial ecosystem; feature: Peninsula; material: soil | place: Antarctica | collected 2016 | reverse complement strand
AGGAAGAAGATCACCAGCCAGAACGTGGCCGGCAGCGCCATGACATAGGCGCGTGCCTTATCGCCGCGCAGCTTGCCGCGCGTCACGGGGGGCCGCCGCAGCGGGTGGTCCCGGTTTGTCGCATCGCGGAGAGTTTAACCTCGTAGGCGCCGGCTTGGGTACTGGCCTTGTTCGAGCAGAAACACGTGGGCTATGGTCAGTCATGCGAGACGTGTTGCTCTGGCTCGCCTTGATCGCCTTGTTCACGGCGCTGGCTCTCTTGACGGACTCCCTGTTGGTCGCGTGGCCCGTCTGGTCCAGGATCGTCCATTACGCGCTATTCGCCGTCTTCTTGGTGACCGCCTTCAAGTTGGGGCTGACGAAGCGCTGGGGCCGAGGGGCAGCTAAGGAACGGCGGTAGCAGCACCCGCCAACGCCGCCTACGGCATGGCGGCTCATGTCAAGCCCCACCGGTTCGCGTACGGCACGACGTTTGTGCGCTCGGTCACTCGGGGGCTTCTTGACCTCGTGCTACAGTCCTCCAAACGAGTAAGAAGGAGAGTGAGAAACTTCAAGACAACCCTATAGTGTGAGTGAGACTGAATGAGCCATCAAAGATGGTCTCGGGATGCGAACGCTCTCGCGTAAAGGTTGTGGAGAAGCTCTTCCGGTCAGGGGCCGTACAGTAACCCTTCCCTAATCGTTTCAGTTTCCCCCTTTTACGGGCTCATAGACCTCACCAGGCGTTGATTGAAGCAACGTTATGGAAGGCACAAAAGCACTGGATTTCGCCGTCGTCAACACAGAGTTGCGGCATGGCCATGGTGTTTACGACACCGTCAGGCTCGCCAACGGTTACCCAACAGACCGCTACGTGCACTGCATCAACCCCGACGCGGTGGCCGAACAGCTCGAACGGTTCCCCGAGGGGCAGTTCGTGGCCATCACCTACGAAGACGGCAACGAGAAAGTCATCGGCATGGCGACCACCATGCGCACGGCTCGCACGCCTGAAGAGAGCCCGCTGCCCTGGTACGACGTCATCGGATCTTTCGGCCTGCGCAACCACGCCAATGAGGGCAAGTGGCTGTACGGCGTAGAGATCGCCGTGCACCCCGATTACCAGCGGCGGGGCGTGGCAACCGCCTTGTACAAGGCGCGCCTGGCGCTCGTCGATGTGCTCGACCTGCGCGGTTGGTACGCCGGCGGCATGCTCATGGGCTATCACCGTTACCGCGAGACGTTCACGCCCCGCGAGTACGGCCAGCGCGTGATCAGCGGCAAGATCAAAGACCCGACGGTGACCATGCAACTGCACCGCGGCCTCGAGGGTCGCGCCGTGATCGAGGGCTACTACCCCGAGTGGCGCGCGGGCAACTCCGCCGTCTTGCTCGTCCACGAACCCAAGCGCGCCGGGCCGCGCCGCGGCGCCCACGGCAAGGGCGCTCGCCGCGCTTCGCCCCTCAACGCAACTGGTCGCGTCGGGTAGCCACGAGGCCCCAACATGAGCGGAACCGGGCATAGGTCCCCGCATAACGACATGCCTAGCGAGCACGACGTGGACGTCTACGACGTGCTCGTGCTGGGTGCCGGGATGGCTGGTCTCGCCGCCGCCCGCGCCCTCTTGGCCGCGCGCGGCGACCTGGAGGTCATGGTCCTCGAGGCGCGCGAGCGCCTGGGCGGACGCGCGCACACAGACCGCCGCTTCGCCGGCTTCCCGGTGGAACTCGGTGCCGAGTTCATCCACGGGGAGCGGTCCGTCGTCTGGAGCTATATCGAGCACCTCAGCCTCGAGACGATCCAGTGGACGAAGCAGGACGACTCCTGGGTGCGCCTAGCCGACGGCCGCCGCCTGAGCATGCGCGAGGCGCGGGCTGCGGACCCCGCCTTTGAAGTCACGCGCTCGTGGCACCTGCCGCCCATTCAGCCCCGCCTGCACGAGTCGTTCGGTGCGTACCTCAGGCGCATCGGGTTCGACCACGTGCGCCTGGACTACGCCAGGCGGGCGTACGCCAACGCGGCGGGCGAGGGCCTGCGCTTCCTCGACGCCACTGCCGCTCTCAAGGGGCTACACCGGGAACTGGTAGACGGCGAACAGGACCACCGCATCCTCGAGGGTTACGGGGCCGTCGTGGAGGCCATGGGGGTCGGCCCCGAGATCTTGACAGGCACCGTGGTGACGCGGATCGAGTGGGGGGAGGGCGGCGTGGCCGTGGTTGATCACGAGGGTCATGTCTACCGCGCCCACACGGCGCTGGTCACCCTGCCGCTCGGGGTGCTGCAGGCGGGCGGCATGGAGTTCGACCCGCCGCTGCCCGAACGCAAGGAGCGCGCCCTGGCGGGGCTCGGCATGGGGCCCGTCGTCAAGCTCATCTACCGCTTCGCGGAGCCCATCACGCCCGACGAGATCACGGCCGTCTACGGTGCCGGCAACCCGCCCATGTGGTGGTCACCCTCAGCCGGGCACCCGACCACCGAGGCCGTCGTCTGGACGGCGTTCGTCTCGGGCGACGGCGCAACCGAACTCATGCGCTTAGGTGAGGCCGACGCGCTGGAGCGTGGCCTCGAGGCGCTCCGGCGGGAACTAGGGCGGCCCGGCCTACGGGCGCAGGCCGCCATGGTCGTCGACTGGACTTCGGACCCGTTCGCCCGCGGCGGCTACTCGCACGTGCGCCCCGGGCACGACGGCGCTAGAGAGCTTCTGGCCGAGCCCACGCCACCTCTGTACTGGGCGGGTGAAGCCACCTCTCCCGAGGAGCGCGCCGCCACGGTGCAGGGCGCCATCCTCAGTGGTGAGCGCGCCGCCGCCGAGGTCCTGCTGGGCCTCGACGAACGAACCGAAGCTATCAAGACCGGCTCGCTGAGCCCGGTCTGAGCAACGCCGTATCATCGAAGTGAGCAATTAAGGAGTCGACATGGCCGAAGAGAGTGCAGCACAAGACCACCTGGCGCCCGTCTGGTCGCACCTCACCCAGTTGCGCCCCGTGCGCGGCTCGGGAGCGTACCTTTACGACGCGGCGGGCACCGAGTATCTAGACTTCACCTCGGGCATCGGGGTCACCAACACGGGCCACGCGCATCCGCGCGTAGTGGAGGCCATAAAGCGCCAGGCCGAGGAACTACTGTTCGCGCAGGTGAACATCGTGATCAGCCCCGCCCTCGAGCGACTGGCCGAGGCCCTCGCCACCGTGGTCCACCCGAGCCTGGGCTCGTTCTTCTTCTCGAACAGCGGCGCCGAGGCTATAGAGGCCGCAGTCAAGTTGGCGCGGCACGCCACGGGCCGCCCGAACGTCATCACGTTCCAGGGCAGCTTCCATGGGCGCACGGGTCAGACCATGGCCCTCACCACCTCCAAGACCGTCTACCGCCACCGTTACCAGCCCCTGCCCGCGGGCGTGGTCGTGGCGCCGTTCCCCTACGCCTACCGTTACGGCTGGGACGAGGACACGACCGTCGACTTCTGCCTGCAAGAGCTCGAACTGATCCTCAAGAGCCAGACGGCCCCCGACGAGACGGCCGCGTTCCTAATCGAGCCCGTGCTGGGAGAGGGCGGCTACGTGCCCGTGCCCAAGCGCTTCTTACAGGGTCTGCGGCGGCTGGCCGACGAGCACGGCATCTTGCTCGTGTTCGACGAGGTCCAGACGGGCTTCGGGCGCACCGGCAGGTTCTTCGCCTACGAGCACTCGGGCGTGCTGCCCGACGTGCTCGTCATGGCCAAGGGTCTCGGCAGTGGCCTGCCGATCTCCGGGATCGCGGCCAGGCCCGAGCTGATGGCCAAGTGGGAGCGAGGCACCCACGGCGGCACCTACGGCGGCGGCAGCACGGTGCCGCTGGCCGCGGCCCGGGCCACCATCGACGCCCTCATAGCAGAGGACCTGCCAGCTAACGCCGAACGCATGGGCGAACGGCTGACGGCGGGCCTGCGCGAGTTGCAGCAGCGCTACCCCGTGATAGGCGACGTGCGCGGGCTGGGCCTCATGATCGGCGTGGAGTTCGCCGCTCGGGCTGGGTTGGCGAAGCAGGTGCAGCAGGCTTGCCTGGCGGAGCGCCTGCTGCTGCTTACTTGTGGCGTTGCGGACCAGGTCGTGCGCTGGATCCCGCCGCTGGTGGTGGGGCCCAAAGAGATCGATGCCGGCCTGGCCGTGTTCGAACGCGCGCTCGAGAAGGTGGCCTTAGAGCCGGTGGGCGCGGTGGAGGGACGATGAGCGGCATCCGACTGGTGACCGAGATACCCGGCCCCAAGAGCAAGGCCATGGGCGCCCGGCGCGACGCGGCCGGTGCTCGCGGCGCCTCGCGCCTGACCGACCTGGCCGTCGTCAGGGCACATGGCGCCTACGTGGTGGACGCCGACGACAACCGCCTGCTCGACTTCGCGGGCGGCATCGGCGTGTTGGCCGTGGGCCACACGCCTGAGAACGTGGTTCGCGCGCTGCAGGACCAGGCCGAGAAGCTCATACACTTGTGCGCGATCGTGGGCACGTACGAGCCCTACGTCGCCGTTCTCGAGGCCCTGTGCGAGGCCGCTCCAGGCGACTTCCCGAAGAAGGCCGTGCTCATGAACAGTGGCGCTGAGGCGCTCGAGACGGCCGTCAACATCGCGCGGGCGCACACCAAGCGCCAGGCCATCGTCGTGTTCGAGGGCGGCTACCACGGCCGCACGAACCTCACGCTCGCCATGACTAGCAAGTACGCCCTCTTCAAGAAAGGCTTCGGGCCGTTCGCGCCCGAGGTCTACCGTCTGCCGTTCCCCGACCTCTACCGCCGGCCTGCGGGCATGAGCGAGGACGCGTTCCTAGACGCGGCCATCGCCCAGCTCGACAAGGCCATGGTGGCGCAAGTGGACCCGGACGCTATCGCTGCGTTCGTCATCGAGCCCGTGCAGGGCGAGGCGGGCTTCCTCCCCGTGCCGCAGCGCTTCTTTAAGCGCCTGCGCGAGATCGCCGACGCCCATGGCGTTGTGCTGGTGGCCGACGAGGTGCAGTCGGGCCTGGGCCGCACGGGCAAGCTGTGGGCCGTGGAGCACTTGGGCGTGGTGCCCGACCTCATCACCACGGCCAAGTCGCTGGCGGCCGGCATGCCCTTGTCGGCTGTGGTGGGCCGCGCCGAGATCATGGACGCCCCGCACCCAGGTGGACTGGGCGGCACCTACGCCGGCAACCCCCTCGCCTGCGTGGCCGCGCTGGCGGCGCTGAGTACCCTGCGCAACGAGGCCTTCCTGGAGCGCGCCACGCGCGTGGGTGAGCGCCTGCGGGCCGGGCTCGAGCGCATCATGGCGCGCCATGAGCTGGTGGGCGAGGTGCGCGGCCTCGGCCCGATGCTCGCGATGGAGTTCGTGAAGGACCGCACCAGCAAGGAGCCGTTCCCCGAGGTCGTGCTCGAGGTCACCAAGCAGGCGCTGAAACGCGGGCTCATCGTCATCCGCGCGGGCCTCTACTCGAACTGCATCAGGCTGCTGCCGCCCCTGGACCTCACCGACGCTGAGATAGACGAGGGCCTGGCGGTCCTGGCGGAGTCCGTGACGGCCGCCTGCGACCTCCACGCCCTCCACGCGGCCGCCCCTGCCGGAGTGGCCTGACGACCGGTAAAACGACGCGGCCCAGAGGGCCGCGCGAGAAGGAGTTGAAGGTAGTGCCAGACGCTAGATCTAACGAGCGGTTCCCGCTCCAGCAGTTGATCGGGGGCGAGTGGGTAAGCGCCGTTAGCGGTGGGCTTTGGGACCTCGTGGATCCCGGCAACGAAGAGACCATTCAGCAGGTGCCGTTCGGTGACGCCGAAGACGTGAACCGCGCGATTGACGCCGCCGCGGCAGCGTACCCGGAGTGGGCGGCCAAGACCGCCTACGCGCGTGGGCAGGTGCTCGAGCGTGCGGCTGATTGGATCAAGGCGAACGTCGACGACCTCGCTCGCCTCACGACGGAGGAGTCGGGCAAGCCGTTGGCGGAGTCGAAGGGAGAGTGGCTCTCGGCCACGGGCTACCTGCGCTGGTTCGCGGGCGAGGGCCAGCGCGTCTACGGTCGCACGGTGCCCGCACAGGTGCCGGGACGGCGCATCACCGTGATGCCGCAGCCCCTCGGCGTGGTGGCCACCATCACGGCCTGGAACTTCCCCATCTACAACATCGTGCGCACGTGGGGCGCGGCCCTGGCGGCGGGAAACACCGTCGTGGGCCGTCCGTCGGAGTACACGCCGCGTTCGGCCATGCTGCTGGGGCAAGCGCTCGCCGAGTCGGGGGCTCCCGCCGGTGTCATCAACGTGGTGAACGGCGATCCGGGCAACATGGGCCAGGCGTTCCTGGACGACCCGCGCGTGCGCAAGATCGCCTTCACCGGCAGCCCGCGCGTGGGCAGGCTGCTCATGGACGGCGCCTCGCGCACCCTCACCCGACTCGCCCTCGAGCTCGGCGGCAACGCCCCCGTCATCGTGTTCCCCGACGCCAAGGACTTAGGCCGCCTGGCCAAGCTGGCGGCGCGCTTCAAGGTGCGCAACGCTGGTCAGGTCTGCATAGCGCCGCAGCGTTACCTCATCCACGAGAGTGTGGTCGACGACTTCACCGCCGGCGTGGTCAAGGCCATGCGGGAGCTCAAGGTGGGGCACGGCCTGGAGGAGGGCGTGCAGGTGGGTCCGCTCATCAACGCCCGCCAACTGGTTCGCGTGACCGAACTCGTGTCTTCTGCCGCGGCCGCCGGCGCCACCGTCGTCACTGGCGGCGCGGCGCTGGACCGGCGCGGCTACTTCTACGAGCCCACCGTCGTCACGGGAGTAGAGCCCGGATCACCGCTCTTCGAGGAGGAGATCTTCGGGCCCGTGCTGCCAATAACCACGTTCGGGAGCGCCCAGGAGGTCCTCGACAAGGCGAACGCCACCGAGTTCGGCCTGGCCGCGTACGTGTTCACTTCGGACCTGAACACCGCCATCGCCATGTCGGAGCGGCTCGAGTTCGGCATGGTCGCCGTGAACGACTGGATGCCCGTCACGCCCGAGGCGCCGTTCGGCGGCGTGAAGGGCAGCGGCATCGGGCGCGAGACGGGCTCCGAGGGGATCCTCGAGTACCTCGACCAGAAGGCGGTGTTCATCGGCGGGGTGGAGTTGCCCTAGGCGCGCAGGGGCGTAGACTGCCGCTGGTAGATGGCTGCCGTGTCCTCCGAACCCGCCTTACAACCTGACGCCGACGGGGTCCTAGCCCGCGTGCACCGCACCATGCGGCTCTCGCTCGTCGAGGGCAGCTTCATGCAGCTGTTCCTCAGCTGGACGTCGGGCACCGTCTTAGTGGGGTACTTGTTGGTGATGGGTGCGTCACCCACGCACATAGCGTTCGTGGGCAGCGTGCCGTTCCTAGCTCAGGTGGTCAGCCCGCTGGGCGCCTGGGCGGCAGAGGTGCTTGGCGGCAGGCGCGCGCTGGCGGCCGTCTTGGGGGCCATCGGCCGCGCCAGTTGGATTTTGGCGGCGTTCCTCCCTCAACTGAACGTGCCCGACGCTCTGCGGCCGACTCTGCTCGTGGCGTTGGTCTTCTTCGCGAGCGCCTTCCAGGCGGGAGTGGGGACGGTGTGGACGGCGTGGATGGGCGACGTGGTGCCCGACGACCGCCGCGGTCGTTACTTCGGCATGCGCACCGGTGTGCTGGGCGCCGTCGGCATGGTTGCGACCTTGGGGGCCGGCGCGTTCCTCGACCGGGTGGCGGCGCCGCTCTCGTTCCAGCTCGTGCTAGGCGTGGCCGTCACGGCGTCATTGGTGTCCGTGGTGCTGTTGCTCTTCCACTACGACCCGCCGACGCAGAAGCACCGGGTGTCGCTCCGGCAGATCCTCGCCATCCCGTACGCCGACCGCAACTTCCGGCGCTTCCTCGTGTTCGCCATCTACTGGCAGTTCGTGGTCATGCTGGGCGCGCCGTTCGTGATCCCTTACTTCCTCGAAGAGCTCCGCATGAGCTTCACCCAGGTGGCCTACTGGAGCTCGATCACGGCCGCCGTCTCGCTCGCCACCACCATCTTGTGGGGACGAGCGGCCGACCGTGTTGGCAACAGGCCGGTCCTGATGCTCGGCACCTTCTTGGCCGGGGCGCTACTGCCCCTCAACTGGATCCTGGCAGGGCTGACGGGCAACCTGACGTTCATCTGGATCTCGGGCGTGTTCGATGCATTGGCGTGGGGGGCCATCACGCCCGCCGTCTTCAACCTTGCGCTCGGGTCGGCGCCCCGGAGCGGGCGCGTGGCCTTCATCGCCATGTACTCCCTCGTACAAGGCGTGGCCGGGTTCTTGGGCGGCGCGGTGTCGGGACCGCTCATCACCTACTTGCAGACCGTCGACTACCCCGCCTGGATGGGCGGCTGGACGGGCTATCACATGTTGTTCGCGCTCTCGGGCGTGGGGCGCATGCTTGCCTGGCCGTGGCTGCGGAGGATAGACGAGCCGCGCGCGTGGCGCACCCGCGACGTGCTGCGCGCCGTGCGAACAGGTTTGCGAGGGGCGGCGCCGGGTAGGCGCGGTTGACCGGACCGCACGTGTGTACGCGTTTCAGAGCGGCTCGCCTTGACGCGACCGTGGCGTTCCACTTAACCTTACGTAACAACTTTGTAAAACTCTCTTGAAAGGGGACCGGTGGAGCTCAGGAGCGTGCAGCACGATAACGTTCGCGAACACAACCGCAAGGCTGTGTTGCAAGCGTTACGCGCCCGCGGCGCCGCCGCCCGTTCCGAGCTCGCTCGCGCCACGGAACTGAGCATCCCGACGATCACCACCATCGGGCAAGAGTTCGTGGCGTTGGGACTGGTGAGTGAGGGCGGCCTCGCGCCATCGGGTGGGGGCCGCCCGGCCCGCCTCCTCCGGCTGGTGCCCGAGTCGCGCAACGCGCTCGCCATCGACCTGTCGGGCGAAAGGCTGCGCGCCGCTCGCATCGACCTTGCCGGTGAGCTCCACCCGCTCGAGCCCGGGCCACGGCTCGGCCCCGGGACCGAGGCCGAACTGACCGCTTGGATCAGGCAGACGGTGGCCGCCGCTGCCGCGGACGGCACGCCGTTCGCGTTGCTGGCCGTGGCCGTCACAGGCGTCATAGACCAGGACGGCTCGCGCGTGCGCCTCGCTCCCAGCCTCGGGTGGCACCGCGTGAACGTAGGCTCACTCCTGACCGAGGCGAGCGGCTTGCCGGTGCTCCTTGAGAACGATGTGAACGCGCTCGCTCTCGGCGAGTTCCGCCACGGCGCAGGCATGGACCACAACCACGTCGTCTATCTCACGATCGCCGGCGGCGTCGGCGCCGGCCTCGTGGTGGGCGGCAAGCTCTACCGCGGCGCCCACCGGGGCGCCGGCGAGGTCGGTTACAGCCTCTTCCCCGGCATGCCCGAGGACGGCCTCGACCTGGGCGAGTCCGGCCCCCTCGAGCGCTATTTGCTGGGCTTGGCCCGGAGCGTGGTCGTTGACGGGCTGCTCGACTTGGGAAGCCCCGAGCGCAAGGCGGCGTTCGAGAGCCTGGCCGACGGCGTGCGCCTCGTGCTTCACAACCTCGCCTGCGCGCTCGACCCCGAGGTCGTGGTCGTGGCCTGGTCCGCCGACCCCGAGGGCCGTCTCGCCCAGGCCGTGGCGCAGCGCTGGGCGCTGCCGCTAGCGTCCGACGTCCGCCCGGGGTCGTTGGGGCCCATAGCGGCGCTCCACGGGCTGGGCCACCTGGCCCTGGAACGCCTCACGGCCAGCGCTTGCGGCCGCGAGCGAGTAGGGAGCTCACGATGAGTTACCGTCACCTTCGCGTCATCGACGTGCACACACACTTCCCCATCGAGAACACCATGGGAACGCCTCCCGTAGCGCAGCAGCAGCACCCCCTGTTGAAGGCGTACGCCCAAGACCGCGGCCGGCGCATGGCCATGGAGTGGAACACGGAGCCCAGCGAGCCGGCCGCCAAGACGGACGCGGAAGTTGACGCCTACCTTGAGCGTTGGGTGGGCGAGGTCGAGCGTCACGGTCTGCGCAAGGTCGTCTTCGTGAGCGCCAACACCAACGACCGTCTGGCGGGAATCGTGGCGCGGCACCCCGACAAGTTCGCCGGACTAGCGCACCACCCCTTGCGCCCCGGCTCCGACGTCGAGTTGCGGCGCGCGGTGGACGAGCTGGGCCTGCGCGGCTACAAGCTGTTGGGTCCTCGCACCGACTACCCCTTCGAGGCGCCCGAGCTACGCGGCGTGTGGGAGTTCTTGGCCGAGAGGCGCTTACCGGCCCTCATACACTTCGGCTTCCTGGGGCGGGGCGGCGGCATCGTGCAGCACCCGCGCATGAGCCCGCTGTCCCTCTTCGAGGTGGCGCGCGACTTCCCCGAGATCCCGTTCTTGATCCCGCACTTCGGTGCCGGCTACTTCGACGACCTCCTCGCGCTCTGCTGGAGCCTGCCGAACATCTACATCGACACTTCGGGCTCAAACCAATGGATGCGTTGGATGCCCTACCCCCTCACGCTCGAGGACCTCTACCGCAAAGCGCTCGAGACCATCGGGCCAGAGCGCATACTGTTCGGCTCCGACTCGAGTTACTTCCCGCGCGGCTTCTCCGAACGCTACCTCCTCGACCAACTACGTGCGTGCTACACGCTCAACGTGAGTGACGAGGACGTGGCGCTGATCTTCGGCGGCAACGCAGCGCGCTTGCTGCAGCTGGATGACGAAGGGAGTGGGCCCGCGTGAGTTGGCACCCCGCATACCGTAAGCAGGTGCTGGAGCCAGACTTCCAGCACGCCGCTACTTATCTGTCGCACCACTTCATCGACGCCATGACGGCGCACCTCGACACGGTCATGAGGCTGCCCGCCTATCAGGGTCACGAGAACCAGGCGGCCGGGGCCGCCGTCCGCGCGGCGCTCGTCGAGCTCCACGACGCCCCTCGCCCAGAGCAGGGCGAGGACGTGCCCGACTACTACTTCGCGCTGCAGCGCAGGCTCGAGGGGCAGTTGGGCGAGGCCGTGGGTCTCATCCGTGTGGGCCTGAGCCGCAACGACCTCGACATGACGGTCTACAAGATGGCCGGTCGCGCGTCGCTCCTAGACACAGGCGAACGCCTGCTCGAGGTTCGTCGCCTGCTTGTCGAGAAGGCCTCCGCGCACTTAGACACGATCCTCATAGCTCAGACCCACCACCAGCCGGGTCAGCCCACCACGGTGGCTCACTACCTGGGCGCCGTGGAAGACCAGCTCTCGCGCGACTCGCAACGCCTGGCGCAGGCCTATGCCCGCATGAACACTTGCCCCCTCGGCGCCGCGGCGCTAGCCGGCAGCAGCCACCCCCTCGACCGCGAGTTCACGGCCGCCATCCTCGGCTTCGACTCGCCGGTAGCCAACACCTACGACGCCGTGGCGTCGGCCGACTGGCAGTTCGACATCGTCAGCCTGGCGCAGTCCGTGGCCCTAGGGCTGGGCCGCTTCGTTAACGATCTCTTGTCCTGGGCCGCATCCGGTTGGTACCGGCTGGAAGATAGTCTGGTACAAGGTTCTTCGATCATGCCGCAGAAACGTAACCCGGTCTCTCTCGAACACGCACGCACCCGCTTCTCGCGGGTGATGGGTTCGGCCGGCATGATCACCTACTCGCACCACAACATCCCCTTCACCGACCTCAACGACTTCGGGCCCGACATCCAGGGCGCTCTGGGCGTGCAGCACCGCCAGTTGGTGGGTGCCCTCACGCTTCTGCAGGCCTGCCTGCAACAGGGCGACTTCGACGAGGCCAAGCTGGCCGAGGCGGCGGCGCGCACGGACACGACCGCCACGGAACTCGCCGACGTGCTGTCGCGCGATCACGGACTCACTTTTCCCAACGCTCACCACGTGGTCACCACGCTGGTGAAGCGTTTCAGCTCGGAAGGGCGGCTACTGACCTCGGCCGCCCCTGCCGACGTGGAGGCAGCGGGCGGTCCGCAGCTCTCCGCCGAGGAGCTCACCGCCGCACTCGACCCTAGTCGGTTCGTGCGGCGCCGGAACGGCCTGGGCATGCCAGCGCCGGAGGTCATGACAACTAGGCTCGCTCGGGCCGCGGATCGGCTTCAAGCCGACCGCCAGGCCTTGCGGGAACGGTCCGAGGCGCTCTCCCGCGCCACAGCGCGACTGCGCGGAACCGGAAAGGAGCAAGTCGAGGCATGAAGCGTTTTCTCATCCTATTGGCAGTGATGTTGGGGGTCGGCATCGGTGCCGCCCAGACCACCATCACCTACTGGCAGTACGACTACAAGACTCGCGTCGACGCGATGACCCAGCTCATCGCACAGTTCGAGGCAGCCAACCCCGACATCAAGGTCGTTCAGGAGACCTTCCCGTACGACGGCTACCAGCAGCAGGTTGCCGCCTCTCTGCCCGCCGGCCAGGGCGCCGACGTTGCGCAGCTCTTCTATGGTTGGCTCCCCACCTGGCAGCGCGCCGGCTACGTCATCCCGCTCCCCGAGCAGTACTTCGACGCCGCCGAGCTCGACACCAACTTCGCCCCCCTCGTCCAGGCCGCCAAGGTCGACGGCACCTGGTACGGCCTCCCGACGGCCGTGCGCAGCTTGGCCCTCTTCTACAACGCCGACATGCTCGCGGGCGCCGGCTACGACGCTCCTCCCGCCACTTGGGACGAGTTCGTCGAGATCGCCGAGGCCTTGACGGTCAAGGAGGGCAGCCGCTTCGTCCAGGTTGGCTACGGCTTCGCGCCGAACGGCCAGGACCACCACATGCTGCGTGAGGTGCTCTTCCGCCAGTACGGCGGCGCGCCTTACTCCGATGACAACAGCAAGGTCACGTACGACAGCGAGGCCGGCGTGGCCGCGCTGACCTTCTACACCGACTGGGTCACGAAGTACGGCTTCGCGGTGCCCGAGTTCGTGCCCGGTAACAACGGCTACCGCGACGGCTTCCGCCAGCTTGAGAACATCGCCATGATCGTCGACGGCTCCTTCGCCATCGGTGACGTGCAGAAGGTCGACTTCAACTGGGGCGTTGCCGAGCTCCCCGTACGTGCCGACAACGGCATCCAGTCCAACTTCGGCTCGTTCTTCATGAACGCGATCACCCCGAACGCGGCGAAGGACCCGGCCAAGCTCGAGGCCTCTGCCAAGTTCCTCAAGTTCGTCACCAGTGACGACGCCATGAAGCTCTGGCTCGACGTCGTTGGTGAGCTGCCCGCCAGCCGCACCCTCATCGCCGACCCGGCGCTCGCCGCCGACCCCGTCTACGGGCCGTTCGTCCGCGCCCTCGACTACGCGCACGCCACCGTGTTCGTCGACGAGACCGGCCAGCGCGACGTCCTCATCGACGCCATCAACGAGGTCGTGCTCCAGGGCACGAGCCCCGCTGCCGCCCTCAAGGCCGCGGCCGCGGCCGAGCAGCTCCTGCTCGACGCGAACCGCTGAGCTGAGCTCCAAGGCAGTTGTCCGCCAAGGCCGCTGATGGCCAAGGTGGACACTGCCTCGGCGTGCGAGCGCCGGCCATCCACTTGAATGCAGGGGGCGAGGTTACTCGCCCCCTCCCAACTCGCCTATCTCATTACTTGCCGTGTCCCGTTAGGTGCGGTTCGTTGGCACGGGAGGTGCCATGAGAAGACCCAGCGCCCCGCGCCGCCGCCGCCTTTCGCTTAGCTCGCGAGAGGCACTATGGGCCTATGCGTTCCTGCTGATCCCGCTCGGATTCTTCCTGTTCTTCCGGTTATGGCCGGCCGTCCAATCCTTGCGCTTATCTTTCTTCACTTGGCACGTAGACCCGGAGCAGCGGGTCTTCATCGGTCTGCAGTACTACCGGGAGATGCTCGCCAACTTCGTTGCCAAGGGCGAGCTCTACAAGGCGCTCTTCCGCGCCATCTATTTCGCGCCTTACGTCACGCCCGCCGCTGCGGTGGCCTGGGTGTGGGGCTGGATGTACTCCGTCAACTTCGGTATCTTCAACAAGTTCTTATCCGACTGGACCGACCTCGTCACAAGCATCGGCCTACCGTGGCTGGCCGTCGACCCACAGCCTTTCCTTACGAGCCCCAAGCAGGCGCTCGTGGCCGTGGCCGCCGTGGTCGTGTGGCAGCAGCTAGGCTTCCAGGTGGTCATCTTCCTCGCCGGCCTGCAGGGCATCCCGCGGACCATGCTCGAGGCGGCGGCGATCGACGGCGCCAACGGTTGGCAACGCTTCTGGGGCATCACCTTCCCGCTCCTGAACCCCGTGATCGTGTTCTCGCTCATCATCTCGACCATCTCGACTTTGCAGATGTTCGACCAGGTGCAGAACATCAACTTCACCGACCAGGGCGGGCCGCTGGGTAGCACCCTGACCATCGCCCTGTACATGTACCAGCAGGCGTTCCAGAAGTTCCGCATCGGGTACGCCGCGGCCGTGACGGTGCTCCTGTTCGTGATCATCATGATCGTCACGCTCGTCCAGCTCAAGATCACGCAAAGGAAGGTCGAGTACTGATGGCCTCCGAGATCCAGCTCTCCCGGCCCCGTCGGCGTCGGCGGCTCCCGAACATCGGCCGCCTCCTGGCGTACCTGCTGCTAGCGATCGGTAGCGTCGTCATGGCGTTCCCGTTCGTATGGATGCTCCTCTCGGCGTTCAAGCCGCTCAAGGAGATCTTCCGCTTCAACTTCTGGCCCAAGGTCTGGACCCTCGCCAACTTCCAGGACGTGCTGCTGCACACGCAGTTCCCGCGCTGGTTCTTGAACAGCCTCATAGTGGCCGGAATCTCGACCGTATCGGTGCTCTTCTTCGCGTCGCTGGTGGGCTACACCCTCACGCGCCTGCGTTTCCCCGGCCGCAACTTCATCTTCCTGCTCATCCTGAGCACGCTCATGATCCCGACCGAGATGCTCGTCATCCCTTGGTACGTGATGTCGACTCAGTACGGCTGGGTCAACACCTACTGGGGTATCGCGTTCCCGGGGCTGATCCCGGCCTTCGGCGTGTTCCTCATGCGGCAGTTCTTCGATTCGTTGCCGCGAGACTTGTTCGACGCCGGCCGCGTGGACGGGGTGAGCGAGTTCGGGCTTTTCTGGCGGGTGGGCCTGCCACTAGTGGGCCCCGGTCTGGCGGCGCTCGGGATATTCAACTTCGTGGGTAACTGGAACGCGTACTTGTGGCCCCTGATCGTGGCCAAGTCGCCCAGCATGCGCACCATCCCCGTCGGGGTGGCGTTCTTCTCGGGCGAGGCCGGCACCGAGTGGAACCTCATCATGGCGGCCGCCGCCCTGGCCGTCATCCCCGTGCTGCTCGTGTTCTTCATCTTCCAGCGCCAGATCATCGAGGGTGTCGTGCTCACCGGGGTCAAAGGATGAGCGACTCACGAGACGGGCACGAGCGCCCGCGGATCTTGGTGGTCGGCAACGCCAGCGTCGACGTGCTCATAGGCGACGTCACTCCCTGGCCGCTGCCTGGCAGCGAGGTCATAATCGACCGCTACGAGTGGCGCGTGGGCGGCGCGGCCGGCAACACGGGCCTGGCGCTTGCCGCCCTGGGCGTTCGTGACGGCATCGACTCCGACGTTATCGCCGACGTGGGCACGGACTTCCTCGGCCTCTGGTTGGAGGGCGCCATGGCGGGCGTGGCCCGCCTCACGCGCGTGCCATATGCCACGGGCCTAACCGTCGGGCTCACCCACCCGGGCGGCCAGCGGACGTTCGTGTCTTACCTGGGCCACCTCGTCACGCTGCCAGAAGAACGCATAACGCGGGCGCTTGCCGCCTCGCGGCCCGGTGACCTGCTCCTGCTCTGCGGCTACTTCCTGCTGCCAGACCTGCGCGCCAAGGCGCCCGCCATCTTGCGCGAGGCCCGGGAGCGCGGAGTGCTCACGACGATAGATACCGGCTGGCCGAACGAAGGCTGGACAGCCGCAGTACGAGACGAAGTGGCCGCGCTGCTGCCGCTAACCAGCGCCTTCCTCCCCAACCGCGAAGAGGCCCTGGGGCTCGCAGGCGCAAGGCAGGACGGCGACGTGGAGAGCGCCGCTGCCGAACTGCTCGCGCTGGGCGCCGAGCGCGTGATCGTCAAGCTGGGCGCCGATGGCGCGCTGCTGCTTGGCCCGGAGGGGCGCACCACCAGGGCTTCGCTAAGCGTGAGCGTGCAAGACACGGTGGGCGCCGGCGACACCTTCAACGCCGGTTTCCTGGCGGGACTGGCGCGCGGCTTGAGCTGGGCCGCCGCACTGGAGCCGGCGGTCAACGCCGCCGCCCTCGCGATCTCGAGCCAACCGCGCCGCTACCCCAGCTGGGAAGAGTCGCTCGCAGCCTCGCGCCAGCCGCTCTCCGTAAGCAAGTAACCCATAGGGGCGTCGTGGTCCTCGTGCGGCAACGCCGGCACCACCAAGGCGTCGAGCGTCACCCCGACGACCACCGCGCCCTTCCGGAGCTGCGGGATGAGCCTGTCGTAGAACCCCATGCCGTAACCCAGCCGGTAGCCGTGCAGGTCGAACGATAGGCCCGGTACCAACATGAGGTCCACCATCTCGGGCCCCACGATGGGCGCCGTGGCGAGCGGCTCGAGCTGCCCGAAGCGGTGGACGTCCCAGGCCTCCGGGTCGGCGAACTGCGCCCCGGTGACCTCATGCAGGGTCAGGTGGGGCGCCGGCTTTCGGTGTGTTCTGGGTAGCGCGAAGCGCTTGCCGGCGCCTTGGAAAAGCGCCCCTAAGTCGACCTCGTCCCCGAACGCCAGGTAGGCGGCGACCGTACGCGCCTCCTCGTATTTGGGGTGCCGGCGCAGCGCCTCCAAGATCAGCTCGTTGAGCCGGCCGGCACCAGCGGTCATCTGCTGGGAGCGGACCGCTCTCGCCCACTCGCGCAGTTCCTGCTTGGTGCTACTGCTGCTCACTGCGTGCGAGTCTAGCGCCCGGGCCGCCGGTTTGTCGCGGCCTGGATGCATGCCGTGACCCGCGCCTGAGGGTCGGCGCGTCGTCCAGGACGTTACGGTTGTCGTCCGCGGCGGCGATACTAAGGCATGCCTAAAACTTTAACGAGCACCGTTCACCACCTCGTTGGCCTCCGCTTCATGGGCGAGAGTCCCGAGGGCCAGCGGGTGATGATCGACAACGAGAAGCACGCGCGTACCGGGATGAGCCCCATGCAGCTGCTCCTCAACGCCACGGCGGCCTGCACCGCCATGGACGTGGTGATCATGATCGGCAAGCGCAAGCTGGCCGTGAACGGCTACCGGGTCGAGATGACCGGCGAGCGTGCCGACGGCACCCCCTCGCCCTTCGAGAAGATCATCGCCAAACACGTGTTCGACGTGCCGGGGCTCGATGAGCCGACGGCCCAACGCTTCGTTCAGTTGGCCACTGAGAAGTACTGCTCCGTCGGGCTCAGCCTGAAGGCCCCGATCGAGTACCAGGTCGTCCTCGAGCACGAGGCCGTGGCGTCCTGACGTTCGGCCTGGCTCAAGCCTGAAGCGGCCCGCGCCCCGGCTCCGGCTCGGGACCCGAAGCGCCCGAAAGCGCCGCCGAGAAGCCCGTCTGTAAGCCCATGAGGTAGGAGAGCTTGACCATGAACTCGATGGTCTCGCTGTTGTGGGCGGCCACCAGGTCCTCGATGAACTCGGTGGTGCCTTCGGGCAGGGCCACCGCGTCTATCTGGGCGGCGTGCTTCTCGCGCATGTCGCGCAGGAAGCGCTCTATCAGTTCCTTGTTCACTTGGCTATCGCTCCGTTTAAGTCCTCGCCCTCGAGGGCGGCGTACTCCTGCAGTTCGGTGGGTAGGACGAGCAGCGTCTCCAGCCACGCCACCACGGCCTCGGCCGTGGCGAGGTTGGTCGCCAGCGGCACAGTGTGGACGTCGCAGATCCTGAGCAGCGCCGTGATGTCGGGTTCGTGCGGCTGCGCCGTGAGCGGGTCACGGAAGAAGATGACGGCCAGCACCTTTTCCTCGGTTATGCGCGCGCCCACCTGGAGATCACCGCCCATGGGGCCGGAGGCCACGCATTCGATGGTCAGGTCCGTTCGCTCCATCAGGACGTGCCCGGTCGTACCGGTGGCCATCAGTGGGAAGCGGTCCAACGTCTTGGCATGGTCCGTTACGAACGCGGCTAGGTCCGGTTTCTTCCGGTCGTGGGCGATAAGGGCCACGGACTTCATTCCCACAGTCTAGAGCCTAAGTTCGTGCGGGTCGGCCCGCTTGCCTCCGCCGGGGGCGCACGACCGGTAGCATTGAGCCAGGATGGAGCTTGCGATCGTCGTTGCGGCCTCGTTGGCCATCGTGGCCATCGTCAGCACCAGGCTCGGGCAGCGCTTCGGCGTTCCCGCGCTGGTGCTGTTCGTGGGAGTCGGCATGCTCGCCGGCTCGAGCGGGCCTCTTGGGATCGAGTTCGCCGACTTCCGCCTCGGCTACAACCTAGGGGTAGTCGCCCTCGCCCTCATCCTCTTCTACGGCGGCCTCGACACACGCATGCGGAACTTCCGGGCAGCCCTCGTGCCCGCTGCGGCGCTGGCCACCCTCGGCACCGTGTTGACCATGCTGTGCATCGGCCTGGCGGCTTACTACCTCACTTCGCTCGACTTCCTGACCTCCATGCTGCTCGGGGCCGTCATCTCGAGCACCGACGCGGCCGCCGTGTTCAGCTCGTTGCGAGGGCGCGGACTCCCGCGGAGACTGCGTGCCACGCTCGAGACCGAGTCGGGCACCAACGATCCGACGGCGGTGCTCCTCACCTTCGCCTTGGCGCAGGCCATCAACCAGCACGGGGACGTCAACGTTCTCTTGATCGCCGGGAACATCGTGCTGGAGCTCGCCATCGGGGCGGCGCTCGGGGTCAGTTTGGGCTGGTTGCTCAAGCTGCTAGTCAACAAGGTGGCGCTCGACAACGTAGGTCTCTACCCGGTGTTGGCGCTGGCGGGCGCATTGCTCGCGTTCGGGCTGACCGACATGTTGCACGGCAACGGCTACCTGGCCATCTACCTGGTGGGCCTCGTCCTCGGCAACAACTACCTGGCGCAGCGCCTGGCCATCGTCAACTTCATGAACGGCGCCGCCTGGGCGGCCCAGCTCGTCATGTTCCTCGTGATGGGCCTGCTCGTGTCGCCGGATCAACTGCCGGCCATCTTGGGCGCCGGGCTGCTCATAACCGCGGCCACCATCTTCGTGGCGCGGCCGGTGGCCGTCACGGCCACTTTGGCCTTGTTGCGCTGGGTCTCCCGTGGGCGCTACTCGTTCGGCCCCAAAGAGCAGATCTTGCTCACCTGGGCGGGCCTCAAGGGCGCCGTGCCCATCATCCTCGCGATGGTGCCCCTGATGCAGCGGGTGCCCGACGCCGAGGTGATCTTCAACATCGTGTTCGTGGTCGTGATCGTCGGCACGCTGCTGCAGGGCTTCACCTTGTCGCCCCTCGCGCGGCGGTTGGGCCTTGCGAAGACCGAGCCTCCAAAGGCCAAACTGCGTCTCGAGCTGGGGGGAGAGGCTCCTGCGGGGGCCGCCGTGGTGGACGTTTTCCTGGGGGCCGACAACAGGGCAGTGGGTCAGCGCATCTCGGAACTGACGCTGCCGCGTGAGGTAGTGATAGCCGCCGTCCTCCGCGGCGGGCAACTCGTGACTCCGCGCGGCAGCACGGTCTTCGTGGCGGGCGATCACGTCTACTTGCTCGGTCCGCACATGCACGAGGGGTCGGTGCCCAAGGCGTTCGGGCGCAACCGCCGTGCCGCCGGCGCAGCCGCGGTACCCCTGGACGCCGATAGGCGCACGGGGGACGAGCCGGTGCGAGAAGTCGAGCGCGGGGGCGAGACCCAGCCAGGACAAGTGCTTGCGCCCGAGCGTGATGGCGGCGAGCCCGCCGGAGGGGAGCGTAGGGTCGGGCCGACCGCAGAGTCGGGGCAGGACGCCGTGCCGCTCCCCGACGGCGAGCCGCGCCCCGAGGCCGAACTCGAGATCGCGTCTGACGCGAAACGTGAGGCCGAGCCGCCGTTCGAGAGCCTGGCCGTGCATGAAGTCGAGCCACCCGACACGACCGTCTGAGGATCAGGGCGTCAGAACGAGTCGTGCTCGTTAGGCACGACGAACCTCACCGTGGTGCCGGGCTGGGCTTGCGCCAACGCAGGTAGTTCGCCGCGGTCCACGACTCCTACGACGGGGTAGCCGCCCGTGCGGCCACGGTCGGCCATCAGCACGAGGGGACGGCCGTCGGGCGGCAGCTGCACGGCTCCCAGGGGCATGCCCGTAGCGAAGATCGAGCGCCCGTCGCTCGTCTCGGTCGCCTGATCAGCGAGCTCGAGACGCACGCCCATGCGGCTGCGCTCGCTTACCACGAAGGTTCGGGTCTGCAGCATGGCGAACGCCCCCACCTCGTGGTGCGGCCCCGGGTGTAGGCGCAGCGCCAGCTCTGGCGGGTAGTGGCCGAGGGCTGCCGGCTTTGCCGGTGCGCGGACTGCTGGGGCGGCTTGTGCCAGCACGTCTCCCGGGCGTAGCCAACGACCGAATCCGCCCACGCGGCCACGCACGTCGGTGCTGCCGCCGGCGGCCAGGACCGGGTGGCCCACGTGGCCGCCCAGCGGGGCTAGCCCGCCGGCCACCACCAGCAGTGGTACGCCGGCCAGCTGCCTAGGTCCGGCCGTGGGCGCCGGACTCGGCCATACCGTGGTGGCCCACCCTTGGCCGCGGCCTGCCTTGCAAAGACGCCGAGTTCTGCCACACCTCCAGCACACTGATGAGGGGCTCCGCCTGCAACGGGCTTCCCAGATGGCTAGAGGGCAGCTTCGCGCGGTTGCCGTTCACCGAGCGGGCGCTGCTGCTCGGCTCGAAGCGCAGCTCGTCGCCAGTGCGCAAGGTGGACGTGTCTGCGCGTTCGGGGTCGAAGAGCTCGAAGTCGGTGGTGCCCAAGAGCCACCAGTCACCCGGCCCGGTGCTGGGGTAGATGCCCGCCTGGCCGTTGCCGATCGCTACGGCGCCGGCGGACACGCTTCCTTGCGGCCGCTCCCGGCGGGGCGTGGCGAGCCGCGGGTCTAGACCATGCAAGTGGGGGAAACCGGGGATGAAGCCTAAGTATGCGACCGAGTACGTGGGGGCCGAGTGTCGCGTCACGATCTCCTCCCACGAGAGCCCTAAGCGCACAACCAGCGAGTCCACGTCGTCGTGGTCTCCGTACGCCACAGGCACGACGAAGCCGCGCGGTTTCTCGGCTGCTGCAAGCTCGTCGGCGGCGAGGGCCGTCTCGAGCAACCAAGCGTCGGGCACGGGCCGGTGGCCCTCCACGAGCAAACTGGCATAGCCGGGCACCACGTCGAAGTCGGGCGCCGGAAGCGCGCCCCGCAGGGCACGCGCCAGGGCGCCCAGGCGGCGCGAAAGGGTCGGCGACGGCGGCTCCTCGAACGTCAGGTAACGCACGTTGGGGCCGGCGCGGACAAGTCTCATGGCCTGCTCGCCGCCGCCAGGGTGATGCCGGCGCTGATGAGGCGGCGGCGCACGGCCCGGGCAAGGCCGGCGGCCCCGCGCCCGTCGGAATGGATGCAGATGGTATCGACCTTCAAGCGCAGAGTGGTGCCGTCGAGCGTGGAGAACTCCTCGCCCAGGGCGAGCGCCAGCGCCTGGCCGGTGACGGCGTCCTCTTCTTCGAGGATGGCGCCGGCGCGGCGCCGCGGCGCCAGGAGGCCACCCTCTAAGTAGGCCCGGTCGGCGAAGCCCGCTCGCCTTAAGGCGTGTCCGGCCGCCGCCAGCGCCGAGGCGGCCGCCGAGCGCGCCGGTAGCATCAGGGTGAGGTCCGGGTCGAGGGCCGCCAGGGCGCCGGCGAGGTTCAGCGCCAGGGCCGGGTCCACCGCCACCGCCTCGTAGAGGGCGCCGTGCGGCTTCACGTGACCCACGCGCGTGCCCTGGAGGCGGGCAACGGCCTGGAGGGCACCAACCTGGTACACGACGTCATCGACCACCCGGTCGCCAGGCAGCAGCATGGGGACGCGTCCGAACCCGCGCAAGTCGGGATATGACGGGTGCGCCCCGACGGCCACACCGGCGGCCACGCACGCGGCGACGGTGGCGCGCATGATGCTCGGGTCGCCCGCGTGGAAGCCACACGCGACGTTGGCCGAGGTCACGGACTCGAGGAGCAGTTCGTCGTCCCCGGCGCTCCGCCAGGCTCCGAAACCCTCACCCAGGTCCGTGTTTATGTCGATGGTCACGAAGGCATGCTAACGCCCTGCACCAGGAGGGTCGCCTGCAGCCGCGGCTGGCCGACCCCTCCCACGACTGCGGCTCGAGGTTGCTCGTGACGAGCGCGCCCCGGCGGGCCGGCATTTTTGTAAGACTTCTTATCGAACCATCCGGCTGTGCGCTCTTAAGCATGGGGGAGCCGACTAAGGAACGACCGCGAGCGGAGAGAAGGTTTCACGCGTGCTTGAGTCGCCACGACCGACTTCATCGGCTGATGAGCGGGCGACCTCCCGCAGCCGTTCGCCGTCACACACTGCCTGTTGCGAACGCGCACCAGCTTCGAGAACCCTGAGAACCCACTTGAGCATGCATCCACCGACGAAAGGAAGGAGGCAGTGACAGAACTGGCGGCCGTCCTGGCCACGGCGTTCTCGCTCCTGGACCTGAAAGGGGCCGTGCGCACTGCACTAAACGGTATGTGGAGCGCGCTGGAGGTCGAAGTGATCGGTAACGCGCCAGCCGCGGTGCCCGACCCCAGCCGTGATCGTCCATACCAACTCTCCCGCTCGACCGAAAGGAGAACTGCATGAAGCAGTTCCGAACTCTTGCCTTCGTCCTCCTGGCCGCACTATTGGGCTCTGCGTTCGCGCAGACCGTCAAACTGAAGGCCTTGTTCATGGAGCAGGCGGCGTACAGCAACGACGACGTGCGCAGCATGATCGCCGACTTCGAGGCGCAGAACCCGAACGTAAAAGTTGAACCGGAGTTCGTGTCTTATGAGGCGCTCCACAACAAGATCATCACAGCGGCCGCGGCCGGCACCTCAGGCTACGACGTGGTCCTGTTCGACGTGATCTGGCCCGCCGAGTTCGCCAAGAACGGCATCCTGGTCGACGTCACTGACCGCATCCCGCAGGCCATGGTCGACGAAGTGTGGCCCGGCGCATGGACGACGGTCAGCTACCAGGACGACTTCTACGGCATCCCGTGGATCCTCGACACCAAGTACCTGTTCTACAACCAGGCCATGCTCGACAAGGCAGGCATAAAGGCCCCGCCCACTACCTGGCAGGAAGTGCTCGACCAAGCGCAGATAATCAAGGACGCCGGCATCGTTGAGTACCCGATCGTGTGGAGCTGGGGACAGGCCGAGGCCATCATCTGCGACTACACGACGCTCGTCTCGGCTTTCGGTGGCAGCTTCTTCGACGAGGGCTCTCCAACCTTCAACACGGACGGCGGCCTCGCCGCGCTGCAGTTCATGAAGGACTCGCTAGACAAGGGCTTATCGAACCCGGCCTCGACGGAGTCCCTCGAGGAGGACGTGCGCCGCATCTTCTCTTCCGGCGGGGCAGCCTTCGGCCTCAACTGGACGTACATGTACAACCTCGCCAACGACCCAAGCGAGTCGCAGGTGGCCGGTGACGTGAAGGTCATGCCCGCGCCCGGCGACGGGGTCCACTCACAGGTGTCGGCCATGAACGGCTCGATGGGCCTTGGCATCACCACCAACTCGCAGCATAAGGACGAGGCCTTCGAGCTGGTGCAGTACCTCACCAGCCAGCCGGTCCAGAACAAGTACGCCAAACTGTCCCTGCCGATCTGGAAGTCCTCTTACGACGACCCGGCCGTGACTGAGGGCCAGGAGACCCTGGTCGAGGCGGCCAAGCTGGCGATCCCCGCCATGCTCCCACGCCCGCTGCTGGTCCAGTACCCGCAGTTCAGCACTTGGCTGCAGAACGACATCCACCGTGCGCTGCTCGGACAGGTGACGCCACAACAGGCGCTCGACAACACCGCGCAGCAGGTCGAGAAGAACCACTTAGAGTAAGCGGGTGAGGAACGAGGTCCAGGCCACCCCATGACCGCGCGCCGCATAAACGTCGCAGCGTGGTTCATGCTCCTGCCGGCCTTGGCAGTGGTCGGCGGCGTTGTCGGCTACCCGTTCCTGCGCACGTTTTACCTGAGCTTCTTCGACGCTCCTCTCCTTGGCAAGTCCCGGACCTTCCTGGGACTTGCCAACTATGTTCAGGCGTTCTCCACACCAGAATTCCGCGCCGCGGTCGGGCACACGCTGCACTTCACGGTCGGCTCGATAGGGGCCGAGTTGGTGTTGGGCGTGGCGGTGGCTATCTTCCTCAACCGGCAGTTCTTCGGTCAGCGCTTGCTGCGCTCGCTGCTCATCCTGCCCCTGGCGCTGCCCACCGTAGTCAACGCGGTGATGTGGCGCTGGATCTACAACCCCGAGTACGGGGCGCTCAACGCACTGCTCACTCAACTCCATATTTTGCCCGGCTACCGCAGCTGGCTCGGTGTGCCCGGCCTAGCGATGAACATGATCATCCTGGCCGACGTGTGGAAGAACTTCACGCTGGTGGCGCTCCTCGTACTGGCCGCTTTGCAGACCATTCCTGCTGAGCTGCACGACGCCGCGCGCGTCGACGGCGCGGGCGCAGCGCAGCGCGTGCGCTTCATCACCCTGCCCGGCATCCGCCCGGCCCTGCTCGTAGCCCTCGTGCTGCGCACGGTGGAGGCACTCAAGGTGTTCGACATCATCTACGTGATGACCGGCGGCGGGCCCGCCAGCTCTACCAAGACGCTATCTTTCATGGTTTATCAGGAGGCCTTCAGCTTCCTCAAGCTCGGCACCGCCGCGGCGGACGCGTTCCTTACCGTGGCGCTCATCATGGTCTTCGTCGGTGTCTACATCCGGCTGCTGCAGTCCCGGGGAGTGGCGGGATGAGTGGCGAGGCGGCAGGAGCGGCAACGCGCGCGAGGCGAGACCGCCGCAGCCGTAACGTGTGGGCGCAGGTGCTCACCTATGCCGGAGCGCTGCTGCTGGCGGTGTTCATCCTTGCGCCGTTCGTGTGGCTGCTCATCTCAAGCGTGGCTCCGTCCATCGACCTCCTTCAGCGCCCCTTGCGGTGGATCCCACCGCACGCCACCTTCGAGCGTTACAAGACGCTGTTCTTAAGCCCCGATGGGCGCGAGTTCCGCTTCGCACTGCGCAACTCGGCGATCGTGGCGAGCATCGCCACCAGCATCAGCCTAGTGGCCGGCATGCTGGGGGCGTACGCGCTGTCGCGGTTCCCGAGCCGGAGCCGCACCGGTTTGCTTTACGTGATGCTGGCGACCTACATGACGCCGCCCGTGGCCATCCTTCTGCCCATCTACCTGATCCTGAGCCGCTTGGGCCTGCTCAACAGCGTGATCGGCCTGGGGCTGGTCTACACGAGCTTCGTGACCCCGTTCCTTACTTGGATCCTGAAGGGGTTCTTCGATTCGATCCCGGAGGAACTCGAACATGCGGCCATGATCGACGGGACTAGCAGGGTCGGCGCGATGATGCGCATCACCCTGCCGCTATCGCTCCCAGGAGTGATCACTGCCATCCTCTTCGGCGTGATCCTGGCCTGGGACGAGTTCCTCTACTCCCTCATCTTCACCAGCACGACCGCGGCCAAGACCTTGCCCGTGGCCATCTCCGAGTTCACGAGCAGGCATGCCGTGGATTATGGCCTCATGGCGACCGGCGGGATAATCGCGGCGCTGCCGCCCCTCATCCTCGCGTTCGCGCTGCAGCGTTACCTCATCGCCGGCCTCACCGCCGGTGGTGTGAAGGGGTGAGGAGGGTTCCGATGGTTCCTGATTCTGCGCCGCACAACCTAACAACCAGCCAGTCTTCGGGTTTGAGTGGCGCCGACGAGTTGAAAAGGGAGATAGCTGGGCAGGCCGAAGCGGTGGCCGCCACGCTGGCGGACTCGGCGCTGGAGCGCTACCTGGACCGGTTGGCTGGCGCCGTGCGTGAATCCGGCGAGTTGGTGGTGACCGGGATGGGCGCTTCGCTCAACTGCGGGCTGGTGCTGGCCGGGCTGCTGCGGGGGCACGGTATCCGCGCCTGGGCGCTGCCCAGCTCTGAGCTGCTGCACTACGGCGAGCGGCTCGAGGCGAAGCCGGTACTCATGCTCAGCCAGTCGGGCGCCTCGGCGGAGATCGAACTGCTGCTGGCGCGCGCGAGGGAGCGCGAAAGTGGTGCGCAGCACGCGCGCGCCGAAGGCCTCACGCTCGACCCTGCTAGCCCCTTGGGCGCTGCCGGGGCCGGGGTGATCCCCGGCGGTGTCGAGCGCGCATTCGCCGCCACGCGCTCTTTCACCACGACGGTGGCCGCGCTTTACGGCCTGGCCACGCGGCTGGGCATAGCCATTGACCTCGACTCACTGGCCGGCTCGGTTCGGCCGGCCCTGGAGGTCCCGAGAGTGCAGGACGCCGCCGCGCACGTGGCCAGTGCCTCGACGATCTTCGTGACCGGGCGGGGACCCCTGCACGGGCTGGCAGAATACGTGGCGCTCATGCTGATGGAGCTGACGCGCGTGCCGTGCGCGGCCCTCGAATCGGCACAGTTGCGGCACGGGCCGCTCGAGGCGGCGGGAAAGCGCCTGGCGGTCATCGCGCTAGCCGCGCATGGCGGAAGCGGCGGGCTGGTACGCAAGTTGGCTAACGAACTGGCGGGTGACGGCAGCCCCGTGGTGCTGCTGGATGCGGGGTCCGAATCCGGCGAGGGCAGTAGACCTGAGGCCTCGGTGCTCACGATCGGGCTTCCCAAGGCGGACGAGATTGCGGCCGTGCTCCCACTCGCGGTCGTCGCACAGCGCCTTGCGGTGGCGTTGGCCGAGAAGCGCGGCATAACGCCTGGCGTGCCGTTAAGGTCGTCGAAGGTCACGCGTGAGGAGTGACCGCGAGGCGAGTAAACCGCCCTTGGTGCGCCACCTCCCGATCCATGTCATCGGCAACGTCAACTTGGACCTCGTCATGGGCCCTGTGCCCCCTTGGCCCGTGCCCGGCACGGAGACCATCGTGGAGCATGAGGAGGTACGTGCGGGCGGCGCAGCCGGCGTTACCGTGCTTGCGCTCCAGGCCATGGGTGTGCCCGTCACGCTTCACGCCACCATCGGCGGCGACGCCTTCGGTGCAGTCGTCCGGCAGAAGATGGGCCCGGCCGGCACGCAGCTCCAGGTAGTTGGGGCGCCTACCGTTTATTCGGTGGGGGTGGGACACCCCAACGGAGAGCGGACGTTCATCACGAGCCGCGGACACCTCGACCAACTCGATGTTGATCGGTTGGTCACCGACATGGGTAAAGCCGAACCCGGGCTGGTGCTCGTTTGTGGGTACTTCCTGCTCCCGGCGTTGCGTGCTCGTATCGTCGAGGTTCTAGGGGCCGCAAAAGCGCGCGGGCACCGGGTCGTACTGGACACGGGCTGGCCGAGTGAGGGTTTCACTGCCACGGTGCGAGCAGAGCTCGCGAGCATGCTGAAGTTCCTCGACACCGTCACGCCGAACGAGGCGGAGGCGCAGGGCTGGACCGGCGAGGCCGACGCCGCCGTGGCGGGCCTGACGCTGGCCCGTGATGGCGCCATCGTCGTGCTGAAGCGTGGGGGCAACGGCGCACGCGTGATCGATGCGGGAGGGGTTCGGGAGTTCCCGGCGGCCCCGACGCGAGTCGTCGACACGGTCGGCGCCGGCGACTGCTTCAACGCCGCGCTTCTCGCTGGCGTGAGTGCCGGCCGCTCGGTCGGCGAGGCCGCGGCGCGAGCGGTCGCTTACGCCACGGCTGTGATCGGCACGCGCCCCCGGCGTTACGACGTGAGCGAGTGATCGTCGGTCGGGACGACGGGTTACCCCTGCCCCGGAAGCTCGACGGCAGCCATTCCCTCGCGTTTGGCCACGGCGAGCACGTCGGGATCGGCTGTGGCTACGCGGTCGCCGGGGCCCACCGATGCGAGGAGGATCGCATCGGCCAGCGAGATGCGGCAGCGGCTGCGGTGGTAGTGACGTGCACGCAATCCCGCGGCCCGGCGTGCAATGTCGACATCTAGCGGGACGGGCACGATGGCGCCGTCCAGGAGTGGTTCGAGGTGCTCGAAGGCGCGTGCGACATCGAGTAAGGTCACGGGCGCTCGCGGCGACCGACCGCGGCGTCTTCATCATCGCGCGTGAGGCTCCGGAGCCGCTCTGGGTCGAACCCGGCGAGTTCCTCGGCCAACGCGCCCTCGGCGGCTGCGATGGGGTCGTCGGGCACGGGCCGGAACACGATGCTGTCGCCGCGATCGCTCGACGCATCGACCGGGCTTATGACCGCTTCATTCCCAGTCGCTGATGTACAGGAGCGCCGCCGACGACCATGCCTGCGGCCGGCAGGCCACGGGATAGGGAACGGGCGGCGCGCCGGACCGCGCGTAACCCGCCACCAGCTCCGGTGGGCGGAGGTCGGCCTGGCTGGCCGCCAGGTCGAAGAGCGCACCCCGCAGCGTGCGCGCCTCTCGCCCAAAGCCGTAACGCCTGAGTCCCGCCGCTATCAACGCCGTGTCGTGCGGCCACACCGAGCCGTTGTGGTAGCTGAGTGGGTTGTAGCGCACCTCGCCCAGGCCCAGGGTGCGGATCCCCCAGCCCGAGAAGAGTTTGTCGCCCATCAGGGTGGCCGCCAGTTCCGGCGCGGTCGCCTCCGGCACTATGCCTGTCCACAGGAGTTGGCCAGCGTCGGACGACAGTACTTCCAGCGGGCTCTTGTCGTGGTCGAGCGCAAGGGCGTAGGTTCTTAGCTCAGGTAGCCAGAACGCCTCGTGGAACCGCTTCTTCAGTAGCCGTGCTTTCGCGTCCAGGCGCGCGCCGGCGTCCTCGTGGCCGAGGGCCCGCATGCAAGCAGCGCCGGCGCCCAGCGCGGCGTAAGCGTAGCCCTGCACCTCCGAGACGGCCACTGCCCCGCTCGCGAGGCGGCCGTCTGCGTGGCTGAGGGCGTCGAAGGAGTCCTTCCAAGACTGCACGGTGAGCCCTACGTTCGCCTGCGTGCCGGCGAACTCTACGAAGCCGTCGCCGTCGAGGTCGGCCTCCTCCTCTAGCCACTTCAGGGCCGCTTCGAGGTTGGGGGCCAGCTCGGCTAGGAACGACACGTCGTGGTTGGCCTCGAAAGTGCGGTGGAGCAAGATCATGAAGAGCAGCGTGGCGTCGATGCTGCCGTAGTACTGCGCGAACGGGACCTTCCCGGTGCGGGCCAGCTCGCCCTGCCTTACCTCGTGCAGGATCTTCCCCGGTGCTTCGGCGCTGACTGCGTCGTGCACCGTCCCCTGCCGCGCCGCTAGGTAGCGCAGGGTGCCTTCGGCTACCTCGGGGTGATGGGGTAGGAGCATGAGGGCAGCCAGGAGCGAGTCACGCCCGAAGGCCGTCACGAACCACGGGATGCCGGCCGCGGGCAGCGGGCCCTCCTCGGAGAAGAGAAGCAGGGCGCGGAGGTCGAGTTTCGCCCTGCTCAAAACGGCACCTTGTTCGCCGCTGGACTCCGGAAACGCGGCCAGCCACGCCTCGTAGGTCATGCCTGGCGGCCCCGCCTCGAGCGGGTCGTGGATGGTCGTGCGCACCACGATGACGCGCTTCTCGCCCGGCGCCAAGCTCAGTTGGTAGGCAGCCGCACCCGCGGTCAGTCCCGTGGGCGTGGGCGCGAACGAGAGCGTCAGGCTCTGCGCCAAGCCGTCGCTCGCTACGTGGCCCAGGAGCACCTCGTCAGCCGCGGCGCGCACTTCCCAGGTTGTCAGAGGCTCGGGGCCCTCGTGCCAGCCCCGCGCCTGGAAGAGGTCCGCGAAGTCGGCGTCGAACTCTAGCTGCAGCGTCAGCTCTTGGGTCTCCAACGAGCCGTTGGTGATCACGAGCCGGTCTTCCAGCGCCGCCGCCCCGATGTCGAGTTCGCGCTCCACCGAGAGGACCTGCGTGGGTCCCTCCATGACGGCGATGTGCTGGCGGCAGCGGTCGGGCCGGGGCGAGTGGTTGAGGAGCTGCTGTGCCGGGCGGCTCAGGTGCCAAAGGTAGCGCGATAGGTAACGCGTGTCGCGACTGTACAAGCCGCGCTCGCCGCCCTTGACCTCGGCCGCCTCGTCGGCCACGAGGAACGTGTAGTTCTCTTTGAGGACGACGTTCTTGGTGAAGTCCATGGGTGCTATCTCGGTCATCTTCATTCTTTGCCACCACCGTAAGAAACGCCCTCCATGAAGTAGCGCTGGAACACGACGAAGAGGACTATCACGGGCAAGGCGCTCAAGATCGCACCCGCCAGGATGAGCCCCCAGTCGCCGCTGTTGCCGTAAACGTTGCGGAAGGTGAGCAAGCCGATCGGCAACGTCTTGATGTCCTCGGGCGTGGTGAGGACCACGAGTGGCCAGAAGAAGTCGTTCCACGCGCCCTGGAAGGAGAGGATGACGAGCGCGCCTAGGGCTGGCCGCGCCATGGGAAGCACCACGCGCAAGAAGCGGGACCAGTGACTGGCGCCGTCGATCATCGCCGACTCCTCGACCTCGCGGGGGATCGACTCGAAGAACTGCTTCATGATGAAGACCGGCCCGGCGTTGAGTGCGGTCACGAAGAGGAGGCCCGGCAGCCCGTTGAGCAGTGTTGCCTGGCCCCACAAGGACGACAGACCCCAGATGCCGTCGCGGAGCACCAGGTAGTTGCTGATGAAGAGGACCTGGACAGGTATCATCTGCGCGAAAAGCACAAGCATGAACACGAAGTTGCGACCGGGGAAGTGCAGCCGGGCGAGGGCGTACCCCGAGGTGGTGGCGATGATGAGCGTGATGATCACCCGGAAGAACGCGTACACGAACGTGCTCCACGTCCAGCGCAAGAAGAGGCTGTTGCCCGTAGTGACGCTACGCGCCTCCGTGAAAACGCGACGGTAGTTGCCGAACAGGTAGCCCAGCGCCCCGGGAGTAACCGCTTGGAACGATGCCACGAGGCCGAGGCGCTCGAGCCTTGTGGGTGGCAGCGTGCTGCTCACGAACACCTGCTGACGCGATGGGGCCTCGACGTCGAGCGGCAGGCGGTCGACCTTGGGACCCTCGCCCGGGTAAGTGACGTTCACGCGGTAGGTGACGAACTCGCCGGCCTGCGCGTCGGGGCCGTGAACGCCGAGGCGCCGCCCCACCTCCACGAGCGGTGCCACCACGGCGTGGTCGGCGGCGTATAGAACGTGCTGCACGGCGCCCAAGCCGCCGCCGGGTCGTCGTCTCGGGACCGTCGCCGTTGGTGCCACCGGCTCGATGCCCTCGGGCACGAAGTACGTGAGATCGACGTTCACGTTGGCGCCGGGGGCGAACCCGCCCCACAGCGGCGCCTTGGCTCCCTCGCGGCCTAGCTTGGCCGCCGCTGCCCAGTTGGCCGGTGAGAGCTGGGGGCTAAGGAGCGTTGGCGGGTAGGCGAGAGGGTCCGTCTTGATGCTGGACAGCGCTGCGAAGAGTAAAGGACCCAAGAAGAGGATGGAGAAGAAGATCAGTATGACGTAGGCGAAGCCGGCACGCGACCAGCGGCGCCGTGCGTCCCAATGGTCCCGTTGTAACGCAGTCGACGCGGGGAGGCTCACTGTTGGGCCTCCGAGCGCAATACCGTGCGCTGCAGAGCGACGATCACGAGCGTGAGCACGGCCAAGAACATGGCCGCCGCCGAAGCGAAGCCCACCTCGGGCAACTGCGCACCGGGGAACATGCGGTTGTAGACGAAGTACGCCAGCGTGATGACGCTCTGCAGCGGCACCGAACTACCGAAGATGGCCACTTGGTCGAACATCTGCAACGTGCCGATGAGGCCTAGGGTGACCACGAGGAAGGTGACGGGTTGCAGCGCCGGGATGGTGACGTAGATGAACTGCTGTGCCGGACTGGCGCCGTCCAGCGCGGCCGCCTCGTACTGCGAGAGTGGCACGTCTTGCATGGCGGCCAAGAACATGAGCATGAACGTGGGGATGGTGGTGAAGATGTTCTGGAACATGATGGCAGCGAGCGGCAGCGGCACGCGTAACCAGAACGGGAAGGTAGCCGGCACTTCTTGCCTCGTCTGCAGCCAGTTGATGGCCACGTTCGGCACCTCGCGGGGCGCCACGTAGCCCAGTAGCCCGAGCCCGGCAGTGACGAGGATCGCCACCACCACGGATATGACGAGCAGCGCCGGGTCGAAGACGCCCACCGTGCGCGGCTGCTGTTCGTCTCGGTACCTGCGTTGCAGGCGCCTGCGCTCGAGGGCCACCTGCACTGCCTGCGCGACGGCGAGGGCCGCCACGAACGTGAGGAAGATCGGCGCGTTGCGCGACGCGGCGGTGATGAGGTAGTTGATGCCGCCCAAGCGCTGGAAGAGCCACAGGAAGATAAGGGTAATCACCACGCTGCTCGTCACGGCCGGCATGTAGAAAGCGGCGCGGAAGAAGGTCATGCCACGCACGCGCCGGTTGACGGCCGAGGCGCTCAAGAGCGCCCCGATGGTCTGGACCGTCGTGACGATCGCCGCGAACACGAGCGAGTTCCGCAATGCCAACAAGAAGCGATCGTCGGAGAAGAGCGCTCGGTAGTTAGCTAGACCGACCCATTTCGGAGCGTTGAACAGGTCGTAGTCGGTGAACGAGAAATATAGGGCCCGAGCGCTCGCATAGACGAAGAAGATACCCAGAACGATCAGGAACGGAAGCAGGAACATGAGCGCCGGCAGTAGTTCGCGGCTTCTGGCACGCACGGTGGACCTCCCCTCGCCTTTGTGGGGAGGCGCCAACAAGGCGCCTCCCCTTGATCTGGCCTACGCGCTTACGGGGTGGCGCGTTGCAACAGGGCGTTCAGGTCGCTCTGGGCTTGCTTGAGCGCGGCCGCGGAGTCTGACGTCTTGGTCATCACGGCCGTTATGGCGTTGTTGATGGGTTCCATGTAGTCGGTTCCCACCTTGCCGAACTGGAAGCCGTAGACGTTGCCGTGCGAGGCTCCCTCGAACACGACCTTGTTGGCTTGCGCCTCGGCCGAGTCCTGCTTGAAGTACGCGTTGTCGGAGAGGGCCTTGCGGCTCGGGATGGCGAGACCCTGCTCGAGGATGAACTGTTGTGCCTCGGGGCTCGTGAGCGCGTCCAAGACCTTGACGGCAGCATCTTGCACCTTGGTGTCGGCGTTGATGGCCCAGGCCACGGTGTAGATGAAGTTGCCGCTCTGGCCCGTGGTGGGCGACTTGGGCAGGAAGGTCGCGCCGTACTGCAGGTTGGGTGCGTTGTCGCGGAGGAAGCCAAGGATCCAGGCGCCCTCTATGGCGACGGCAGCCTGTTCGCGAGCAAGGCAGTCGCCCGGCCAGCCAGCGCCGACATCGGCGGGCTGCACCGCGAGGCCCTTGGTGACGAGGCCGGTGTAGAAGTCGAACGCCTGCGCGAATGCGGGCGAGGTGATGTCTGCGCCGCCGTCAGCGGTGAACGCCGTCCAGTCGTTGGCGAACGCGAAGGCACCCAAGCGCGCGGTGTCCGCCGCCAAGCAGGCGCCGTACAAGTCGGGCTTCAGCGCCGCCACCTTCGTCAGTTTCGCTTCGAACGAGTTCCAATCGTCGTCGGCGTTCGGGTAATCGGCGCCGGCGGCGTCGAAGATGTCCTTGTTATAGAAGACAGCGAGCGTGTTGAAGTCCTTGGCTATGCCGTACACGTGCCCGTCCTGGGTGAACACGGCGTTGAGGGTGTCGATGAACGCGCTGGTGTCGACCAGACCCTCGAGCGGGAGGAGCTTGCCCGTGGCGATGAAGCCCGGGGCTACCTCGCCCGGAACGTAGAAGACGTCGCCGGCGGTACCGGCCGAGAGCGAGTTGACCAACACGGTGTTGTAGTCGGTTTCGATGGGCTCGTACTTGATGGTGATGCCCTGGGCCGCGAGGCCCTTGCCGATCACCTCGTCGATGAGGCGCTGAACGATGGCGGGGTCCTGGCCGCCGTAGCCTTGGACGCGCACGATAGTCTGTGCGCTGGCCCAGCTGAAGGCGAACAACGTCGCCACCAATGCAAACAGTAGTCGTCTCATGATCCCTCTGGTACCTCCGGTGGTACTCCCGCTCCGGGCGAGCCCGGGGGGTGATGGCGTGCTTGGGCCGACGCCCTTGCATCTTGGTGGGTCGTCTGCCAATTCGTTCTTTCCCTTCTCTACCAGTCCCTCACCCCCTTCGTCGCGCTGTGGTCCCGCGCGCGATGAGCCGGACAGGAACGAGCTCGCTCCTGATCGGCAGGCCCTGGAGACCCTCGACGAGGAGCGTGACGGCGGTGTCGGTGATGCGCGAGATGTCTTGGCGCACGGTCGTGAGGCCCCCGGCCACCTTCAGCCCGTCCGCCACCTCTGGCAGGTCGTCGAACCCGACGACGGAGACGTCAAGCGGGACGCTCAGCCCGATGTCTTCGAGCGCGGCGATGGCGCCCAGTGCCATCTCGTCCGAGGCGGCGAAGATGGCGCTTGCGCCACCGCCGGACTCGAAGTGCCGGCGCACGGCGCGGTAGCCGCCCAGGACGGTGAACTCGCCGTCGAGTAGTTGCTCGCGCTCCGGGTCGATGCCGGCGTCGTCGAGCGCCTGCCGGTAGCCCCGGTAGCGGTCCTGGAACGCCTGCTGGCTCATGAGGCCGCCCAAGTGGATGATGTCGCTGTGACCGAGCTTGATTAGGTGTTCGGTGGCTTCCAAGCCACCACCGTGATCGTCGGGCGCCACCCACCTGACGCCTCCGGCGCGGCCCACCAGCACGAACGGCACCTGCGCCCTCTTGAGCTGTTGGAGCCGCGAGTCGTCTTCGTGGGCGCCGTGCAAGATGACGCCACTGGGTAGGCGGTCCGGCAGCCCGTTCGCGTCTGCGGCGAGCTCCTCGAAGCGGTAGCCGTCACGCTGGAGCCGCTCTATCAGGTGCTCCATGAACAGCATCAAGAAAGGCGTCAAGCGCCGCGTGCCGCGGGCGAGGCTTAGTCCGATGCTCAGCTGCCGCCGCGACAATGTGCGCGCGGCCTGGTCGGGACGGTAGTCGAGGAGCTTGATCGTGTCCAGCACGCGCTGGCGGGTGGCGGCACTGACGCCAGCTCGGCTGTTGAGGACTCGCGATACGGTGCCGGTGCTGACGCCGGAGCCGCGTGCCACGTCTTCTATGGTGGCGCGGTCCTTGACTCCGCCGTCGCTGCTGCTCATGCCCGATCTCCTCGCTTGCCGATGCCCAGGTCGTAAGCGCTTACGGTCTTCGTTAACTAGCAGGATAGGCACCAGGCGTTGAATTGTCAACTAAGGTAGCCGTGGTAGGCGCTGATGCGACAGTGAACAATGCCTGAGGGCTGAGTTTCCGAGACCGTAAGCGGTTACGGGCGTTAGTAGTGAACACCAACGTCGAACCGAAGAAGGGGTGGGGGAACGAGCAAGAGAAAGCCCCGTCCTCGCGAGCCGACTCGCGCGAACGGGGCAGGCAATGGGCGAACCTAGCGGTAGGACCTCGGTCGGTCCGCCAGCGCCCGCAGTCGCCTGGCCGGGTTGGAGCTTCCGGCTAGGCGCCTCGCGAGATCACATGCACCAACACATTTGCTGATCGTTGAAGTCCTCGCAATGGGGAATACACGGCGCCTCCACTTCGCCACGCACCAGTGCTTGCAAGCGCGCGATCGGCTTGGCGTCAGACGCTATGTCGGTGACCCCGGCCTCGACCTGGAAGACCTCGACCATGACGGTGTCGACGTGGGTATCTAAGATCCCCATGGGGTAGTTATGCGTGTACAAGATCTCGGGCGAGCGGGTGTCAAGAGTCAAGCCGTCCTCGAGGTAGTCGCTGATGGTGCCGTGGTCACCACTGGTGCTCCAGCGGTAGAGGTAGTAGCCTTCCTCGCCGGCGATGGCGCTAACGGTGAACTTCGCCTGCGGCATTTCTTTGGTGATGCGGGCTTCCGGTGGGGTCAGCACGAAGAGCGCCGGCGCCGATTCGGCCTGCCAGGAGACAACGGAGGGCGCGGCTGCGAGGTCGTAGGCGATCTTGGTCATGTCGCCGCTGACCATGAGGCCCTGCACCGCCAATACGATCGTGCTCGCGCTGGCGCGACCCGCCAAGCGCTTCTCGATGGCGTCGATGGAGGCCTTGTTGGTGTCGCTGGCGGAAAGCGCGTCTTTGACGATGGACGCCACTTCGAGGCGGTATCCGGGATTGTTGATGAGATCCTCTATCGCTATCTTGAGGGCTGTTGCGTAACCGGCTTGCCCCTGAGTCAAGTACACGCCGAGCTTTGCTAGGTGCTTGTTGTAAAGGATGTGGGTCCTGTCGCGGGCGCGTTTCAGTTGCGCCGCGTTGAAATGGGCTAGTCGGCCGAGGCCGTACATCTCGATCAGAGGCATCAGCATCTCGTCGAGGAACAGGTCGACCGACTTCTCCAGAACGATGTCATCCCAATCGTCGTGGAATGACGTGAAGCGGGCGTCGTCCATGATCGGCCACTTCGCGTCGGTGGCGGTCGGGCCTACCAGAATCAGCTCGTAGTGGGTGCGCGAGGCGCCCACGTGACCCACCAGGTTGAGGGGCGGGCTCAGCACCGGGGCCCAGGGTGCGTCTCCGGTGACGACGTCGACTAGGGCATGCAAGAGCTCGAGTTGGCCTGTGACCGGGACTTCGACGCGTTCGACTAGTACCGGCGGATCGACCGGGGTGCTAACGCGGTCAGCATCCTCCCACGCCACCTCGTAGGCCAGCAACGCCGACGGGCGGCGAATCTGGTTCTGCGCGACAACGCCGGCGCCAGCGGGGTTGTGCAGCACCTGGGCGCCCGCCTGGATCTTCGTGGCCGGCTCGATGATGATGCTCGGGTCGCTCGTGGCGGAAGGTGTTAGCTGGGCGCTGCAGATAGCGCGGGGCGCGAGTGCCTGCGCGAGTTCGACCCCGGCGAAGAGGCTGGCGTGCGCCGCCTCGAGCGCTACAAGTAGGTCCGCGTCGGGGTCGGCCAGGCCGTTGCCGCCCGCCAACAGTTGGCGCTCGAGCCCGCGAGCCAAAGCGGCGGCTTCCGGCCGGCCCTTGAGGAGTTCCCTGACGGGGTCCTGCTGCTCGGCGGGAAGCCACATAGCCCCCACCAAGTAGTAAAGAAGCGCCTCGGCGGTGCCGGTAAGCGACAGGTCGAGAGGCCCCCCGGCGCTCACACCTAGGAGCACGAGCGCGCCGTTCGCGTCCTCGGCGCCTACTTCCGAAGCGTCACCCTGGAACACGCTGGCCTCGAACCTGCCGTCGGCGCTCACCGGGTAGCTACCCAAGGCGGTGGTCACCGTGAGCGTGGCGAGGTCGAGATGGTGGCCGCTTGGCAGCACGATGTGGCCGTTGATCGTGCGTGTGCCGGCCGGTGCTGTAGGGCCGCCGCAGGCGGAGAGGGCGAGTGCCACGAGAGCCAGCAGGAGGAGGCGCAGTTTTGGCATGGTGCAGCCTAGGTCCGGGGCAGTTAAAACAGACTTAATTTTGCTCCCGATCCGGGCGGACCGGGCGGCCTGCGTACGCTTTGGTTGACGCCCGTGGAGTGCAGCGGAATCCTGCCTAGGCGGCGAAAAGGTCCCGCAGCTTGCAGTGCGGGACCTTCCATCTACAGGAGTTGTCAGCGTGCTATTTCACGATGACCGGAGCGTGCATGCCTTGCTCGTAATGCCCGGACTTGAAGCAACCCAACTCCCAGGTTCCGGCCGTGGACGCCGGGAGGGTGAAGTAGAGCGTAACGGTGGCGCCTGGCTCGAGTTCGACCTCACCCAGCGAAAGACCCTCGACGACCGTGTCGCTCGTCTGAATCTTAGTTTCGACGCCGTCGAAGATGAAGGTCTGGTAGTCGTGAGGATGGCCGTCCTTAGTCCCCGGGTTGCGGCCGATCTGGAACTCGTGCACCATGCTTCCAACGTTGTGAAACTCGATCGCGTAGCTTACGCCGGTCTGCAGCGTGATCGGTGCGTTCTGGGCCTGCCCGCTCAGCTGGAAGTAATAGCCCCCGAGATCGACATGAAGTACCTGGTCCGGCGCGTCGTCGGCCAGGGCTATGGAGAACGGCAACACCATCAATGCCAGAAGGGCGGCTAGTACGCCGACCCGGTGACGGGCCCCGCGCGGATCCCGGGTTGTGCTGGCTTCGGACATATTTGTGTTCTCCATTCTGGCGGGCATTAAGAGGTGTTAAGGAGTTAATCACCAACCCACCGTTTTCCGAGAGTAACCATATACACCATTCTCACGAGAATCTGGTACGGATGTCTTATGCCCGGTGCCTACGGTGCGTAGACCTCGATCTCCGTACAGCAAACCCACGCAGCGCTGCTGATGGTCAGCACGCGCGAGTAACGCCCCAGCCCTCGATGAGCTTTGGCGCTCGCGGACTGGGGGCCGCGGGCGCCAAAGATTGAAACGTGGGGCGGCAGAGGCCGCTGGGGATCAGGGCGCGTTTATTGGCAGGCCCGCTGGTGGGGGACTGAACGCCATCAACATGCCGTCGGCGGTTCCTATCGAGGTGATTACGACGTCGGCTGTGGGCGTTACGCCCCCAGAGAACGCGCCAGGATCGGTGAAACGCCGAAGCTCACTGGAGCCAACGTGGTCGATGTTCGCGCCAACCCAGAGCGCTCCACTAGCATCGAAAGCCAAACCTGTGAGGCTCGTGCCGAGCGAACTGCTGGCGATGGTCGCTGCCGGCGTGGGATTGCCGCTGCTGGTCAACTGGGAGGAATCGAAGCGTACGACCGTACTCGTGAAATTGGCGACCCAGAGGTTGCCGTTGGCGTCGAACGCGAGCGCCTGTGGCTCCATCAGGCCGCCTGCGCCGTCTGTGCTAATCGTGGCGGTGGGCACGGGACTTCCGGTAGCCGCCAGATTCGTAGGGGAGAACTGCACAACGGAGTCTCCGTGTAGGTTCGATACCCAGAGGTTGCCATCGGCGTCGAACGCGATCCCCATGGGCCAAATCAGACTGCCGCCGTTGTCGCTGATTACCACGGCCGGTGTGGGGGCCCCATCTGCCGTGAGTTGGTCCGGCGAGTAAGCGATCAGCTGGTCATTATCAAGACAGGCCACCCACAGGTTGCCAGAGGTGTCGAAGGCCAGACCCAACAGGCGCTTGTAGGCTGTCGCGTCGATCGTCACCGAGGGCGTGGGTGTGCCCGAGCTGGCTAGGGACGCCGCGTCGTAGCGGTACAGGTACCCGCCTAAGTCCACCACCCACATGTTTCCGTCGCCGTCGAAGGCTATTGCCTCGCCTCCGTTTGTCGTTCCGGCGAGGCTGACGCTCGGACTGGGGGACCCGCTCGCTGACAGCTGACCGCGCGCGTACCCCACTGCCAGGTTCGACCCGCTCCACTGTGGAATCCAAAGGTGTCCCGACCCCGACCGTGGGGCGTAAGACACCGTCGTGCTGGCCGAACCGGCCGCCACTACGGTCACGCTGGCTGGTGAGGCGCTGCCGTCGTATGCCAGTGGCGCTATGGTGTCGTTACCTCGCACTTCCGAGGCCGACACTGCGTACGTGCCGGCTGGCACGCTAAGCGTGGTCGTGTTCGTAACCGTTCGCGAGTAGCCGCTAGTACCCGTGACCATGACCGAGCCCGCCACCCCGCTCGGCAGTCCCGTAACCGTCACCAACAAGTTTCCCATGGGGGGCGGCGACGAACAGGCTGCCAACAAAACAGCCATGGCGACGGCAACCAACGAGCCTAAAATGATGCGCGGTCGAGTCATAGCGGTTCCCTTTCATGCTGCTAGGTTGTTTGGCTCGGATTCTACAAGGTTTTATGAGTCTTCCGGCCCCCGTTTGTGGCTTCATGGGCAGTCTTGCGCGTTGGTGGCGCAGTGGCGTTCATGTACTCGACAAGGTTCGGCGCTCGCAGATTTGTGACCGCGAGCGCTGAATCTCGAAACGGGGGGCGGCGGGTGCCGCAGGCGCTTAGGGCGTCTTGATGGGCAGGTTGGCTGGTGTCGGACTGAACGCCATGAGCATGCCGTCCGCACCTCCTATCGAGGTGATGATGACGCTTGCCGTGGGTGCCACACTGCCCGAGAGCGCTCCGGGATTGGTGAAGCGCCGTATCTCGCTAGGGGAGCCGGCGGTGTCGTTCGCGGCAACCCAAAGTGCTCCGTTGGCGTCGAACGCCAGCCCGACTTGAATATTGCCGAGCGAGGTGTGCTCGATGCTAGCGGCTGGCGTGAGGGCGTCACTGCTGACTATCTGGGACGAGTTGTAGCGCACCACGGTGTTGGTAAGGTTGGCGACCCAGAGGTTGCCACCGGCGTCGAGCGCGAGCGCGTACGGACTCGACAGGCTGCCGCCACTCGCGCTGATCGTCACCGTGGGCACGTGATTCCCGGTGGCTGCGAGCTGCGCGGGGGAGAACTGCACCACCGTGCTGGCGGTTACGTTCGCAACCCAGAGGTTGCCGCTGGCGTCGAACGCGAGTCCGGCCGGCCGGGCCAGGCTGCTGCCGTTCGCGCTGATCACTACGGCCGGCGTGGGGTCCCCGTCTGCGGTGATCTGAGTCGGCGAGTAACCGAGCAGTTGGTCGCTAAAGAAAGCGCTAGTCCAGAGGTTGCCCGAGGCGTCGAACGCGAGGCCGACCAGATTCCCGTACGCGGTCGCGTCGATCGTCACCGCCGCCGTGGGCGCGCCCGAAGTGGCCAGGTCCGCCGCGTCGTAGCGGTAAAGGTACCCGTCAAAGTCGGAGACCCACATGTTTCCCCCGCCGTCGAAGGCGATCCCTTGGCTGCCGTTGGTCGTCCCGGCGAGGTTCACGTCCGGGCTTGGGGAACCGGTCGCGGTCAGCTGACTGCGTGCGTACCCGACTGCCGCGTCCGCGTCCCGGAACTGCGGGATCCATAGGTGTCCCGACCCCGGCCTTACTGCGTAGGTGACCGTCGAGGTGGTCGTGGCGCCCACCGCAACCGTCAAGCTGGTTGGTGTGGAGCTGCCGTCGTATGCGAGCGGCACGATGGAGTCGTTCCCTTGGACCGCCGAGACTGATACGGAGTAGGTACCGGGTGCCACGTCCAGCGTGGTCGTGGTCGTGATGGTTTGTGAGTATCCGGCTGCTCCGGTCACCGTGACTGAGCCCGCCACGCCGGTCGGCAGGCCCGTTACGTTCACCAGCAGACTTCCCGTGGTAGGTGCCGGGGAGGATGAACAGGCCACCAACACCGCGATCAAGGCGAAGGAAATCGAGAAGGTTGCGAGGTTGCGTGGTCGAATCATCAAACTCTCCTTAAAAGGAACTGTTCACTTGTTCGTCTCGGAGTCTACATTGATAATCCGACCGGCCGACCCTTGGACTCGAGGCGTGTGGCCTTTCCTGCAATCGCCTCTCCCGACGCGTTGGGGTAGGTGTTAGGAGCGAGGAAAGGTGCCGGTGATCGCGCGGGAGCGGTAGTCGCCAGGCCCCCGACCGGGTTGGTTGACAAACGCGTCAGAAGGCTCGGCGCTCACGGTTGAGGGTCCGTGAGCGCCAGCCTGTGAAGGTGAGGCGGCAGAAGCCGCGGTTGGTCAGAGCGTGTTGATGGGTAGATTAGCAGGTGCCAGACTGAATGCCATGAACATGGCGTCGACCGGCCCTTGTGACGTGACGATGACGCTGGCCGTTGGCGTCACGCTCTCCGAGAGCGCGCCGGGGCTTGTGAAGCGCCGTAGCTCGCTCGTGGCAGCGTTGTCATAGTCCGCTCCAACCCGCAGCGCCCCGCTGGCATCGAACGCCAGCCCTTTGAGGCCGCTACGAAGCGAGCCGGTGGCGATGGTGGCTGCCGGCGTAGGGCTGCTCGTGCTGACCAGCTGACCTGAGGCGAAACGCACCAGGGTGCTGTCACGGTTCGCGACCCAAAGGTTGCCGCCGGAGTCGAACGCGATTCCGGTAGGCCAAGACAGGCTCGTGCGGGTGGTGCTTATCACCACGGCCCTCGCGTCGATCGTTACCGCCGGCGTGGGTGTGCCCGAACTGGTCAGGGATGCAGCGTCGTACCGGTATAAATGCCCGCTCAAGTCGGACACCCACATGTTCCCCCTGGCGTCGAAGACTATACCCGCACTCGTGTTGGTCGTCCCCGTAAGGCTCACGCCCGGGCTTGGGGAACCCGTCGCGACCAGCTGATCACGCGCGTACCCGACTGCCTGCAACGAACCGTACCTCTGAGACCGAGACCGAGTACATGCCGGGCGAGATGCGCACCGATGGTCGCGTTCTCTCCTTCAGGCTGCCACCACTGGCGCTGATCGTGAAGGTCGGTGCGAGGCTCCGCCAGCGGTCCACGGGGTGATGGCTGAATGTGGGAGTTGGACGGGGGCGGACAGCTGCAACTTCGGGCTCGCATTGCCGAGAGTTTTTTCGTCAGCCGTACAATCACCCATGTGCCAAATCCACATGCTGTTGCCAGTTAAGAGCCTGAACAGAAGCGTTCTCCCTCTGGCCGTAGCCATCTTCGTGGCGTTGCTATCCTCTGCTGCGCTGGCGGTAAGCAGCCCTGAAGACGGCGACTGGGACCAAGAGTTCGTGGTCTTGCGCAACACCAGTGAGGCCGATCTGATGGTCCGGGTCGGCTCGATCAACAACGTTGGCTTCGGGTTCAAGGAAGACGAGAACCCCTTCACGGCCGCCGATCAGTGGTCGCATTCGTATCCTTGGGACCCGCGTGAGGGCGCCGCTAACGGCACCGACCGCATAATGCTGGGCACAGCCTACGAGGGCGACCGGCGTGACGGTTACTCGACAATTTGGGCGACCGACCCAGACGCGGCGACCACCCGCCCCATTCTCCTCGAGTACGACACGGGCGGAATAGCTGTCAAGAACGCGCTCTTGCAGATCGTCATCGACGACTTCCAGGCGCTCAAGTGGGGTAGCGAGTTCACGGTGACGCTCAACGGCCGAGACGCACCGTTCATCTCTGAGGTCATCAACCACGTTGACCAAACCGGACCCGTGGTGCAGGTCATCTCCATCGAGGTGCCGGAAAGCTTCCTGCCCGACGTGGCCTCCGGCTCCCTGGCCATCTTCATCGACGAGACCACGGGCTTGGGTGACGCCTTCGCCATAGATTTCGTGAAGCTCTTGGTGAACTACGGGCGGACCCGTTACGTTAGCCAAGTGGAAGGAACCGTGTTGGACGAGGCCGGCGCGCCCCTGGTGGGCGCCACCGTGCGCGTGCTGGGCACCAAGAACGTGGTCACCACTGACGAGCAAGGGAAGTACCGGGTTGAGGTGGCCTCGGGCCTGAACGCTTTCCGTGCTTCTCACGAGGGCTACGTGGAGGATTACGACTTCGTGGTGAGCCCTGCCGGCCAGATCGTTGGTGCACGGCCGCTCACGCTCAGGCTGGGCGTAGGCACCCCCGACACCAACTACACTTACTTCGCCGACGGCGGCACTTGGGAGCGCGCTTCGGTGTGGGCCACCGAGGAGCTCGAGCGCGCCGACGAGCTAGACCTCATACCAGCTGTGCTGCTGAATAAGGACCTCACGCAGGAGATCACGCGCGCGGAGTTCGCGGCCGTAGTGGTGAGGGTTTACGAGCACATGTCCGGAGAGGTCGTCACCCCGGCAGCGCACAACCCGTTCCTCGACACCGCGGAGCCGGAGGTGCTGAAGGCGTTCAACGCCGACCTGGCCGTCGGCATCTCTAACGAGCTCTTCGCGCCCGACCAGTTGCTCGACCGCGAGCAAGCGGCCACCATGCTCACTCGCGTCGTGAAGAAGATGACCTTCGAGGAGTGGACGTACGCGACAGATGCCCAGTACTCCCTCGAGTTCCCGGAGGTTCCACCCTTCGCGGATGACGCGCAGATTTCGCCTTGGGCGAAGGACAGCGTCTACTTCATGGTGGCGAACGAGATCATCACTGGTAGCGACGATGCTGCGTTCAGCCCGCAGGGCGTGACTGGTGAGGGAGAAGCGATGGAGTACGCGGGTATCACCAGGGAGCAGGCACTGGTGTTGGGGTTGAGGATGGTGGAGAGGCTGAAGTAACCAACCTAGCGCCGCAAGTGGACGGTTGAGCCCGCCTTGACGGCGGGCCTGGACTCTATTCGGCTTGTGCGAGTTCCCCCGCTGTTCCGACCGGGGGGGTTGAAGCGTTAGGGGCCCCGGTGCCTCAGGGCGTGTTTATGGGCAGGTTCGCCGGCGTCGGGCTGAACGCTATGAGCATGGCGTCGGCTTTCCCGATCGAGGTGATGGTGACACTAGCCGTAGGTGTGCTGCTTCCCGACATTGCTCCTGGGTTGGTGAAGCGCCGTACTTCGCTCGTGGCGCCGCTGTGGTTGTTAGCGGCCACCCATAGGGCACCGCTTGCATCGAACGCTAGTCCAACGGGGGTGGCACCAAGTGAAGTGGGGTCAATGGTCGCCGTTGGCGTGGGACTGCTCGTGTTGGCCAACTGTGCAGAGCTGTAGCGCACCACGGTGCTGTTGTAATTGGTGACCCAGAGGTTGCCGTTGGCGTCGAACGCCAGCGCATACGGAAAGACCAGGCTGTTCGCGCCGTCGGAGCTGAGGGTCACCGTGGACGCAGGACTTCCGGTTTCCAGGAGCTGGGCGGCGGAGAACTGCACCACAGCGTCGTTCGTCGAGTTCGCGACCCATAGGTTGCCGGAGGCGTCGAAGGCGATCCCGACAGGACCGGATAGGCTGCTGCCGTTCGTGGTGATCACTACCGCCGGCGTGGGTGCCCCGTCTTGGGTGAGCTGGTCGGGCGAGTAACCAACCAGTTGGCTGCTCGTGTTTGCGGTGGTCCAGAGGTAGCCTCTTGCGTCGAACGCGAGGCCCGCTAGGCCGCCGTAGGCTGTCGCGTTTATCGCCACCGCAGGTGTTGGCATGCCTGAGCTAGCAAGTGACGCCGCGTCGTACCGGTAGAGGTACCCTAAGAAGTCGGCCACCCACATGTTGCCCTTGCCATCGAACGCTATGCCTTCCCCGTGGTTAGTCGTTCCAGCGAGGCTCACATCCTGGATTGGGGAACCGCTCGCGGCCAGCTGACCGCGCGCGTAGCCTGTCACCTCATTCAGTCCGATAAACATCGGGATCCATAGGTGCCCCGACCCTGGCCGCTGCGCGTAGGTAACCGTTGCAGTGGTTGCTACACCCGCAGATACCGTCACGCTGGTTGGTGTGGCAACACCGTCATACATGAGTGGCACGATGGCGTCATTACCACGCACCTCTGAGACCGACACTGAGTACGTGCCGGACGCCACGGTGAGCGAAGTCGTGGTCGTGACGGCTTGCGCGTAGCCGCCGGGTCCGGTCACCATGATTGAGCCGGCCGTGCCCACCGGCAATCCCGTCACGCTCAATACCAGGCTCCCCGGGGGAGGCGCCGTCGAGCAGGCTGCCAAAATGGCGGTTAAGGTGAGGGCAATCAGTGAAGTTACGATGGTGCGCGACCGGGTCATTGGCAATGCCTCCTGAGCTGTTCGGCTGTTCAACGTTAATCCTACACGGTTATATGCTTCCGCTTGCCGTTATCGTTCGGGGCGTGTGGCTCATCTCGCAATCGTCCGACTCGACGGCCGTGTGTGCGCTTTCGGAGCTAGGAAATGTGGTGGCAATCGCGCGAGGGAGCTTTTCATCAGGCTTGCTCGGGCGGGGTAGCGTCCAGATGCTTGACCAAGTTCGGCGCTTGCGGATTGGGGTCCGCGAGCGCCGAAGATTGCAACATGAGGCGGCCGAAACCGCTGGTTGTCAGGGCGTGTTGATGGGCAGATTTGCGGGTGTCGGGCTGAACGCCATGTGCATGCCGTCTGCTGGCCCTTGTGTGTCGATGATGACGCTAGCCGTCGGTGTCGCGCTCCCCATGAGCGCGCCGGGGTTGGTGAAGCGCCGCACTTCGCTGGCGGGGCCGGTTGAGTTGTTCGCCGCTACCCATAGCCCGCCATCGACATCGAACGCTAGGCCCACGAGGACTGAGCCGAGTGAGCCCGCGGCGATGGTGGCCGCTGGCGTGGGGCTACTCGTGCTAGCCAACTGGGACATGTCGAAACGCACTACGGTACTGGTGAGGTTGGCGACCCAGAGGTTGCCGTCGCCGTCGAAAGCGAGCGCGTAAGGAAAGGCCAGGCTGCCGGCGTTCGCGGAGAGCGTCACAGCAGGCACAGGGGTCCCGGTGGCCGCGAGTTGCGCGGGCGAGAACTGCACCACCGTGTCATTGCCCCGGTTTGTGATCCACAGGCCGCCCGACTTATCGAACGCAATCGCGGCAGGCAGGAGGAGACTGGCGCCGCTGGCGCTGATCACCACGGCCGGCGTGGGCGCCCCGTCAGTAGCCAATTGGGCGGGAGAGTAGCCCAACAACCGGTCGCCGAAGAAGTCAGTAGTCCAGAGGTTGCCTGAGGCGTCGAAAGCCAAGCCAAGGAGCGGTCCGTACGCGGTCGCGTCAATCGTTACCTCGGGCGTGGGCATGCCTGAACCGGCTAGCGAGGCTGCCGCGTAGCGGTAGAGGTACCCGCTGAAGTCCGACACCCACATGTTGCCCTCGCCGTCGAATGCGACGGTTTCGCCCGTGTTGGTCGTTCCGGCGAGGCTCACGCTCGGGCTAGGTGAGCCTGTTGCGCTCAGCTGCCCGCTGGCGTACCCAACCGCCTCGTCCGAGCCTGAGAACTGCGGCAGCCACAGGTGTCCCGACCCTGGCCTAACGGCGTAAGTGACCGTCGTGGAGGCCGAGCCCCCGACCACGACGGCAGTGGTGGTCGGGGCAGCGCCGCCGTCATATGCGACGGGCACGATGGCCTCGGTTCCCTGGACTGACTTGACCGCGACCGAGTAGGTGCCCGGTGGGACGCTTAGCGTAGTCGAGGCAGTAATGACTTGTGAGTAACTGTTGGGCCCTGTCACCAGGACGGAGCCAGCGACGCCACCCGGCAGACCGTCGACGCTAACGGTAAGGGTTCCTACATTAGGCGCAGGTGAGCAGGCCACGAATAGTGCGGCCAAAATGGCAGTGAATAGAGCGGCGAATGCGCTGCGCGGGCGTCTCATGGCGATCTCCTTGTGCTGCGTGCTTAATTTCAGCATGAAGCCTACCAGGCAGTGCACGTCTCACAGGGTCGTAATAGTCACGCTGGGGGAGGGCGCTCTTACTTGGCGTTTTAGCCTGAACCGCATGGGTCGTTTCGGGGTTGCCCGCAACGCCGCGGCTTTCCTAGTGGCCCTGGTGGCTGACTTGCCGTTCAGGGTAATCAGCGTGCAGATGAATAACTGTAGTGACTTCATAGGTGAGTTCGAGGCTACTGGCGCGCCTGTAGCATTAACTTTTACGCCATTTCGCTGAGTTTCTCTGCTTTTCCGTTCGGGAGGCGTGGATTCTCGGGCTGCGGCAGCCAGAACAGCCTCATACTCTGCTCGGTTCCTCGTGTCTCGACAACCTGGAACCTTTGCACGCACTTGCGTGTCGGAGGTTGCGCCAAGTATTCTTCGCGACCATGCCGAACCTGTCTGAGTTCGACTTCGCGGCGTTCTTCTCCGCGTTCGATGCGAAGCGCCGCGACCTCGGACTGGGCTGGTACGAGTTCGCCGACGAGCTATGGCAGTTGTCGTCACAGCTCAACGCACAGCGGACGGATCATCCACTTTGCGGCGGAGCAGTCTCGAGATTGGGCACACGCGGGGAAACCTCGTGTCAATATGCCCTGTTCATTTTGCGCTGGCTCGACCGGGCGCTCACGTGGGCGGGGCTGGCGGATGAGATTGGCTGCACGCCCAGCCGCCTGAGCAACCTTCGGACTGCGCGGATGGCCGACATGGGCCTGACCATGCGAGTCAGGCAGTGGCTCCACAAGCCAGCTGCAGCATTCATTCACCCCGCTCGGTGGTGAGCACGGCACCAAGGGTCGACCAGCTGCAAAGCACCTTCCGCGATCAACATTGCGCTTTCGAGGCGCCCACCCTCAACCCATCGGCAACGCGAAGAGCTTAAGCACCTATCTAAAGCATTAGGAGCACGAGCGCCCCTACGAAGCCCTCGAATACCGGACACCCAATATGTCCGCTGAGCAAATAACCCTCGAGGCTCAACCGCCCCAAACCGTTGCAGACTCTTGACAAGCCTCGCTCCCCAGGTGTACCCTTATTTTTGCCGCTCGAAAGACCGGCGAGAACATTGACAGGTGAATAGAAGGCAAGACATCAGGGCTCGAACGAGCACTTAGTTCCGTGAGGGACGAAGATCGTACGAGCCGCGAATCGGGTTTTTTTAAACCCAGAATCGCGTGTCTGCTCATACACATCAAATGCAAGAAATGGGTCAAGTTACTAAGGGCACACGGTGGATGCCTTGGCAGTCGAACCGATGAAGGACGTGGCTACCTGCGATAAGCCTCGGGAAGCTGGAAGCAAGCGTAGATCCGAGGATCTCCGAATGGGGAAACCCAGTGGGGCGAACCCCCACTACCCTTGACTGAATACATAGGTCATTGGAGGGAACCCAGGGAACTGAAACATCTAAGTACCTGGAGGAAAATAAAGAAACCTCGATTCCCCCAGTAGCGGCGAGCGAAAAGGGAATAGCCTAAACCGGCTCCTACGGGAGCCGGGGTTGTAGGACCGGCAATGTGGACTCGA
>CAJDWU010000016.1_pt1 | contig 49362 bp, 48 predicted proteins | sample 7391771 | NCBI WGS metagenome assembly CAJDWU01 (sample SAMEA7055737, study PRJEB34461) | soil metagenome | biome: terrestrial ecosystem; feature: Peninsula; material: soil | place: Antarctica | collected 2016 | reverse complement strand
ATGTCGCCTGGGAGGAGAGACACCTGCGCGGTTCGTTGGCGAGCCGGTGGTGGAGCGGTGGTGCGTCATCGCCACCGACCACCTGGTCGAGCCCGACCTCGAAGTGCCCAGTAGCGCCGGCGCTACGCCCCTGCGCTACAAGACCGTGGCCGCCCTCGGCACCGACTACCAGGCGCCCGTGGACCATCTCCAGAGGCTCATGCGCGAGGCCGAGGGCCGCCTGGCGTTCAGGCTGCGCAGCAGAATGGCCGAGGCGGACGCCGCGGATCTCGCGGGCGGCTCCTCCCTCCTGATATGCGACGGCCCACGTCCCTTCGTCGGCGCAGACGCGCGCGTGGTGGGGTACTTGAAGACGGTGCAGCGCCAGCGGCTTCCAAGTGCCGCCTTCGCGGTGGTCAAGCGTTTGGAAGAGGGCGAGCGGTCCCCCATCTACCTCGTGGGGTACGGAGCGAACGCGCGCTTCGAGTGGTACGTGAGGCTGCGCGACCCGCGGCCATGGCTACATTCGCTGGCCGGCAGTGTGCGCCTGCAGGCCCACGCGGGCGAGAGACCCGAGAGCATGCTCGCCTCCACGAAGGCCGTAGCCGACTGGAGCGCGAAGTACCTGCCCCGCTTCGGCACGCGGGCGCATCAGGATCCTCGCGCGCCCCAACAACTCCTGCCCGTGCATGCGCTGGAGGGCACCCTGCGGCGGCGGCTCGGCAGCGCGTCGCTACTCCGCCGCCGTATCGAGGTGGCGCTTGCCGAAGGTAGCGGGTACTGATGGCTGATCCGAAAACACCACTGGGGCGCGTACTCGGCACCGAGGACGTCACGCCGGTGTCGTTCTGGTTCGTGGTCCAGCCGGGCTGCAAGGTCAGGCTCGATGACGTAGTCATGGTGCGCACCGCCGACCCCACGGACACGGGTCCCGGACCGTCAGGTGACGGACGAACATCTCCTCCGACAGCGGGTGTGGGGCGCGGCGTGACGTTCTACGGTGTGGTCGACCAGGTTCGAAGGCGGCACGAGGGCCTGCAGTTCGAGGGCGACACGAACCTGGTGGCCGAAGGCCTCATGCCGGCCGCGGAGAGCTACGCCGCGCACGTTCTGGTCACGCGGCTGGAGCCCGAGGAGTTCCTGCCGCCCGCCCCGGGCGACGCCGTGCTGATCGCGACTGGCGAGGACCTCGAGCGGGCACTGTACGTGGACGGCATGTCGGCCCGCCTCGGCGCCGGGCTCCTGCGCAGCGGCGACCCGGCCTACCTGAACCTCGACTTCGTCGACGGCACTCGCGGCGCCCACGTGAACATCTCAGGCATCTCAAGGGCAAGGCTCTACTGACCGACCCCGGCTCGGCCCGGGCGATCGTGTTCAACGTCAAGGGCGAGGACCTGCTCTTCATAGACCAACCCAACCGGCGCGTGGCGGAGGAGGAGGCGCTGTGGATGAGCCGCAATGGCGCCGACCGGAACCGTTACCAGACGCTCGGGTTGCACGCAGGCCCGTTCGAGAGTTGTGCTCTGCATGCCCCGCCGCAGGCCACGCCTGGCGACAGGCTCGTGGCTGACGTGCAGCAACGCGACGGCGTGACGCCCTTCGTGTGGACACTGCGCCAGTTCTGCCTGGAGCGCATGCTGCCCTTCGCGTTCGCGGACGTGAGCAGCATGTCCCAGCTTGAGTTCCTTGTGCAGCATGTGGAAGAGCGCCTCTTCCAACTGGCCCGCGCGCAGGGCGGCGCGGGGGCCGCGCTCGAGGTGCCCGAGCAGTTGCCGCGTGCCGAGGACTCCAAGCAGGAGCGCGCCGAGCGTTCGGCCAGGCGCATCGACGAGTCGGAAGGGTTGACGTTCGAGGCTCTCGGTGTGGCCTCGGCCGGCGGTTCTAGGCAGAAGCTGACGACGTTCGCCGAGCTCGTCGACTACCTGCAGTTCAAGCTCCTGGAGGAGGGAGCCGACGAGGGCGACGCGGAGCGCGGCGGAGAACGCGGCGGCGATCAGGCCTGGATGGCGCGCCAGCCTCGCGGCACCCGGGAGGCGTTCATCCGGCGCTTGCGCGGTGCTCAGAAGCATCTGGCGAGACTGATTCGCGGTGACCTCGGCGCTAGGGCGGTGGAGGGCTCGCGCCTAGACGTGCTCGGCTCCCAGAAGCAGGTGCACGTCGTCGACATCCACCAGTTGGCGCCGCTCGCTCAGATGTTCGTGGTGGGCGTCACGCTGCGGGGCCTGTTCGCGGCCAAGGAGGCGGGGCATCGGGGCAAGCTGTTCGTCGTCTTGGACGAGCTCAACAAGTACGCCCCGTCAGAGGGGTCGAGCCCCATCAAGGACGTGCTTCTCGACATCGCGGAACGTGGGCGCAGCCTCGGCGTCATCCTGATAGGAGCCCAGCAGACGGCCAGCGAGGTCGAACGGCGGATCGTCGGCAACGCCGCCGTGCGCGTGGCGGGGCGCCTCGACGCCGCCGAGGCCGAGCGGCCCGAGTACCGCTTCATGCCCGCCTCAACCCGCGCGCGAACCACCATCTTGGCGCCCGGCACGATGATCCTTCACCAACCCGACGTGCCCACTCCCGTGCTGATCACGTTCCCGTTCCCGGCCTGGGCCACGCGGGCCGAGGAGCGCGACGCGCGCGTGAGCGACGAGGAGGCAGGCGGGTTGCTGCTGTGAGCGGCGAGGGGCGGCCCCCCGCGTCGTTGCCTGCCGCAACCCCCGCTTACACTTACCGGCATGAAGTTGCTGCACACGGCCGACTGGCATGCGGGGCGGAACCTTCACGGCGTCGACCGCATTGACGAGGCGCGCCTGGCCCTCTCCGAGATCGCCGAGCTCGCCAAGGCGGAGGCGGTCGATCTCGTGGTGGTCGCCGGCGACGTCTACGACAACCGCAACCCCAGCGCGGCTGCGGAGGAAGCCGTCTACGACTTCTTCCTCGAGATCTCGGGCGCCGGCATCCCCAGCGTGGTCATCGCCGGCAATCACGACTCCCCTCAGCGGCTCGACGCGGTCGGTAGCGTCCTGCGGCTGGCGCGCGTGCACGTGGTGGGCGCCTACCGCCCCGCCGGCGCTGGAGGCGCGTTCGAACTGAACCTCGGCGGCGAGCGCGTGAAGGTGGCGGCCCTGCCGTTCCTGTCCGAGCGGCGCATGATCGCTGCCGCCAATTTGATCGAGTGGGGGCCGAGTGAACAGCACGATCAGTACCGGCAGGTCATGCGCAAGTTGGTCGACAACCTAACGAGCGGCATGGACGGCAGCACCATCAACCTGCTGCTCATGCACACGACTTTCGAGGGCGCGAGCCTAGCGAACTCCGAGTACGTCTTCCACAGCACGAACGCCTACACGGTGCCGGCATCGATCGTGCCCGAAGCCGTCTCGTATGCGGCCCTCGGCCACATCCACAAGCCGCAGGCGGTGCAGGGCTTGGCGGAGAACAAGGCGCGCTACCCCGGCAGCCTCCTGCAGCTCGACTTCGGCGAGGCCGGCCAAGCCCGCAGCGTCGTGATAGCGGAGTTGGGGGTGGGACGCCCCACCCAGTACCGCCTGCACGAGCTGGCTGCCGGCAAGCAGTTGAAACGCGTCGTGGTCGGCGAGGACGAGCTCGAGCGGCGCATCATCGAACTGGCCGGTTTTGACGGGTGGCTGAAGCTCGTGGTTCGTTTGGAACGCCCACGACCGGGCCTCAAGGAGCGGCTGCAGCAGGAGCTCCCCAACCTCCTCGTCGTCGAGCAGCAGCTGCCCGGCGAAGAGGTGAGCGAGGAGGAGACCTTCGACGTCCAGGCGCTCTCCTTAGTGGACTCGTTTCGTGACTACCTTCGGGCCGAGCGCGGCGAGGCGGGGCAGGATGAGCTCGTCAAGCTGTTCGAGAAGCTGCACGAGGAGGTGACCCCGTGACGCCCCTGAAGCTCGAGCTCGAAGGCTTCACCTGCTACCGCCAGCGGGCCGTCATCGATTGGAGCAGTTCCGAAGTGGAGCTCTTCGCGGTCACGGGACCTACGGGCGCCGGCAAGTCCACGCTCCTCGACGCCATCACCTACGCGCTTTACGGCCAGACGCCGAGGCTCGGTAGCCGCGGCCTGGAGTCACTGTTGAGCCCGGGAACCAACAGCATGTTCGTGCAACTCACGTTCCGCGCGGCCCGAGGCGTGTTCCGCGTGACGCGCGCCGCCGAGCGCAAAGCCTCCGGGGTGGCGACGGAGGTGCGAGTCGAGAAGTTGGGTGCTGACGTCACGAGCGGGTGGCGCCAGCTACCCGAGAGCGAGAAAGTGCGCGAGGCGAACAAGGCGATCGAGGAGATCGTGGGGCTCGACTACTCGGGATTCACACGCGCCGTCCTCCTCCCGCAGGGCGCCTTCGACGAGTTCCTGCGGGGCGATGCCGGCGAGAGACGCCGGTTGCTGGTGGCGCTGCTCGGGCTCGACAGGGTGGAGCGCGTGCGCGAGCTCGCGAGCAGGCTTGGTCGTGAGGCGGAAGGCCTCGCCAACGCGCTGAACATCCGGCTCGAGGAGGACTACGCGGAGGTGAACGCGGGCGCGGTCCGCGACCTGAAGGAGCGGGGGCGCGCACTGAAGGCGGAAGCCGAAGCGTCAGACGCCGCCCTCCTGGACGGTGAGCGGGTGATGGCCGTGGCCAGGGAGCATGCCAGGCTGGAACTCGCGCTGGGCGCCCTCAGCCGCCGTCACGAGAAGCTGGCTGCCGAGGCGCAGCTGGTGGCGGCGCTGGCGGCCGAGCTGGAGTCCGCGCGTCGGGCCCGCATGCTGGCTCCCTCCATCCAGGCACAAGTGACGAGCGAACAGCGCTCCAAGGTGGCGGCAGGGGAGCTCGAACGGGCGCTCGCCGAGGCAGCTACCCGGGCCGCCGAGGCCGCCGAAGCCGCCCGCGAGGTCGAGGCGGCGCGCGTGGTTCTAGGGGAGCGTGTGCCGGGTATGGAGCGCGAACTCGCCGCTTTACAGGAAGTGGCGCCAGCGCTGGCCACGTTGCGCCGGTTGGGCGGCGGCTTGGGGTTGGCCGCGGCGGCGGCTGCAGGCCGCTGGCTGGACGAGGAGGGGTGGAGCGCCCTGCAGGTCGCCGAGGGGCAACTGCCGGCACTGGCACGCGCCGTCGCCGCGGCGGGCGCCGCGGAACGACGCCTGGCCAGCGCCGGGCAGGAGGAGGCTACTGCTGCCGCGCGCGTGGAGGTCCTGACCGGCGACTTGGCGCGCCGCACGCGGGAGGGCACGGAACTGCGGGAGGCGGCCGAGCGGCTCACGGCCGCACACCAGGCCGCTTTGCGTGAAGACGCCGCGGCGGCCGTCAGGGCGCACGTGAATGTGGGCGAGGCCTGTCCGGTATGCGGCAACCCCGTGACGTCCTTGCCACCGGCAGGCGAGCAGACGGCGGCCGCCACCGCCGAGGAAGCCGCCAAGGCGGCCGGGGAGCGGCTCGACGTGGCGCGGACCGCATATGCCCAGGTGAAAGGCGAGTTCGAGGGCTCCAAGGCAAGTCACCAGGCCGCGAGCCGCGCCGTTTCCGAAGCGAACGCTATGAGTAAGGCCGCCACGGAGTCTTTGGCCGAGGCAGCCGAGCGCCTGGTGGACGTGTTGGGTGCGGTGGACCTCACGGGTGCCGTCGACGTCGAGCGGGCCAAGGAGGTACTGGCGGCGGCGCGCTCGGAAGCGCTTGCTGCGCACGCCCGGGCCGTCCTCGACTCTGTAGAGACCGCCGGCGTGGTGGTGGCAGACCCTGCGTCGTTCGACGCCGCAGGGCATGCCGACGTGCTGAAGTCCGGTCTGCAGGCTGCTCGAGCGGCACTGGAGGCGGCCGGGGTCGGGCTTGCCCAGGCCGAACGCTTAGCGGAGCGCGCTGCCGATGCGCGAGACGGCGCGGCGCAGCGCGCTGCCGATGCGCGCACCGATGCCGCTGCCGATGGGGCTGCCCTTGCCGAGGCCGTCAAGGCAAGTGGTTTCTCAGGCCTTGAAGAGGCCCGTGTTGCCGTACGCGACGACCACCGCATAGAGGAGTTGACTGGTCGCGTGGACGACCACAAGCACGAACTCGGGGTCGTCGAGCGCAGTGAAGTGGAAGTGCGCGCCGAGTTGGCGAAACAACCGCACCTGCCGGACCCCGAGGACCTCGGCGCTGCGGCCCTGGCGGAGAAGCTGCGGCTCGACCTGGAGCAGCGGCGGCAGCGGCGCACGGAACTGGCCTCCGAGCTGGGCACCGTAGAGGACCGCCTGGTCACGGCCAAGGAGCGCCTGGAGCGAAAGCGCGAGCTGAGTCGCGACCTGGCAAGGGAGCGCGGACGGGCGGAGATCCATAAGCAGCTGGCCCTGGACCTGCGTAGTGACCGCTTCCAGGAGTACTTGATGACGCGCGTGCAGCAAAGGCTTGCGCGACGGGCCTCGGCCATCATCCGCAGCGTCACCGACGGGCGCTTCGACCTTTATCTGCTGGACGGGGATTACCTGGTAGCCGACGCGTGGGCGGGCGGCGAACTGCGCAGCGCAAGGACGCTCTCGGGCGGCGAGAGCTTCGTCGCCAGCCTTGGGTTGGCCTTGGCCCTTTCGGACACCCTGGCGGGCAACGCCGCCCTGGGCGCGTTGTTCCTCGACGAGGGCTTCGGGACCTTGGACCGGGCCACGCTAGAGAGCGTGACGGGCGTCCTCGAGTCGCTCACCAACGAGGGGCGCATGGTGGGCGTCATCACGCACGTGCCGGAGCTCAGCGAGCGCTTGCCAGCGAGGCTGGTAGTGACGAAAGGTCAGGGTGGCTCGACCGTGGCGTGGGACACCTGACACCCGCCGGCTGAGAGCTCAGTTCTTGGCGCCGCCCCTGTCCTCGAGTTCCCGGATCTCCTCGATGAAACGATCCACAGACTCGAAGTCACCGTAAACACTGAGGAAACGGATATAGGAGACGCTGTCCGCCTCCTGCAGGAACTGCAGCACGCGCCCGCCGATCTCCTCGCTGGCTATCTCGGGCGTGCCGGTCTCGTCCTCGAAGGAGTAGGCGAACTCGCGCAACTGCTTCTCGCTGACCGGCCGTTTGTTGCAGGCTATGCGGAGCTTGTCCAGGAGCTTGTCAGGATTGAAGGCCTCCAGTCGACCGGAACGCTTACGCACCAGCAGCGCCTCGAACTGGGCGCGCTCGTAGGTGGTGAAACGTCGGGAGCACGCCACGCATTCTCGGCGGCGCCTGATGGCCGCGCCCTCATCGGACGGGCGCGAGTTGATCACGCGCGTGTCCTCGGCGGAGCAGTAAGGGCACCTCATGGCGGGTCAGGTGAGCCGGCGGCGGCTCCGGGGCCACTGCTGCTCCGCGTCGTCGTCCCGACCGGAATCGTCCTCGTGGAGCCCGAGCCCGTCGAGCCGCCTAAGGTCCCCGTAAAGGTCGTTCGCCGGCTCCTGGCCCGAAGCGTAAGAGTTGGTGCCGTGACTGCTTCCGCCGTCTTCGTCTATCAGGTGCCGGAGCGCGGGCCCTTCGGGTAGGCCCAGGTCGGTGGCCCAGTCGTCGGAGTCGTCGTCGTCGGAGTCGTCGTCGTCCGAGTCGGGGCCGGAGTCGTCGTCCGAGTCGGGGCCGGACCCCGGCTCGGGGCCCAAGGCCGAAGGCCCTGCGCCCAAGTAGTCGCCGACCTCGTACGCGGGCAAGGCGCGGCCGGGGCGCCTCAGCCCCGGGGCGGCCAGCAGCGCGTTGGTGTCCTCGAGTTCGTCGTCCAGCTCCTCCCAATCGCGCCAGTGGCTGACCTCGGACTGACGCGCCGACTCGTCTAGGGCGGCGCGCACTTCAGGCAGGAGGTTCTCCGCGATCCGCGGCGGCTGCGGCAGCTCCACGTCGACGACCTGGCCGCTCACACCAGTCGCCTCGGGCGAGCCGAGGAAAAGGACGGCTCGTACAAGCGCTTGGTCGTGACGAGGGTCGGAAGGCGGACGTGAGGGAAGGACGAGGTTAACGCGCGGGTAGGCGAAGCGCTGGCGGAAACCGAGCACCATCTCCTTCAGCGCGCCCTGCACGGCGTGCATCTGTACGGAGTCCAACACGGGCGGCGCCACCACCACCAGCCAACCCCCGCTCAACAGGCGGGCGGCGGCCTTCATGGCCAGGTAGGTGGAGCGCACGTTCTCGGCTATCAGCTCGGAGAACTCGCCCTCCGCTAAGTCCTCGAACGGGGTAGTACTGACTTGTGAAGCGAGATGCACCACCCCGCCCAGCGCCCCGAATATCTCCATGACTTTGTGGTACGAGCCCAGGACGTCCATCTGCGTCGTCATGTCTGCCTGGATGGGTATCGCTTGTCCGCCGAGCTCCTCGACCTCGGCGGCGGTCTTGGCCGCTAAGTCCACGTCGCGGTCCGCACATACGACGTGGTATTTGGACCGCCCGTACGCCAAGGCGACGGCGCGACCGTAACCCATGCCGACGTTGGTGACGAGGACGACCTTCGCACTTTCCATTGCCGTAGGATACGACGCACCAGGGGTACCCTCAACCGAAGCGCATGACAGGTCGCAGGTAGACGATACAGGAGGCTGGATGTTCAGACGACGTAACGCCGAGCCCGAGCCCACGCCGGCCCTAGAACCCTTCACTTACATCCACCGCGACACCGTCCTGACCGGCGAGGTGAGCGCGAAGGGCCGAGTGCGGGTGCACGGCACCGTGCACGGGAACCTCCGGATAGACGGCGTTCTGGAGGTGGCGGAGTCAGGCGTAGTGGAGGCCGACATGCTCACCGCCAACGAGGTGAAGATCATCGGCAAGGTCAAGGCCGGCCAACTCGTGGTCAGCGGGAAGGTCGAGATCTGGAAGGGTGGTGAGCTCGTTGGAGACGTGCGAGCGGCCGCGCTAGACATCGAGGACGGCGCCCGCTTCACTGGCCGTAGCGAGATGACGGCCGACGACCCCCAGGCAGCCGTTTCGGGCGTGCGAGCGGCCACGGAAGCGGACCCGACCTAGCGCCGCGGCGGCGGCCCGCCTCACCGGCCCAAGGGTCGCAGCGACCGGTCACTCCTGCTCGGCTGCTATCATGCGGCGTGCAAGACCGTTCACCCACGTCAGCAGCGACCCCACGGTGGTCGACGACCCCACGGGGGTCGAGGAGTGGCGATGGCGCTTGAGCGTTGGTTCCGCCGGAACCGTCCCACCAAGAAGGAGGACGACAACAGCCCGGCGGGTCTGTGGCTCAAGTGCGAGAGCTGCAACGCCCAGATTTACCGCAAGGACCTCGTAGCCAACACTTACATCTGCCCCGAGTGCGGGCACCATTACCGCATGCCGGTGGAGGCGCGCATAGCGCTTCTGGCCGACGACGGCTCCTTCGAGCAGTGGTCGGGCGACATCGAGCCGCTGGATCCGCTGGAGTTCGTCGACGCGAAGCCCTACACGGAACGACTCGAGGCGGCCCGGGAGAAGCAGGGCCGCCCCGACGCCATCGTCACAGGTGGAGCGCTGCTGGGTGGTCAGCCCGTGGCGCTCGTCGTCATGGATTTCTTCTTCATGGCCGGCTCGATGGGCTCGGTTGTGGGTGAGGAGATCGCCCGCGCCGCAGAGCGCGCCACCGCCGAGAACCGCGCCTTCGTGGCAATCACGGCCTCGGGCGGTGCCCGCATGCAAGAGGGAGCCCTCTCCCTCATGCAGATGGCCAAGACCACGGTGGCGCTGGAAGGGTTGGCCCAGAAGCGCCTACCCTACGTGAGCGTCCTCACCGACCCCACCACGGGCGGCGTCACGGCCTCGTTCGCTACGCTCGGCGACGTCATCTTCGCCGAGCCGGGTGCCCTCATCTCCTTCGCCGGACCACGCGTCATCCAGCAGACCATCCGTCAGGACCTACCCGAGGGCTTCCAGCGTGCCGAGTTCCTACTCCAGAAGGGCATGGTCGACGACGTGGTCGACCGTCGTGCCCTGAAGGGACGCATCGGCGAGGTGCTGGCGCTGCTCCGCGGGAGCCTGCCTGAGCCCGCGGAGGGGGTGGCGCATGCCGCTGCCGTTTGAGAAGCCAATCGACGAACTCGAGGCGAAGATCCGTGACATGCGGGCTTACGCCAGCGAGCAGGAGATCGACTTAGGCAGCGAGATCGAGGCGCTGCAGGCCCGCCTCGACACCCTGAAACGCGAGACTTACGTCAACCTCACCCGCTGGCAGCGGGTGCAGGTGGCCCGCGCCCCCGGCCGGCCGACAGGTCTCGACTACCTGCAACACACCTTCGAGGGCTTCGCGGAACTTCACGGCGACCGCAACCTTGGCGACGACCCCGCCATCGTCACGGGTCTCGCCCGCCTTGGTGGCTCCAGCGTGGTCGTGATAGCGCAGCAGAAGGGCCGCGACACCAAGGAGAACATCCACCGCAACTTCGGCATGAGCCACCCTAGCGGTTACCGCAAGGCCATGCGCATGTTCGACCTGGCTGACAAGTTCCGCCTGCCGGTAGTGTCGCTGATCGACACCCCGGGCGCGTACCCCGGTTTGGCGGCGGAGGAGCAGGGTCAGGCGTGGGTCATCGCGCAGAGCATCCAGCGCATGACGCGCCTCGAGGTGCCGGCCATAAGCGTCGTCATCGGGGAGGGGGGCTCTGGTGGCGCCCTCGCCATCGGCGTGGCCAACAGGGTGCTGATTCTCGAGAACGCCATCTACTCGGTCATCAGCCCCGAGTCTTGCGCCGCTATCCTCTGGCGCGATGCCGGGGAGGCCGAGAAGGCCGCTGAGGCCCTGCGCCTCACGGCGCGAGACCTGATCGCGCTGGGAGTGGTCGACCGCGTGATCGACGAGCCGCTCGGCGCCGCGCACAATAACCGCGAGGCGGCGATGGAGCTCGTCAAACGGGCCCTCATCGAGGAACTCGCGCAACTGGCGCCCCTGACCGCCGAGGAACTGCTTGAGGCGCGCTACCGCCGCTTCCGGTCGCTGGGACGGTTCCAGGCAGTTGCCTGAGCTCTTATGGGCGGGGCCGCGCGCTCGTGACCTGGCTTCAGGCTTGGGGGCCGACGGCTGCCCGCAGCGCTGCTAAGTTCTCGGCCACGGTCCCGTGACCACCGAACACGGCGCTGCCCGCCACCAGCACGTCGGCGCCTGCGGCCGCCACCAGAGGGGCCGTCTTCACGTTCAAGCCACCATCTACCTCGATGAGGCAGTTGGGGTTCATGCGATCACGCATCCGCCTCACGGCCTCGACCCTCAGGGTTGACGCAGGGATGAACGACTGCCCGCCGAACCCCGGGTTGACGCTCATGACGAGGGCCACGTCGAGGTAAGGCAGCGCGCCTTCCAGCACGTCGAGCGGTGTGAGGGGGTTGAGCGCCAGTCCGACCTTCGCCCCGGCCTCGCGCACCTGGCCCAGGAGCCGGTGCAGGTGATGAGTCGCCTCGGCGTGCACCGTCAGGATATCGGCGCCGGCCTCAACGAAGTCGGTCACGTAGCGCTCCGGTTCCGAGATCATCAGGTGTACGTCGAGCGGGAGGTCACTGCTGCGCTTCACGGCCGCGACGACGATCGGCCCGATGGTGATGTTCGGCACGAAGTGACCGTCCATCACGTCGACGTGCACGAGGTCGGCACCAGCCGCCGAGGCGGCGGCCACGGCCTCGCCCAAGCGGGAGAAGTCGGCGGAAAGGATGGACGGAGCTAGCTGCACCTTTGGCACTTCGCGAGTATAGCCTTGCCTGCCATCGCGCCTCGGCCAAGTCTGACCGTCCGGGTCGAGGCAGGCACAGGTAGCATGCGGGGAACGGAGGAGTGCATGGGTAACGAGCAGCTTTCCTACGCCCACCCCGAGGTACTGGTTGGTACCGAGTGGGTGGACGCTCACCCCCAAGACAGTGTCCTACGCATCTTCGAGGTCGACGAGGACGTCCTGCTCTACGATCAGGGTCACGTTCCCGGCGCCATGAAGCTAGATTGGTTGACCGAGCTCCAACGCGCCGACGTGCGCGATTTCGTCGGGCCCGAGGGCTTCGCGTCGCTGATGGAGGCGAAGGGCGTAAGCAACGACACCACCGTCGTTCTCTACGGCGACAAGTCGAACTGGTGGGCGGCGTACGCCTTCTGGTTCTTCAAGTACAACGGCCACGCCGACGTTCGCCTCATGGACGGCGGCAGGCAGAAGTGGGTTGCCGAGGGGCGCCAGCTGGAGACCGCGGTTCCTACCGTGCCGGCAGGTCGCTACCAGGTGCCCTACCGCGACGCGTCGATCCGGGCGTTCGCTCCCGACGTCATGAAGCACCTGTTGAGCGTCTCCCACGGCGACGGCTCCCTCGTGGACGTGCGGAGCGAGCCCGAGTACACGGGCGAGAAGCTGCACATGGCCGACTACCCGCAAGAGGGCGCGCTCCGTGGCGGCCACATCCCCGGCGCAGCCAACGTGCCGTGGGCGCTTGCCGCGAACCCGGACGGCACCTTCAAGAGCGCGGCCGAACTGACTAGCTTGTACGAGGGGTCGGGAGTGCCGCGCCACCACGACGTGGTGACCTACTGCCGGATCGCGGAACGCTCGAGCCACACCTGGTTCGTGCTGAAGTACCTTCTCGGCTACCCACGCGTGCGCAACTACGACGGCTCTTGGACCGAGTGGGGGAACATGGTCGGAGCGCCCATCAAGCAGGGCCGCGAGCCCTGAAGCACTGAAGAACGGCAAGCGCGCGGACCGGCTACGGTCCGCGCGCTTGTTGCACCTTGCTAGGTGGGAGTTGGACTTAGGCGACGACGGCCTTGTCTGCGAGGATCTTCTCGAGGGCGTCCTCGACGATCTTCAGGCCGGCGAGCAGTTCGTCCTCGGTCATGGTGAGGGGGGGCAGCAGGCGGATGACGTTGCCGTAGGTGCCTGTCGAGAGCAGGATAAGTCCCTGGTTCCGCGCCTCCACGAGGAGTTCGTCCACCGTGTCGGAGTCGGGGGTGATGCCGTCGGGGCCCACGAACTCGATCCCCAACATTATCCCTAGGCCGCGCACCTCGCCGATGCCGGTGTGGCGCTCCTTCAAAGCGTTCAGGCGCGCGCGTGCGACTTCACCGAGGTGGGCAGCCTTCTCCGCGATGTCCTCCTGCGCCACGACGTCCAAGGTGGCGAGGGCCGCGGCGCAACAGGTGGGGTTGCCCCCGAAGGTGGTGCCGAGCATGCCCGGGGTCAGCGCGTCCATGATGTGCGCCTTGCCGATGACGGCAGCGATGGGGAAGCCCGAACCAAGGCCCTTGGCAGAAGTGATCAGGTCGGGCTCGAGGCCGTAATGATCCACCGCCCACGTCTTGCCGGTACGGCCGATGCCCGTCTGCACCTCGTCGTCGATCCAGAGCGCACCGATCTCGTCGGCGTACTTACGCAGGCCGGCGAGGAAGCTGCGCGGAGCGGGAATGAAGCCGCCCTCGCCCGCCTCGGGCTCGATGAGGAACGCGGCCACCTCGGTCTCGCCGATGGTGTACTTGACCTGGTTCTTGAGCGCCTTCAGGGCTGCCTCGCCCGTCTCCTCGGGGGTCTTGGCGCCCCAGGGGTTGCGGAAGTGGTACGGGTACTCGGCCCGATAGACCTCGGCGGCGCGCATGACGAAGCCTGCCTTATAAGGGTTGGGCTTGTTCGTGAGCGACATGGCCATGTAGGTGCGGCCGTGGAACGCGTGCGTGAACGCCACGATGCCGGCGCGCTTGGTGTAAGCCCGGGCGATCTTGACCGCGTTCTCAACCGCCTCGGCTCCGGAGTTGACGAGGAACGTCTTCTTCGGGGTGGGTCCGGGGGCGATGGCGTTGAGCCTCTCGGCCAGCTCAATGTAGGAGGGGTGCATGCCGACCGCGAAGCAAAGATGCTGGAACTCGTCGACCGAGCGCTTGACGGCCTCCAGCACTTTGGGGTGCGAGTGGCCGAGGTTCATGACCGCGATGCCTGCCGAGAAGTCTAGGTACTTCTTCCCGTCGGCATCCCAGATGTAGCTGCCCTCGCCGCGCACCGGGTAGATGGGGTGCACGCTTTGAGCGGCGCGCGTGACCGCGGCCTGACGGCGTGCGAATAGTTCCTTGTTGCTCATGTTCCGAACCTCCCTCAATCCTGACCTGTGATGCTTAGGTGATCGGTCCAATATTCGAAAGCATCCAAAGCCAACGGGCCGTGACTGCTTGGATTCGTAATCCCAGTCGCCCTGTGTCGAACGAATCGTAGCACTTGCGACTCGCTCGCGTTGCGCCGCGCGAACGGGCCTTGGGGCGGCCGTCCTTGCGGACGGGGAGGTAGCATCGTACCCGTGAAGCCGAACACATCGGGCGCCCGCCGCGTTGCGGGGTTCGTTGTAGCAGCAACGAGCCCGGCGGCGGCGGCAGTCGCGGAGGGCTGGGCGGCGCGCCTGCGGGTTCCCATGGTGGCGGGGCCCCCAGGCGCGGGCGCCGACCTCGTGCTCGAGGTGGGACCCACCGGCTTGGCCCTGCGCACGCCCGAAGGCATGCGTGTGGTGGCGGCCCTCGCCGAGTTGGTCGGTGCCAGCCGGCCGGGCCGCGACCTGCTGGCGAAAGCGGCACTCACCGGATCGGTGGGGGGGCCGCCAAACGTGGTCGACGCTACGGCGGGCCTCGGCGCCGACGGGTTCCACCTTGCCGCTCTGGGTCACCACATCGTCATGGTGGAACGCGAGCCCCTGTTCGCTGCGTTGCTGGAGGATGGCCTAGCACGGGCCCTGGCCGGGGAGCTTGGACCGGTGGCGGCGGAGTCTGCCCGCCGCGTGCAGCTCCAGGTGGCCGACGCGCGCGAGTACTTCGCGACCGCGGCCGGCACGGCCGCGGTCGTCTACTTGGACCCGATGTTCCCCGAGGGCTCCAAGGCGGCGCTGCCTAACAAGGGGATGGCCGCTTTGCGCGCCCGGCTCGACGCTGGCGGCGAAGCCGCAGCCCTCGAGGAGGCCGAGTTGCTCCGCGCGGCCCGCGCTTTCGCCCGGCGCCGCGTGGTCGTCAAACGGCCCCTCAAAGCGCCCACGTTGGGAGGTCAGGCGCCCAGTGGCAGCCTGCGGGGTAGCACCGTGCGTTACGACCTTTACGCCCCTTTGCCCGGGTAGGGTGAAGGGGGTGGCCCGAAAGAACCGGGCCACCGCCCCGAACGGAGTGGAGCTATGTCGGATCCGACCGCAACGGCCAGCAAGACGGTTCCGTCGCCCCGTGTGGCCGTGGTCGGAGGCGGGACCATGGGCGGCGGGATCGCCGCCGTGCTACTCGTAACGGGTCACCGGGTGAACCTCTACGACACGCGCGAGGACGCCCTCGCGGGGGCCCGAACAAGGGCGAGCAAACGCGCTCCAGAGGCCGTGGCCGCGGGGCGGCTGCTCACCACCACCGACCTGGCGGCGGCGGCCGGCGAGGCCGACTTCGTTATCGAGGCCGTACCGGAGATACTGGAACTCAAGCGCGAGATCTTCGGCAGGCTCGACGACCTGGCACCCGCGGACGCCATCCTGGCGAGCAACACGAGCGAGCTTTCGGTCACCGCCATCGCAGGCGCCACGCGCCGCCCCGAGAAGGTCGTGGGGATGCACTGGTTCAATCCCCCCGAACGCATGGCCTTGGTGGAGGTGGTTCGCGCCGTGCATACGTCGGACGAGACTCTCGCCGCCGCTCACGCCTTGGCATTAGCTTGTGGCAAGACGACCGTCACCGTGCAGGATCGGCAGGGGTTCGTGACCACCCGCGCCGTGGCCGCTCTCCTCCTCGAGGGAGTGAGGATGCTGGAGGAGGGCGTGGCCTCGGCGGAGGACATCGACACGGCGGTGAGGCTGGGCCTCAACCACCCGATGGGACCGCTGGAACTGTCCGACTACATCGGGCTCGACACGATGCTCCTCATCGCCGATTCCATGCGCGGGGCCCTCGGCGAGCGCTTCCTGGCGCCGCAGACCTTGAGCAAACTGGTCGAGGCCGGCCACCTCGGCCGCAAGTCGGGACGAGGCTTCTACGATTACGCGGGTGCTCGGGGGAAGAAGAAGTGAGAACGCCTCCCGTGAGGGAGGCGCTTTGGCTGGCCCACAGAGATTCGAACTCCGACCGACCGGACCAAAACCGGGTGTCCTGCCATTAGACGATGGGCCAACGTCCGTGACTGCTTCGCGCGCTTGGGCTGCTGGTCTGACCGCCAGTCGGCGGGCTTCTCAGCGTGGTGCGTTTGGCTGGCCCACTAGGACTCGAACCTAGACCGACGGAACCAGAATCCGTTGTCCTGCCATTAGACGATGGGCCACCACGGCTGCCCAAGGCGCATCTGGGAGTGTATGCAACCCAGCGGGGCACGTCAAGAGAGAGCGCCCACGCTCCTCCCACGCACGCGCCACCGTTACGGTATACTTTTCCCGCTTTCGGTGGGGCGCCCTTAGCCCCTCGCGCACGCGTCCGGAGAGGTGCCAGAGTGGTTGAATGGGACGGTCTCGAAAACCGTTGTGTGGCTCCGCTGCACCGTGGGTTCGAATCCCACCCTCTCCGCCATAAGGGGGCCGCCGAGTAGGGCGGCCCTTGTTCATGTATGCGCCAGGGGCGCGGCCAGAATGGTCGCCCCCGGGGCGACCAGGCGAGGCGAAAGGATCAAGCGATGGCCGTCACGATAGTCGATCACCCGCTCGTCCTCCACAAGCTCTCCATCCTCCGCGACAAGGAGACGAGCGTGCGCGAGTTCCGCGCACTGTGCCAAGAGCTCTCGATGTTGATGGCATACGACGCCATGCGCGACCTCGAACTCGAGGACGCTACAGTCGAGACTCCGGTAGCGCTCGCCAAGGTGCAGCGGTTGGCCGGCAAGAAACTCGCCCTCATAGGCATCCTTCGGGCCGGCTTGGTGATGGTCGACGGCATCTTGAGTCTCATGCCGACCGCCAGGGTGGGTCACATCGGGCTGTACCGAGACCCCGAATCCCTCAAGCCCGTGCAGTACTACTCGAAGTTGCCGAGCGACGTGGGCGAGCGCGACGTGTTCCTCCTCGACCCCATGCTCGCGACAGGCGGCAGCGCCTCCGCCGCCATCCAACTCCTCAAGGACAAGGGCGCCACGCGCATCCGGCTTCTGTGCATCATCGCCGCGCCCGAGGGTATCGAGTTGGTCGAGACGACCCATCCGGACGTCGACATCATCATTGCCGCTCAGGACGAGCGCCTTAACGAGCACGGCTACATCGTCCCCGGCCTAGGCGATGCGGGAGATAGGCTTTACGGAACGCGCTGAACCACGCCTGCCGCTGCTCCCGGGCGCCGGTTATCCGGCGCTCACGAGTGGCTTACGGCCGCAAGTAGACTGAGAGACGTGCGCGGCACCCTCCTCGCTTTTCTCCCCCTGGCTTCCGCCTCTTTCCTCGCTGCTTTCGCGGCCGTCCTCTGGCTCGTGCCCCAGGTGCGTGCGTTCGCGCTCAGGATCGGAGCGGTGCAGGCCGGCGGTGGAGCGCACGGTGGCGGCGTCAGGCAGCACGACGGACGCTTGCCGAACATCGGAGGCATCGCCATCCTGGGTGGCTTCCTCCTAGCCGTCCTCGTCGGCAGCCTGGTGGCGCCACAGCTCATCAACGACTACCGCGTCGAACTCCTCGCCATCATGCTGGGTGGCGCTCTCATGACCCTGGTCGGCTTCATCGACGACATGTGGGAGGTGCCGCCGCCGCTCCGCCTCGCCACTCAGGTGGTAGCTGCCGGCATCCTCGTCGTGAACGGCGTGCGTATCGGATTCGTGACCGACTACTTCGGGTCCGGCACGTTCTTGTTCATCCCGGAGACCTTGTCGGTGCTCGTAACTATCCTTTGGGTGGTCGGGTTCACCAACGCGTTCAACTTCATCGACGGCCTCGACGGCCTCTCGGCTGGCATCGCCGCCATCTCGAGCATGAGCCTGCTGGCCGTGGCACTGCAGTTCGGCGACCGCGGCGCCGCGGTGCTCCTGTTGGCGGCCCTCGCGGGCTCGGCCCTCGGCTTCCTGCGCTACAACTTCGGTCCGGCCCTGATCATCATGGGTGACTCCGGCGCTTACCTCCTCGGCTACGTGCTGGCGGCCGCGAGCGTACTCGGGGCCTTGAAGGTCACCGCGGCCATCTCGGTAGTGGCGCCCATCCTCGTGCTCGCGTTGCCCGTCGTGAACATCACGCAGGTGACGCTGAGGCGACTCAGGCGCGGGTCGTCGCCGGCGCTTGCCTCCAACGATCACATCCACGACATGATCCGTGAGCGGTCGGGCTCCAAACGCCTCACGGTGATCCTGTTGTGGGCGGCCACGCTCGTCCTCGGAGTGGTCGGCATGTTGCTGTCCAGCACGCCGCCCGTGCTGACCTTGATCACGCTCCTGGTGACGGTCGTGGCCATAGCGGCTGTGTCCCTTCTACGCCTCGCCGAAGTCCGGCACGCGGGGTCGGCGGCGTGACTCGGCGTCCACCTCCGAAGGATGCGCCCCTGCGCCCGGAGGGCGCGCGCCCGCGGGTGGTGGCGGCCTTCGGGACCCGCCCGGAGGCGAACAAGATGGCCCCGGTCGTCACTGCGCTCCAGGCCATGCCCGACCTGGAGGCCCTGACGCTGGTGACCGGACAGCACCGCGAGCAGCTCGCCGACTCGCTGGCCGCGTTCGGCATCGTGCCCGACGCCGACCTGCGGGTCATGACTCAGCGCCAGAGCCTCGCCGACCTGATCGGGCGCATCGTGCCCGCTGCGGCAACGGAGTTGGAGCGCCTGCGGGCCGACTACGTGCTCGTGCACGGCGACACTTCGACGACCTTCGCCGTGGCCCTCGCGGCCTACCTGGTGGGTGTGCCCGTGGCTCACGTGGAGGCGGGGCTGCGCTCTTTCGACCTCACCCAGCCGTTTCCCGAAGAGGCCAACCGCCGCTTGACGGACGTGGTCACGGACTTGGACCTGCCACCCACCGACCTTGCCAAGCGCAATCTCCTGGCCGAAGGCAAGACCGAGGACCTCATGGTCGTGACAGGCAACACGGCCGTCGACGCCGTGCGGTTCATGCAAGCCCGCGCGGCCCTTCCGCCGCATCTGGGCCCAGGACCCTACGTGACGCTCACCATGCACCGGCGCGAGAACCTGCGCGTCATGGCCGGCCTGGCCGAGGCACTCGCAGCGGTAGCCAGGGCACACCCGCACCTCAGGTTCGTCTACCCGGTTCACCTCAACCCAGCGGTGCGCGAGGCCGTCATGCCCGTCTTGGCCGAGGTCGAGAACGTGGTGCTGGACGATCCCTATGACTACCTGAGCATGATCGCGTTGTTGGCCGCCTCCGAGTTGATCATCACCGACTCCGGCGGCCTGCAGGAAGAGGGCGCGGCGCTAGGCGTTCCCGTGGCGGTGCTGCGCAACGTTACCGAACGTCCGGAAGGGGTGGCCGCGGGAGTGATCAGGCTCCTAGGCAACGACCCCGCGGACGTGCGCTCGGGGCTGGAGGAACTCCTAGCAAACCCGGCCGAGCTGGCGCGCATGCGCTCCAGACCCAACCCGTACGGCGATGGACGCGCGGCCGAGCGCGTCGCGCAGGCGGTGGCGTGGCGTTTCGGGCTTGCCGAAAGGCCCGCCGACTGGGTCTACAAGGTGGAGGTCCCTGCCCTATGACCTGGGGCGACACACACGAGCTGAGGCTCGGCCACGCTCTGCAGGGTGGTCGCAGGCTGCTCGAGTGGCAAGGGCCGGCGCTCGTCGGCGTCCTGAACGTCACACCCGACAGCTTCAGTGATGCCGGCCACCATGCCGGTAGCGCCCAAGCGGTGGCGGCCGGCCTCCGCTTGCGAGACGAAGGCGCTCTCATCGTCGACGTCGGTGGCGAGTCGACTCGACCCGGCGCTACCGGGGTCGACGAGGATGAGGAACTTCGGCGGGTGCTGGGCGTGGTGGAGGCACTTGCTGGCGAGGGTGTGGTGGTGAGCATCGATACCCGAAAGCCCCGAGTGGCTGCTGCCGCGCTGAAGGTCGGCGCCGCCATAGTGAACGACGTGGGCGGCCTCGCCAACCCCGACATGGCGCGTGCCTGCGCCGACGCGGGGGCAGCGGTCATAGTCGTCCACATGCAAGGGGAGCCCCGGACCATGCAGGCCGACCCCGAGTACCACGACGTGGTGAGCCAGGTGGAGAGGTTCCTCCTCGAGCGGGCGCGAGCGGCCATGGAGGCCGGCGTTTCGAGCGTCGTCATCGACCCCGGCATCGGCTTCGGGAAGAACCTGGGCCACAACCTCACGCTCCTGGGGGCCACCGGCAGGTTGGCCGCGCACGCTTACCCGGTCATGGTGGGGGCGTCGCGCAAGTCCTTCATCGGCCAGATCACGAGCGAGGAAGTAGCCACCCAGCGCGTGCCCGGCAGCGTGGCCGCGCACCTTTGGGCCGCCGCCAACGGTGCTGCTCTCTTGCGCGTTCACGACGTGGCGGCGCACGCGCAGGCGCTGGCCGTATGGGGCGCCATAGAGACCGTAGGTTCAGGGGGGCGAAAGACATGACGGAAGACCGCGAACGGCCACAAGGGGACGACCGTATAGTCCTCAGCGGGATGGAGTTCTTCGGCTACCACGGGGTTCACGAGGAGGAGGGGAGGCTAGGAGCACGCTTCGTCGTCGACGTCGAGCTGACCCTCGCCCTCTCGAGCACCGACTCGATCAAGCACACCGTCGACTACGGGCGCGTGTACGCGCTCGTCGGTAGCGCCGTAACGGGACCGCGGTACAAGCTCATCGAGGCGCTAGCGCACCACATCGCCACGCTGCTACTGGCGCAGGAGGGCCTGGTAGACGCGGTTCGCGTCCGGGTCCACAAGCCCCACGCGCCGCTGCCAGGCGTGTTCCGGGACGTCTACGTCGAGGTGCTGAGAAGCCGGCATGAGCGATCCGAGAACCGTGGCGCGTGAGCGAACCGATCCCGAAAGCGTTCGTGGCGCTCGGCGCCAACCTCGGCGACCCCGCGGCGCAGCTCCGCGAAGCGGCCTTGCGGCTGGGGCGGCGGGCGCCGATCCTCGGGCGCTCTCACTTCTACGAGAGCCCCGCCCTGGGTGGTCCGGTGGGCCAACCTCGGTACCTCAACGCCGTGTTGGTCCTGGCGGCCGCCACCTGGCTGGGCCGCGAGGACGCACTGCTGCAAGAACTCCTGGCCATAGAGGAGGAACTCGGTCGCGTGCGGCATGAGCGCTGGGGCCCGCGCGTCATCGACCTCGACCTGCTGGCCGTGGCGGGCGTCGTGCGCTACGCCGGCGTCAGGCTTCCGCACCCACGCATCGAGGAGCGCGCGTTCGTGCTGGCGCCGCTCTTAGACGTTGCGCCCGACTGGCGTCACCCGTTGAGCGGCCGCCGCGCCTCCGACGCCCTCGTCCACGTGCACAACGACGTGCAGCGCTCAGACCAGACTTGGTAACCGCACAAGGCGTGGAGCCACCCTCCCGCTTAGCCCTCACGGCCGGCCCGGGTACACTGGGCGACCGATGCGCCTGTTCGCTATCGCCGACCCCCACCTCTCAAGCGCCCAACCCAAACCGATGGACATCTTCGGCGCCGGCTGGACAGGACACCCGCAAGCGTTCTTCGACGGCTGGCGGGCGACGGTGGCTGAGCACGACCTCGTGCTCGTGCCCGGTGACATCTCCTGGGCCATGCGCCTCGAAGAGGCCATGCTCGACCTGCAGGACCTGGCCGACCTGCCCGGCAGGAAGATCCTGCTACGTGGTAACCATGATTACTGGTGGCCTTCCATAACACGGCTCCGAGGCGCACTACCCCCGGGCATGTGGGCCTTGCAGAACGATGCTATCGAGGTTGATGGCGTGGTGGTGGCGGGCACCCGCGGTTGGGTGTGTCCGGGCAGCCCCGGCTTCACCCCGCAAGACGAGAAGATCTACGAGCGCGAGGTCGAGCGGCTGCGCTTGTCGCTGGCGCAAGCCGCCAAGCTGGAAGGACGGTACCGCGTAGTCATGCTGCACTTCCCGCCTACCAACTCGCGTCTGCAACCGAACGAACTCACTCGACTGATAGAGGAAGCTAGGCCCGACGCGCTCGTATTCGGCCACGTACATGGCGACCAACCGGAGGGCATCATCACCACGCTGGGCCCCGTGGCGGTGCACTTCGTGGCCGCCGACGCGCTCAAGTTCCGCCCGCGCCTCGTCAAGGACCTGGGAGTTCTCGGCGGGCTCCCAACCATGAGCGTTCGGGCGTGAGCGGCCTGGTGCCGGCGGGGACTCCGCACGAACAGGTATTGGTCGTCAACGCCGGCAGCTCGAGCCTGAAGACGAAGCTGTTCCCGTCCGGGGAGTCACTCCTAGTGGAGCGCATCGGCGGACCGAGCACGGCCAAGGCGTCGTTCGTCCTGCTGGATCGGCCGCGCCTGGAGCGCCACGACGCGGCGTTCGAGTTCGCGCTAAAGATGTACGAGGAGTTCGTTCCCGGGTTCGCGCCACAAGTCGTGGGGCACCGCGTCGTTCACGGGGGCACACGCTTCGTGAAGGCGACCATCGTCACGGTGGAGGTGGAACAGGCCATCTCCGACCTGGCCGCCCTCGCCCCGCTGCACAACCCCGGCAACCTCGCCGCGCTGCGCGCCGCTCGTCGCGCCATGCCCGACGTCCCTCACGTGGCAGTCTTCGACACTGCCTTCCACGCGCGCCTGCCGCGCCACGCCTACTTGTACGGCCTACCGCTCGAATACGCTCAAGTCCGTGGCGTCCGCCGCTACGGTTTCCACGGGCCGAGCCACGACTACGTCTCTCGCCGCGCCGCCGAGCTCCTGGGCAGGCGCCGCGACGAGCTGCGGATCGTCACGCTCCACCTGGGCAACGGCGCGAGCGCGGCTGCCGTGGACCGAGGCGTGTCGGTCGACACGAGCATGGGCTTCACCCCTATGGAGGGCCTCCTCATGGGCACCCGTAGCGGCGACATCGACCCCGGGATCGTGCTTCACCTCCTGCGCGAGGGGATGAGCGTCGACCAGGTGGACTCGCTCCTCAATCACGACTCAGGCCTCAAGGGCATGTCGGGTATCTCTAATGACCTACGCGACGTGAGCGCTGCGGCGGCGGCGGGCGAGGAGGGAGCCACGGCGGCACTGGAAGTGTTCGCCTACCGCATCCGAAAGACCATCGGCGCCTTCGCGGCCGCCATGGGCGGGCTCGACGCCGTCGTCTTCACCGGCGGAATCGGCGAGAACTCGCCATGGGCGCGCACGGCCTCCTTGAGCGGGCTTGGCTTCTTAGGGCTGGTGCTCGACGAGGAGCGCAACGCCCGGACGGACTCGCTGATCAGCGCAGACGGCTCCGGCGTGTCGGTCCTCGTGGTGCCCACCGACGAGGAACTCATGATCGCGAACGCCGCGCGTGCCGCCGTGAACGGCTCCGGCGACGAGGAGAACTGAATGGTGACGTTAGGGCTAGACCTGGGCGGGACGAAGATCCTTGCGGCGGCGGTTGAAGGCGGGAAGGTGCTCGACTCGGTGAGGGTCGACACGCCGCAGACGGGCTTCCCAGACGTGGTCGCCGCCCTCGTCGGCACCGCCAAGGAGCTGCTGGCGCGCGGCCACGAGGTGTCCGGTGTGGGCGTCGGCTCGCCCGGACCCATGGACCGCGCTCGCCGCCGGATCCTCTTCGCCCCCAACATCGCGGGCATGCGTGACGCGCCGCTAGTTGCCGAACTGGAGCGGGCCCTCGAGATGAGGATCGTGCTCGAGAATGACGCCAACGCGGCCGGTTACGCGGAGCACCTCTACGGCGCGGCCCGCGACCTCGATTCGAGCATCTACGTGACCATCTCCACGGGCATCGGCGGTGGCATCTTTATCGGCGACCGGGTCGTGAGGGGCGCCAACAGCCTGGCGGGGGAGATAGGGCACATGACCATGCTGGTCGGGGGACCCATGGGAGGTGACGGCCACACGGGGAGCCTAGAGGCCATCGCGGCCGGGCGTTCCATGGCGCGCGACGCCTCGTACGCCTACGGGGCGGAGATGGACACGCGGGAGCTCTTCAGGCGGGCGCGCTTGGGGGAGATGAAGGCCCTGGGTATCGTGGAGAACGCCGCGTTCTTCACGGGCATCGGGCTTGCCAACCTCGTCAAGATCATCGACCCTGAGGGCTTCGTACTCGGTGGCGGCATCTCGCACGTGGGCGAGTACTACCTGAGCAAGGTGCGCGCTGCGGCCGAGCACTACCTCGAGGGTTACCCGGTACCGCAGTTCAGGCCCGCGAGCCTGGGCGGCGAAGCCGGTGCCATTGGCGCTGCGGCCGTGGCGGCCACCGAACTAATGGCGCACGCATGAGCGAGACCCTAAGCCTCGCGTTGGCCGCGCTCCTGATCTTCTCGCTGCGGATCGTGGACGTGTCGCTAGGGACCCTGCGCATCGGTTTCCTCGTCCGCGGCCAGCGGAGCCTGGCGGGCCTCTTCGGCTTCTTCGAATCTCTCGTGTGGTTGATCGCGGCGGCCCAAGTACTGGCGCACCTCGACTCGCCCGTCAAGTTCCTCGCGTACGCCGCCGGTTATGCCACGGGCACCATGCTCGGCGTGAGCGTAGAGCAGTGGTTGGCCATCGGAGAATCGATCGTGCGGGTGGTCACGCCCGTCGGCTCTCCTCCCATCGAGGACAGCCTGCGGAACGCCGGGCACTACGTCACGGTGCTCAACGCCCGGGGGCGCGACGGCGACGTGAGTGTCGCGTTCTCCGTCATCCCTAGGCGCAAGATCCCCCAGGTTCTCAAGCTACTCAAAGAGGTGAACCCGGCCGCGTTCGTCACCTTCGAGACCACCACGCCGGCGCTAACCGCCGCCCCGGCACAGCGGGTCCGCAAGTAGCCCTTATGCGGGGGCGACGCGGGTCAAGGCGCCGCTGGGCCCCACGAAGACGGCTACCGGTTGTCCCAGCGCGAGGCTAGCCCGGCCCGTCAGGTCCGGGTCCGGCCGCTCTGGTCCGGGCGTTATGAGCACCGGCCGCGCCTCCAGGCCGAGCTCGCCGTAAAGAGCCAGCCTGGCCATGACGGCGTCCACGGTCCAGTCATCTTGATACACGTGTTTGACGGCGAGGAGCGCTCCCCGACGCCCGGCCACCTCGCGGCCACGCTCGACGCCCGGCCGCCTCACGATGGTCGGGCTGCTCCACGTGAGGGAGTCGTAGAGGAGGTCGACGTTCTCGTCGAGGAGGTAGGACTGTGCCACGAGACTCACGGCGGCCGGCTCGGCCTCCTCCACGATGTCCTCGTCCGGGTCGCTGAAGTCCAGCCCGCGGTAGAGCGCTCGCAGCTGGTGCGGCAGGTTGTTCAGGCGGTAGAAGCTAGCCTCGAAACTCGCAGGCAATGCCAAGCCGTGCCACGCGAAGTCTAGCTCCAGCAGGCGGGCAACGGTGGTGAGTTCCCAGTCGGCCTCTACCTCCGTCTTCGCCAGGTGCCGCAAGGTTCCAACCGGGATGACGACGTGGTCGCTCTGCATGCCTCATGCTAGCCCCAGCCGCCGCCGTGGACCCTTGCGGCTGGGACGACCCGCCCCCACATATGACGAAAGGTGCTGTCGGGCACGCTATCCAGCGCTCATGAGTCGCGAACGAGCCGTGATACAGTGCCCGCGTGAGCACGGCTTCCGCGACCACGCCCCCCGCCCCGAGTCGCCGTGCTTGGGGTTGGTTGATAATTTCGGGCCTAGTGCTGCTGATCCTCGCGGGTCTCGTGGTGCTCGACGCGGGGCGCTACTTCGCCGTCGGCGAAGAGGTGCTCCCCGACCTGGTCGGCATGCCGTACGAGGAAGCCACGAAGCTGTTGCGCGCCAACGGCTTCGACCCAGTGACCTTCGTGGAGTACGTCGAGGGCGTCGCGGCGGGAACGGTCACGTCGCAGTCGCCACAAGCCGGTGCCATAGTGAAGCGCTTGCGGTCCATCCACTTGGGTGTCAACACTCCTCCGGCCGCAGCGTTGCTCCCCGACCTAAGCGGCATGACGGAGCGTGCCGCCTTGGCGCGCGCCGCCGAACTCAACCTGCCGTTGGGCGCGACCGAGTACCAGCACAGTGACAGGGCTGCCGGCACCGTCGTGGGCCAGGAACCGACGGGTGGTCAGCACCTAGCGGAGGGCGGAGCTCTGAGTCTGGTCGTCAGCTCCGGACCGGAGCGCGCGGCCGTAGCACTCCCGGACCTGATCGGCAAGGACCTAGACGCCGCCGTCCAGCAGCTGCAGCGGCTGGGTTTCGAGCGGGTCGAGACGGTGCCCTCGGGCGTGTCGTTCGATCGGCCCCGCGCGGTCATGTCTATGCGACCAGCCGCCGGCGAGTTGGCCCCGCCAGGCACGCCCGTGCTTCTTCACTACTCGTTATCGACCGCGACCGTCGTGCAGGTTCCCGACGTCGTCGGCATGCCGCAGTGGCGCGCCCAACTCGCGCTTACGGCGGCACAGCTAAGGGTGGGAACCGTCACTTACGTGACCGATCCGAGCCGAACCGAGGGGGTAGTAGCGGTACAACCCGACGGCTACACGGTTCCGGGCACGCCTGTCTTCCTGACCATCAACGGCGCGCCGCCCGCCAGCCCGTTCTCGGACCTCTTCTCCCCGGACTTGTCCGCTCGACCCGACCTGAATCCTGGCGGCCAGACGCCGGCGGACGCGCGCGTGGGTGACGGCCAGCCAACGGACGGCAGCCGCCTCGTCCCGTTCACCTTCGACCCCACCAACATGGGTGTCAAGCGCCTGCTCGAACAGCCTTATCAGTTGCGCCTCGTGGTGACCGACGATCAAGGTGAAAGGGTGGCGCTCGACAGGCGCGTGGCGGCGGGGCAGAGCGTTACCACGTCGGTCCTCGTGAACGGTCAAGACGCCATGCTCCAGACGTTCATCGACGACGTGTTCTTCCAGGCATGGCGCCCCTGACTGCGAAGCAGTGTCCGTGGCGGTGCGCCGCAGCACTAGGGAAGGTGTGGAAATATCCAAACCCTGGCTACATGCGCCCGGGCTATACTCGTTGCCATCATGCGTAAGCTGAACGTCGGCACCGAGTCGCTCGTACAGGTCGCCAAAATCAGCTCTTCTGCCGTGGAGGAACTCCAGTGAGCGAACCCGATATCTCGAACCTCGCCCGACGTCTGGCCGAACAGAACAACGTCGCCTGGCAGAGCCTGAGCGGATCGGGTCCGGACGGCCGTGTGGTGGAGCGCGACGTCCTCGACTACCTTGCCCGCGTGATGGCGGGCGAGGAGGCCTTAGACCCCACCCCGGAGCCGCTGCCTGAGGGCATGGAGGCATGGACGGAAGTCGGGGCCGATTCCGTCGGCAACTACTCGAGGCCGATCAAGTCCGCGGACGCTCCCCCTCCCGAATTGTCGCTTCCAGAGGACCATGCTCCCGAAGCACCCGCCTCGGTCGAGTACGAGGAGTCCGTCACCCAGTCCGACATGGGCTCGCCCGGAGCTGCCGACGCGGCCTCGGAGATCGCCGAACTGGGCGACGACGTGTTCCTCTTCGACGACGACGATGACGACTTCGAGACGCCCGATAGCCTCGCCGGCGGTGAGCACGCTACCGAGCGAGGCGACGTGCAGTTCGTGCCCGGTGGCTTCCCTGCCGACGCCGGAAGCGTTGATGCCGACGGACTGGTGACTCCCGACCTCGAGGATGACCTGTTACTGGTATCGGGCGACGACCTGTCCGACGATGACCTGGCGGGCGACGACCTATTAGGTGATGCGGGCTACGCCCCGCCGCTCGAGGCCGCCGAAGTGTTCGAACCCTCCGGTGAACAGTTCGACGCCGTGCCGGAAGGGGTTGCGGAAGCCCAACCCGAGGCTCCGGCGGCTTGGAGTGGCAGCGAACTGCGGCTCGATTCCGATCCGTACGAGCCTGTTCCGACCGATGCCGCCGACCTGTGGGAGGACGGCGGCGATGTCGGCGAGTCCGCCGCTGTCGGCGGGGCCATGTTCGAGTCTGATGACGCAGCCCCGGCCGGGGAGACGTTCGAGAGCGGCGAGGCATTCGAGAGCGGCGGGTCGTTAGATGCCAGCGATTCGTTCGAAACCGGCGGGGCGTTCGACAGCGGCGAGGCGCTAGAGGCCGGCGATTCGTTCGAGGCCGGCGAGACGTTCGAGAGCGGTGAGGCGTTCGAGACCGGCGAGACGTTCGGAGCCGGCGAGTGGGCCGCCGAGGGTACTGCCTCCGGCTCGGAAGAGGTCGCCTACGGCGAGACCGAATCCGATGAGCTTCGGGGGGTGGATGCCGGGGGACAGACTGAAACTGGGTCCTTCCACGATGTGGGCGCAGTGGACGCTGATCTCGGCCGCGAGACACCCGCCGTTGCCGGGCTTTCGGGCGCGATCCCGCTGGTCCGCACGCCAAACCTGCTGCGCCGCAACGTCGACGTTAGCGCCCTGGCGGCCGCCCAACTGGCGGCGGGCCTAGAACTTGGGCTGGAGGGGCCCCTGAGCGTGGCGCCGTTCCTGGTTCGTGCCGCAGCCAAGGCGGCGCACGACGTCGGTTTGGCCGGTGGCCAGGTGGCCATGGCGGAGATTCAGGCGGGGATCCTGCTGCGGCGGGTGGACGGTGCCGTGAGCATGGCGTTCGTCGACTTGGTGCGAGAGCTAGAGGGCGTCGGTACCGAAGAAGACGAGGTGGCGCTGGTCGCGGTCGACTTGAGCATGCTCGACGTCGACGAGGCCTTCCTCGACGTTGGGGCCCCGACCGTGACTCTCGGCCGCATCCTTTACGATTCCGAGGTCGGCGGCTACCGCAGCACGCTAGCGCTCACGGGCGACCTGCCGCTGGATCAGGGATCGAGGCTCTTGGCCCGCGTGGCCGAGTTGCTGACTTCTCCGGTCAGGTTGCTGGTCTGAAGCGTCAGCCCGGCGCTTCTGCCGGGCCCGAGGTGCCGCCGGCTGTGGCGCCCGGGATGAGTGCCCAGAGCAGGAAGTAGCCGGCGAGGGTGAAACCCAAGGACGGTATAGCCGAGAGCGCGTAGATGAGACGCACGGTTTTCGGATCGGCGTTGACGAACTCAGCGATGCCGCCGCACACCCCGCCCACCAGGCGGTGCTCGCGGCTACGCCTCAATGGGCGGTCCGTGGCTGGTCGCCGGGCACGGCGCTGGTCGTGTGTGAGCCCGTCTGGTCTCAACGTTGGCACTGTGGCGGCCTCCGGTTCGGGGGCGGACGCCGGTTCACGCGACGCGCCCACGGCGTGAGTATACGCGCGCTCGGGTTAGCCTTGTCGGCGTGACGAGCGACCCCGAGAACCTTCGCACGAAGACCGGCGCGCCGCGGCGCGTGATAGTCGGTGTCAGCGGCGCCAGCGGGATGTTGTACGCGGTCGACATGTTGAGCACGCTGAGGCGCCTAGGCGTGCCGACAGCGTTGGTGATCAGCAGCGGCGCCAAGCGTGTGCTGCCGACGGAGCTGGACGGCGGGGTAGAGGCGCTGACCGACCTCGCCGACCTGGTCCTCAAGGACTCCGACCTGGGCGCGGCCATCGCGTCCGGTAGCCACTTGACGGTGGGCATGGTGGTGGTGCCGTGCAGCGCCGGTACCCTCGCGAAGGTGGCCCAGGGCCATGCCGACTCCCTGATAACGCGGGCCGCGCACGTGACGCTCAAGGAGCGCCGGCCGCTCGTGCTAGTGGTGCGGGAGGCGCCCTACTCGCGCCCGATGCTGGTCAACATGCTGGCCGTGCATGACGCTGGGGCTGTCGTCCTCCCCGCCGCACCAGGCTTCTACCACCGCCCCAGTAACCTCGTCGAGCTCGTGGCAGGTATCACGAGCAGGGCGCTCGACCTGCTCGGAGTCGACAACGACCGGGCGCAGCGGTGGAGCGGGGTTGGTACGTGACACGCGTGGCCGCTCTCATCGCAGCCGCCGGCGCGGGTACGCGCCTGGGCTACGGTCCCAAAGCATTCGTGCGGCTGGGTGACGCAACGCTGCTGGAGCACGCCGTGTGGGCGGTTCGCGGCGCGGTCGACGAGGTGGTCGTGGCCGTCCCGGTCGGCGCAGCCGCCGAGGCGCGTGAGCTCGTGGGCGGCGACGCCATGGTCATCGAGGGCGCTGGGTCCCGGCAGGCCACCGTGCGCTTGCTCGTCTTGGCCACCCGGGCCGACGTGGTCTTAGTGCACGACGCCGCCCGGCCGTTCCTGCCCCGCGCCACCTTGGAGCGCGTCCTCGCAGCCGTTGGGGAGACGGGGGCCGCCACCGCGGCGCTGGCCGTTCACGACACCATCGTCAACGCTTCCGACGGGACGCCCTTGCCGCGCGATGGGCTGAGGGCGATCCAGACGCCGCAGGGGTTCTTGAGGGACTTGCTGTTGCGGGCGCACGAGACCGCCTTGGCGGAGGGTGTGGAGGCCACCGACGACGCGTCATTGGTGCGTCGGCTTGGTGTGAGTGTCACGCTAGTGGAAGGCAGCCCCCTGCTGCACAAGCTGACGACCCCCGACGACCTGAAGCTGGGCCTCGCCCTACTCGAGCTGTGGCGCGCCGAGGCAGCGGCGGCTTCGTGAGTCTTGGCGCTGCGCTCAGGTGCGCCCGGAGCGAGCTCGCCCACGCCAAGGTGAACCTGGGTCTGGCCGTGTTGGCGCGCCGCGGCGACGGCTTTCATGAGATTGAGACGGCCATGGTTCGTATCGGGCTGGCCGACGAGCTCACCGTGGTCGTGGAGGGCGCCGCCGACGACCAAGTAGAACTGAAGGTTGAGCTAGCCCCGGGACTCCCACCGCTTGAGTTGGCGCTGGGAGAGGACAACCTCGCGCACCTCGCGGCCGTGGAGTACTTGCGCGCTCGGCGGGAGGCCGACGCCGACGCCGCGCCCATGCGCGTCACCCTCGGGCTGCTGAAGCGGGTGCCGGTGGCCGCCGGCTTGCCGGCAAGCTCGGCTCCGACGTGCCGTTCATGTTGGGTACCGCGAGGGCCGCGCTGGCCAAGGGGCGCGGCGAACGCCTCTCCGAGTTGGAACCCCCGAGGCTGGACCTCGTGCTCGTGAACCCTGGCTTCGCCGTCAGCGCCTCCGCTGCCTACACCAACCTAATTGGCTTCACGCCGCGACTAAAGTTCGAGCGCTCACTGGAGCGCCTGGCCGCGGGCGAGGAGCCGCGCTGGCCTAACGCGTTGCAGCCGGGTGTCCTCAGGCTCCGCCCCGAGCTGCGTGGCGTGCTCGCTGCCATGCGAGGCGCCGGTCTCCTGGGCGTCCTCATGTCGGGGAGCGGACCTACCTGCTTCGGGGTGGCGCGCGGCGCGGAACACGCCGCAGAGGCCGCCGCCGCCATCCGAGCGGCAGAGCCGGCTTGCTGGGTCTTGTCGACCGCGACTCTTCAGCCCGACTAGCGGCGCTTCGGGAAGTCCTGCGCCTGAACTTCGTCGTCCTGGATCAGCCAGTCCTCGCCCGCCAACGACTCGACGTGGTGCCTGAGCTCGTGAGTCAGCGTCTCCCACGCCTCGTCCTCCCAGTCGAAGCCAGGGTCACCTTCGGCGATCGCATTGAAGGAGCCGTAGTAGAGCGCCACGTGGCGGCCCAATCCCTCACCGGCGCCGAGGAAGTCATGGACGCCAGGGTCGAGGTACTCGCCCATGCGGTAGACGTCGTCGTAATCCGGCTCGAGCCGTGCCTCCTCCAGCACGTGCACGCCGCCCAATCCGTGCAGGAATTCCACTGGGATCTCGTCGACCATTTCGGCGATCAGGTCGCGGAACTCTTCGAAGGTCAAGGCCACGCCATCACCCGGAGAAGTCTGCGAGGGCCACGGGCGCGTTGCGCTCGCCGCTGGCGTAGGCGGCCAGGATGATGCGCACTGCCTCGCGACCATCCTCGCCGGTGCAAGCAACCGGCGCTTCGCCCCTTACGGCCGCTACGAAGGCGAGGACGTGGCGCGTGTGCGACGGTGCCCCGCTGAACTCGAAGGTGGTGAGGTCGGTGTGGCCGAAGTCGGAGCCGGGCGAGCCGCGGTAGAGGTGCCTGAGGTTCTGCGGCCCGTAGCGGTTGGTGCACTCGAGGGCACCCTCGGTGCCGTACACCCAGAACCCTTCCTCCCAGCCGGTGGCGGTCCAGGCGGCTTCCAGCACGCCGAGGGTGCCGCCTTCGTAGAGCATGCTCACGTGGGCCGTGTCCTCGACCTCCACCGGGTACTTGAGGGTGGCCACCCGCGCGAACACCTCGCTGACCGTGCCACCCAGGAAGCGCGCTAGGTCGGCCATGTGACAGCCGTTGTCTAGGAGCGTGCCGCCGCCGGCGGAGGCCTTAGTCGTGAAGGAGGGGCGCACGCCGAGGCCGCCCCAGTCGTGAGCCTGCCGCAGGCGAACATGAGTGACCCTGCCTATCACGCCCCCGGCTATCAGTTCGCGCGCCTTGCGAGCTGGGCCGCTCGAGCGGATCTGATGGTCGACCATCAGCACCACGCCCGCCTCGTGGCAGGCCTCGATCATCTCGTCGGCCAGTCCTATGTCCAGTGCCATGGGCTTCTCGACCAAAACGTGCAGCCCGGCGGCGGCGGCGGCCAGGGTGGCCGGATGATGCACCGAGGTCGGCGCGGCTATGCTGATCATCTCGAAACCACCGTCGGCGAGCATCTCGCCAAAGTCGGTGTAGGTGCGCTTCACGTCCCAGGCACCGGCCCGGGCGGCCAAGGCCTCCGGTGCCGTGTCGCAAAGGGCCACGACCTCCACGCCCGCCGCGAGGTAGCCCTCGTAGTGGCTTGTAGAGATGCCGCCGGTGCCAAGGATGGCGGCGCGCAGCGGTCGGCTCACGCGTCCCGCTTGGACTTCGTTGCGGCGAGCACGTGCTCCTTGCCCGGGTTCGGGACAGCTTCGATGGCGGCCGTCTCGGGGCTACCCGTGTCGGGTCGCTGGACCCGCGCGGCAGCGTACACGGCCGCGTTCGCCACGATCCGCTGCACGTGCGCGTCGTGGTAGGTGGGGTAGGTCTCGTGGCCGGGTCGGAAGTAGACGACCGTTCCGTGACCGCGCCGCCAGGTGGCAAGGCTGCGGAAGACCTCGCCGCCCTGGAACCAGGAGATCATGAGGAGCTCGTCCGGGTCGGGGACGTCGAAGCGCTCCCCGTACATCTCCTCGCGCGGCAACTCGAAGTAATCGGGAACACCCGCCAGGATGGGATGGGAGGGCTGCAGGTTCCACAACCGCTCCTTCTCGTCGGCCTCGCGCCACTTGAGCGACGCGTTGGTGCCCATGAGGCGCCTGAACGGCTTGGAGTAGTGCGCCGAATGCAGGACCACAAGGCCCATGCCACCTAGCACGGCGCGCTGGACGCGGTCGACCACCTCGTCGCTGACCTCGTCGTGCGCCTTGTGGCCCCACCAGAGCAGGACGTCGGTGGCGTCGATGACTTCTTGTGAAAGGCCGTGCTCCTTCTGCCGCAGGGTGGCACCTCTCACTTCGGCGCCCGTGAGCCGCGTGATGGCCTCGCCCAGGGTGGCGTGGATCCCGTCAGGGTAGATGTCGTGCACGACGTCGTTCTCGACCTCGTGCAGGTACTCGTTGAAGATGGTGACTCTCATGGCACTACTCCCTACGCCCGGACAGGGGCTCAGTCGGTGACGGCCCCTAACGACGCACTCGAGACCTGTTTCGCGTATTTAGCCAGCACGCCACGTTGGTAGCGGGGGGCTGGTGGGGTCCAGGCCGCGCGGCGCCTTGCAAGCTCCGCCTCGTCGACTTCGAGCTGTATGACGTTGTGCTCAGAGTCGATCGTGATGGTGTCACCCTCGTGCACCAACGCGATGGGGCCGCCGACGGCCGCCTCGGGCGCAACGTGGCCGACCACGAAGCCATAGGTGCCGCCGGAGAAGCGTCCGTCGGTTATGAGGCCCACCGAATCACCCAATCCCCGCCCGATGATGGCGCTGGTGGGGGCGAGCATCTCGCGCATGCCCGGGCCGCCCTTGGGACCCTCGTAGCGGATGACGATGACGTCGCCGGCCCTGATCTTGTCGCTGAGGATGGCGGTCAGGCACTCCTCTTCGCTCTCGAACACCCTGGCCGGCCCGCTGATGCTCGAGTGCGTGAGGCCGGTGGTCTTGGCTACGGCGCCATCGGGCGCGAGGTTGCCACGCAGGATGTTGAGATGTCCGTGCGGGTAGAGGGGCCGGTCGAAGGCGTGCACCACGTCCTGGCCGGCGGGCGGTTGCGCCGACACTCCCGCAAGGTTCTCCGCCACCGTCTTGCCCGTGCAGGTGATGCAGTCGCCGTTGAGGAGGCCCGCCTCTAGAAGCATCTTCATGACGAGTGGGATGCCGCCAACGGCGTGTAGGTCAGTGGCCACGTAGCGACCGGAAGGCTTGAGGTCGCACAGCACCGGGGTCGTCGCGCGCAGCTTCTCGAAGTCGTCGATGGTGAGAGGCACGTCCATGGCATGCGCTATGGCGAGAAGGTGCAACACGGCGTTGGTGCTGCCACCGACGGCCATGATCACACGGATGGCGTTCTCGAAAGCCTCGCGCGTCATGATCTGGCGCGGCGTCAGGTCGAGCTCGATAAGCTTCAGCAGAGCCCGGCCGCTCTCCGCGGCGCTGACGCGCTTCTCGTCGTCGACGGCCGACATGGTGCTCGAGTTGGGCAGGCTCATGCCCATTGCCTCGATCGCCGACGACATGGTGTTGGCGGTGAACATCCCGCCGCAAGAGCCGGGGCCGGGGCAGGCGGCGCGCTCGACGGCCTTGAAGGTCGGGAGGTCCATGCGGCCGGCGGCTCGGGCGCCCACGGCCTCGAAGACGCTGACGATCGTCAGGTCCTCGCCGTCCAAGTGGCCCGGCTTGATGGTGCCGCCGTAGACGAAGATACTCGGTACGTCCAGCCGCGCGAGCGCGATCAGTGCGCCCGGCATGTTCTTGTCGCAGCCGCCCACGGCGAGCATGCCGTCCATGCTCTGGCCGCGGCCGACGGTCTCGATGCTGTCGGCGATGACCTCGCGCGACACGAGCGAGCACTTCATGCCCTCGGTGCCCATCGAGATGCCATCGGAGATGGTGATGGTGCCGAACATCTGAGGCATGCCACCGGCGGCCTGGATGGCGGCTTCCGCGGCGGCGGCGAGCCCGCCCAAGCCAGAGTTGCAGGGCGTGATAGTGCTGTGGCCGTTGGCAATCCCGATGATGGGCTTGTCGAAGTCGGCATCGTCGAAACCGACCGCGCGCAACATGGCGCGGTTGGGGGAACGTTGATCGCCTTCGGTTACTTCAGCGCTGCGGCGCCGCTTCTTGACGGGGTCTGTGACGGTTGGCATGGTTGCTCCTCCGTGGGCGCATTGTATAACCGGCCGCCAGACGCGCGCGCGCCGCTAGGCAGGGGTGGCGCCGTGGCCCGATGACCGCCACAGACGCATACGGGCCGCGCGCCAGGGCGTGCTAGAGTCACGCCAAATGTCGGTCAAGTTCGGACTGCTAGGGATCTTGGCGCGCCAGGCCCAGCATGGCTACGAGCTGAAGCGCTCGTTCGAGCGGATCACCGGTGGCTTCTGGCGCCTCAACCACGGCCAGATTTACCAGTCGCTCGACGCGCTCGCGGCCGAGGGGCTGGTGAGCTTTACGGTGCAGCCTCACGAGAGTGCGCCGGACCGGAAGGTCTACGCCGTCACCGAGGTCGGGCGCCGGGCCCTCGACGATTGGTTGGCCAGTGGGGATGCGCGCGTGCGGCCCCTGCGCGACGAGCTCTTCGTGCGACTCGCGATAATGACTGACCGGCCCATGGCCGACACCCTCGAACTGCTGGCGGCGCACCGCCGCAACTACGCGCAACACATGCGCGAGCTTACGCGCGCAAAGAACGCATTGGCCGAGGACGCGGGAGAAGGCTCTCAGTCGGAAGCCGACGAGGCCGTGGAGGCCCTGCTGCTGGAGGCCGCGATCTATCATTGCGACGCCGACCTCAGGTGGCTCGACCACTGCGAGGCGGTGCTGGCAGCGGCCAGACGGGGCGAGTCCAGTTGACCGCCCACGAGCTACCGCCCCGCCCGGGCACGAGAGGCGGCCCGCGACCGGCACTGGAACTGCGGCAACTCAGCAAGGGCTACGGGCGCCCCGGCGCCACAGTACTAGTCCTCTCGGACGTGAGCCTCACGCTGAGGCCCGGCGAGTTCGTCGCTGTCATCGGTCCGGCCGCCTCGGGGAAGACCACGCTCCTCAAACTCATCGCCGGACTCGAGCAGCCCACAAGCGGTTCCGTCACCGTGGCTGGCGTGGTGTTGGGGGAGTTGGGGCAGGCCGCGTTGTCGCGCTTTCGCCTCACTGAGATGGGCACCGCGCTACCCGGCATGCCCCTGGTGGAGGGACTCGACCTGTTGGAGAACGTGGCGCTACCGCTCCTCCTGGCGGGCGTGGAGCGAAGGTCCGCCATGGCGCGGGCCAGGGCCGTCATGCAGGAGGTGGCTCTCTTGGAGGACGCCCGGCTGGCGCCCGAGGACGCCAGCCCGAGCCAACGGCAGCGGGCCGCCATCGCGCGGGCCCTGGTAGGCGGCGGTCCTTTGCTGCTGCTCGACGAGCCCACTTCCGACCTGGGCCCGATGGGCGCCGACCACGTCCTAAGGGGCCTTAGGCGCCAAATCGACAGGCACGGCCGAACCGTGGTGATAGGCACTAGGCAAGCCGCTGTAGCCGCGCATGCCGACCGCGAGTACCGGCTGCGCGGGGGAGAGCTGGAGGGCTTCTGAGGTGGACGCTTCGGGCCACCTAAGAACTTACAGGACGCTGGCCCTGATCGCCTGGCGCTACTGGTGGCGCCGGCCTCTGGAGCTGGGGGGCGCGCTGCTGTCGGTGTGCGTTGCGGCGGCCGTTGCGACGGCTGGCCTGGTGGCCCACGGCGCGATTGGGGGTGCGGTCCTCGCGGCGGGTTGCGCTGCCGGCCTCGCCGCCTTACTCACCTACTCAGGTTGGCTGAGGGCCAGGGCCGAGGCGCGCGGCGTGGAGTCTCGCTTGCTGAACGCCATTGGGCTGCCGACCGCGGTGCTCTCGTTGGCGTCACGGCTCGAGGTGGGGTTCCTGACCGCACTGGGCGCCGTCCCGGGGGCCTTCATCGGTGCCGGCGTGGGCGCCGAGTACGTGGCGAGACTGGGTTCGGGGGCCGTGGAAGGGCCCTTGAATGCTTCGGGCGTCGAAGAGTGGGGGTTGCTGGTGGGAGCCGGAGCCGCCGCGCTGCTGCTCGCCTGGGCGCTCGAGCGGGCATTGGCGGCAGCGAACGCGGCGCTGAAGCGGTCACCCGGCCTCCCGCTATGGTTGCGCGTGGCCGCGGGTCAGTTGACACGCGGGCGCGGGAGGGCGGGGGCGACCGTGGCGGCTCTGGTGATCACCGTGGCGGGCGGTCCCTGTCCGCCTGGATGGACGGCGCCGTCACGTGGGACGTGCAGGTCGCCGGCGGCAAGGAAGGGGAGGGCCGCGCGGGCCTCACACCGGCTGCGCTCAGGGCGCTCTCGGCTCGACCCGGGGTCGCCGAAGTCTCCCCCGAGCGCCGGGCCGTCGTTGGCTCGCAAGGGCGCGACGTCCTTCTGGTGGCCCTCGACAGGGGGCTCGAATCGACCCGCGAACGGCTCAGGGTGGTCACGGGCGTTGGGCTCGAGCCCGGCGCCGTCACTGTCACCGAAGGCGACGTGGTCGCCCTCTCGGTGCCCATGGCGCGGCGGCTGGCGGTGGGGGTCGGAGATAGCCTTCCACTCACCACGAGCACAGGGGAGCGGGCCTTCAAGGTTGTCGCCCTGGTCGAGGATCAAGCGGGCGCCGGCGACCTCTACCTCGACCTGGTGGCCTACGCCAGTGCGTTCGGCGACCATGCGATAGACACGATCAAGGTGCGCCTCGACGAGGGCGTCGACGCGGCCGGTGTGGCCAGTGACTTGGCGCTTCATGGCACCTACGCCAGCGTGGCGACGGCTGCCCAGTACCGCGACGCCGTGCTGAGAGCAGCGGGCTCCAGTTACGGCGTGGCCCGATACCTCGCGTTCGGCGCTCTGATCCTGGCGTTCTTGGGCATGGTCGTCGCCGCCACCAGGGCGGCCCTGCGACCACATGGCGAGCGGCTGCTCTTCAGCGCGCTCGGCGCGCCAGGCTGGGCCCTAAGGCGGAGCGTGGCGCTCGAGGTGGGGTTCGGGTTGGTCGTCGCCCTCGCCTTGGGGGCGCTCACGGGAGCACTACTTGGCAATTGCCTCTCCGGCGGCCGGCCGTTTGCGCCCCTGCTCGGTGCACTGAACGGGGGTGTCGCCGCGGCGGCCCTCGCTGCGGCGACATGTGCCTTGCTGCTAGCTCGGGCGGCGAAGCTTCAGCACCGTTGATCCGCGCTAGTTCAAGCCGTCGCCTTCGCCCCTACCTTCGCAACCACGGCCGCGGTGAACGCTGCCGTGTTCCTGGTCCCACCGAGATCGACCGTCGGGTCCTCAGCCAACGCCAATTGCACGGCTTGCTCGAGGTCGTCGGCTGCCGCGGCTTCGCCTAGGCCGTAGCGCAGCATCATCGCCGCGGAGAGGATGGCGCCTGCGGGGTTGGCGACCCCCAGTCCGGCGATGTCGGGCGCGCTTCCGTGCACGGGCTCGTACAAGCCCACTTTCCCGCCTAGGCTGGCGGAGGGCAGCAGCCCCAGCGAGCCGGGGAGGACGGCCGCGAGGTCCGACAGGATGTCGCCGAACAGGTTGCCCATCACCAGTACGTCGAACGCGCGGGGGTCCCGCACGATCTGCATGGCGGCGTTGTCGACGTAGAGGTGATCGAGCTCCACGTCTGAGAACTCTCGTTCGTGAAGTGCCACCACCACGTCACGCCAGAACTGCGAGACGTCCAGCACGTTCGCCTTGTCGACGTTCGTCACCTTGCCGCGGCGCTGGCGGGCGGTCTCGAACGCCACCCGCGCTATCCGTTCGACTTCGTGACGCTCATACACCATGGTGCTCACGCCGCGGTCTTGCTCTACCAAGGACGGTTTGCCGAAGTAGATGCCGCCCGTCAGCTCGCGGATGATCAGCAAGTCGGTGCCACGGGCGCGCTCGTCGCGCAACGGTGAGAAGCGCTCGAGGCCCTCGAACACGCGGACGGGGCGCAGGTTGGCGAACACTTGCAGGTGACGGCGCAGGTCGAGGATGCCGGACTCCACACGCTTCTCCCGCGGCAGGCGATTCCAGGGGTGATCACCCACCGGACCGCCTACCGAACCCATCAGCACGGCGTCTGCTTTCGACACGGCAGTGCGCGTGACCTGAGGCAGGGGCTCGCCGTGGCTCTCGATGGCGTTGCCACCGAACGGCAACCGTTCGAACTCGAAGCTCAGCCCGTGCTTGGGGGCCAGGGCCTCCAAGGTCACGAGCGTCGCGTCTATCACCTCGGGCCCGATGAAGTCGCCCGGCAGCACCGCGATCTTGAAGCTCATACGGCGTGCCCCAGGTTGCGGGCTACGGTCCTCACGGTGTCCACGCGCTCCAGAAGCTCACCGATGGGGTCCCAGTAGCCGGTAAGGAGCGCTTCACGTGCCTCCTCGCGGATCGCCGCGCGGTAGGTGTGGCCCGCCACGCGCACCTCCTGTTTGTCCACGTCGATGACGACCTCGGCTGTTGGGTCGGCGGTCACCGTGGCCGCGATCTCCTCGCGGTCCGCTTCGTTCACCACGGCGCAGACGAGGCCGAGGGTGGTTGAGTTGCCGAAGAAGATCTCGGCGAACGAGCCCGCGATGATCCCTCGAAAACCTGCTCGTTGGATGGACTGTGGCGCGTGTTCGCGGCTAGAGCCGCAACCGAAGTTGTCGCCGGTGACGATGATGGCGGCGCCGGCATGGCGCGGGTCGTCGAGGGGGTGGTGCTTGCTGTTGCCGGCCTCGTCGACTCGCTCGTCGATGAAGAGTGCGTCACCCAGGCCGTCGAAGGTCACCGCCTTGAGGAAGCGAGCCGGGATGATGCGGTCGGTGTCGATATCGTGGGCCATGAGGGCCACCGCGGTCCCGCGCGCCTCTACTACTGGTTGCAGTGCCACTTAAGCCACGGCCTTCGGCGTGCCGAAGACCTCACGAGCGTCTGATACCACGCCCGTGACGGCCGCCGCGGCCACCATCACGGGGCTCATGAGCACCGTGCGCCCGGTCGGCGAACCTTGTCGCCCCTTGAAGTTGCGGTTGCTGGAGGACGCGCAAAGCTCGTCGCCCTCGAGCTTGTCGGGGTTCATGGCGAGGCACATGCTGCAGCCGGCCTCGCGCCACTCGAAGCCGGCGTCCTTGAGCACCTTGTCGATGCCCAGGCGCTCGCACTCGAGCTTCACGAGGTGCGAGCCTGGCACCGCGATGGCCCTGACGTGCGGCTGCACCTTGTGACCTTTGATCACCCTGGCGACCTCCATGAAGTCCGAGACGCGCCCGTTCGTGCAGGAACCGAAGAAGGCCACGTCGACCTTGGTGCCCTTGATGGGGGCGCCGCCCTCCAGCTTCATGTGGGCGAGGGCCTCCGCCACGCCGGCCTTGTCGTGCTCGGCTGCACCAGCGACGGTGGGGACGAGCTCGTCGATGGCGATGGCCTGGCCGGGGTTCAGGCCCCAGGTGACGGTAGGGGGAACGTCGGCGGCATCGAAGACGACGACGTCGTCGTAGTTGCAGCCTGGTTCCGAGGCCAACCGTTGCCAGCTCGCGACCGCGGCGTCCCAGTCGGCGCCCTTCGGCGCGTAGGGCCGTCCTTCCAAGTATGCGAAGGTCGTGGCGTCGGGGTTGACGTACCCACACCTCGCCCCACCCTCGATGGACATGTTGCAGACGGTCATGCGCTCCTCCATCGTCATAGCGTCGAACGTCGTGCCGCCGTACTCGTACGCGTAGCCGATGCCGCCCTTGACACCGAGCTTACGGATGATGTGCAAGATGACGTCCTTGGCGTAGACGCCGGGCCGCAGGCGACCGTTAACCTCGATCCGGCGGAGTCCGGGTTTGCTCATCGCCAGCGTCTGGGTGGCGAGCACGTCCCGCACTTGCGAAGTACCGATGCCGAAGGCGATGGCGCCGAACGCACCGTGCGTGCTCGTGTGGGAGTCGCCGCAGGCGATGGTGGTGCCGGGCTGCGTGATGCCCTGCTCAGGACCCACCATGTGCACGATGCCCTGCTTGCCGCCGCCCACGTCGAAGAACGTGACGTCATGCTCTGCCGTGTTCTTGCGTAACTCCGCGATCATCGCGGCGGCCAACGGGTCGGCGAACGGCTCGACGCGCGTGTGCGTGGGGACGATGTGATCCACCGTGGCGAAGGTGCGCTCCGGCATTAGCACGCCTACCCCCAAGTCGGCGAGCATGCCGAAGGCCTGAGGGCTCGTGACCTCGTGGATGAGGTGCGTGTCTATGAACAACTGGTCCTGGCCGTTGCGCAGCTTGCCTACTGTGTCCCGCCGTGAAAAGAGTACGACCCCCGGCTGCGGGTGTAGCCGGGGGTCGTGAAGCGCTGGAGTGGAGGAGCCGCAAGCGGCCCCGGCTCAACGTCGGGTCACGCCGCCCACCTAGGTAGCAGTACTACCGCGCGCCCCTGGATGAACGCAAGGCGGCGCCTCACGTACATAGGGTGGCCGTAGTGACGCGTCATGCGGCGAAGTATATGAGCGCCGCGCGTTGGAGTCAACAAGCCAACCGTCTGGGCGAGGGGGTCCGTCAGCTGCGACCGCCGCGGCCGACGGCCGGGGTGGCGCCGCGAGGGCTGCCCGACGAGGCCGGGGGTGCACCACGTTGGTTGCTTGTAGGCGGCGTGGCGCCCTGTGCATGACCGCCGGTCGAGATGAGGCGCTCGAACTCCTTGGCGTCAACGGAGCGCGACATGCCCGTCTCGAACGAGATGACCTTGCGGAGGTGCAGCTCGGCCAGGCAGGCGTCCATCGTCAGCATGCCTATCGAACCGCCCATCTGGATCTGGGCGGGGATCTGGTGCGTCTTGCCTTCGCGTATGAGGTTGCGGATCGCTGGCGTGGCGATGAGGAACTCGTACGCCAGTGCGCGGCCGTCGCCGCCCGAGCGAGGGAGGAGTTGCTGAGTGAGGATCGCCTGCAGGTTGTTGGCCAGCTGCACGCGTACCTGGGACTGTTGAGCTTCGGGGAAGACGTCGATGATGCGGTCGATGGCCTCCGAGGCCGTGTTGGTGTGCAGCGTACCGAGCACCAAGTGGCCGGTCTCTGCCGCGGTCACCGCGGCGCCGATGGTCTCGAAGTCGCGCATCTCGCCCACTAGGATCACGTCGGGCGCCTGGCGCAGCACGCTCCTTAGCGCCGCCTGGAAGTCGGCCGTGTCTTCGCCGACCTCGCGCTGGTTGACGATGGACGTCTTGTGGCGGTGGAAGAACTCGATGGGGTCTTCGATCGTCACGATGTGCTTGGCGTACTCGTCGTTGATGAGGTTGAGCATGGTGGCCAAGGTCGTCGACTTGCCCGAGCCCGTGGGGCCCGTCACGAGCACTAGCCCGCGGGGGAGACGCGCGACTGCACCGACTTCCTCCGGCAAGCCGAGGTCGGAGAAGGCCAGGACCTCGTCGGCGATGGTGCGCATGACGCCGCCGACAGACCCGCGCTGCATGAAAACGTTCACGCGGAAGCGGCCGTGCCCCGAGAGGCTGAAGGAGAAGTCAAGATCCTTGCGCTCCTCGAAGTTCCTCTGCTTCTTCTCGTCCATGAGGGCGTACATGAGACGCCGCGTCATGGTGGTCGTCATCACCTCGAACTCGGTGGGGCGCCACTCGCCGTCGAGCCGCAGCATGGGCGGAAGGCCCACCGTAAGCAGCAGGTCGGAGGCGCGCCTCTCGATGGCGAGCTTCAGCAGGTCGACGATGTCGGCCTGGATCTGGGTCGAGCGAATCTGGTCTGCCATTCTCTATAGTCCTCTCAGCCGATCGCTCGGCCCCGGGCAGCGGGCGTCCGTCAGAAGGTCCGCCATCCCCCGAAACTTCACTCCGCAGTGCGTGCCAAGACCTCTTCGAGCGTCGTGATCCCCTGGAACGCCTTGTTGATGCCGTCGTCACGAAGCGTCTTCATGCCCCTCTGGATGGAGAGCTCGCGCAGCTCGTGCGCTGACGCCTCCCGCACGATCGCCTTCTCGATCTCGTCGTCCACTATGAGCAGTTCGTGGATGGCGTAGCGCCCGTTGTAGCCGCTGCCGCTGCAAGTCTCGCAACCAACGCCGCGGTAGAGGCTCTTGCCCGCCATCTCGCGCTCGTTGATGCCCAGGCGGCGCAGCACGTCGGGGTCCGGGAGTGAGGCCACCTTGCAGTCGCGGCATACTCGCCGCACGAGACGCTGAGCCAGCACCCCGATGAGCGAAGCCGACACGTTGAAGGGCTCGATGCCCATCTCTTGCAGGCGGGTGATGGCGCCCGCGGAGTCGTTGGTGTGCAGCGTGGCGATCAGGAGGTGGCCCGTGAGCGCCGCTTCCATCGAGATCTTGGCGGTCTCATGGTCACGGATCTCACCGACCATGATGATGTCGGGGTCCTGGCGCAGGAAGGAGCGCAGGGCGCGCGCGAAGTCGAGGCCCGCCTTGACGTTCACCTGCGTCTGGTTGATGCCCGGGATCTCGTACTCCACCGGGTCCTCGATGGTGGTCACGTTCACCTCGGGCATGGCGAGGCGCTTGAGGATCGAGAACGTCGTGTACGACTTGCCCGAGCCGGTAGGCCCGGTGATGAGGAACATGCCGTAGGGCTTCTGGATGATGTCGGTGAAGCGCTGGTAGTTGTAGTCGGCGAAGCCCAACTGCTCGATCTCGGGGATATCGGCCGCCTTGCGCAAGATGCGCATGACCGACTTCTCGCCGTAGACGGTCGGCAGGGTGGAGAGGCGCAGGTCGACCTCTAGGTTGCGGTCCTTGAAGCGCACGCGGCCGTCTTGCGGCAGGCGCCGCTCGGCGATGTTGAGGCCGCCCATGATCTTGATGCGCGAGGCGAGCGCGGGGGCGGTCACCTTGGGCATCGTCATGTACTCGCGCAGCGAACCGTCCTTGCGCACGCGCACGACCACCTTGTCGGGCCGGGGCTCGATGTGGATGTCTGAGATGTCGTTGAGGATGGCCTCGCGGATGATGTTGTTGACGACCTTGACCAGCGCGTTGTCGTCGATCGCGCTGGTGTCCTCGTCCTCCTGCGCGCTGCCGGTGCCGACCTCCTCGACGACGGCCTTCGCGAGCTCCTCCATGTCGGTGCCCTCCCGGTAGAACCGGTTGAGCATGCGCGTCAGGGACTCCTCCGTGGCCACCGCCGGACGGATCTCGCGACCCGTGATCAGGTGGATGTCGTCGAGCGCGAAGACGTGCCGGGGGTCCTTCATGGCCACCACCAGCACCTCGCCCTCAAGCCTCACGGGCATGGCGGTGTAGCGCCGCGCTGTCGGCTCGGGGACGAGGCTCACGGCGTAGGCGTCGATGAGCGTGTTGTCCTCGATGAACTCGAAGCCAAGCTGCATGGCCAGGCTCCGCGCCAACATGTCGGGGCTGATCTTGCCCGACTGCACCAGGGTGTCCTCAAGGCGACCGCCGCCGGAGCGCTGCTTGTTGAGCGCCTCGTCGACGTCGGACTGCGTTACGTAACCCAGGTCCACCAAGATCTCGCCCAGCGGCTTGATGCGGCCGAGCTTGGCTTGCTCCTCCAAGGCGCGCCGCAGCTGCTCGCGCTTGAGGCGACGGTTCTGGAGGAGAGTCTCACCCAGGCGGCCCTGGTCCTGCGCGTACATCTGGTCGATCCGCGACTGCACCTCTGGCCCCGAGGCGGCCACAAACCCTACTTCGCAGGAGACTATCGACTCGACGTCGGCCATGCGCCGCGGGTCGGCAATGGCCACTACGAGCTTGTCGCCCTCGGTGCGGTAGGGGACTGCCGAGAACTGCACGGCGTCGAGCCTAAGGAGCTTGGCGGCGAGCCTATCGCTGATGGGTTCGTCCGAAAGCTCCGCCACGAACGGGATCTGATATTGCTCGGCGAGGAGGCGCGTGATCTGTTCCTCGTTCAGGTGGCCCCTCGCCACCAGGATGCGCCCTAGCAGCCCGCCGGTGCGTTGCTGCTCATCGATGGCCTCGCTCAGCTGCGCCTGGGACAGGAGTCCCGAACCCACGGCCAGGTTGCCGAGCCGTTGGGTGGGGTCGACCTCGAGGTCTACGGGCGGCTCGAGCCCCAGTTCGGGGTAATAAGTGGCCAGCGCCCACTGCATTTCCTTCTTGAGGGCCAGGTACGGCTCCACCAGGCAGCCCGAGGCGTCCTCGATTTCCTCTATGGCGAGGGCGTCGAGGGGGTCCACGAAAGCCACCCGGAGGCGGTCGTCGTCGATGGCGAACGGCAAGGCGCGCAACTCGGCTGCCAAGTCGGCGGGCACCTTGACAAGGGCATCGGCCATTATGTCGACCCGCGGCAGAGTGACGAGCGGGATGCCGATCGACTCCTCGACGGCGCGAGCGATGCGCTGCTCGGAGAGGACACCCAAGTCGACCAGGATATCGGCGAGCCGACCACCCACTTCACCGTGGCGGCCGATGGCTTGCTGCAGGGCGTCGTCGGTGACGTAGCCGCGCTCGAGCAACACGGCGCCGAGCCTCTTGTCACCGATCGATAGGACGGCCACGCTCATGTCTCCTTCAACACCCATCTTTCCAGTCGCCGCGCCAGGCGCGTATGAGGAAGCTTACCTGGTGACAAAGGGTCCACTAGTACTGCGTGGAGGCCCGCGCTTTTCGCGCCCAGGACGTCGGTGAATAGCTGGTCGCCGAGCATGGCGACCTGCTCCGGAGGCAGGTCGAGGAGCCTCAGGCCACGCCGGAAAGCGTAACGGAACGGTTTGCCGGCTAAAGCCAATGCAGGCAGCCCGGCCCGTTTCGCGACCGCTTTAACGCGCTCTCTCTCGCCGTTGGACAGGATGGCCACTCTCACTCCCGCACTCACCAGGCTCTCGAGCCAGTCGTAGACGCTAGCCAGGGCGTCGTCGGCCGCGGCAGGCAGTAGGGTCTCATCGAGATCCACCAGGAGGCCCTGCAAACCGCGAGACGCCAGCCACGCCGGGGTTACCTCATGAACCGAGGCGACTCTGGCGTCGGGTTTCAACACGCGGGGAGAGTAGCACGACCCTCGCGGGCGGGGAGAGTAAGAACTCACGTCTGCCGCGTCAGGACGTGACGTGCGCCAGCGATTGGCGCAGCACGTCGGTGAAGGTCTCGGGGTCGTCCAGCCACGGGTAGTGTCCCCCGGCCACGGCGCTGAAGAGCGCGCCGGGCAGCCGCGCCAGAGCCGCCTCCACCTGCTCGGGATACGAGGTGCCGTCCTGCTCGCCGGCGACGACCACGACCTTGGTCCCCAGTTGCGCCAGCTCCGGCAGACGCGAGAGGACCTCGAGTTCCCAGACCGCGTCGGTCTCGTCCTCCTCCTGCGGCCCGAGGAGCGCCTCGGAGTCCACGTGCTCAAGCCTTAGGCGTGACGAGTCAGAGGGGAACTGCAGCGAGTCGAAGAGGGCCTTGGGGTTTTGCAAGGAGAAGGCGGCGTCGGCGTTGGCGGCCGCCGCTCCGTCTTGCAAGTCGGAGCCGCTTGTGACCTCTATCCCGGACGCCGTCTCGGCGGCAGCCAGCAGGCGCTGGGCCAGGAGGGGCAGCGAGAGCCACGGGTTGACGAGCACCAGACCATTGACCCGCTCGGGACTCGCGAGCGCCGCCTGCACCGCGATCATGGCGCCGAAGCCGTGCCCCAGGAGCGCGGCGCTGGTGAGTTCGAACGTGTCCATGACCGCAACGACGTCCGCTGCCAGTGTGGTGAGGTCGCCACTGGTGCCGGCCTGGGCGTATGACCTCCCGCCGCCTCGCTCGTCGGCGTACACGACGAGCCAGTCCTCCAAGTCATCGGCCATGAGCTCACGGAACGAGTGGCTGCTGTAGCCGGGGCCGCCGTGGAGGTAGTAGACGGCCGGCGCGGTGCTCGGCCCGACCTGCTCCGCGTATAGCTCGGCGCCGTCCACCACCACGTAGGTGCCATCGTCGCGGAACTCGGTTGACTCGCTCATGCTTCTAGCTTAGGCCGCGGCGCGAGCGGCCGCGAACCCGAAGAAGCGCTCGGCGTTGGCATCTAGTACGGCTTCGAGTTCTTCGGGCGCGGCCTCCACCGCCTGGGCGAGCACGGCGGCCGTGTGGCGGACGAAGGCGGGCGTGTTCGTCTTGCCGCGGTGCGGTACCGGCGCTAGGTAGGGACTGTCGGTCTCGACCAGCAGGCGGTCCAATGGCACCCGACACGCGAGGGAGCGGAGGTTGTCGGCACTCTTGTAGGTGAGGTTCCCGGCGAACGACACCATCCAACCCAGGTCGAGGGCCACGGCCAGTAGGCGCTCGTGACCGCCGAAGCAGTGGAGCACCCCCTTGTCGTAGCCTCCGGCCAGCAGCGCGCCGACCGCGGCCAGCGCCGCTTCCTCTCGTCCCTGCTTGTCCCGTACGTGCAGGACTAGTGGCTTGCCCAAACCGCGGGCGAGGTCGAGTTGCCAGTCGAAGGCGGCACGTTGGGACTCCAGCGTCTCGTCCTCCCAGTACTGATCGAAGCCCGTCTCGCCTATGGCGACGACCAACGGGTGCCGCGCGAGGTCCTCGATGGCGCCGCGCACCGCCGGGTCCGCCGCCAGCTGGGCATCGTTCGGGTGGACACCCACTGCCGCGTACACGTTTCCATGCGAGGTGGCCGCGGCTAGCGCGCGTCGGCTGCTGTCTAAATCGGTCCCGACCGTCACCATGGCGGTCAGGGTCGGATCGACGGCGGCCTCGGGGTCCGGGCAGCGGTCTAGGTGGCAATGGCTGTCTGTCACGTGCGCACGTTACCGCCGGGGGGCGTCACCTCATGTCTCGAACTCGCGGCCCCCGCGCTCTCATGAAGAGGAACTGCGTGGGGCACGCACCGAACGTACCTAACAGGCAGCGCGTAAGACGTTATATATCTTTTGTGAGATTCCTGTAAGACGCTTGTGAGAGTTCTGTAAGGGACCGGTTGCTAGCCTTCAATCACTCAACGAGGGCGAACGCTCTCACCGGCCCCAGCGGGCCGCACCAAGAAGCGCAAGGAGAAAGGCCAGGCGAGAGCGATGGTACAAGAGCGACCCCACACCCCGGACGTGCGGTACTTGAGCAACGAAGAGCTCAGCGAGATCATCTCCAAGTGCGAAGGTGCCATAGGCGACGGAAGCGCAGAGATCGGAGATTACGAGGCGTTCGTGGTCTGCCAGAAGGAGCTCGCCCGCCGTACCTGGGCCTGACAAGCGACCCACGAGGAGCTCCCGCAACAGTTTCCTCACATCCAACCCAATGTAAGCGCGCGTAGCATTAGGGATGCTCACGCGCGCTTCTTCACGTGACGCCGGCCAACGGCGTGGCCTGCCAACAAAGTCCTGGTTCGCAGGCGCCGCCGCGCTGCTGCTCCTAGCATCGTCCGTCCTCGCCGGCTGCGCGCCCATGGTCGTGCGCGCCGATGCCAGCGTGGCTAGGGCCGCGGCTGCCAAGGCCCCAGCGTCACGCGTCGCCACCACCCCCCGTGCACAGACCGGCATGGCCTCGTGGTACGGCCCCGGCTTCGCCGGCAGGCGTACCGCGAACGGGGAGGTATTCGACCCCAGCCAGCTCACCGCCGCCCACCAGCAACTCCCGTTCAACACGCTCGTCAGGGTGGTGAACGAGACGAACGGCCAGAGCGTTGTCGTTCGCATCAACGATCGGGGGCCGTTCAAGGGCGGCCGCATCATCGACCTCTCCCGCGCCGCTGCCGAGGCGGTAGGCATGATTGGAACGGGCGTGGCGCGCGTGCACCTCGAGGTGCTCACGCTGCCCCCAGGCACGATTCGCGTCGGGGCGCTCGGGACCCTTCGGGACTTCGAGGTCGTGTCCCGCTCTCACGCAGTCGGCACGCTGCTGGCGCTCACTCCGGTCCAGGGTGGAGACCCGGTAGTGGTGCGCGTCGTTTCGCGCGAACTTCCCATAGAGAGCCCTGCCGACCTCCTCGTGGGCCTCGAGCTGTTCGCCAGCGTCGGCTCGGAAGCGAAGGTCAGCGGGGATTGACCCGCCAAGCCGCCGGGCGGGGGCGTTCCGGGCGGTAGGCCGCCATCCGGAACGCGCCAGCCTAGGCCGAAACTACTTCCGGTGGCACCCGGCGGCAAGTTCGGCAGCCAGAGCCCCCACGTCGCCGCCGTCGGTCACGACGTTCACGAGTGCCGAACCCACTATCACTCCATCGGCTACCGCGGCCACGCGCCGCGCGCTATCGGCGTTCGCTACGCCGAAGCCAACGGCGACCGGCAGGTCGGTGACGGCCTTCGTGGCCGCCACGAGGTTCGCCACCTCGGCCGGCACGCTCTCCCTGGCGCCGGTGACGCCCGTCACCGAGACGGCGTACACGAAACCCCGGCAGGCGGCGGTAACCAAGCGGAGTCTCGCGGGCGTGGAGGTGGGCGCCACCAAGAACACGGTGTCCAGGTCCGCCTCGCGAGCCGCTCGGATGAGTTCCTCACCCTCGTCGGGTGGCAGGTCGGGAAGGATGAGCCCGTCCGCGCCGGCCGCCTTGGCGGCGCGCACGAACGCGGCCTCGCCTCCCGGGTAGCAGTAGACGGGGTTGTAGTA
>CAJDWU010000004.1_pt1 | contig 50733 bp, 47 predicted proteins | sample 7391771 | NCBI WGS metagenome assembly CAJDWU01 (sample SAMEA7055737, study PRJEB34461) | soil metagenome | biome: terrestrial ecosystem; feature: Peninsula; material: soil | place: Antarctica | collected 2016 | reverse complement strand
GGGTTTCGATACGTTGGTTGCGGATCTGGGTCTGGCCAGCATATTGGAAGCGATGGCGGGTGGTGACGCGATAGTCGGCGCGGCCGCCCGAGGCGCGCTGGCTCATCTCGTTACGGACGTGGACACCATTCGGTACAGGCAGGCTGTGGTGCGTGACGCTTTGCGCAATCCGGACGACGTGAGGGCCATGTACGATCTCGCGACCCGCACAGTCGCTGACGAGCGCAAGCAGTACTTCGGCATGTTGGACAATCCAGGCAGCGTCCTGCTGCGTTCGGTGAAGGTCCTCGGGATGTTCACGGAGCGACTGGGTGAGTTGCGCAACCTAGCGGAGCAAAGCGCTCCGAGGTTCGAATCAGACGCCTTCCGACAGCTCTTCTCGAGCTTGCAGACCGAGCTGAATGACGAGTATCTGGCGCGTATCCAGGCTCATCTCGGCTTCCTCCAGTTCCGCGGTGGTGAGCTCTTGAGCGCCCGCCTCGGAGCGGGAAACGTGGGACGGGAATACGAACTGCGTGCACCGAACGAACCCGACGGCCCATGGTGGGAGAGGCTCTTCGAGCGTGGATCGGCCAGTTTCGGCTTCACCATCGCCGAACGCGACGACGGCGGTTTCCGCATGCTGAACGAGATCCGCGACCGTGGTTTGAACCTCGTCGCCAACGCTCTGGCCCAGTCCAACGACCACATCCTGGGCTTCTTCGGCGCGCTACAGGGCTCGCTTGCGTTCTGCGTCGCGGCCATCAACCTCCAGACAGGGGGCCCACAAGCGAGCGCAGGCGATCGCTTGATGGGCTTTATGATCCTGCCTTGGCCCTGTTGACGGACGAGCACGTGGTAGGTAACGAGCTGCACGCTGACCGCAAGTCGCTAATAGTCGTGACGGGTGCTAATCAGGGTGGCAAGACTACTCTTCTGCGGAGTCTCGGCGTGGCTCAGATCATGATGCAGGCTGGTTTGTTCGTTGCTGCGCGCTCCGCTTCTCTTAGTGTTTGTAGCGGCGAGTTCACGCATTTCAGGCGCGAAGAGGACACGGCGTTGCGTAGCGGCAAGTTGGATGAGGAGCTTACGCGCATGAGCGGCATCGTGGATCACCTGGTGCCGGGTAGCCTCCTTCTCCTCAATGAGTCCTTCTCCTCTACGAACGAGAGGGAGGGTTCGGAGATCGCGCGGGAACTCACCACGACGCTCATCGAGCACGGCGTGACGGTCGTGTTCGTGACGCATCTTTACGATTATGCGCGCAGCATGGTCGATCGCGATGCGGCCGACAGCCTGTTCTTGCGGGCCGAGCGCACCGAGGGTGGTGAGCGGAGTTTCAAGGTTCGAGAAGGCGAGCCTTTATCGACGAGCTTCGGTATGGATGTGTTCGCGGAAGTATTCGGGCCGGACGCCGTTCACTTGCCATAGGCCTCTTCACCGCCCGGCCTCTGGTTCGGGGTCGGGAGCAGTTGCCCAGCTAAAAGGAGCGACGTCAACTGAAGACAGGGCCAGAGTGGGTCGCCTAGCACGCGTTCGTAGCGGGCCCCATCCCCTGTCTTCGGCTACCTTTCTTCCCAGGCTGCCATGCGGGCTGCGTCTTCGACCCACAACACGGCGCGGTAGTTGAGGTTGTAGACCTCCCTGCCGGACCTGTCTTGCTCGATGATGGTGTGCACCTCGATGCCGATGCGGCGCAGTACGCCATCGTCACTTACGGGCCACACGTGAGTCCATGTGCCGGGGTAAGGCACGTCGGTGTACTTGCTGACGTTCGACTCTTCCGGGGTGACACCGGCCGTGGTCGTGATGCTGCTCACGAGATCTTGTTGGTAGGCGAGGAGGCGGGCGAAGTCCAGCACGGTGACGTCGGGGCCGGTGAATTGGAGGCGCCCGAGGAGGTTGTCCGGCCACACGGGTTCGAGTTCGTACGGCGTTCCACCCAATAGCACCGATACGCCTCCGTAGGATGAATCCGAAACGTCGCCGTAGGTATTTAGCGTCTCGAGGTACTCGGAGTGGGTCATGCCGAAGTTGAGGTCACGCCAGGCTTGAGCCTGCGCGAATGCCGCCCCGACCAGTAGGGCCGCGAGTGTGAAGGCGATTCTCAAGAGCGCTCCCCCTTCGATTGCCACAATTGTATTCGCTGCTGTTCACCGGCACAGGGTTGCTGCCGTCACGGGTGTCGACTCCAAGCGGCTACTCCTGGACGCATTTCAGATTGAGAAGGGCTTCGGATGGATCTGAAACCTCAAAGGTATACGTCACTGGATTCCCGCCCGCATCGGAGACTCTAACGCCGAGTGTCCCGCCATCGAAGAGTCCACCCACGAAGCTGGATAACTGTTCTTCGCTCACGAAGTACACTGCCTCGCCGCTCATGGAAACACGCAGTAGATCTGTAGTTTCGTCCTGGGAATTGAATCTCCACGCCACTTGTGCATAGGAGGCCGTTACGCCGTCGGGCAGTTGCTCTGTCTTATAAATGTAGAGTCTGGTGGTCGTAACGTATACGTCTATGCCATCCGTCCCGTAACATCCAATGATGATGCTACCTTCAGAAGGGAGATTATCAGATTGCAGTTTCACGAAACTCGCATCTTGGTCGAGGGCGGCGTCATGCCTTTCAAAGAACTCCCAATCGCCAGCGAATCCGACAGACAGCATCGCTAGCGCGAACAACGAAACAAGTATCTTCTTCATCACTTGCTGCCTTCCCAGATCTTGCATGCTCGATAGGCGGGCTATTCCCCGTTGGCCTAGCCGCGCCGTGCAGGAGATGACGTCCGTCGCCGTGCCTTGCTAGGGTCTATGTCGAGCGCTTGAACTGCTGGCATTATCTCGTAATGCACGAGCCGCTTGAAGAGTTCCAGGCCATCGCGGAGGACCATGTGGGCTCCAAACAAGTACAACGCTTGAGTAAGACGAACTCAGCCACCTCAGCTTAGCAACACTTGGGCAAAGGAAAAGCCCCGCCGAAACAGGGCCAATTCCTCTTGTAATGCTATATGGAAACTACTAGAAACACGACAACAGTTGCACGGCGTCGTATGTGTCTGTCACCTCGAAGGTATAAGTTGCCGGATACCCGTCCACGCCGAGAACCTTGATCCAAAACGTTCCACCCGCATTGAGCCCACCGAAGAAGCTGCCCAACTGCTCATCGGTAGAGAAGAACACCGCTTCTCTACTAACAGCAACCGTCAGCAGATCCGTAGTCGCATCCTGAGAATCGAATTTCCACTCCACTTGCGTATAAAGAGGACTCGAACCGCCGTCATCCGTACCTGTCTTATGAATGAATAGCTCTGCTGTAGTTATGTACGCTGCAAACTGATCCGCGCCGTTACACCTAATGACGATGACGCTGGTGTCAGGGTCGCTCTCAGAATCCAACCGGACATAACTCCTATCCTTATTGGTGGCGTCGTCATGGTTTTCAACGAATTCCCATTGGCCAGCGAACCCCACCGACAGCATCACCAATGCGAACAACGAAACAAGCATCCTCTTCATTACTTGCTCCCTTCTCGTGGCTCGAATCTACACATATCAGCGCTAAACATCGCCTGAACTTCTACGTGTTCTTTGCAATGAGAGAGGCGCCCGCATGCCGAGAGGAGGGCGGCCGTACCGACGAACGCCAATAGTCTTGTAGTTCTCATGCATTGAGGTTAAGGACAGAGGCTTAAATTCGGCTTAAGTGGGGCCTGCTCGACGGGTAGGCAAGCTGGCAGCTTCTCAGGTGGCTAACGCACCTTATAGTGCTGCGATGCCCCCACAACCCCTCGTAATCCCTGAGCGCGTGGCACGCCGCTTCATCCTCGGCCGCCAGGGGCTGTGGCCAGGGCGGCGTTGGGCCGGCCGCACAGGCACGGAGCGGGCAATGCGCGCCATCGGGCACCTGCAGTTGGACCCGCTTAACATCACCGCGCGCAGCCAAGATCTGATGCTGCACGCCCGCGTGGTCGACTACGCGCCCGAGAGTTGGCAACAGCCAACCTACGACGAGCGCAAGTTCTTCGACTGGGGTGGCTGGCTGGCCGTGCGTCCCATGGACGAGCTGCCCTACTTCCGGCGGTACATGGTGGCCGCAGCGCACGATCCGCATCATGCCGAGTGGGCGGCGGCGCACGCTGGCTTGCTGAACGAGATGCGCGCCGTGGTACGCGAACGGGGGCCGGTTAGCAATCGTGACTTCGCCATGGCGTCGCGCAACCGCGTGAACAACTACCGCGGCCGCAAGGACAGCGCGGTGGCGCTTTACCATCTGTGGCGCACCGGCGAGGTGATGATCCACAATCGCGACCGTTTCGAGCGCAGTTACGACCTAACGGAGCGCATCGCGCCGACCGAGTTCATCCGCGAGGCGCCCGAGCACGAGGTCGAGCGCTTCATGATGCTCAAGAACGTGGCCTTCCGCGGCCTGTCCGACCGCAGCGGAACCTTCCCGCTGCCTGGCGCCAGCCGCGTGGGCGAGGTCCGCGAACTCCTCGATGAACTGACCCAAGGCGGTCTCCTCGTTACCGTTCGCGTGGAGGGTCGGCGCGGCGAGCACCACCTATTGGCAACCGACCTTGGACTGCTTGAGACCCTGCTTGCTGGGCGCGTACCGGACTCCTGGAAGCCCGTGGGTCACACCACGGCCGAGGCCGTAACGTTCCTCGCGCCCCTCGACCCCGTTTCGGCGCGCGGCCGAGCCGCCAAGCTCTTCGGTTTCGATTACGTGTGGGAGGTTTACAAGCCGCTCGACAAGCGCAAGTGGGGCTACTACGTGTTGCCCATACTCTGGGACGACGCCCTGGTGGCGCGCGCCGACCTGAAGCTTGACCGCCGGACCAACACGCTGCAGGTTCTGGGCTTCTGGCTCGAAGAACCCGCCACCGGCCTAGACGCGGCCTTCGCCACCGCTTTGGGGCGGGGCCTCGCCAACCTGCAGCGTTTCCTGGCGGCCGAGAAGCTGGACGTCAACGCCATCCGCCCCGTCGTCTTGCGTAAAGAGGTGCGTAAGGTGGCCGCCGAGGGGTAACACCAACGACCAACTAGAACGCAGGCCACGTCAGGGCGGAACCGCATGTAGCCTGGGCGCTATTCCTCAATCTCCTTGCGTGGCGAATCCCTCGAGGATCTTGCCATCATCCAAGACCGCGTCGTAGTCGACCCACGGCTCGGGCATCACGTTTCCGAACCTATTCGTATCGCCTGCGGGGTGATAGGTGCCCTTGATGCGAAGGCCGCCTTTGTCGATCAAGTCCCAGTTGTCTGTTACGCCTGTGACTTCTATGGAACCGAAGTACATGCGGAACCAGCCGCTGTTGTAGAGGATGACCATACTGCCGCCGGTTACCTTCTCGCGGGCCGGGGTCCCGTCGAATACTTCGAACTCGCCGTCCCACCTGCCGGAGGCCCGCAAGTCGGTGATCTTGACGGCTACACTCGCTGTCTTCGGTCCGCCCTCGAGCCCGGAGGCCGTGGCCGTGATGGTGTGACTCCCGGGCGCCGGCGCCGTCAGTTCCGCTGACCATGCGCGCCTATCGGCCGAAGCCGCTGCGAGGGTGGCGACGACAGGCGCTCCTCCGCCGATCGCGACTTCGATGCTGCCGCCGTCCACCACGCTGCCCTCGACGACGATGGTGCTATAAGACACGAATTCCTGGTTCGCTCGGGGTGAAGTGATCACCACTGGGCCTAATGGCTGAGGTTGGCCTTGGCCGCCGCACGCCGTGAGGAGGGCGACCGCAAAGGCTAGTGCTAATAGTCCTTTAGTTGTCATGCATTGAAGAATACGACGGAGCGCTTAAATCCGGCTTAAGTGCGGACGGCCGAGTCGCTGACCCACAGTAGCGGCGCGGGCCAGAACTACCGGCTGAAGGCGCAATTTCACGTGAGCGTTCCGCCTTATTGCAACACTGCGCGACCAGACTACAAGGCCGCCACTAGGACGAGAACGCCTTCGACGACCGTCATGACCAGCAGCGCGCGGGTCACAGCCTTCCCGAACTTCCAGTAGGCATGAGCAGTCATGCCGAGCAGCAGGCCGAGTCGGACGATTTGGCCTATGAGCGGGCCACCTATCAAGAGGCAGCTGACTCCGGAGAAGAGGACGAGGCCGCCTGCCGTGAGCATCAGTCCTGGTTCTACCCACGCCGGCCATTTTCGCAAGCGACTGATGGTCGCGCGCCATACGACCAATAGAACCCACACGCCCGCTCCTGCAAGCATGACTCCGGCGGGCCAGACGAAAGTGTCGTCCATCAGGCTAGGCAGCACCTTCCGAGGCGTTCCACTTCCAAGCATTCCAAATGATCGCCAACGCGGCCACGACTTCGATGGATGCCAGGACGAGATAGTGGGGGTGCGTCGACCCGCCGCCCACTACGTACAAGGTGGTGATCACGCCGACCACGATGTTCGCCCAGCGATTCACAGCACGCTTCAGTACTCGGGAGAAGTAGATCATGGCGATCGGCAGCGCCATCAACACGGCGGCGGCCAGCATCAGCGTGGTGATGGGAGTTCCCCCGGCGAACTCCAGCATCTCCGCTTGGGCACCAGGTAAGTAAGACCCGAGAATATCTGCGGCGAGCATGCTGAACATGATGACGATCCAGAGTGTTGATAGCTTCGCTCTGGTCGCCAGGACCCCTTCACCTGAAACCATGATTCCTCTTTCAGAGACCTGATCAGAATTCTTAGTGGTGGCGTGACTAACGCGGTCGACGGAAGTGCGGGAGAGCTGAACAACAGGGCTAGGCCCTGAACTTGCCAACATTACAACTCCACCCGCCTCACCATGAGGTACGAGCCCGCGGCTAAGACGGCCGCCAAGAGCAGGCCCCAGAGTGTCATGCCGAGCAGGCCCTGCGAGACAGTCCAATTCACAATGGCGTCCCAGGTACCGGCACGGATGCTCAGTATGAGTGCCAGCGTGAGCAGTATGGCTATGCCGGTGAGGATGATGGTCAGTACGACAGCGCCCCAGCGCTTGAAGATGGCCGTGCTCCAGTAGCCGCTGAGGAACATCAGCATGGCGACCACGAAGTAGGTCAGAACGGCGATCACCAATTCGTTGCCGCTAAGGCCGGGGAGGGTGAAGTAGCCGTTCAACCCCCAACCTCCCGTGGCAGCTTCGATGAGTGAGATCACGAAGTAGATGGCCGCGAGGATGGCTGCCGTCATGGCGGCGGTGAGCAGCGTGCCTAGGTGGAAGTCTCGGCGGGTGATGCTCATGGCTTGGGAGAACGGGAAGGTCAGGGTGACCGATTGCACGCCTACGACCATGAAGTACCATAGCGGCGCCGCGGCGGCGGCACCGGCGGACTTGAGTTCGTCAGTCGGTACGAGGAAGAAGATGAACATCGAGAGCAAGAACGAACCCGACAGGATGATCAGCGGCATGCCGATGAAGGTCTGGCGGTTGACTAGCTGCATTTTCATTACGTTGACGATGCGGTTCATGACACGGTTCCTTAGGCGTTCGGAGTGGCAGGCGTAGCGCTATGGGTGGTGCGCACGACGAGCTGTTGGAGGGTGACGGGACTGATGTCGAGGTTGTTGGCTGCCAGGGTGGCGCGGTCTTGCGGTGTGAGGCGGCCTAGGACGGTGGCGGCGGTGACGCCACCGATGTCCTGCCGGTGGATGACTTCGCGGCCGACGGTGAATGCCGCTACTGCCGTGCTGTTGCCGGTGATGACGACTGCCCTGCCACGTAGGTCATCGACGGCGTCGTTCATGATGACGCGGCCGCCGTCGAGCACGATGACGCGTTCCAGGAGGTTGGCGACTTCGTCGATGAGGTGTGAGGAGAGAACCATGGTGCGGGGATACTCCGCGTAGTCCTCGAGTAGCCGGTCGTAGAAGAGCTCTCTCGCGGCGGCATCGAAGCCCAAGTAGGGCTCATCGAAGAAGGTGATTTCGGCGCGGGACGCAAGACCGATGATGGCGCCTACGGCGGAAAATTGTCCTCGCGAGAGCTTCTTGATCACCCTATCCACCGGCAGCTGGAAGTCTGCGACGAGGCGTTCAGCCAAGGCCTGGTTCCAGTTGGGGAAGCACAACCGAGCTATCCGGAAGGCGTGCACAGGCTTGGCGGAGTTGGGGTAGGCCTGGTTGTCCCGCAGGAAGCAGGCGCGGCTTAGAACGCTTGCGTTCTCGTAAGGCGCTTCACCGAACAAGCGCACCTTGCCGGCGCTGGCGAAGGACTGGGCGGTGAGTATCGACATCAACGTGGTCTTGCCGGCGCCGTTGCGCCCCAGGAGCCCGTAGATGGTGTTGGGCTCGAGGGTGAAGCTCACGTCGTCGAGGGCGACGATGTCCCCGAAACGCTTGGTCAGGTTGCTGACCTCTATAACACTGGTCATTGCTTGATCCTTTCGTTGAAACGCTCGCTGATCAGGGCAGCGAGATCTTCTGCATTCAGTCCGAGCTTGCGAGCCTCGGCCATCAGCGGCTCCAAATAGGTGTCGGCGAAAGCTGCACGCCGCTCGGCGAGGAGCGCCGCGCGTGCCCCGCTCGTCACGAACATGCCGACACCGCGTTGCTTGTAGAGGACGCCCTTTTCGACGAGCAGGTTGATGCCCTTCAAGGCCGTGGCGGGATTGATGCGGTAGAACGCCGCCAGCTCGTTGGTGGAGGGGGCTTGCGATTCGTCGGTCAAACTTCCGTCGACGATGGAGTCCTCGACCCGTTCAGCGATCTGCAGAAAAAGGGATTTGCCTTCGTCGATCATGTCACCTCCACTTAGTGGGTTAGTTACTACACTAATTAACCACATAAGTATCGACTCGTCAAGTCCCCCGGCTACCCGGCGGTAAGAACGACCACCGATGACCGCTTGGAACGCCACGGCCTTGACCCACGTCAAAGCACACTTCCTACCCGCCGACGTTCAATCGACTAATCGGTCCTAGAACGACCGCGGACCGACTATCATGCCGGAAGCGCCTTGTCTTGCTGACAATGTTTCGCTGATGGCTGCCACTCGTGATTCGAGGGCTGCCAGCTGTTCGGCGATGCCGCATGACGAGGGAACGGGAGGCAACGTGATCTTTGACTTGAGCGTGCACCAGGACCACTCCTGCAGCAGGGAGTGCGGATCCGGCTGATGGCACAGAACGCACCCGTACTCAGAGTGGGGCGGCCACTGGCCATCAGCAAGACGAGCGTCGAGCCGGTAGCCGACACCGACACGGCCTGGACGCGGCTTATCTTCTCCTACGCGTCGTGGGCCACATTCTGGCTGATCTGGGGGACCCTGATCGGGCTCTACCTCAGCCTCAAGTTCGCCGCCCCCGACATGGAGCACATCGCCTGGCTGTCATACGGCCGGCTGCGCCCCGTGCACACCAACACGGTGTTCTGGGGCTGGTCGTCGCTGGCCATGATCGCCGCGGCGCTTTACGTGGTGCCGCGCACCAGTCAGCGGCGGCTCTGGTCTTATCCGCTCGCCTGGGTGAGCCTCTGGCTCGTCAACATCGCGGTCTTAGCAGGCGACCTGCTACTCATGGCAGGCATCAACAACGGCGGCCAGGAGTACCGGGAGTTCATCTGGCCCGTCCAGGCCGTGTTCGCGATAGGCATCATCCTCATCGCTTACAACTTCATCCGGACGATCGCCGACCGCGGCATCGAGGAGATCTACATCTCTAACTGGTACATCATGGGCGGCCTGCTTTGGACCATCCCACTGGTGATCATCGCGTACATCCCCTCTTACCAGCAGAACGCCATTAGCGAGACGGTCATCCAGGGCTATTACATGCACATGGGCGTGGGCATGTGGTTCACGCCGGTAGTGCTCGGTCTCACCTATTACATCCTGCCCAAGTTGTTGAACAAGCCCATCTACTCGTACTCCCTGGGAGTCCTGGCGTTCTGGACGCAGATGGTGTTCTATACGCTGATCGGCGCGCACCACTTCGTGTTCGCGCCCACGCCGTGGTGGCTGCAGACGGTGGCGATCATCTTCAGCGTCGGCATGATCATCACGCTGGCGGCGGGCACCGGCAACTTCCTGCTGACCATGAAGGGCAGCTTCCGCACCATCGCCCGCTCGTACAGCCTGCCGTTCATCTTGGCTGGGGTCATCTCGTACTTCGTCTTCTCGGCCCAAGGGTCGCTCGAGGCGCTCCGCAGCGTGCAGGGGCTGTGGCACTTCACCAACTACACGGTGGCGCACTCGCACCTAACCATGTACGGCTTCGTGGTGCTGCTCATCTGGGGCGCTCTGTACGGCATCCTTCCGCGGCTGACGGGCCACGAGCCGCCGCAGTTCTGGGTGGGAGTTCACTTCTGGTTCGCGGTCGTCGGCCTCGTGCTGTACTCAACGGCTCTGATGTTCGGCGGCACGGTCCAGGGCCTCAGCTGGATGAGCGGCTCGCCGTTCATGGAGTCGGTCAGGGCCATGGCTTCGTACTGGCTCTGGCGCGCCGTGGGTGGCACGCTCATGTTCCTGGGCCACTGCATATTCGCCTACAACATGTGGACCATGCGCCCGCGACCTGCCACCGCCCCCGCTAAGGTTCCGGCGGCCGAGGTGGCGTCGTGAACTTCCACAAGAACCACTGGTTGCTCTTCAGCGTCATCTGCTTCGGCTTCGTCGGCTTGTCGCTGATCGTGGGCATCTTGCCGGCCACCTGGGTGCAGAACAACTCCGAGCCCATGCCCGGGGCCCAGCCCATGACCGAGATCGTGAGGCGCGGCCTCGACGCCTACGTGTCCGAGGGCTGTGTAGCCTGCCACACGCAGCAGGTGCGCCCCCTCGAGATGGACGCCGTTTGGGGCCGGCCCTCGGCCCCCGGTGACTACGCCTACGTGACCCCGAGCTCGTGGTGGGCACCCTACGCCCCCGCCGTACTTGGCAGCGAACGGACCGGCCCCGACCTCACCAACGTGGGGGCCAGGCAGTCGAGCGACGTGTGGCAATACATGCACCTCTACAACCCGCGCTCGGTGGTGCCAGACTCCATAATGCCCGCCTACCCCTGGCTGTTCGAGCGGGTGACGACCGTGCCGAGCGGCAAGGCAGCCGTGCCCGTGCCGGCTGGGTTCGCGCCCAAGGACGGCTCCCAGATCGTGCCAAACGCTAAGGGCGAGGCCCTGGTGGCGTACCTGCTCTCGTTGAAACAGCCGTCGCTCAGCGCCGTCGAGCCCGCTGCTCCGGCAACCGCCACAGAGACTCCGGCGGTTCCAACGGAGGCCGCGGCCCCGACTCAGGAGGCCGAAACGGCAGTGGCCCCAGAGCAGGTGACCGAGGCAGAGTCGGCCGAGGAAACGGCCGCGGAGACCGGAGCGGCCGAGACGGAGGCGGCCTCAACGGAAGCAGCCGAGGCCCCCGCGGTCCCGGCTCAAGCGACCCCCGAAGAGCCGGCCGCCCCGGCTGAAGCGGCTCCCGAAGAGCCGGCCGCCCCGGCTGAAGCGGCCCCCGAAGAGCCGGCCGCCCCGGCTGAAGCGGCCCCCGAGGAGCCCGCCGCCCCAGCCGAGGCGGCTGCGCCCATCGAGTGGGACGAAGCGTTGGGCACCACGACCTACACGGCTCAGTGCGTGGCGTGTCACCAGGCCGAGGGTCAGGGCATCCCCAGCGCGTTCCCGCCGTTGGCGGGTGACCCGGTGGTCACTGCCGACGACCCGACCGAACACCTCGCCACCGTGCTGCACGGGAAGCAGGGCTCGACCATCGACGGCGTCACGTACGGCGCGGCGATGCCACCGTTCGCTGACGTCTTAAGTGACGACGAGATCGCTGCCGTCGTCAACCACGAGCGCACCAGTTGGGGGAACTCGGCACCACTCGTGACCGCCGCCGATGTGGCGGCCGTGCGAGGGGGCGCCCAATGAGTCCACTCATCAAGCTGGCGCTCACCCTCCAGAACCAGATGAACGGCCACGCCGGCACCGACCCGCTCGAGCACTTCACGCTTCTACCCGCCGGGCATCACGTTGCCGACCCTTCAGGCATCTACGAGTACGTCCTCGTCATCGCAGGGGTGCTCATCACGCTGATCGTCACGTTCTTCACCATCAAGTTCTTCTTTAAGCCCGGCGAGGCCGGCGCCGGCCACGTCAAGCGCCGGATTCTTCGGGACGACCGGTGAGGGGGCTCCAGTCATGAGCGACGAGCGCAACGAGCGCAGTTCGCTGCCCAGCCAGCAGGTCGGAGGCGTGCAGCAAGGCGAGGACCTGACTCGCATCAACGTGTATTTGGACGGCGGCAGCGAACCCATCGTCAGCTACCGACCGCCGGTAAGCTTCGAGCTCGACTCGACGCAGTTGGAGGACGGCGACCACGTACTACGCATCGAGGCGCTCGACTCCATAGGCGGGAAAGGCGTTCGCGTCGTGCCGTTCACCGTGCGAAACGGCCCCGGCATCGCCGTTCACGGGTTGACCCCGGGCGACGTCCTCGACGGCAAGGTGCAGATCCTCGTCAACGCCTACGGCGGCGCCAACGAGAAGTATTGGGAGCCTTCGCGCGCCGAGACTCCGGCCCCCATACCCACGTGGACCTGGGTGCTGGTGCTGTTCATCGTGGCCTTCGGCGTCTTCTACGGGGTGCGCTATTGGAACCCCTCACCCGACTACGCGGCCACGCCAACGTTCGGCTCGGCCACGGCTCAGACGAGCCAGGCTTCGGGAGCCGCCGGTGCGCCCGCCGGTGCGCCCGCGAGTCTGGGTGGGGCTAAGGGCGAGTCGCTCTTCTCGAACCTCTGTGCGGCTTGCCACCAGGCGAGCGGGCAAGGACTGCCGGGTGTGTTCCCACCCCTGGCCGGCAACCCGGCCGTGACCGCTGCGGACCCCACCGGCCACATCACCACCGTCTTGCACGGGAAGCAGGGCTCGATCATCGACGGTGTCGCTTACACGTCGGCGATGCCGTCGTTCGCCGGCCAACTCACTGACGAGGAGGTCGCTGCGATCGTGAACCACGAGCGCACGAGCTTCGGCAACTCGGCGCCCACCGTGACGGCCGAACAGGTGGCCGCGCTGAGGTAGTAAGCCGAGCTCAAGAGTGCGGGGCGCGCCGTGGTGAACCGGCGCGCCCCGCTGCGTTCAGCGTCCGAAGACCGCGTCGGATAGGAGGACGACGTCCACATCGGCTACCGCCAGGTGCGCCAATATGGACGCGAAGTCCTCGCTGTAGTACCAGGTGTCATAGTCGCTCACCTGGGGCACAACCTGGTGGAACACGAGCACCAACCAAGCGTGGTCCCGGGCGGCCTCGTCGATCGCCGCGTTGACGATAGCCGGTGTGTCTCGAAGCGAAACGCTGAGGGCGCGCAGCCGGTAGGGGTCGGCGGGTGGCCAGGTCTCCAGCCCTTGCGAGCGGATAATCGTGCGGCCAGCGGCAAAGTAGTCCCGTACGTGCTCCAGCGACGTGTCGTCGAAGCCACCGTAGGGGTACGCGATCACGTCGGCCCCGCGCCGAAAGCCGTGCTCGAGCAGCCAAGACTTGACGCCGGCCAGCTCGGACACCAGGTCCCCTTCTGACAGGGTGTCGAAGCCGCCGGACTCCAGGGGGGTCTTGTGGTGCGCGATGACCTCCCAACCCGCGAAGCGCTCGGCGATCTTCAGCTGGTCGAGGGTCATGAAGGTCGGCTGGCCGATCAGGTCGACAATGACTGCGATGCTGGCCTTGAGGCCCAAGCGTTGCGCTAACGGCAGGGCGACCAGGAACGCGCCGTCCCGCGCGTCGTCGAACACCAGCGACACCTTGCCGCGCGGCGGTGACGGCACGGCCGCCAGCACGTCGAACCAAACCGTCACGGGACCGTCGCCCTGGTCCTTGAGGCTGAGCTGGACGTCGGTGACGGCCGAGAGGTCGATGCTTGGTACGGCGCCCGCGGTGGTCAGCCCCAGGTTGGCAGTGATCGTGAACCAGCTGTCGTCCTGGGCGTAGGAGTCGGCCTTGCCCCTGCCTCCCTTAAGGATCGGGAAAGCGTCGTACGTCTCGAAGCCGTCGCCGCTCAGGTACACGTAAAGGTAGTCGAGGTGTTCTACGCCCAGGAGCTTCAAGTTCAGCTTCAGGAACGATGAGCTGAGGTCTAGCGGCCCGAGGTTCCTAGCGCGGACGTTGACCTGTGCACCGTCGCCGTCCGTCGTTACCCGTAGGGAGCGCGTGCCGATGAGCACGTCTGCAAGATCCGCTTCCACGCTTCCGGAGGTGCTCTGCTTGGCGAAGGTCGAGTCGAACTGGAAGGCGTCGATCACCTTGCCGAGGCCCGCCACCACTGGCACGGCCACGGGCCTGAGGTCGAGCGCGCCTCGCGGCTGCGGTGCGTCGTCGGCAAGGGCAAGCGACGGTAGCAGGAGAACGAGCGCTAACGCAGCGGCGACGATCGACAGGGTGCGTGGGCGGCCCACCACGGGTGGGCGGCCGCAGATGAAGCGGGGCGTTGAGAACATCAGGCCATTATCACCACAACGGGGCGCTAGGGCGAGGGCGGCTGGCCCGACTTGCTCAGGTCGGCGAAAGCGCAGCTGCCTTCCCCGTCCGCCATGCATGACGTGAGCTGCACCTCCGTTCCCAGGAGGAGCGAGACCAAGCGCTCGTCGAAGCGGCAGACGGCGCGCGTCTCCCGCGCCACGCGGTGGTAGATGCAGTTGATGGCCTCGATCGACTCACCGTCGGCCGCGAGCCGCGCGTGGTAACCGAGCTGGCTCATCTTCTCGATAACGGCTGCGCGTCTGGCCGTCGCGTCCAGCCGCTCGAGGGCGGGCAACAGGGTAGCGGCCAGGTCGTCGGCCATGGCCATGAGTACGTCCTCGGTGGCCTCGTCCCCCATCCGGTCCCGCAGCGCCTGGAGCATGCTCAAAGAAAGCATGTCGTAGCGACGAGGGAACGTCTCCCGGCCCAGGTCGGTCATCCCGTAGGTTCGACTCGGCCGCCGGCCACTCGGTCGTAGGCCGATGGGGGCGACGAGCCCGTCGCGCTCCAGGGCCGTGACTTGCTGGCGCACGGCGTTGCGCGTGACGCCCAGGAGGGCCGCGAGCTCGTCGAGAGTCAGGCCTTCGGGCTTGACGCGTAGCAGTTCCTGGAGGAGCGCTTCACGCGTGCTTGGCGGCGGTTGTTGCGAGGTTCTGGGCACCGGTTCTTGCGTCATGGACACACTCCCCTCAGATTGTTTCACGTGAAACATGGCCCCGGCAGGGGGCCTGCCCGCCGGAAGTGAAGGCGTTTGAGGGCTGAACGATAACATATGTACATTGTATTTGTGCTTTTGGGTGCTAGTCTTCTTTTCGGCGAACGTGCGCCTAGCGTAAGCGCCCGCACGACCGTGATCACAAAGGAGCATTCATGTTAGACCATCAAGCAGTCGATTCGAGAGGTTCGTTCGGGCGTCGCCTAGCCGGCGGCCTCGCGGTCCTCGCCCTCCTAGCCCTGCCGTTCGCTGCTGCGCAGAGCGCAGATCTCACCAAGTCGCCACCGCCAGCCCCGTACGTAGGCGTCGCGACCATCCTCCCCCTGCCAGACTTCATCCCCGGCGCAGGCGCCCTCTTCATCGACCCCGCGAACGCACCTATTGGTCCATGGCTCTCGTACGGCTCCGACGGCAGCCTGGTCGAGATCCTCTTCATGGTGCCCGTTAGTGCCATGCAGACGGCCACCAACTGGTCCAACCTAGCGACGGGCTTGCTGGCGCAGACGGGCCTGACGGTAGACCATGTGGAAATCACCTACAACGGTGGTCACCCCGGCTTGGCCGAACCGCACTACCACATCAGGCTCGTGCTAGTCGACGCGGCCACTGACCAGAAGCTCCTCAACCCGTAACCAACCCAGCCCCGCCCCGTAGTAATGGGCAGGGCACAAGCTAAACAGGCGCCGCCACGCTCCTAATCGAGCGTGGCGGCGTTGTCCTACGGGGCCAACGGGCGCCTAGGGTACCTGGGTCACCGTCACTTCCACCACGTTCGCGTCAGGCGCGAACGCGCCGAAGGTAACCGTGATGGTCTCCTGGCCGTACCACTCGCCGGACTCACCGAGGATGCCGTTCCCGTTGTCGTCGCTGCCGACCTCCACGGTGAGGGGTCCGGAGGGCGCGTCGATGAGGGTGAACATGCGGTCTGCGTCGAGCAACGCGTCGGGATAGCCGGGCACGCGCAGCAGCAGGTCGAGAACGGGCTCGGGATCAGGCGGTGGGGTGCCGATCAGGGCGTTGTACGCGGCCGCGGCGTCGATGAAGCCGTAGCCGTACTCCGGGTCGCGGCCCGGTGCGCCCTTGTCCACGGCCGTGGTCGCGATAGCGTTGGCGACCTGCGCCGCGGTCGCTCCTGGAGCGGCGCTGCGGAGCATGGCGATCACGCCGGCCACGGCGGGCGCGGCCATACTCGTGCCGGACTGCCGACCGTAATTGGGGCTAACCGGGTCGAACGTGGCGATGGTGCTGAGGATCATGTCCGCTTCCACGAGCGTCCCGCCGGGCGCGGCGATGAACATCTCAGAACCCCGCTGGCTATAGCAGGCGCGCTGCTCGTCGGGGCCGGTGGCGGCAACGGCCAGCACCTCGGGGTAGGCGGCTGGGTAGGCGATGGGCTTCGTGGTGAAACCGGGGCAGGCGTACGTGTCGTTACCTGCTGCAGCCACCAGGCTGATGCCCAGGTTCGCTGCCGCCTTCAGGGCGTCATGCGTCCCATTACCAAGCTCACCGCCATTTCCAAAGCTCATGTTGATGATCTGGGCGCGCGGGTTGCCCTCGTTGCTCACGTACTTCACGGCCCTGATCACGGCGTCGGTGGACATGGGGCATCCGCTCAGGGCGTTCTGGTCTGCGAGGTTGACGAGCAGCAGTCTGGCGTAGGGCGCTACGCCAGCCACGCCCACGCCGTTGTTCGTCACAGCCGCCGCGATCCCTGCTACGTGCGTGCCGTGGAAGCCGCACGCTTGCTCGCTCACCGTGATGTTGCTGCCACCCGTTACGGCGTCGTAGGTTCCCACGACGTTGGCAGACAGGTCGGGGTGCGACGGGAGGAAGCCTTGGTCGAGGATGGCGATCGTCACGCCGGCCCCGCCGGCGACGCCCCACATGGGCTCCACGCCGAGGAGGTCGAGGTTCCACTGCTGCGCCCGGAGGGGGTCGTTGCTTGCCGGGAAGAGCAGCCGCGGGAACTCCACGTAACGCACCCCCGGTGTGGCCCGCAGAACCTCAGCAACATGGACGGCGTCCGCGGTGGGCACGTCCACCAGGGTGAGGCGGGCCGCATCGAACGAGTCAGTAGCGGTCGCCAGGCCCAGGTTTGCCAGGGTTGACGCCACCTCTAACTTGGCCGAGGTGAGCGCCGCGCCAGGCATACCGTCTTGGCCGAGCACGAGGCCTTGGGGCCCCAGGCCGACGATGAGCGTGGTGATGGGGGCGGAAGCCAGGGCCTCGTCGGCCGCGGGCTCGAACGCCGCGGTGGACAAGGTGGTTGGGACCACACCCGCGGTGCCAAGCGCTGTGGGAGCCGGCCCCCCCACCGCCCTCCCCGTGGGGTCGGGGTATGAGAACGTGAAGAAAGGGCTCAGGCGCACGATCTGTGTGCCGTCCCACGGGACGACGAGTCTGAGTTTGAACCTCACGTCCAACCGGGGCAGCTGCGTGGGGTCCACGATGACCGTCACGGAGGCGTCGCCGCTCCCGCTGGTGATCGAGGTGGTGATCGCGCCACTGAGGGTGGTGTCTTCCGGCATGACCTCCAGCGTCCAGTTGTCGGATGCTACGACCGTTACGTTCGCTCGAGTGAAGCCGTTCATCTCGAGGGTGGGCGTCTCCAGCCGCACCTCGGGTGCAGGCCCCTGGTTGAAGCAGCCGGCTAGCACCACGAGCACGGCCGCGCCGAGCAGCGCGAGCGCAACCCGACTGTGGGCGGCCTGGCGAGGGGTCGGGTTGGCGTCCCTCTTCATGTGAACTCCGATCGCGCCACGCCGGGTAACGACATGCAAGTCCGGGCGTCGGCGGCTATAACCTTGATATCGCACCCGCGGGCTTGGTCCGTGACAAGCGCATGAACCTAGCCTTCATTCAACGCTTCGTCAACGACCGCGCAACTCTCCGATGTGCGCCAGCAGACCCGTGGTGGACGTGTCGTGCGCGCCGGGCGTTGCCGCGCCCGCGCGGACTTCGTCCAAGAGCTTATTGGCGAGCTCCTTACCGAGCTCCACGCCCATCTGGTCGAAGCTGTTGACGTCCCACACTACCCCTTGCGTGAAGATGGCGTGCTCGTAGAGCGCTATCAGGTTGCCCAGGGCGTGTGGCGTGAGCTGCGGCATGAGGATTGACGTGGTCGGGCGGTTGCCGCGGAACGACTTGGCGGCGGTTAGGAGCTCGAGGCGCTCGGCCGGCGCGCCCTGCTCGGCCAGCAGCGCCCGCGTCTGTTCCGGAGTGCGGCCGAGCATGAGGGCCTCGGTCTGGGCGAGGAAGTTCGACAGGAGGATGTGATGATGCTCGATCAGCGGGTGCAGGGGCTTGGCGGGAACGATGAAATCGGCCGGGATGAGCTTGGTGCCCTGATGGAGCAACTGGTAGTAGGCGTGCTGGCCGTTGGTGCCGGGCGAGCCCCAGATTATGGCGCCCGTCTGCCAACCCACCGGCTGGCCCGCACGATCGACGTCCTTGCCGTTGGACTCCATGAAGGCCTGCTGCAAGTAGCTGGGCAGGTAGCGCAGGGACTCGTCGTAGGGAAGCACCGCCGAGCTCTCGGCGCCGAAGAAGTTGCCGTACCAGACGCCCAACAGACCCATGAGCATGGGCGCGTTATGGGCGGGCTCTGTGCCAAAGAAGTGCCGGTCCATCTCGTGGGCGCCCTCGAGCAGCTCCACGAAGCGACCGTAGCCCACGGCCAGAGCGATCGAAAGGCCGATAGCCGACCACAGCGAGTAACGACCGCCCACCCAGTCCCAGAAGGCGAACACGTTCTCTTCGCTGATGCCGAACTCGGCCACCTTGGCGAGGTTCGTGGACACGGCCACGAAGTGCCGGGCCACCGCCTCCTCGCTCTTCAGTCGCTCGACGAGCCAGCGGCGCGCCGTGTGGGCGTTCGTCATGGTCTCTTGCGTCGTGAACGTCTTGGACGAGATGATGAACAGCGTGGTCTCGGGCCGCAAGCCCGACAACACGTCGGTCATGGCTGCCCCGTCGATGTTGGAGACGAAGTGAGCCCGCAGGGTGTCGGTCGTGAAGGGGTGCAGGGCCGTGACTGCCATCTGCGGTCCCAAGTGCGAGCCGCCTATGCCAACGTTCACGATGTCGGTGATGCGCTCGCCGGTGTGTCCGCGCCACTCGCCGCTGCGCACGGCGCCGGCGAAGCGCTCCATCTGCGCGAGGACGGCGTTCACTTCGGGCATGACGTCGTGGCCGTCAACGTAGATGGGGGTGTTCGAGCGGTTGCGCAACGCCACGTGAAGCACGGGGCGGTCCTCGGTGAGGTTGATGTGCTCGCCGGCGAACATGGCGCGCTTGCGCTCTTCGACCCCGCTCTCTTTGGCCAGGTCGAGGAGCAGTTTCACCGTCTCGCTCGTTATCCGGTTCTTGCTCAGGTCTATGAAAAGTTCGCCGGCCTGCAGCGAGAACCTCTCGAAGCGCTTGTCGTCGCCCGCGAACAGGTCCTTGAGCTGCACGTCCTTCATCTGCTGCTGGTGCCGACTTAAGGCTTCCCAGGCAGCAGCGCTACGGTTCGGGTGGCGCTCCACGACTACCTCCTTCGGACAGGCGGCTAGCCGCCCGCCTCGCTCGAACGACGCCAGATGTTTATGTTCGCATCGACCGCCAGCGCCTCGATGGCTACCAGTTCCGATTCGCTGAACTCGAGGTTGGCGAGGGCGCCGACGTTCTCCTCCAACTGCGCCACGCTCGAAGCGCCGATGAGGACCGAGGTCACGCGGGGATCGCGCAGGCACCAGGCCAGCGCGAGTTGGGCGAGGGTCTGACCGCGCTCCTTCGCGACCTCGGCGAGGGCGTGCACGCGCTCCAACGCCTCTGGAGTGAGCATCTTGGGCTTGAACGAATCGCCGCGGGTGGCGCGCGAGCCCTCGGGCAGGGTGTGCTCGACGTCGGTGGGTTCGACCGTCAGGTAGCGCGAGGTGAGCAGGCCTTGTGCGAGGGGCGAGAACACTATGCAACCCACGCCCTCGTCCTCCAGAACGTCTAGCAGTCCACCCTCGATCCAGCGATTGAACATGGAGTAGGACGGCTGGTGGATAAGCAGGGGCGCGCCGGCCTCACGGAGGATCCGCGTCGCTTCCCGGGTCTTCTCCGCCGAATAAGAAGAGATGCCCGCGTAGAGCGCCCTGCCCTGCTGGACGGCGCTAGCGACGGCGCCTAGGGTCTCTTCGAGCGGGGTGTCGGGGTCGAAGCGGTGGCTGTAGAAGATGTCCACCCAGTCGAGCCGCATGCGCTTCAGGCTCTCCTCCAAGCTAGATAGGAGGTACTTGCGAGACCCCCACTCGCCGTACGGACCGGGCCACATGTCGTAGCCGGCCTTGGTTGAGATCACGAGGCGGTTGCGTAGCCCAGCGAAGTCGGTAGCGAGAATCTCGCCGAAGTTCCTCTCGGCGGAACCCGCGGGGGGTCCGTAGTTGTTGGCGAGGTCGAAGTGCGTGATGCCCAACTCGAACGCACGGTTGAGGATGTCGCGCATGGTCTTCAGGGGGTGGTCGTCGCCGAAGTTGTGCCAGAGACCGAGCGAGACCTTGGGAAGGAGCAGGCCGGAACGGCCCGTGCGAGCGTAAATCATCTTCGGGGCGTCGTTCATGCCCTCAGGTTAGCGCCTGCTCGTCAGGCTTCGGCCGTCAAGCGCCCGGCCGGGGCCTTGGCGCTGGCGCCGGGCGCCACTCCCGTAGTGTCGATGAGTTGCGATAGGAGCACCCCACCCAGCACCTCGCGGATGGCGAGCGAAGTGGTCATCCAGGCCACGTTGAGGCGGCAGTAGCCCTTCCGTTCCTGCGTGGGACAGCTTTTCTTCGTCTGGCACGTGTCTACGATGAGCGGCCCCGACACGGTCTCGATGACGTCGAGGAGCGAAACCTTGGACGGGTCGATGTTGATGGTCACGCCACCGTTGCGCCCCTGGCGGTTCTCCACGTACTCGGCCTGCGCTAGCCGCCTGAGCACCTTGGCGAGGAACGCTGGGGGCATCTTGAGGTCGTGAGCGATCTTGGCGGCAGCGGCGCCGGGGTTCTCGGCGGCGTAGATGAGCGCGTGAATCGCGTAGCTCTCCTCCTTGCGGAGGACGGTCCGGTAAGGGGAGACTACGGGGTTCTCGGCCACAGCTAAACGGTAGCAGGAAACGTGGACATTTGCATCCACATAAGAGCGCTTGGGCAAGCGTCGTCTGGGAGCGTGGTTAATCGGCTAACCTGACGCGGCCACCCAGGACATCTGTCCTTGGATGAGCCCCGGGGTGCGGACTAACTTGGAGTCCAACATCCGTGTTTGGTGGTGCCCCTCGCCACCAAGCGAACAGAACGGACTATGGAGGAGCAAGACATGCGAGACAAGCGCGGAAACGTCCACTTCGGAGCGATCTACGGGATCGCCGCCATCATCGTCGCCCTTGCCGCAGGAGTAGCACTTCTTGGCACCAGCGCAGACGCAGCTACCAGCCCCCACGCGGCCATTGACCACTCCCACGACCTGACGATCAACCAGCCCGACGCCATGCACGTGGCCCTGACCGACCCCGAAGACCTCGTCCCTGTAGACGAACTGCCCGTGGTCAAGGGTGTCCTCGGCTTCGCGCCGAACGTGGCGCCGGCTCCTGACCGCGACTACCGGGCCCACGTCGAGGTCGTGCTCGACGTCACCGAAGAGGTCATGCGACTGGCCGACGGCGTGGAGTACCGCTTCTGGACGTTCGGCGGCGCCGTTCCCGGCCCCATGATCCGCGTGCGCCACGGCGACTACGTGACCTTCACGTTGCAGAACCACCCCGGCAACCTCATGCCCCACAACATCGACCTGCACGCCGTCAGCGGCCAGGGCGGCGGCGCCGAGGCTACGCTGGTCTCCCCCGGCCAGCAAGCCACCTTCTCCTTCACCGCCCTTCATCCGGGCGTGTACATCTACCACTGCGCCACCGCGCCGGTGGGCATGCACATCGCGAACGGCATGTACGGCCTGATCGTCGTCGAACCGAAGGAAGGCTTCCCGCCCGTCGACAAGGAGTTCTACGTGGTGCAGGGCGATTTCTACACCAAGGGCGACTTCGGCGAACGCGGCCTCCAGGACTTCGACATGCAGCGCGCCATCAAGGAAGACGCGGCCTACGTTGTCTTCAACGGTTCCGTCGGCTCCCTGGTGGGCGAGAACGCCCTCTTCGCAGACGTTGGTGACAACGTCCGCATCTTCTTCGGCAACGGCGGCCCTAACCTCTCCAGCTCGTTCCACCTCATCGGCGAGATCTTCGACACGGTCAACGTCGAGGGCGGCCGGCTCCTCAACCATGACGTCCAGACCACGCTGGTCCCCGCCGGCGGGGCAGTGATGGTCGAGTTCAAACTGGACGTTCCCGGCACCTACAACCTCGTGGATCACGCCATCTTCAGGGCCTTCAACAAGGGCGCCGTGGGCCAGATCGTCGCCGTTGGCGACAAGGACCCCTCGATCTTCACGGAACGCACCGACATCCGCCCCTTCGACCCGGATGCCGACCAGTAGCGACTGGCACGTGGCGGCCACCCGCCACTTTCAAGAACGGTAGGAACCGAGCATGATAAGCACCTTGCGCACCCTGAGCCGCACGCTCCGCCTGACCGGCGCCCTCGCGGCCCTCTGGCTGGCCGGCGTGGCCGCCGCTGCGCCGAATATGGTCGCGCTGAAGGGTGGCAACGTCGAGCTCCTCTTCCCCGTCGCCGATGAGGGTCCCACGCTGGTCGCCCCGTTCAGCGTCGACGTGGTTCCCGTGACGAACGCCGACTTCCTTGCCTTCCTCGCGGCCCATCCCGAATGGCAGCGCGGCAACGTGCCCGAGGTGTTCGCGGGCGAGAACTACCTGGTCGCCTGGCCCGCCGACTTGGGCTTGGGCGACCTCGACCCCAACGCTCCCGTGACCGACGTCACCTGGTTCGCGGCCGCCGCCTACTGCGAGGCCCGAGGCGGCCGGTTGCCCACCGAGGCCGAGTGGGAGTTCGTGGCCAACGCCGGGTTCCAGGGTCCCCGCGGTCGTGACGAGGCCGGCTACAACCAGCGCGTCCTCGCCCTCACCGCCGGCCGCCGTCACGACCCGGGCCCCGTGGGCCAAGGCGACGCCAACTTCTACGGCGTGAAGGACCTGTACGGCCTGGTCTGGGAGTGGGTCTTCGACATCGGCTCGAGCTTCAACACCGGCGACAGCCGCAGCGACGGCGACCGCCGGCTGCAGCTAGTGTGCGGCGGGGGCAGCGCGGGCGCCATAGACAAGAGTGACTACGCCGCCTTCCTCCGCTACGCCTTCAGGGCGGGGCTGAACGGTGCCTATTCCAGTGGCGGCCTAGGCTTCCGCTGTGCCGGTTGAGGAGTTGACGAGTGCAGGTTAACGTCGGTTTCACCAGTGTCTTCAAGAAGTTTCTGCTCGTGACGATCACGTTGCTGGTCGCCTTCTCGCTTGCCGCTTGTGCCGGGGGGAACGAGCGCACCGTGGCTACGACGGCGGCGGCTGAGCCCGCCACTACCAAGCCGGCCGAGGCCAACCAGCACGCGGTCGATCCCCAGGCCGCTCACGGGGAGCACGCCGCGTCCCTCGCCGCTACCGAGCTGCCCGGCACCTCGCTCTTCCACCTCGCCGGCGCCTTCACGGGTCAGGACGGCGCCGAGTTCAGGCTCACCGAGCTGCGCGGCCAACCCTCCGTGATCGTGATGTTCTATGGCGACTGCACCACGGCCTGCCCGTTACTGGTGAAGTCGGCGCAGGAGATCGAGGCCGCGCTACCCGCCGACGTCGCTGCACAGACCCAGTTCGTGATGGTGTCTTTCGATACGGCGCACGACACGCCCGACAAACTCCGCGCCTACGCCCAAGAGCGGGACCTCGACAAGGACCGCTGGCACTGGTTGGTGGGCAGCCCGCTTCTCACGCGTCAACTCGCCACGCTGCTGGGCGTGCAGTACCGCGACGCGGGCAACGGCATGTTCGCCCATAGCAACCTCGTGACGGTGCTGGACGAGGAGGGTGTGCCCGAGGCGCGCCTGGAAGGCCTCGGCACGGCGCTCGACCCTGCGGTCGCCGCCATCCGTGCCGCGCTGAACTGACGCCGGCGCCCTACTCGACGCCCAAACTCAGAAGCGCCTCGCGCACGTTGTCGCTGTGCTCTCCCAGCGCCTCCCGCGCCTGCTCCGCGCTCACGCCCGTCCTGCACGACACGATGGCGGTGCGGATGTCGCCGCCCGCGGCTTCCAGTGCGCTCGATGCAGCGGCCCCACTGACTCTCGCGCCCTGAGACACGATCATCACCGCCCGCGACCGCAGCTTGGCGTTCACGGCGCGCATGCCCACCATCAGGTTGTCGTAGGCGCCGCCAAGGCGCACTAAGACTGTGGTCGAGAGCGCGTTGAGCGCTACCTTCTGCGCCGTGCCGGCCGCCAGGCGGGTGCTCCCCGCCAGGACCTCGGGGCCCGTCTCGAGCAGCACCCCCACGTGAGCCACTTCGAGGAGAGGGGTGCCCGGGTTGTTGGCGATGCCAACGGTGAAGGCCCCCAACTCGCGGGCGCGCTTCAGTGCGCCGATGGTGTAGGGCGTGCCGCCGCTTGCGGCCACGCCGATCATGGCGTCGTTGTCGCTCATCTCCAAGGCGTCCACTTCGCGAGCGGCGGCCAAGCCGTCGTCCTCGGCGCCTTCTTGCGCCTTGCTCTGGGCCGAGCTGCCGCCGGCCAAGAGCGTGATGGCGCGGTCGAAGCCGAACGTCGGGGCGAGCTCGGCTGCGTCTTGCAACCCTAGGCGACCCGAGGTTCCGGCCCCCACGTACACCAAGCGACCGCCCCGCCGCAGCCGCTCCTCGATGCCGGCCGCCGCCTTCTCCAGGTCGGGGAGGACCCGAGCAACGGCTTCGACGGCGCGGCGGTTCGAGTCTGTGATGGCGGCGAGGATGTCGAGCGCCGGCCAAGCGTCCAGGCCGGAGTAATCGGCGTCCGCGGCCTCGGTGTTGGAGGCTCGGGGTGTGAGACCTGAATCGCTAGTCTGCATGTTCGCTTCTTCCTTGTCGGGACCGGTCACAAGGGGCCCTCGGCGCGTTGGTAGGTGCGCCAAACCCTGGCGCCGAGCTTGCCGTAGAAGGTCGTGAGCGTGGTCCAGTTGATGAGCAGGTCCGTGGCGCCCCGCTGCTGCAGCCGCGCCGCACCCGCGCGCACGAGGCCCAGCCCGAGCCCACCCCCGCGAGCCGACTCGGATATGCCGAGTGGTCCCATGCCCGCCACGCTTGCGGCTCCATCAGACCCACCGAGTGCGCCACGCCAGTAGAGGCTGGGGCCGATGACGGCCTCGTCGCCCCAGAACAAGGCGCAGAAGCCCTCGGCTTTTGCCGGGGACCCGGCGTCCCTCGGAGTTTCCTTCGCTAGCGTGAGGACGGTCGCACCCGCGCCCAGGTAGGCCTCCACCTCGTTCGTCCAGCGGCCGGGGAACGTGCGCGCCACGAACTCGAGGGCGCCCTCGGGGTCGTCGTCACGCACCGTCCAACCCGCCGGCAACGGGGCTGCGGGGAGTGGCGCGCGCAGATCCACATGGAGGTCGTGTTCGGCCGCCAGGAACCGAGCGCCAGCGCGCCGCGCCAGGCGCCAGAGCGCCGGGCTCGACTCCTGCGGTGGTCCCGGGAGGAGGTAGTTGGCGTCACTGCCCAACCGGAAGCGCTTGGCGCCACCGGCGCGCAACCGCGAAAGCAGCTCGCCGAGCAGCTTGGTTCCCACGCCGCGGCCTTGCCATGGGCCCGCCACGGCCAAGAGCGACACCCAGCCGACGTCGGCCGGCAGCCACTCCACACCGCCCGGGAGTCGCCCGTAGGCCACACCCACCAGGCGCTGGCCCGCGAAGGCGCCGATGAGCAACTCGGGCTGGTGGTGGAAGGACAGCCGCTCTAGCCACACGCGGTCCTCGAGCGGGTAGAGGTCACGCTTCGGGGGCCCCCAAGCGGAGCGCCACAGCTCGGGAACCCAGGCCGCGGCCCGCCCTGAAAGGGTGCGCACCTCTACTCCTTGTGGACCCGGCACGCCCGGGGTCACTGGGCCCTCAGGTCGAGCGCCATGCGGTACAAGTCGCCGCGGTAGGCGCTGCGCACGTACTCGAAGGGGCGCTCGTCGGCGCCATACGTGGTGCGTTCGAGCGCTAGCACGGGCACTTCGCGGCCGATCCCTAGCGCCTTGATTTCAGCGCGCGTGGGGAGGCGGGCGCCGATGGTCTGCCGTGCCCTTATCGGTCTGATGCCGAACTGCTGCTCGAGAGTGCGGTAGAGCGACCCGGAGCGTTCGAGCTCGGCCACCGAAAGGTCGAGCAGGTGTGTGGGGAGGTGCGCGTCCTGCAGGGCGAGGGGCTCGCCGTCGGCTGTGCGGAGGCGGCTGATGCGCAAGACGGCGTCGCCGGGCCTCAGCCCGAGTGCGGCCGCGATCTGATCGTCCGCCGCGACCTTCGCGGTCCCTAGGAGCCTCGCGCCGGGCTTCAGTCCCAGGTGTCGTGCCTCGTCCGTGAACCCGATCACCCGGTCGATTATCTGTTCGAGCGGTTGGCCTTTGACATAGGTACCGGAGCCTTGCCGCTGCTGTACGAGGCCCGCCTCCTCGAGCTCCTCGAAGGCACGCCTTATGGTCATGCGAGAGAGCCCGAGGGACGCGGCGAGGCTCCTCTCGGAGGGCAGCGCGCTGCCGGGAGGCAGCAGGCCGAGATCCATGGCGCGAGCCAGGCGCTGCTTGAGCTGAAGATAGGCGGGCGTAGGCAGCCCCTTATCGATCTCGATATCGCTGAGCCTCATAGTTGCTGACGGTCCCTTCCGGCGCGTGGCGCCCGATCGGGTACATGAAGACGCAACCATATATGTACCACTCCTATACCACTAGGTCAACGAGGGGGCCGGTTTGGGTTCGCGGCGAGGCTAGGATGCCGATGCTAGTGAATGCAGCCATCGGCTCGGCTTGGAGCCCCATAGGGCGGGTTGATGTCGTCGAGAATCAACTCCCGTCGCTCCTCGCTCGAGTGCCGCCCACCCGCGACTTCCCCTCCCTCGAGTGCCGCCCGCCCCCGGCCCCACCAGGCGACCCGATAGGCGCTAACGCGCCCAACCGCCCCTAAACCATGAAGCCAAAGCCAGCCTCGGCTCACTGTAGTGGTCTTGCAGTGGTCTAGCCTGGTGGCGCATACTTGAGTTGTTCAATTGAAGAAGGAGGCATGAATGGCGCGCAAGACGATAGTCACACTGGTCCTGGCGACCGCTCTAGCAGTTGGTGGGGCCGCTTTCGCACAGCCGAAGACGGTTGATTACCCCGGTCTTGGCATGAGCCCAGGCAAAGTCGGTGGCACGCTGACCCTCGGCTTGGCCGACTCGCCGCCCACTTTCCTGTACTACGGCCAGATCGACAACAACACGCAGACCCTGACCGGCGTGGTGTTCGACCCGCTCGTGGAGTTCAACCTCGAGACTTACGCCATCGAGCCCGCCCTCGCCGCCAGTTGGGACGTGAGCCCCGACGGCACCGTGTACACCTTCCACCTCAGGCAGGGCGTCAAGTGGCACGACGGCACGCCGTTCACCTCGGCTGACGTGATCTTCACGTACACGCAGATCATCGCCAACCCCGAGGCCCGCGCCGGTGACGCCGCCGCGTTCGTCTTCACGGTCGACGGTGAGCAGCGCCCGGTGACCTTCGCCGCGCCCGACGACAGCACCGTCGTCATGACCCTGCCGGCCCCAGCGGCGGCGTTCCTCCTGCAGCAGCGCTTCCCCATCCTGCCGAAGCACAAGCTCCTGGCTTTCTCGGTCGAGGGTGGCGCGGAGCAGGCCGAGATCAACAACGGCTGGTCCACCGCCACGGCCCTCTCTGAGGTCGTCGGCACCGGGCCATTCATGTACGACACGTACGTGGCGGGCCAGAAGGTCGGCCTCGTCCGCAACCCCAACTACTGGAAGGTCGACGCCGCCGGCACGTCCCTGCCGTACGCCGACCGCCTCGACTACTTGATCGTGCGCGGTAACGAGGCGCAGGCCGCCCAGTTCCTCGCAGGCAACCTGGCTACCCTCAACATCTCCGGCTCGCAGTTCCCCGACTTCAAGAGCCGCGAGGTGGACGGCGCCGACTTCCGCGTGGTGACCAGCCCGGCCCTCTTCGGGTCCCCGCCTCACCTCGCCTTCAACTTCGACGACCCTGAGTTCGGCCACGTGTTCTCCGACGTAGCCTTCCGCCGGGCGATGGAGCGCGCCGTGGACCGCCAGCGCGTCATCGACGACGTCTACAACGGCCTCGCAGAGCTGCCGGGCACACCAACCGCCCCCGCCGACGGCACCTTCTACGAGGACACCAAGAGCCTCATGCTGCCGTTCGACCTCACCGAGGCGGCCGCAGCCCTCGACGCCCTTGGCATCAAGGACACCGATGGCAACGGCGTGCGCAATGTGCCCTCCGGCAAGAACCTCGAGTTCTCGCTCACTTACAACTCCGACTCGAGCACCTTCACCGACATGGCCACCATCTTGCAGAACGACTTCTCCAAGATAGGCGTGAAGGCCAACCTCGTCGGCGTCCAGGGCTCGGCGCTCCTCTCCACCGGCCTCTCCGGCGACTACCAGGCCATCATCATCGCGCTCGGCAACCAGCCCGACCCAGAGCTGCGTAAGCCCATCTGGCAGCCTGGCGGCTCGCTGTACTACTGGCACCGCGCCACTCAGCCTGCCGAGCCGGGCGGCCCACCCAACTTCGCCGCCATGGCCACCTGGGAGAAGCGCATCTACGACATCTTCGACCAGGGCACGACCCTCGTCGATCGTGATGCGCGCGTCGCCCTCTACAAGGAGTGGGAGCGCATCAACGCCGAGAAGGTCCCGGTCATCATGATCGCCAAGCCGGCCAACATCGCTGCCGTGCACAACAGCGTTGGCAACTTCGTCTATAACCTGGGCGTCATCCCTGGTTACAATCCCGTCCCGCTCTACTTCATCAAGTAACGGCGGCAAGAGTAGCAATGCTTCGGGCCGGCACGCACCTTGTGCCGGCCCGACCCATCTAGACTGGGAGTAGCCGATGTTCGCCTACCTGCTCAGGCGCGTGTTGATGATGCTGCCGACGATCCTGCTCGTGTCGGTGGTGTGCTTCGTGGTCATCCAGGCCGCGCCGGGTTCGTTCACCGACCGCTACCTTGAGGACCCGCGGATGGGCCCGGCAGCGGTCGCGCGCATCAACGCTCAGCTCGGTCTCGACAAACCCCTCTACGAGCAGTACTTCCGCTGGGTAGGCGGCATCGTCACGCGCCTCGACTTCGGTTACAGCTTCTTCGCCAACCGGCCCGTCTCGAGCGTGATCGGGGAGAGGCTCTTCTGGACCGTCGTGGTGGCCGGCATCACCATGCTGTTCTCGTGGATGGTGGCCGTGCCCCTCGGCATCTTCACGGCCCTGAAGCGCAACGGCTTCACCGACGCCATCGCGAGCTTCATCGGCTACGTGGGCCTGGCCGTGCCCGACTTCCTCATCGCGCTCCTCCTGATCGCTCTGGTGCTCCAAACCGGCGGTAGCCAGGTGGGTGGGCTCTTCAGCCCCAAGTACATCGGCGCGCCGTGGAGTTGGGGCAAGTTCCTCGACTTCCTCAACCACATGTGGATCCCCATCCTCGCCATCGGCACCACCGGGGTGGCCTCGGTCATGCGCCAGATGCGCGCCAACCTCCTAGACGTCCTGAACGCCGACTACGTGCGCACGGCGCGCTCCAAGGGCCTGCCTGAGCGGCGGGTCATCAACCACCACGCAGTGCGTACGGCCATCAACCCACTGATCTCCATGCTCGGCCTGAGCCTGCCCGAACTCATCAACGGCACCATCATCGCGAGCATCGTGCTCAACCTGCCCACCATCGGCCCCCTCCTTTACGACTCGCTCCTCGCCAAGGACCAGTACGTGGCCATGGCGCTCCTCCTCCTCGCCAGCGCGATGCTGATCGTCGGCAACCTCCTGGCCGACCTTGCTCTCGCCTGGGTAGACCCGCGGATCCGCTATGACTGACGCCACCGCGCCGGCCCTGCACCCCGAGGCGACCGAGTACGAGGCCGGGCCGGGCCCGTGGCGCCTGGCGTGGCGGCGCTTCTCGCGCTCGCGCACGGGAGTCATGGGCGGGGTCCTCCTCATCCTGCTCTACCTGGTGGCGGCCACCGCGCAGTTCCTGGCGCCCTTCGAGATCACTACGCAGCACCGCTCCGTCTACCAGCCGCCCCAACCTGTGAGGATCTGGTTGGACGGGCGCCCGGCCTGGCCGCACACCTTCGTCATGAACCAGCAGCGTGACCCCGTCACGTTCCGGCGCATCTTCGAGCCCGACTTCGACCAGCCCCTGCCCCTGCGGCTCTTCGTGAAGGGCGAGAAGTACACGTTCCTGGGCCTTTTCCCCACCGACCTGCACCTGTTCGGCGCCGTCGGCGGCGACTACTACTTGTTGGGCACCGACCGCTTCGGGCGCGACCTGTTCTCGCGCATGCTCGTCGGCTCCCAGGTCTCGCTCACCGTGGGGCTCATCGGCATCATCATCTCTTTCACCATCGGCATCTTAGTGGGCGGCATCAGCGGTTACTACGGCGGCTGGCTGGACCAGTTGCTGCAGCGCCTCGTCGAGGTACTGCTCAGCTTCCCGCGCATACCTATCTTGCTGGCATTGGCCACCGTCATCCCAAGCACCTGGCCGTCCACGTACGTCTATCTGGGGATCGTGGTGGTGCTCGCCTCCATCGGCTGGGCCGGGCTCGCGCGCGTGGTGCGCGGGCAGGTCCTTGCCGTGCGCGAAACCGAGTTCGTGACCGCCGCCAAGGCGCTCGGCGTGCGCGACCTTTCCATCATCGTCAAGCACGTGGTGCCCAACCTCATGTCGTACTTGGTTGTTGCGGCCACCCTGGCGTTGCCCGGCTACATCCTCGGCGAGAGCGCCCTGTCGTTCTTGGGCCTGGGCGTCAAGGAGCCCATGACCTCGTGGGGTTTGCTGCTCAAGGACGCGCAGAACTTCGAGTCGCTCCGGCTCTACCCGTGGTTGCTGGCGCCGGGGGCGCTCATCGTCGTCTCGGTACTGGCCTTCAACTTCGTTGGCGACGCGCTGCGTGACGCCGCCGACGTCCGCTCGAGGTGAACCCATGACTCGCTTGCCCCTCATGATCGACCTCTCCGCCCCCAAGCTCACCCCGGACGAGCGCGAGTTCCTGGCCGAGCGCCGCGTGGCCGGCATCTGCCTCTTCGCCCGCAACGTCGAGGACCGTTACCGCCTCGCGGACTACTTGGCCGAGGTCCGGCAACTGGCCGGTGACGACCTGATCGTGGCTGTGGACCAGGAGGGCGGTGGGGTGTTGCGGTTGCTGGACGTGCCGTTCCCGCCCCCGGCCATGGCACTGGGCGCGGCCGACGACGTTGGCCTCACCGAGGATGTGGCCGCCGCCACGGGCCGCGCGCTGGCCGCCGTGGGCATCAACCTCGACTTCGCGCCGGTGGCCGACGTCAACTCGAACCCCGCCAACCCGGTCATCGGTGACCGCTCGTTCGGCGCCGACCCCGCGCTGGCGGCGCGCCACGTTGCCGCGTTCGTGCGCGGCCTGCAGTCGGCCGGGGTGGGCGCGACCCTCAAACACTTCCCGGGCCACGGCGACACGAGCCTCGACTCCCACCTGGCCCTGCCGGTCGTGGACCGCTCGCTAGAGGAGCTGCGCACCACCGAGTTCGTGCCGTTTCGCGCGGGGGTGGCGGCGGGTGCGGCGGCCGTGATGAGCGCGCACATCGTGTTGCCGCAGCTCGATCCGGACTTGCCCGCCACCCTCTCACGCCGAGCCATGCACGGCCTTTTGCGTGAGGAGCTCGGCTTCGAGGGTTTGAGCGTCACCGACGCGCTTGACATGCGGGCGATAGCGGAGCGTTACGACGCCGGCACGGCCAGCGTCATGGCGCTGAAGGCCGGCGTGGACTTGCCACTCACGCTGGGGTCCGTGGAGCAGCACCGAAGGTCGCTGCAAAGGATCGACAGCGCCGTGGCGGCGGGCGACCTAGACAGCGCCGAGCTCGCGGCGGCCCAGGCGCGGCTGGCAGGGTTCGCGCGTGAGTACCCGGCCCGCTCGACGGGCGGACGATTGGACGAGCTGGTGGAGGCTGCCGACCGCGCCACCATGGCCCGCGCCACCAAGGCGGGCCTAGTCATCCTCGGACGCCTGCCGCGCTTGCACTCGGGCACTCGCGTCGCGTTCCTCGCCACCAGCGCCGTGCGTGCCAGCGCCGCCAGCCAGCTCAGCGCCAAGCCGGCCGACGGTTTGGTGGCCGAACTGCGGCGCCGCGGAGTCGACGTCTTGCGGCACGAACTGGTGTTGGACGAGGCAAGCGACCCCACGCCGTGGTTGGGCGGCATCAACCCACTGCCCGACGTCGTCCTGTACGCCTCCACCAGCCGCACACGCCTGGATTCGGGCGAGGCTGCCACGGCGCGGCGCGCGGCAGCTTGGGCGCAGCACGCAGGCGTGCCGTACGTCCACGTCGCACTCTGGAACCCCTACTCGGCGGAGTTGGTGCCGGGACCGGCCCTACTAGCCTTCGGTTACCGGGGCAGCGCGGCGGTGGCGGTGGCGGATGTCCTCATGGGGGAGGCGACCGCAGGTTCGTTGCCGGTGCCCCTGAGCCCGCTGGCTTAAGGACAGTGCGCGGCACCCTCAGCGCGTCCAACGTGGCACGGGTCCGAGATAGAATCCTGCAACTTTCGCGTCAGAACGCCGTCAGCGCCCGCCGTTTATACATTTTGGAACGGACGCGAGCGGACGGATTACGCCGCGATTGACCAGAGGAGTGATTATGAGAAAGCTACAGTTGCTGTTAAGTGTGTTGTTCGCAGGCTTACTTGTGGTCGCGTGTGGCGCCGGCGAATCGGGCCTGGTGCCACGGAGCGTTGCAACGCTGAGCATCACGCCGGACGGGGTCACGGACGGCGAGGTCGACACGGCATACGATTTCACCTTCACGGCCGTCAGCATCCCGAAGAGCGTGAGCACCGTGACGTTCGAATGGATTCTCGGCGACGGCAAGACCACCGGCAACCGGCAAGTCCAGGTCGTGAACGGGTCCGCCTCCGTTACGGTGACTCATACCTACACGGCCAAGAACGTCTACGGCCTGGCGGCGCTCGTCAAGCAATCAGGCGGCAGCGTGCTTGCGGCGAAGGCTATCGCGGTGGCCATCGGCGCCAACCCCGAGCGGGAGATGGAGCTGGCCAGCTGTGATGGCTGGCGCGCGAGCAAAGAGGGCGGCTACGGCGTCGCCATCGACAACTGGGACATAAGCGCCGTGCCGGTCGGAGCCGTCTTCGACCTTCGGTTCGACACGATCAAGATCCCCGACAAGATCGTCGTCGATTACCCCGACGGAGTCGAGGTGTTCGACAGCGGCTGGCGTGGCGCGCCGGCCTACGACGACAGCCCCTTGTACCCCGGCGGCCTAGACGGTGGCGGGAAGGGCGGCGACGAGGGGATCTTCAGCAAGACGGACGCTGACACGTTCAAGGTGACCGTCTTCGGCCCCGACCCCGCTACCAAGTGGAGCTACGAAGTCCGGTGCAGCATCCCGTAAGGCCAATCGTAATGACGGCCAGGTCGTACGGCTAGAGAGCTGTGACCGGTTGCAAATTTAGAACTACCTGGCCGCGTGAGGCGAGTGGTGCCTCACGCGGCCACTTCTGCCCGCCGCCTCAGCGCCATGCTCAGCGACACGGCGGTCAACACCATGCTCACGGCCACGGCCGGCAACAGCACGCGGTTGCCGAGAAGGTCCATGGCCGCGCCCACCGTGGCGGGCGCCAAGATCGAGGCGGCCGAGCCGAACAGGTAGTACATGCCGGTATAGAAGCCCACGCGGTCGTCGCCGCCCTGGTTGACCACCAACGGGTAGGCGGGCACGAGGACGAGGGCCCACGACGCGCCGCCTAAGCCCAACCAGACCGAGAGGGTGGCGGGCGAGCCCATGAAGGTAGCCATCAGCATCCAGAGCGCGAGGAGCACGGCGCCCACACGCATGGTGTTCGGCTCGCCTAGGCGTTTGGCGAGCTGGCCGGCGGGCAGCGCCATGATGACGAACCCCGCGATCGTGATGCCCATGATGACCCCGGCGTTGCCGCCGGACAATCCGAACTCCTCCGTGGCGAAGGTGCTGAACTGCGCTTCTAGGGCCGAAAAGCCGAAGAACGCGAAGAAGACCGCGGTCAGTATGAGCAGGATGCCGCCCTGCCTGCGCCGCAGCAGCTCTCCCGCGTCACGCAATAGTCCGCTGAGCAGCGGCGCGTCGTCCTGGATGGTGCCCGCCTCCACGTAGGCGGGCTGCGACCGGGTAGCGGCTCGCACCGCGAAGAGTGCTGCCAGCGTGACGACGCCAGCCACGGCGAACGGGAACCAGTACGCCACCTCGGCGAGGGGCGCCAGTAGGAGGAGCCCCAAGGCGCCGCCGACTGCCCCCAACATGACGAGCACAGCGTTGGCGTGCGGCCGGCCCGCCGGCGCGACGTGGTCGGGCATGAGCGCCGCCAGGGGTGCGCGGAACGCGGTCATGGCCAGCAGGAACACGATGTCTACGGCCATGAGCGTCCAGAACGCCGCCTTGGCGAACGGTAGGGCGGCGAAGAAGAGGGCCGCCAGGGGCATGCTGACGAGCAGGAACGGCAGGCGCCGGCCGAGCGGCCCGTCCAGCCGGTCCGACCAGGCGCCGATGATGGGCACGAGGATGAGGCCGAGGACGTTGTCGATGCCCATGATGGCGCCGCGCATGCCGCTCGACTTCAGGAATTCCCGCAGTAGGAGCGGCATGAAGATGTTGTAGAGCCCCCACGTGATGGCGAGGCTGGCGGCGCCGACGCCAAGGCCGAGGAGCTGCCAGTTGTTGAGGCCCAAGTAACGCTTCATGTGGCGTCCTCACCCGAATCGGGCCGTGCCCCCGCGGCCGGGGCGCGCCGCGAGGCCTCCTCGAGGGCCTCAGCGAGTTCCCGCGCCTTGCGCTGCTGCTCCATGTCCTCGGCCCCTAGTGAGGCGCTGGCGCCGAAGGCCAGGGAGCGGTCGCGAGAGAGCGCGGCGCGCGCCAGGAGCATGGCCGTCACGGGGTTGACGAGCGGGATGAAGACCATGACGAGTAGCGCCTTGGGCATGAGGCGCCCCTCGACCAAGGAGAAGTAAACGAGGGTGGCAAGGAGGATGCTCGTCGCTCCCATGGTGGGCGCGAGCGTGGCGGGGTGGGAGCGTTCGTAGAACGACCGCAACCTAAGCATGCCGAACGACCCTATCAGAACGAGGCCGGCGCCGAACAGTGCTAGCGCCACCACCAGCACCGCGGCCCACACCGGCAGCTCCACACCGGTCACTCGATCACCTCGCCGCGCATGAGGAACTTGGCAAGCGCCGAGCTGCTCGCGAAGCCGAGGAGGGTCATGATCAGGGCGGCCTCCAAGTAAGCCGAATCGGACACGCGCACGCCGAACAGGACTACCTGAAGGGCGGCGTTGAGGTACAAGGCGTCGAACGCCAGCACCCGGTCCTGCGCGCGCGGCCCCTTGAGCAGCCGCGCTGCCGCCAACAAGAACGCCACGCTCAACAGCGCGTGCGCCGTAGCGACTCCCCAATGCAGCACGCTGGCGGAGGTCACTCGAACACCTCATGCAAGCAGCGTTCGTAGCGGTGCTTGATGGTGTGAACCCAAAGGTCGGGGTCATGCAAGTCGAGTACGTGGATGGTAACGACGTTCGACTGCTTGTCGTACGCGGCCCAGAACGTGCCCGGGGTGGCGGTGATGATGGCGGCGAGGGCCGCCAGGGCGTGGGGACTCCGGATGTCTAAGGGCACGTTGACGAACTCCGCGCGCCGGTCCTTGCGGCGGCCGAGCGTGATGGCCACGACCGCGAAGTTCGAGCGCGTCACGTCGTACAGCACGAGGAGGAGGAGCCTCAGCGCCACGAGCGGCCGCTTCATGCGGGGCGGGGCCTGGACGACCGCGCGCGAGAGCAGGAGGCCGAGCACAACCGCGAGGGCCACGTCGAACGGTGCCAAGGACTCCTGCAGAAGCAGCCACATGACCGCTAACACGAGCGCCAGCAGCGGGTTTGGAACCAGGCGTCGCATCATCTCTCTGCTCCCGGAGCTTCGGCGCCGGCCGCGCCCAGGACGCTGCTCACATAAGCACCGGGGCTCTCCAGGCCGGTGGCGGCCGTGTACCGCATGACCGGCTGGGCGAATGCAGCCAGGGCTATCAGGAGCGCGAGGAGGAACGCGACCGGCAAGGCCTCGAAGGGACGCACGGCGGTGGCGGTGGCGTCGGGCTCGGCCCAGAACTGCCTGACGCCCTTGCGCATGAACGCTATTAGGGAGGCGAAGCCGGAGACGGTGATCACCCCGAGCACCCACCAGGACATAGCGGCGGGCGCGTTGGCGTAGCCGCCTTCGCCGGCCTCGAGCACGGCTTTCAACATCGCGAACTTGGCGATGAACCCCGACAGGGGCGGCAGGCCCACGAGCTGCAACGCCACCAGGAAGAAGGCCGCCCCGACCAGCGCGGTGGTGAGGGGGAGCGCGACGCCGCGCTCCACGCCCTCGAACTCGGTGCGCAGGCGCGCCTCGTAGTCGTCGGAGAAGACCGGTTCGACGGCCGCCAGAGCTTCGGGCTGGCGGCGGTTCACCAGCTCGCACAGTAAGAAGATGACGCCGATGCCGAGGGTGGAGCCCACCAGGTAGTAGAGGGCGCTGGAGACGACGGCAGGGTCGCCGCTCGCTATGACGGCCAGCAGCGTGCCGGAGGAGATGAGGGTGAGGTAGCCGGCCAACTTCGGCAGCTCGTCACTGGCGAGGACGCCCAACGTGCCGAAGACCACGGTGGCGAGTCCCAGGTAGAGGAGCCACGAGCTGCCGAACAGTGCCAGCGCCTGCCCCTCCGGCCAGAGGAGGGTGCTGAGGCGAAGGATGACGTAGACGCCAACCTTCGTCATCACGGCGAAGATGGCCGCCACGGGCGCCGCCGCGGCGGAGTACGTGGCCGGTAGCCAGAAGGAGAGGGGCCAGGCCCCCGACTTGACGAGGAACGCTACGCCCAGCACCGACAGCCCGGCCTTGAGGAGCAGCAGGTCGTCCGGGCCCAGCTGACCAGCCTTTACGGCGAGGTCGGCCATGTTGAGGGTGCCGGTGAGCGCGTACACGAGGCTCACGCCCACGAGGAACGCCATCGAGGCCGCTAAGTTGATGGCCACGTAGTGCAGGCCGGCCTTCACGCGGCGCTTGCCGGCGCCGTGCAGAAGCAGGCCGTAAGAGGCGGCCAGCAGGACCTCGAAGAAGACGTAGAGGTTGAACAGATCACCCGTCAGGAACGCGCCCGACAGCCCCATGAGCAGGAGCAGGTAGAGGGTGTGGAAGCGCGGACCCAGCGCCGCCCAGCGCCCGAGTGCGTAGATCATGCCGGCAGCGCCGAGCGCGTTGGCCACGAGCACCATGAGTACCGCCAGACGGTCCGCCACCAGCACGATGCCGAAGGGTGCCGCCCAGTCGCCCAGGCGGTACACGACGATGGTTGGCGTCAGCGGGTCGTCTACCAGTAGCAGGAGCCGCAACGCGGCCGCCAGCGTCAGGAGCACCGCGGCGAGGCTGATGACGCCCTTGGCGCGGCGGCGGCGCTCGCTCAAGAGGAGCATTAAAGCGCCCGCGAGGAGCGGCAGCAGGATCGGCATGACGGCGAGGTGCGCTAGGAGCGCGGCGAGGAAAGCGGTCATGGGGGACCCTCGTCGCCGTCGACGTGGTCGCTGCCGGTCAGCCCACGAGCGGCAAGTAACACCACCAGGAAGAGCGCCGTCATCGAGAAGCTGATGACTATCGAGGTGAGCACCAGGGCCTGCGGCACGGGGTCGGCGAACCTGCTGGGATCGGCGCCCGCGCTCAGGACGGGCGCGCCGCCCACCACCAGCCGCCCCATGGAAAGGATGAACAGGTTGACGGCGTACGTCAGCAAGGAGAGCCCGATGATCACCTGGAACGTGCGTGGGCGCAGCACGAGGTAGACCCCCGCGCCGGTAAGCGCGCCGACCCCGACGGCCACGACGACCTCCATCAGCCGCTCCCCTTCGCAGGCTTGGCGCTTGGTGCCTCGCTCGTTGCGCTCCCCGGCTCCTCGGCGGGCTGTGAGGCGCGCGGACTGCGGATGGACTGGTGCGCCAACGCGATGAGCATGAGCACGGTGGCTCCGATCACGAGCGCGAACACGCCCAGGTCGAAGAGCGTGGCCGAGGCGACGGGCAGCCGGCCCATGAAGGGAACGTCGATGTGGCCGTGCGCCGAGGTGAGGAACGGCCGCCCGAAGAACCACGCGGCCATGCCGGTGGAGGCGGCGAGGATGAGGCCGAGGCCCATCCAACGCAAGGGCTGCATGCGCAGCCGCTCCTCCACCCAGCGCGTGCCGCGCGCCATGTACTGGATGATGAACGCGATGGCCATGGCCACCCCGGCGGCGAAGCCACCGCCAGGTTGGTCGTGGCCGCGCAGGAAGAGGTGGACGGCGAACAGCGTCACTAGCGGGAAGAGCAGGTGCATGACCACGCGCGGCACGAACAGGTAGTCGGTGGCCGTGTCGCCCACCTGCCTGCCCTGCAGCGCCTCGTCGTGGGCTGCCTGGCGGCGTTGCTGGCGGGTGCTGCCGACGAGCTCGCGCGCGGGCCTGAAGCGCCTGAGCAGCGCGAACACCGTTAGCGCCACGATGGCGAGCACCGTGATCTCGCCCAGGGTGTCGAAGCCGCGGAAGTCGACGAGGATGACGTTGACGACGTTGCGGCCGCCGCCCCCCTCGTAGGCGTTGTCGACGAAGAACTTGCCTATGCCGCCGCCGGCGGGCCGGGTCATGGCGGCGAGCGCCAGCGCGCCCATGCCTGCGCCGGCCATGAGAGCCAGTGCGAGGTCACGCCCTCGGCGCATGAATGCGCCAGTGCGCCCCGCCTTGGCGACCGGCGCCTGCGGGTCGCGGCGAGGCAACCACCGTAGGCCCAGGAGGAGGAGAACGGTCGTCACGATCTCGACGAGTAACTGAGTGACCGCAAGATCGGGCGCCGAGAACCACACGAACGTCAGGCACACGGCCAGGCCGGCGCCGCTCGTGAGGATGACTGCGGCCAGGCGGTGGAACTTGGCGAGGTAGGCGGCACCCACCGCGCACACCACCCCGAACACCCAGACCACGAGGAACGGCCACGAGAACGCGGTGAGTGGCGCTGTACCCAGCTTGAATGCCGGCCCGGCCCGGCTGAGCGCTTGGTACAAGAACGGCGCGCCGCCGGCCACCAGCGCCGCGAGGACGACCAGGAAGAGTTGCGGCTGCAGTCGCCTGGTGCCTAAGAAGCGCACCGCGGCGGCGGAACCGACCACCAGCTCCTCCATCGCGCGGTCGAACAAGTGTCGCGCGCGCGCCCGGCCCGCCCACGGCAGATCGCGCTGCTCGCGGTTGGCGAGGCGGCGGTAGAGGGCTACGTACAGCGCCGTGCCCAGCGCCATGGCCACGAGGGAGAGCATGAAAGCGGGCGTGAAGCCGTGCCACAGTTCGAGGTGGTAGTCGGGCGTCCTCGCGCCCAGGACTGCCACCACCGCCGAACGCAGCAGCGGGCCCACCGACATGGCGGGAACGATCCCTACCAGCAGGCAGACGGCGACGAGGAACTCGATGGGCAGCCGCATCCAGGCCACTGGCTCGTGCGGTTGGCGTGGCAGGTCCTTGGCTTCGGGTCCGAAGAAGACCTGGTGGATGAACCTCACCGAGTAGAGGACGCTGAACGCGCTGCCGAGCGTGGCGAACAGCGGCAGCAGCCGGTCTAAGAGCGAGCCCGAGTGGAACTCGAGCGCCTCCATGAGGAACATCTCCTTGGAGAGGAAGCCGTTGAGGAGGGGCACGCCCGCCATGGCCGCGGCGGCCACCATGGCCAGAGTGCCCGTCAGCGGCATGTGCCTGAGGAGTCCGCTCAGGCGCCGCACGTCGCGGGTGCCCGTCTCGTGGTCGATGACGCCGGCGGCCATGAACAGCGAGGCCTTGAAGGTGGCGTGGTTGAGGGTGTGGAAGATGGCCGCGACGGCGGCGGCCGGCGTGGAGAGGCCGAGCAGGAGCGTGATGAGGCCAAGGTGGCTGATTGTCGAGTGCGCCAAGATGCCCTTGAGGTCGTTCTGGAACGCCGCCCTGATGCCACCCAGTAGGAAAGTGATCAAGCCCGCCAGGCTCACGACGTAGTACCAGGTGTCGTTGCCGGCCAGCACGGGCCACAGGCGGATCATGAGGTAGATGCCCGCCTTGACCATGGTGGCCGAGTGCAGGTAGGCCGAGACGGGTGTGGGCGCGGCCATGGCGTGCGGTAGCCAGAACTGCAGGGGGAACTGCCCGCTCTTGGCGAAGGCGCCCACTAGCACGCAGAGGATCGCAGGGGTGAGTAGCGGGCTGGTCGCGATGACTTCGCGAGCCGCCAGCACCGTATCGATGTCGAAGCTGCCCACCACGTGGCCGATGATGAGCACCCCGACGAGCAGGAAGAAGCCGCCGAGGCCGGTGACCGCGAGGGCCATGCGAGCCCCGCCGCGGGCGTTCTCGTTGTGGTGCCAGTAGCCGATGAGGAGGAACGAGAGGAGGCTCGTGAGCTCCCAGAAGAGGACGAGCTGCACGAGGTTGCCCGACAGCACCAGGCCGAGCATGGAGCCCATGAACGCCAGCAAGTAGGAGAAGAACCGCGGGACTGGGTCCCCGGCGGCCATGTAGTAGCGCGCGTACAGCACCACTAGGGCGCCGATGCCCGTGATGAGCAGCACGAAGAGCCAGCTCAGGCCGTCGAGGCGCCAGGTGAGCTCGAGCCCGATGTCCGGCAGCCAGTGCCAGGTCTCTTTGAGCACCCGCGCGTCCGTGACGCCCGGGTAGAGCCACGCCGCCATGCCGACTCCCGCCAGCGCCGTGGCGCCGGCCAGCCAGGCAGCGGCATTACGCGCGTGGCGCGGGAGCAGCAGTACGAGTGCGCTCACGGCGAACGGGGACAAGGCCAGCACTGGAATAAGGGTCGCGTCTACGGTCATAAGCGGCGGTGGGCGCGGAACCCGGCTGCCCGGGTGCGGCGTCTCATCATAAGGGGCCGCTCTCGAGCTGGTGTAAGTGAGGTCTTGGCGCGGTCCGGTGGTATGTGTGAGCGCCATGTCCGCCTTCTCGAGCGACTTGGCCGCCACCCTTACCGACCTAGTGGAGGCTGCACTGGCCGGCAGCGGCGCTCCGGGCCTGGGCCTCAGCGTCTTCACGCCGAGCGAGGTGATGCTCGAGCGGGGCTTCGGTTTGCGCGACCGCGAGGCGCGCCTGCCCGTGACCCCCGACACGATCTTCGGCGTGGCCAGCGTGACCAAGTCGTTCACGGCGCTCACGGCCCTCACGCTGCAGGAGCGGGGGCTCTTGGGTTTGAGAGATGAGGCGCGGCGCTACTTCGACTTCGGCCGCCTTTGGTCCGAGGGCAAGGCGCCGAGCGTGGAACACTTCCTCAGCCACACGAGCGGTCTGCCCCCCACGCCCACCATGACGTGGCTGCGTTACGCCAGCCAGGTCGACGACCCGGTGGCGGCGGGGCCGGCCCTGGACGAGGCCAAGCTGACCCTGGTCCCGGGCGTCATGGGCATGGCGCCACTGCCCGTGGGCGCCCTCGATCTAGCCACGGTGGACGCCGCCGCCGCTGCACTGGAAAGTAGCGCGGCGCGCGAGCGCCTAGCGGCACTCTCCGCCGGCGTGGCAGACTTCGCCGGGCTGGCGGACTGGCTGGGCGAGAACGCTGCTCCGCTGGCCGCCCCGGGCGAGCTGTACTCGTACAGCAACGACGCCTTCTGCCTCGTGGGCGGGATCATCGAGCAGGTTGCGGGCGCCCCGTTCGCCGAGGCCGTAGGGCGCGAGGTGCTCTCGCCCCTGAAGATGCACCGCTCGCGGTTCGACTCAGGCGGGGTGTTGGCGGACCCGGATCACTCGACTCTTTACACCAAGGACGCAGCGGGCACGGTGCGGCGCTCGCCCGAGTGGCAAACGACCGGGGCCATGCAGGGCGGGGGCATGCTCAAGTCCACCCTCGCCGACCTACGTGCTTACGTGCGTCACCTCATGCAAGGAGGGTCCAAGGTGCGCGCCATGACCGAGCCGCGAGTGTCCAGCGCGCCCGGCGCGGCCTACGGCCTCGGGCTGGCCGTCAACGAGGACCACCACGGCCTGAGGGTGGTGAAGCACAGCGGGAGCCTGAAGGGCGTTTCCAGCGCCATCGGGTTCGTGCCCGCGCTCGGCGTAGGCGTTGTGGTCCTTTGCAACCTCGACGGCGTGGCGGCCGAGCAGCTCCTTATGCGCGTGATCAACGCCTGCGCCGGACTGCCGCTCAACGCGGCCCCTTACGATCCCGAGCCCATCGCCTCAGGCGCTGAAGTCACCGAGCCGTTCCTCGGCGAGTACCTTTCGGGCGAGCCCTACGGGCGGCTGCGCCTCTACCGCAGCGCGTCCGGCGAGTTGCGCGCGGCGGACGGCTGGCCCGCGGTCGACCTGCCGGCGTTCGTCGCCGGCCCTGACGAGGTGGCGCTCGTGTACCCCGACAGGAAGGTGGCCGTCAGGCTACTGCGTGACGGCCGCGGTGCGGTGTGGGGAGCACAGTCGGGGCGGGTCATGCGCCGTCTAGGGTGAGCGCCGAGCAGCCCGCACGAGTGTGGCCCTGGACCGGGCTTGATCCGGTCCAGGGCCACGGCCTTACGAAGGGGTTGGCGGCTACTCGAAGATGCTCTCGTCGATCGGCTCGTTGATCTTCGACTCCTCGAAGTGGACGTGGCCGGACTTGGTCCAAGTGCCGTTCTGGAAGTTGTAGATGGTGTTGTCGAAGCCGCTGCTGGTGAAGCTGGAGATGGGGGAGTCGAACACGGAGACCATCTCTTGACCGTCCCCCGCCATGTGCGTGCCGATGAGCTTGCCGTCACCGAACACGTAACCCATGGTGACGGGCTGGGTGGAACCCGGCAAGGTCGTCGTGTAGGTCACCTGCTCACCCTTCAGCACTTCGTAATCGACCGGGCCGTCATAGGTGGCCTTGTCGGTGTCCTTGAGGAACACGCCCGCAGGCTGGTCGAACGTGGTCGCGAACGACTCGGCGACCCCGGGAGGGACGGGCAGCGCCATGGGCAGGCCGGGCATGGTCATGGTCACCTTGCCGTCCTGGTAGATCGTGCGGGTCGTCATGCCCTCACCCAGCTCCATGAACGAGGCCAGGCGGCGGTTCACGTAGTCGATGACCGTGCGGGTGGTCATCTCCTGGGTAGTGCCGTCGGGGAGGTAGTTGGTGATCAGCATCGTCTGGTCGATGGTGTCTATCTGCTGCGCGGTGGCGGGCTGGATTCCTTCGAGTAAGGCGCGGGCGCGGTCGTCGATCTGCGCCGAGGCCAGCGAAAGAATGGAGGCGACGGCGAGGATGCCGGCCGCCATGAGCGAGACTCTCATGCTGCGTTTGTTCATTTCCCAAGTCTAGGATAGGCGCCGTTTAAGACCGTGAGATTCTCGCGTTAGGTTCTTGAGGCCCTGCTAATGTGGCCAACTTCACCGTTTTACTGCGCATTGGTCAGGCGTCCCGCAAAGTGGGGTCGAGCAGGTCCCTAAGACCGTCGCCGAAGAGGTTGAACCCGAACGATGCGAGCAGGATGGCCAGGCCGGAGAAGACCGATACCCAGGGCGAGATCAGCATGGTGCCGCGGCTCTCGGAGAGCATGAGCCCGAGTGACGGGATGGGGGGCTGGGTGCCGAGGCCTAGGAAGCTCAGCGAGGCCTCGACCAAGATGGCGGTCGACAACGACAGCGTGACCTGCACGAGGATGGGCGCCATTATGTTGGGCGTCACGTGCTTGCCGAGGATGCGCCAGGCGCTGCCACCCAGGGCGCGAGCGGCGGCCACGTAGTCCCAACTCAGGACCGTCAGCGCGGGGCCGCGGGCCAGGCGCGCGAACACCGGCGTGTACACGATGCCGATGGCGAGTCCGGTGTTGAAGCTCCCCGGGCCGAGCACGGCCAGCACGGCGATGGCGAGCAGGATGATGGGGAAGGCGAGGAGTATGTCCATGAACCGCATGATGATGCGGTCGAGCCAGCCGCCCCAGTACGCGGCCAGCAGCCCGAGTCCGCCGCCGATCACGGTGGCGATGGCCACAGCGCCGAGGCTCACGAGGACACTCGTGCGGTAGCCGTGCAGGATGCGCGAGAGGGTGTCGCGGCCGAAGTTGTCGGTGCCTAAGAAGTGCGCGGCGCTGGGGCCCTGGAAGCGCTCGCGGATGGACTGCACCAGCGGGTCGTAGGGCGCCACCCACGGGCCCAGTACCGCCGCCGCGACGACCAGCAAAGCCACCACGAAGCCGATGAACCCCACGCGGTTGCGCCATAGGCGGGTGAAGAAGCGGCGGAGACTCATACGTACTCCACGCGCGGGTCGATCCAGGCGTAGGTCAGGTCGACCAGCAGGTTCACGACGACGAAGATGCCGGTCACGATCAGCACGACGCCCTGCAGCAGCGGGTAGTTACGTTCGTTGATGGCGCCCAACATGAGCCGGCCCACGCCGGGGATGGCGAAGACCTGTTCGATGACGACCACGCCCGAGAGGAGGTAGCCGAGCTGCACACCGATGACGGTGACGGTGGGGATGAGCGCGTTGCGAAGGGCATGCTTGTAGAGGACTCGCCGCTCGCTAACGCCCTTAGAGCGAGCGGTACGCACGTAGTCGCTTGACATGACCTCGAGGAGACTGGAACGCAAGATACGCGTGATGCCCGCCACCATCGGCAGGCTCACGGCCACGGTGGGCAGCGCCACGCGGGCTAAGTTGCCGAGCGGGTCCTCAATGAACGGCACGTAGCCGATGGCCGGCCACGCCGGCAGATAGATGGAGAAGAAATAGAGGAACAGTACCCCCACCCAGAACGAGGGCAGGGTGAGCCCGATGATGGCGATGATCCTCACCACCACGTCCCCGCCCGTGCCCCGCGTCCGCGCGGCTAAGACGCCGAGCGGGACCGCGAGCACGAGGGCGAGGACGAGGGCTAAGAACGTGATCTCGAAGGTGGGAAGCAGCCGCGCCTTGATCTCGGTTAGCACGGGCGTGCCCGTCCAGATGGAGGTGCCGAGGTCGCCCTGCAGCACCCCCATAAGCCAGTTCCAATACTGCTGGTACGCCGGCAGGTCGAGGCCGATCTGGTGCCTCAGCGCCTCCACCCGGTCGGGCGTGATGTCGACGTTGGCGCCCAACATGATGGCCACGGCGTCACCGGGGATGAAGCGCACCATCGCGAACACGAGGACCGAGACCCCGAGGAGCACGAAGATCAGGTCTAGTAGGCGCCTGACGGTGTACTGGAACATTCGTCAGCGCCTCAGCGCAGCTCTACCTCGCGCAGGTAGCGCAGGCCGCGGGTAGGGAGTTGCTGGAAGCCGATCACGTTGTCGGAGATGGCGCTGAAGAGCGTGCCGTAGGCCACGTGCGCAACCGGGCCCGTGCAGGCCAGGCGCTTCTGCAGGTGGTCGTAGATGTTCACGCGCGTGGCGTGGTCGGTGGTGGTGCGGCCGAGCTGCAGGAGCTCGTCCACGGCGGGGTCGGAGAACTTGAAGACGTTAGTGGAGCCGCCAGTGACGAAGGTGCGGAAGAGGTAGCCGTCCGGGTCGGTGGCGCCGCCGTTGAGGCTCACGAAGGTGTCGAAGTCGGAGTTGCGCCACGCTTGCACGAAGGCGCCGAACTCGGCCACGTTCACCTTGAGCCTGATCCCGACCGTAGCGAGCTGGGCCTGGAGGACCTGCGCCACGTCGGACACGGCCTGGATGGTGCCGAAGGTGATGAGGTTGGCGTCGAAGCCGTTCGGGTAGCCGGCCTGGGCGAGGAGCTCGCGCGCCTTGTCCGGGTTGGTGGCGTAGCAAGGGAAGTTCGAGACGGGTGTTGCCCACTCTTCGAGTCCGGGGCTCACGGGACCACCCGGGACGGCGTTGCCGAAGTACACGGCTTCGACGATCTCGTCTCTATCGATGGCGTAGTTGATGGCGTCACGCACGCGCGGGTCGTTGAAGGGCGCGCGGGTGACGTTGAGGCCCAGGAGCGTATAGGCGAGGTCCTGGACGCCCAGAAGGGTCACGCCGCGGGCGTTCTTGAGCGTCTCGGCGGTGGCGGGGTCGACGTCGGGGATCAGGTTGTAGGTGCCTGTGCGCATGCCGGCGGCGCGAGTGGAGGCCTCAGGCACGACGTTGTAACGCAGCTCGGCCAGCTTCGGCTGACCCGGACGGTAGTAGTCGGGGTTTGCCACCAGCAGCACGTAGGTGTCGGGGACGATCTCCTTGAGCATGAAGGGGCCGGTGCCCACGGCGGCCTGCTGGAGGCTGCCACCGTTGGCCTCGACGACCTCACGCGGGACGACCGTCAGGTTGGGCAGGTTCGAGAGGAACGGCGCGAACGGCACCTTGAGGGTGAAGGTCACCTCGAGCGGGCCGGTGGCCACGAGCGACTCGACCTCGTTGAAGCGGCTGGCCTGGGGCGAGCCCGTCTCGGGGTCCATGATCCGGTCGAACGAGTAGACGACGTCCTCGGCGGTCATGGCGCGGCCGTTATGGAACTTGACGCCGTCCCTGAGCTGGAAGACGTACTGCAGGCCGTCGTCCGTGACGGTCCAGGAGGTCGCGAGCGCCGGCTCGAGTGCGAGCCCCGCGTTGACTTCGAGGAGGCCGTCATAGATCTGGCCGATGACCGCGAACGAGGAGAAGGCCGTGACGACGTGGGGGTCGAGACCGACCGGCGCCTGGTCCACGGCCAGTTCGAGCCGGCCCTGTTGGGCGAAGGCCGTGCCGAAGAGTGCTAAGGCGGCGATGAGGAGGAGCCTGAGTGAGCGCATGTTGCCTTCCTTCCATGGTCGCGCCGTGGCACCGGCGGGGACCGTTGTCTCCGTGGGGTGACGACGCGCTGGGCGTGCTTTTACTCGCCAAGCGTACCATTGCTAGACCAGTGGGTCGGGGGGTGATAGCCTTCGGCATGAACCCAATGAGCAGTGACGGAGGGGCCGCCGAGCGGGCCGTGGCGGCTGCCACGCCGCTCTTGCAAGCCGCCATCGCAAAGCGCGTGACGCCCGGCGCGGTGCTGCAGGTGGCCGGACTCAGCGGTCCCGGCGCCGCCGTGGCCAGGGGCGCGGTGGCCTATGGTGGCGGGGCCGTCACTTTGGATACCCGCTACGACCTCGCCTCGGTGACCAAGGTGACGGCCTGCCTCCCGAGCCTGTTGCACCTGGTCGAGGCAGGCGAGGTGCGCCTGAGCGACCGGGTGGACCGCTTCTTCCCCGGCGCCGGCTGGATGCAGGAACCGTCGTTGGGCGCGGTCACCGTCGAGGACCTGGCTTTGCACCGCTCCGGACTTCCAGCCTGGCGACCGGTATCGGCCTGGGTAACGGGCCACCGCGCCGTGTTGGCCAACGTCTTGCAGTCGAGCCTTAGCGAGCCGCGCGGCAAGAACCTCTACTCCGACCTGGGCGTGATCGTCCTCACGGCCATAATCGAGCGGGCTGCCGGCATGCCGCTGGAAGACTTCCTGCGCCGGCAGGTGCTCAAGCCGCTGGGCATGACCAGTACCGGCTTCGGACCGCTGGCCGCGGGCGAGGACGTGGCGGCCACCGAGGACGACGGTCTGCGCGGCCCATTGGTGGGCCGCGTCCACGACGAGAACGCCGACGCCATGGACGGCGTCTCGGGCCACGCGGGCCTGTTCGCCACCGCCGCCGACCTCACGCGCTACGCCCAGGCCTGGCTGCGGTTCGACGCTCCCTTCGCGGGTGAGGAACTGTTGCGCTACGCAGTCAGCGACTTGTCCCAGGGCGAAGGCGCGCGGCGCGGCGTCATCTGGCGCTGCGCGGAGGAAGGGTGGCCGTTCGGCTCCAAGGTGTCGGCCCGGGCATTCGGACACACGGGCTTCACGGGCACGAGCGTGCTGGTGGATCCGGAGCACGACCTGGTGGTGACCCTCCTCACCAACCGCGTGCACCCTCGCCGCGGCTCGGCCAACGGCGTGATCTCTCTAAGGCACGCGGTGCATGACGCGGTGGTGGAGGCCTTCCGATGACCGACCTCGCCTACCCCCACGACCTGCCGCCCGCCACCGTGCTAGGCGTCATGTCGGGCACGTCGCTTGACGGGGTAGACACGGTCACCGTGCGCCTCGAGCGCAGCGGGGGCCGCCTCGGCTGGGACGTGCTCGGCCGCTCGAGCCACGAGTACCCCGCCGAACTGAGCGCGAGGCTGCACCGCGCACTCAAGCCCGAGACCTCGGACGTGGTCCTGATAACTGAGCTGCACCAGGAGGTGGGCAGGTTCTACGCCGAGGTCGTGGCGGCCGCGCAGCAAGAGCGCGAGCTGGACCTCGTGGCGTTGTCGGGGCAGACCGTCTATCACATCCCGCGCGTGGAACCGGGGCGCGGCTGGCAGGTTAAGAGCACACTGCAACTGGGCGAGGCCACCGTGGTGACGGAGAGTTGCAATGTCGTCACCGTCTCCGACTTCAGGCAGTCGGACTTGTCGGCGGGCGGCCAGGGGGCACCCCTCGTGAGTTTCCCCGACAACGTGCTCTACGCCGCCCCGGGCGTGGCCCGCGTGGTGGTGAACCTGGGCGGCATCGCCAACGTCACGTACCTGCCCGCCGACGGCGACCCCAACGGGGTGCTCGCCTTCGATACGGGACCGAGCAACTGCCTCCTCGACGAGGCGGCGGCCAAGTATGCAGGCATGCCTTACGACGAGGGCGGCCGCTTGGCGCGCTCGGGCAAGGTGGACGAGGCCGCCCTGGCACGCCTCCTTGAGGACCCCTACTTCCGGTTGTCCCCGCCCAAGACGACGGGCCGCGAGTACTTCTACCTGGCCGCCGCCTCGGAGCAAGGCTGGCCGGACGCAGAGCCGGCCCTCTCGACCCTCATGGCCACCTTCGCCGAGCTCACCGTGCGCAGCGTGTTAGGCGGGATCGGCACTCACTTAGCGCCCCTCGGCGTGGACGAGGTCCTGGTAGCCGGCGGCGGGGCGCTCAACCCGGTGCTGCTCGAGGGCCTGGCTCGCGGCCTCGGCGCGCCCGTCAAGAGCTTCGCGGAGTACGGCTGGGACGCCAAGGACCGTGAGACCCTCGCCATGGCCGTCATGGGTTACCTCGCTATGCACGGCGAGCCCAACGTGCTGCCGTCGGCTACCGGCGCGAACTGGCCGGTGGTGGCGGGCAAGGTTGCACGCCCTTGGGCCGGCCGTTAGGTCAGCGCAAGGGCGCACCTTGGGCCGGCCGTTAGGTCAGCGCAAGGGCGCACCTTGGGCCGGCCGTTAGGTCAGCGCAAGGGCGCACCTTGGGCCGGCCGTTAGGTTGCGATGCGAGCGCCCCCGAGTTGGCCGTTTCGCCTGCCAAAGTCGCCTCGAACCCGCCCAAAAACCGCCAAAAAGAGCAGTCCCCAGGCCAACCGCGCGGCCTAAGATGGCGCGTTGTACCAATTCGAATCCCTGCGACGCTAAGTGTCGCACTCACATGTGACGATGTGTCAACCGCGCGCGAATGCCAGGGTTCGGGGGAACCGGCAGACCGCGCGGCTTTCTTTTGTCCGCATCATCGGCTGCCCCACGAACATGCGCGTGAGCCCGCGGGCGGCTACCCTGGTGGCAGCGGCACCGCTGGAAGAGCGGCCCGGTGAGGAGCGCGCCACGGCGCGAGCATGAGAGACACCAACCTAGACACTGACCAAGAGAAGCTGTTCGTCACCATCCGTCCCACGGCCGAGGTGACCATCAAGTCGAGCACCACGCGCACTACGTTCCTACGCAAGCTGCGGCTAGCTGTCAAGGACGCCTTGCAACGTGGCAACTTCCAGGTCCGCGTGTTCGTCCGCGGCAACCGCGTGATGGCTGAGGTGAGTGGCCGCGCGGACGAGGCCGGGGTCGCCGAACGGCCCGATCCCGCCGCCCTGGTCGCGGTCCTCTCCCGCGTCTTCGGCATCGGCACCTTCTCACTCGTGGAGGCAGTGGCGGCGCCCGACCTGGCGGCCATCGTCCAGGTGGGCCAGGAGCTCTACGCAGACCGCGTGCTAGGCAAGCGCTACGCCGTCCGCTGCAAGCGCATGGGCCGGCACGCCTTCAGCTCAATGGACGTGGAACGCAAGCTTGGCGCCGCCCTCAACCCGGGCGCCAAGGTCGACCTCACCCATCCCGAGGTCACGGTCGAGATCGAGGTCGACGGGCGCCAGGCCCTCTTCCTCAGCCAGCGACACCGGGGCGCGGGCGGCTTGCCGCTCGGCACCGGTGGCCACGCCCTCGCCCTCCTGTCGGGCGGCTACGACTCGGTCGTGGCGGCGTGGTCGCTCATGCGGCGCGGCGTGGAGGTCGACTTCGTGCACTTCCGCCTGGGCGACCTGGAGTCGGAGCGACTGGCCCTGAGGGTCGCGAAGGTGCTCTCGGACGAGTGGGGCGCTGGTTCTCGACCCGAGGCCCACGTCATCGACCTACGCCCGGCCATGGGCGAGCTGCGCGACCATGTGGAGACGAACCTGTGGCAAGTCGGCCTTAAACGCCTGATGGTGAGGGCCGCTGACGGGGTGGCAGACGCCCTCGAGGCGTACGC
>CAJDWU010000012.1_pt1 | contig 54073 bp, 46 predicted proteins | sample 7391771 | NCBI WGS metagenome assembly CAJDWU01 (sample SAMEA7055737, study PRJEB34461) | soil metagenome | biome: terrestrial ecosystem; feature: Peninsula; material: soil | place: Antarctica | collected 2016 | reverse complement strand
CATCCGCCCCGGCACGCCGGGGAAGGTAGCGAGGCGCTCCGCCGCCTCGGCCGCGGGTACGCCCTCCAACACCGCCGCTCCCACCGCGGCAGCGGCGTTCCACGCGTTGAAGTCTCCAACCAAGGGCAGGTGGGCAGTGGTGCTCTGTCCAAAGACGTCCAGGTCGAACTCGAGCCCGCCCGGGCGTTGCTTCACGCTGCCGATGCGTACGTCGGCCCCCGGCGCCGCGCCGTACGTGAGGGCCTGACGGCTGGCGGCGAGGAAGTGGGCGTGGTGCTCGTCGTCGAGGTTCACCACCGCGCGCTCGGCCCGCCGCATGAGGGTGGCCTTCGCCTCGCGGTAGGCCTCCAGGCTGCCGTGATGGTCGAGGTGTTCCGGCGTCAGGTTGGTGAAGATGCCGGTGGCGTAATCGACTGCGTCGAGACGGTGAAGGGAGAAGCCATGCGAGCTCGACTCGAGCACCACGTGGCTGGCACCTCCGCGCAGGAAGTGCGCGAGGAGGGCCTGTACTTCGGTGGCCTCCGGCGTCGTGAAATGGCCTTCCATGGGTTCGAGTGCGGCGGCGCCCAACAGGATGCCTGCCGTGCTGAGAAGCCCGGTCTCGTGCTTCTCCGAGAGGAGCCAATGGAGCAGGTAGCTGGTCGTCGTCTTGCCGTCCGTGCCGGTCACGCCCAGCACCCGCAGGTGTTGCGACGGGTGGCGCTCGAAAGCGGCCGCGAGGTAGGGCAGCGCGCGACGGGAGTCCGGTACGTGGAGGTAGGGAACGACGGGAGTCTCGGGAAGCGCGTCGGCCGGCACCTCGCCGACCACCGCCACCGCGCCCCTGGCCACGGCCGCTGAGATGCGAGCATGAGCGTCGAACTTGGCGCCACGGCGCGCCACGAAGAGCGTGCCCGGGGCCACGTGGCGGTCGTCCTGAGCCACGCCCGTGACCCATGGGTCCGTGATCTCTAAGCCAGATAAACCAGTCGGTATGGCAGTGAAACCATCGATGTCGGCTGAGAAAAGCTCCGGCGCGGACTTCCTGGCGTCAGCTAGCAAGTCGCGGAGTCGGAGCGGTGCGGTGACCGCCAGCGGCGAGGCAGAGCCACCCGCCACGGCGCTCACCCCACGACCGGCGCGGTAAGGCCGCGGCGTTCCAACAGGTCGAAGACCTTGCGAAGGTCGCCCTGGTCGTTCACGAAGTCGAGGTCGTCACCGGGCACCACCACGACGGGCGAGAGGGTGTAGTCCTCTATCCAGCGCTCGTACAGATCGTTCAGGCGCTGCAGGTAACCGTCGTCCATCGTCGCCTCGTAGGCGCGGCCCCTTTGGGCGATGTGTCGCTTCAGGGTCGCCATGTTGGCCCTCAAGTAGATGAGCAGGTCGGGCGGTCTCAGTGCCGCCAACACGGCGTGGTAGAGGGTGCGGTAGGAGGCGTGATCACGGTCGTCCATCAGTCCGTCGTCGTGCAACAACCGAGCGAAGATAGCCGCGTCCTCGTAGACGGTACGGTCCTGGATGACGCGGCGGCCCGGGTTCACCTCGCGCAGGTGTTGCTTCAGGCGCGCGGCCAAGAAGAAGACCTGTGAATGGAACGCGTAACGTGGCATGTCGGCGTAGAAGTCCTCGAGGTAGGGGTTCTCGTCCACGGCCTCGTAGACGGGCGCCAGGTGGTAGCGCGCCGACAGGACCTTCGTGAGGCTCGACTTGCCGGCGCCGATGTTGCCGGCCACCGCCACGTAGATGCCCCCACCGCTCACTCCGCCCCCGCCCAACCGCGGATCTCGGCGAGCAACTGCGCGCGCTGCCCCTCGTTGGTCACGAAGTCGATGGCGCCGGCGTCGATGACCTTCACGGGCGTGTGCGAGCGTGCGAAGAAGTCGTCGTAGGCGGCCGTTATGCGCTGCAAGTAGACGGCTTCGATCCCCGACTCGAACGGCCTCCCACGCTTGGCGATGCGTTCCAGCAGCACCTCGGGTCGTGCCCGTAGGTACACGACGAGGTCAGGCAGCGGCAGGCGCGAGCGCAGCTGCTCGAAAAGCTCACGGTAGAGCTCGAACTCGTCGCCCGCCAGGGTGAGTGACGCGAAGAGGAAGGTCTTGTCGAAAACGTAGTCGGCCACGGTATGACTCTGGAAGAGGGTGGCCTGCGCCAGCTCCGTGTGCTGCCTGAAACGTGAGAGCAAGAAGAACGTCTCCGTTTGGAACGCGTAACGCTCGGGGTCCACGTAGAAGCGGGGTAAGAACGGGTTCTCCTCGACGACTTCGACCAATAGGCGAGCCCCCAGGTCCTCCGCTAGATAGCGCGCCAGGCTCGTCTTCCCGACGCCGATAGGTCCTTCCACGACGATTGTTGCCATTCCCTGGCGGAGCATACCGCGGGCCAGGGAGGTCGTCTGCCCGTACCCTGCCGGGCGAGGCGCGCGTGCTACAATCCTCCCAGCCGATGGAAGACAACCCTCCGGAACGATCATCGCGCTCGAAGCGCGCCCTACCAGCCCTGCTCTTTCCCCTACTAACTAGCTTCGCCATGGCGCAAGACGCTGCGGCGGGTTCCAGTGGCGTCACCGCGTTACAGGCAGTGGCACTCGTGCTGCTGCTGGCGTTGTCGGCGTTCTTGTCGACGGCCCAAACCGCCCTGACGACCGTGGGCGAGTGGCGGTTGCGACGTTTACGTGAAGAGAGCAGCGACTCGTCCGGCGCGCTCGCCGTACTCGAGCGCAACCCCGCACGTTTCATCACCACGCTCCTGATCGGCAACACCGCCGTCAACGCGGCGATCGCCGCGCTCATCCTCGACCTCATGCTGCGTAACGCGAACGCCCTAGGCATCAGCCAGGCTGTGGCGATCGCCATCGCCATCGCAGTTGCTAGCGTGGCCATCCTCCTCTTCTGCGAGCTGGCGCCTAAGTCGATAGCGGTCCAAGACCCCTTGTGGGTCACGAAGGTTGTCCTTAGGCCCGTGTACACCCTCTCGATCGTCCTCTACCCCCTGGGGCTGGCGTTCAACTGGCTGTCGAGCCAGTTCCTTCGCATGTTCCGGATCGAGCCGACCCGGGCCGCACTCATGTCGGAGGGCGAGCTCAGGCTCATGCTCCAGACCGCCGAGGAGTCGGGCGTCATCGAGGCGCAAGAGCGCGCCATGATCAAGGGCGTCATCGACTTGGAAGAGACGGTGGTGCGCGAGGTCATGACGCCACGCGTCGCGGTGGTCGGCATCAGCGGCAACGCCGACCTCAGGGAGCTCCAGACTGTGGTCACTGGGCACGGCTACAGCCGCCTCCCGGTCTACGGCGATGGGGTCGACGACATCGAGGGCATGGCCTACGCCCGCGATCTGCTCCCTTATCTCGGTCGCGCCGAGGCACTGGCGGAGACTAAGGTTCGAGACCTCATGACCGCCGTTCAGTACGTGCCTGAGACGCTGTCGGTGATGAGCCTGCTGCGCGAGATGCGCATGCGCAAGAACCACATAGCCGTCGTGGTCGACGAGTTCGGCGGCACGGCGGGCGTGGTGACGCTAGAAGACATCATCGAAGAGATCACCGGCGAGATATACGACGAGACCGACGAGGACGAGGTCGAGGACATCGTGGAACTCGAGGACGGAAGCTTCCGTCTACAGGGTGGGACGCATATCGAGACGATCGCTGCCAAGCTCGGCCTCGGCTTCGATCCGAACGGCGATTACGACACGGTTGCCGGGTTCCTCATCGACGAGTTCGACCACATCCCGCAAGTAGGTGAAAAGGTCACCGTTCAAGGCATGCTTTTCACCGTGGAGCAAGCCGACGAGCGCCGCGTGATCAGCGTCCTGGCAACGCTGGTGGCGCCCGCCGTGGCGCAGCCCGAAGGCGTCGTGCAGCCGGCCGAGGGTTAGCCCTCAGTTCGAGTATTGACGCTCCACGCGCGGCGTGAGCCCTGTGAGGAGTTCGTACGACACGGTCTTCATGGTGCGCGCGAGGGTCTCGGCGTCGGGGCCGTCACCGCCCCACAGGGTAGCCGGGTCCCCGGGCTCCACCGCCCCGGCGGCGCCCACATCCAGAAGCATCTGGTCCATGCAGATCCTGCCCACCACTGGGCAGCGCGCGCCGTTGACGCTCGCCCAACCCAGGCCCGTGAGCAACCGCGGGTAGCCGTCGGCGTAGCCCATCCGCACGCTGGCCAGCGTGGTGTCGGTAGGGGCCTGCCAGAGGCGCCCGTACGACACACTCGTGCCGGCCGCCACCCGCTTCACGAAAGTGATGGGGGCGTCGAGGCGCATGGCGGGGGTCACGCGCGGTTCCATGGCGGCCACGTGGTCGCTCGAGTGGTAGCCGTACAGCACGATCCCGGGTCGCACGAGGTCGTAGTGGGCCTCGGGGTAGGCCATGATGGCGGCAGAGTTCGCCGCGTGCCGGATGGGCGCCTCCAGCCCGTGCCGCGCAAGCTCCCCAAGGGCGTTCTCGAAGGCCTCGATCTGAGCGAGGGTCCCGTCCCGTGACACGTCGTCGGAGTCGGAGAAGTGTGTCCAGACCCCCTGGAGCTCCAGGCGTGGGTCGGAAGCGATGTGCTGCGCGACACCGGTCGTGCCGGTCCAGGGCAGCCCGAGGCGACCCATGCCGGTGTCGACCTTGAGGTGGAGCTTGAGCTTGCGTGGCAGGTCGGCGGCTAGGTAGCGGTCGACCGACGCTTCGTCGGTGGCCACGAGCGCCACGTCGAGGTCGCACAGCTCCGTGATCACGGCCCGGTCCCGCACAGGGATGAGCAGGAGCACACCCTCGTCAAGCCCGGCGGCGCGCACGGCCCGCGCTTCGTCGGGCGTCGCCACCCCGAACCAATGCGTGCCGGCTGAAGCGAGGCGGCGCGCCACCTCAGGGAGACCATGGCCGTAGCCGTTGGCCTTGATCATGGCCATGGTCATCACTTCGGGCGCAACGTGCGTCCTCACATAGGACAGGTTCCTGGCTAGGGCGCCCAAGTCGACGTCCGCCACGGGATTCTCTGACATGCGGGAGTTTATCAGGAGCGCTGGTGCACCGTGGCTGCAGGTCGGCGTCCAGGGGCTCTCACCGGGTCCAGCTGCTGCGACGCTCCGCCGACTTCGCTAGCGAGGACGCCATCAGGGTCAGCAGGATGTAGAGGAGGGCCACCGTGTTGAACGGCGGGAACACCTCGAAGTTCGCCGCTTGGAACTCCCTCGCGCGCTGCGTGATGTCTCGTACCGAGAGCACGGAGAGGAGCGAAGTGTCCTTGAGCATGGCGATGAACTCGTTGCCAAGAGGCGGCACGACGATGCGCAGCGCTTGCGGCAGCACCACGAAGCGCGCTGTCTGCCAAGTGGTCAGCCCTAAGCTGCGAGCGGCCTCCGTCTGGCCCTTGCCGATGGCCTCGATGCCGGCCCGGAAGATCTCGGCCATGTAGGCCGCGTACCCCAGGCTGATGCCCACGATGCCTCGCGTTACGCGCGACATGTCGATGAAGCCGCCGGTGGCGTCGCGGATGGCGCCTTGCAGCGGGAAGCCTACGTAAAGGATGACGACCAGCATCGGGATCCCGCGCAGCACGTCCACGTACAGTTCGGAAACGAGGCGCAGGGGGTGGAACGCGCTCTGCCAGCTGGCGAACGTTAGTGCGAGGCCCAGGATGCCTAGGAAGAGCAGCAGCATCGCGGGGCGCTGGACTGCCGGCGTGAGGAACGATGTGCGCCAGACGATGTCGGCCCCCGGTGGTACGTCCTCCAGCGGAAGGAGTGCCGCCGTCACCTGACCCGAGGCGAGGCGCTCGAGGGCCGCCGCGGCATCGACCACGGCGCGCACGGGTTGTGACTTCTCGCCACCTGGGTATTCCCCGCGCTTGACGGGGTCCGAGGCGCTCGCCGGCGTGCCCTGGAGGATGGCCACACGCCCCTCAGTGGTGCCGATGAGGGCGTACTGCTCGTGCGGCCTCGTGAGCAGAATGGCCGCCCCCACGAGCAGGACGGCCGAGCCGATCAGGTAGTTGCGGACGGTGTTGTCGCCCAGCTTCAGGAGCTGCATACCCGCCAGCACCAGGCCCAGCACCGAGGCCGCCACGTACGCGACCACGGTGACGAAAACCGTGGTACCGATGCCAGGGAGCAAGAACTTGAGTGCGTCCTGGTAGCGCTCGGAGGAGGCGAAGAGGTAGACGACGAACGGGAGCGCCGTCAGGAGGATGAGGTAACTGGGCCTGATGTTGCCGAGAAAGCCTCGGCGCCGGGCCGTGGGGGAAGGGTTCACGCGCTCCCCTCAACGCGGTGGGCCTGGCGCCGATGACGTTCCATGAGCTAAGCGGAGCTAACCCTTACGGGGCTTCTTCGCCGGTGAACCACTTTGCGCCGAGCGCCTCGAGGGTGCCGTCGGCCTTGATCATCTCGAGCCCTGCGTTGAGCGCGTCTACGAGCTCGTCGCCGGGCTGCACTGCGAAGCCGAGCTTGTCGCCCGACTCGACGTTGCGGATGGGCGCGGCGACCTGGCCCGCGTACTCCTGCACGAACGCGTCGGCCGAGGAATCGTCGATCATCACGCCGTCGACGTCACCGTTGATGAGGGCCAGCATGGCCGCGTTGAAATCGTCGTAGATGCGTACACGGTCGCGCCCAACGAGCTCCTGGGCGAGGTCCGCGTTGGTGGTGCCGACCTGGGCGCCGAGGACGAGCTTGCCACCCGTGAAGTCGGCGAGGGTGAGGTCCGAGTCGGCCGTGCGCACGGCGACGGCCTGGTTGACCTCGTGATACGGCTCGGTGTACTCGACGACCTTGGCGCGCTCAGCCGTGATGCTGATGCCCGAGGCGATCATGTCGAACTCGCCGTTGGCCATGGCGGCGAAGATGCCGTCCCAGGCCGTGGTCTGGAACTTCGCCACGCAGTTGACGCGCTCGCAGATGGCGTTGACCACGTCCACGTCGAAGCCGACGATGTTCCCGTTCTGGTCTACGGTCTCGAAGGGCGGGTAGGTGGTGTCGGAGCCGACGATGATCGTGCGACCGCCGAGATCAGGCGTCTGGGCGAACGCCATCGTCCCGGCGAGGGCGAGGGCGAGTACCACCAAGGTTGAGACTAATCGCTTCATTTACTACCTCCGCGTTGAGCGCCTCTGGCGCTCGGTTACGAGTTGTGCTGACCACGCGAGCATAAGCGCGTGCCGCGGACTCACGCAACAGCCTACCTTCGGGAGTCGCCCGACTGTTAAGAAGAAGTGAGGGCGCGGCGTACACTTACGCTGCATGAGTACCGCCCTCGACCTGGACGCGCTGGTTGCCTCCAAGGCGGTTGACCTGGGGGCGCAAGCCCCGAGCAAGCTGGCCGAGGTGAAGATCACCACCTACCGCGAGCTCCTCGGTCACCTGCCGCGGCGCTACGAGGACCGGCGCGCCCTGCCCGACTTCGCTAGCTTGACGGACGGCCAGACCGCGACGCTGTCGGGGCAGGTCATGAGCCGGGTGGGCAACCGCACTCGTCGTGGCCTGCACGTCATGCGCGCGAGCCTCGATGGTGGCCGCGGTCAACGCGTGACGGCCGTGTGGTTTAACCAACCCTGGCTCGAGAGGCAGATCTTCCCCGGGGTCAGGCTCATCCTCACTGGCCGCGTGAAGCGCGTAGGCCGGCAGTTGGAAGTGGCGGTGCAGGGCTTCGAGGTCGACGACGACTCGGAATCGCTTTCCTTCAACCGCATCGTGGGCATCTATCCGAGCACGCCCGGGCTCAGTCAGGCGTATCTGCGCCGCGCAACCAAGAGGCTGCTAGACGCCCTGCCGATCCTCCCTGACCACCTCCAGCGCTCGATCCTCGAGACTCACGACCTCGTGCCCCTGGACCGCGCGGTGCGCACGGCTCACTTCCCCGAGAGCGAGGAGGCGCTCCAGGCCGCCCTCAAGCGGCTGAAGTTCGACGACTTCCTCTTCCTCCAGTTAGCACTGCTGAGGAGCCGGGACCCAGGCAGGATCGCGCGGAGCTTCGACGTGCGCCGCGAGTACTTGGACGCCTTCAGCTCCACCCTCCCGTTCGCGCTTACGCCCTACCAGGAGCGAGCGCTGAACGAGATCCTCGCCGACCTCGCCGCGCCGAGGCAGATGGCGCGACTCCTGCAAGGCGACGTGGGCTCGGGCAAGACGGCCGTGGCCGCCGCCGCCGTGTACGTGGTGGTGAAGAACGGTGCGCAAGCAGCCCTGATGGCGCCGACCGAGATCCTCGCCCGCCAGCACTTCCTCAACTTGCAGCAGTACCTGTTCCCGTTGGGGGTGCGCATGGAGCTGTTGATCGGGGCCATGACCGTGGGCGAGCGCCGCGAAGCCAAGGCCCGCATCGGGGCGGGCGAGGCCGACTTCGTGGTGGGCACGCATGCGCTCATCCAAGAAGGCGTCGAGTTCGCCGACCTCGGCTTGGCGGTGATCGACGAGGAGCACCGCTTCGGGGTCGCGCAGCGCCGCACCCTCATCAAGGAGATGCCCGACGTCCTCGTCATGAGCGCCACTCCGATCCCGCGGTCGCTGGCACTCACGAGCTACGGCGATCTCGACCTCACTACCATCGAGGGACTGCCACCCGGCCGCCTCCCGATCAAGACGCTCCTGGTCCCGGCCGCGAAGCGGCTCGACGTCTACCGCTTCGCCTGGGAGCAGGTGAAGGAAGGGCGGCAGGTCTACGTGGTCACCCCGCTAATCGAGGACTCGGAAGTCCTGGACGAAGTGCTGGCGGCTACCACTCTTGAGGCGGACCTGCGCGAGATATTGCCCAAGGCCGCTCGCATCGGCCTGCTGCACGGTCGCCAGGCCGCCGCCGAGAAGGACGCCGTGATGGTCGCCTTCCGCAAGCACGAGCTCGACGTGCTCGTGTCGACCACCGTTATCGAGGTTGGTGTGGACGTGCAGAACGCCACCGTCATGATCGTCGAGAACGCCGAACGCTTCGGGTTGGCGCAGCTCCACCAATTGCGTGGCCGGGTGGGCCGCGGGACTCACGCCAGTCACTGCGTCCTCGTAGCCGGTGATGCCAGCCGCAAGACCCGCGACCGCCTCGGCGTACTCGTCAAGCACGGCGACGGCTTCACGATCGCGGAGATGGACCTGCGTCTGCGCGGACCGGGCGACCTCCGCGGCACGCGCCAGTCTGGGCTCCCCGAGCTGTCGATCGGCGACGTCGTGAACGACGGGGAGATCATCGAGGCGGCCCGCGCGTTGGCCGAGCGCATGCTCGCCGCCGACCCGGAACTCGAGGCGCCATGGGCGGCGCGCCTGGTAGTGGAGCTCCGGCGCCGCAGCCGAGCCGTGATGGTGCGAGAGGTCATCTGACGTGGCCGGGCTAGGCTGGCGCCCAGGACCGGTAGACGGCCGGTCGGCAGCGTGTTTGCGGAAGGCGGCTCGCGCGTGAGGCTGTTGTTGCGTTTCGGGATCTTCGCCGTGCTCCTCGGCCTAGCGGTCGGGCTCCTCTTGCGCGTCAGCCTGGGCCGGAGGCGCCTCGCGCTGTTCTCAGGACTCGCGCTGGTGCCGCTGGCGGTTCATGTCAGCTACCTGCTGGTGCTCGCCGCGCGTGCCTCACTCCCCACCACGCCAACCGCGGCTTTCGCCTTGGCGTCGTTGGTGCTGCTCGTGCTCGGGGTGTTGCTGGGGCGTGCGTGGAGCAGGTCGCGGCCGTGGCTGACGCCCCTCGTTCCCCTGGGCGCCACCGTGGTTTACGGCCTGGTGGCGACCTTCGTCCTGACCCCGGCGTGGGAGAGTCACGCCTACGCGCCGGACGCCGTCGCGGGGGCCGTCTTCGGCCTGGCCAGCCTGTTCGCGGCCGCGCTTCTGGTGCCGTTCGTTCCCGGTGGCGGGGCCTCTGGGTCGCCGCAACTCCCGCAGCGGCGCGGGTAGTAGACTCGGGTCGTGCACCAACGAGGCCTCAAGCTTCCGCGTCCGGCGATCTGGCTGGCAGTCCTCTTATCGTCGCTTGTCGCTTGCGCGCCGCGCACCGAGGTCCGCACGGTGGAGGCGATCGGCACCACGCTGGCAGTCGAGTTCGAGCTGGTGCCCGGGCAGACGAGCATCGAGCGCTTCGACCCCCCTGGCGCGGGTGGGCGGCTCGAGCTCAGCGTGGGCACCCTTGCCCGCAACCCCAACGAGTTCGGGGTGCGCCTGCAGAACGTCACGTACGTCGTCTACCTCGAGGGCAAGGCTGTCGTGCGCGGCGCGTTGGCGCCCGACATTTACTTGGAGGCCAACGCCACCGCGCCGCTGCGCTTCGACATAGCGACCAGCTTGTCCGGCCAGGCGGACCTTCTCAAGGCCGCCGCCCGCGCGTTCGCGGACAGGCCGCTGCAGTTCCGGGTTGAGGGCACGCAGCGTTTCGCCACGGCCACGCACGTGTACGAGACGCGCAACAAGGTCCTCGTGAGCGGCGCCACCCTGGCGCGGCAAACGGTACAGGGCCCGCTCCTGCGCCTTAACGAGGCCGAAAGCAAGATCTTCATGCTCAGACCCGACGTACCGGTGGTGCAGCTCGTGCTGCAGGCCGTGAACCCCGGTGACATCGGTTACTTCCTCTACGGTAAGGACCTCATGCTGTCGCTGGCCAACTGGCCCATGGCAACCGAGGACATGAGTCCGGTCCCTCTCGCGGCCGGACAGAGCTCGCGCATAGATATCCTCTTCTACCCCAACCTCAAAGAGCTGCCCGACGAGGCTCGTCTGGCGCTAGAGGGCGCGCTCGCCGGCTATACGACCCTCGTCCGGTTGGAGGGCGAGTTGTTCATGGACGTCCTTGGCGTCGATAGCTTCCCCGTGCCCGGCGGCTGGTCGGTCACGGGCTTCGTGCGCTGAAGGCGCCAACGAGTCCTGGGGTGCGGCCCCTCGCCGCCCGACCCCGGGGTGAGTGCGTCCAACTCAAGGTAGGCGCGCGCGGTGGGTGCTACAGTCGCGCTCTATGACGCGAATCCTCGTCACCGACTCCATCCAACTAGGCGAGTTGAACGATAAGACCGTGATGCTCGACGACCGTGGCGGCATCGGCCGCGCGGATCTTCTCGCCGTCATCGACCAGTACGACGCCATCATCACGCGCAGCCGGACGCAGGTGGACGAGGAACTGCTGGCCGCGGCCACGCGCCTCAAGGTCGTCGGCCGGGCGGGCGTCGGGGTCGACAACATCGACCTCGACGCGGCCAGCCGTCGTGAGATCCTGGTGGTGAACGCTCCCGAGGCCAACAACGTGTCGGCCGCCGAGCTCGCCCTGGCCCTCATGCTTGCCGCGGCCCGTGGCGTGGCTCGCTCCGACCGCCTGGTACGGAGCGGGAAGTGGGAGCGCGCTTACCTGGGGCGCGAGGTCGAGGGCGCCCGGCTGGGCATCGTCGGCCTCGGGCGCATCGGCTCGCTGGTCTCTCGCCGCGCGCAGGGCCTCGGCATGCAGGTCGCCGCGTTCGATCCTTACATCAACCGTCGCCGCGCCGACGAGCTCAAGGTCGAGCTCTTCGACGACCTTCACGAGATGCTGGCAAGGTCCGACTTCCTGACCGTGCACACGCCCCTAACGGAAGAAACGCTGGGGATGATCGGCCAAGCCGAGCTGGCCGCGCTAACCGACGGGGCCGTGGTGGTGAACGCCGCCCGTGGCGGCATCGTGCAGGAGGATGCGCTCCTCGCCGCGCTCGAATCGGGCAAGCTCTTCGGCGCCGGGCTCGACGTGTTCAGCCTCGAGCCGCCCCGTGCAGACCATCCGCTCCTGAACCGTGAGGACGTCGTGTTCACCGCTCACTTGGGCGCCAACACCCGCGAGGCGCAACGCCGCGTGGGCACCCAGATCTTAGGACGCACGCTTTCCGTACTCGCGGGCGACTACTCGGTCGGCATCGTCAACGCGCCCGCGCTCGCACCCGAGGTCATGTCGGCGCTTGGCGTGCACCTCACGCTGGGCGAGCGCTTGGGCAGCATGGGCGCGCAGCTGGCGCTAGGCCGCGTGCACGAGGTGGAGGTCGAGTTCTCGGGCGACTTCCCGCTTGACCCCGACCCCATCGCCACGGCCGTCATCAAGGGCCTGATGGAACCCTTCCTCGACACCCCGCCCAGCTACGTGAACGCCCTGTCGCTGGCGAAGGACCGCGACATCCGCGTCAGCAAGGTCAGCTCGGCCGGGAGTCACGGTTACTCCTCGCACGTGCTGGTGAGTATCACCGCGGCCGAAGGACGGACCCGCGTTGGCGGCACCGTGTTGGCCGGGCAGCCCCGGATCACCAGCATCGATGGATACAACCTCGAGATCCGCCCGGAGGGCGCCATGCTCGTGTGCACCAACTTCGACCGCCCCGGCGCCGTCGGTCGCGTGGGCACCGTGCTGGGTGATGCCGGAGTGAACATCAACAGCATGCAACTCTCGCGAGTCGGCGGAGACGGCGTCGCCATGTTCGTGGTGACCCTCGACTCCGCCCCCGGGGACGACGTCCTCGAGGTGCTGGCGGGCCTCAGCGACGTGATCCGTACCCTGCACCTGGTGCGCTTGTGAGCGGCGAGTTCTTCAAGCAGCGGCTGCTGGCTCCAGGGCCGGTTGAGGTCCCGCCGGCCGTCCTGGAGGCCATGGCGCGGCCCGTGACCCATCACCGCTCGCCCGCCTTCCGCGAGACGTTCCTGCGAGCTCGTGAACGCCTGGCAGTGGTCTTCGCCGTACCCGGCGACGACGTGATGGTCGTGACCGGCAGCGGCACCGCCGGTTTCGAGGCAGCCCTCGTAAGCACCGTGCCGGCCGGGAGCCGGGTGTTGGCGCTACACGCCGGCAAGTTCGGGGAGCGTTGGGCGGCCATGGCGGCGCGTCTTGGCTACCGCGTCGATCGCCTCGAAGCCGCGGCGGGCGCGGAGTTCGACCTCTCGGTAGTCGCCGACCGCCTGCGCGCCATTCCCGACCTGGCCGCGGTGACCTTGGTCCATAGCGAGACGTCCACGGGTGCGCTTCACGACGTTCGCGCGGTGGCAGAACTCGTGCGCCGCGTAAGGCCCGAGGCGCTCGTGCTCGTGGACGCCGTCACGAGCCTCGCCAGCGCCGAGCTCAGACCCCGCGAGTGGGGCCTCGACGCCGTGGTGTCGGGCTCGCAGAAGGGAGTGATGACGCCGCCCGGACTGGCGTTCGTGTGGCTGTCGGAGCTGGCGTGGGAACGGACGGGACAGCCAGGTAGCTATTACCTCGATCTGCGCCGCGAGCGTCCCAAGCAGGGCCAAGGCGAGACGGCTTTCACCCCCGCCGTGTCGTTGGTGGCCGGACTCGACGTTGCCCTGGGTCTCCTCCTGGGCGAGGGGTTGGAGAACGCGTGGCGGCGGCGCGAGGCCCTCAACGCCGCGCTCCTGGCCGCGGGCGGGGCACTGGGTATGCGTCAGCTCGCCGCCCGCCCGAGCCCGGCGGTGGCCGCGCTGATCGTGCCCGCGGGCGTCAACGCGCGCGAGGTGGTGCGTGCCGCGCTGGCGCGCGGGGTCACGCTGGCGGGCGGGCAGGACGAACTCGCCGAGACCCTTCTCAGGCCCTCGCTCCTCGGGTACGCCGACCGCTACGACGCCGTGGCGGCCGCACAGCTCCTCGAAGACGCCCTCCACGACGTGGTGTCGAGCACGCCACGGGGTGTTGCGGTGCCCGCCGCACTGCTGGCTTTGGATGGCAGCCGTTGAGCTCGCCCGGTCACGGCGACTTCGTGCTCGTGAGGCATGCTCCAAGCACCGTGGCGCCGGGCACTGCGCGATCTGACTGGCGTTTGGCCCCGGGCGCCATGGAACTCACCGCCGCCCTCGGCATGGGCCTCGCCAAGGTGAGGCTCGCCGCTCCGGGTGGCGCAGGCGGCCTGGGGACGATCGACGCCGTGGTGAGCAGCCATGAGGTCAAGGCGGTGGCGACGGCCAAGACGCTCGGCCTCGTCCTCGGCGCGCCGAGCTCGACGGCTAGCTACCTCGAGGAACACCACCGCAGCAACGTGGTCTTGAACGAAGCCGACTTCGGGCGCACCATGAGGCGCTTCTTCGGGCGCCAGGACGTGCTCGTGTTCGGCAGCGAGACGGCCGCCGAGGCCACGGCCCGTTTCACGAGTGGCATCGACGCTGCCATGGCCTCGCTGCCCGGCAAGCGCCTGGCCATCGTCTCGCACGGAACCGTGATCACCCTTGCCCTGGCGAAGGCCAATGGCCTTGATCCGTTCACGTTCTGGGAGTCACTGCGAATGCCCGAAGCCATCGTGGTGCGCCGGGAGACCTGGGGCATTGTCGAGCGGCTGTCGCTGGAGGAGTGAGCCCCGAGGGTCAGGGCCGCACCAGACCCACGATCATCGGGCTCGAGGTGAGCAGTCGCGCTTTGTCGAACCCCCCGAACAGCCGCGTGGAGCCGAAGCCCGCCTGCGCAAGCGCCCGCTCGAGCTCGTAACGGTGAAAGTAACGCTGCACTAGCCGCGACTTGCGGCGCGCCACGGTGCCGTCGTCGCGCCGCTCGTCCAGGTAGTAGAGGCTCTCGACGAGCTGCGCCTCGGGGTCGTGATACTGCACTAAGAACAGGTCGAGGTCGTCTGCGAGGTCCGCCCACGTCGCCTCGCGCCGCATGACTCCCAGCGGGCCCAGGTGCGGTTGGAAGACGTCGAACGCGAACGTGGCTCCTGGGGCCAAGTGGCTCCTCACGCCTGCGAGGGTCTGGTCCTGGTCGGGCACGGTGTAGGCGTGCATGAGGGTGTTGAACGGCGCCAGCACGAGCGGGAACTCGCGGCCGAGGGCGAGGCTCCGCATGTCGGCGAGCACGAGCTCTACGCCACCGAGTCCCCTCAAACGTTCCTCGGCGCGGCCCAGCATGGCGGCGGAGGCGTCAACCGCCACCACCTCGTGACCCGCGCGCGCCAACGCTTCCGTCACCCGGCCCGTGCCGGCGCCGAGCTCGAGGACCGGCCCACCCAGCTCGTCGGCCAGCCGCACGTAGAACGGCACGTCGTCGCGGTAAGCCGCGTACTGCAGGTCGTAGAGGACCGGGTCATCGTCGTAGATCACGCCTTCACCACCCCCTCCTCGGCCATCACCAGCAGGTCGGCCGCGCGCGCGAGCGCAGGTCGGTGCGTGACCGCGAGAACCAGCCGCTCCTCGGCCAACCGCCTGAGCAGGGCGACGATCTCGGCCTCGCTGTCGTCGTCGAGGTTGGAGGTTGGCTCGTCGAACAGCAGGGCGTCGGGTTTTCCTAGCAGGGCACGGGCGATGGCCAGGCGCTGCCGTTGGCCACCCGAGAAGCCGCCGCCGTCCTCGCTGAGGCGGGTAGCCAGGCCGTCCTGCAGGCCGCGCACGGCGCCCGCCATGCCCACCGCCTCGAGCGACCACCAGACCTCTTCGTCGCTCACGTCACGGCCCATGGCCAGCGCCGCCTTCAGCTCGCCCGAGAGGAGCTCGTGGCCTTGCGGGACGTAAGCGAGGCGAGAGCGTAACTCAGCCTCGTCGACCGTCGCCAAGTCCTCGCCGCCCAACAAGATCCGCCCTGCGGTCGGCGGTGCGAACCGCAACAACAACCTGAGCAAGGTGGTCTTGCCGCTACCGCTGGGACCTCCGAGCACTACCAGGCCGCGGCTCGGGAGCTCGAGGTCTACGCCGGCCACCACGTAACGGCCGGGCCGGTAGCCGTACGCCACCCCCTGCAACCCGATGAGCGGCGCGTCCGAGGTCGTCAGGGCGCGCCGCTTAACGGTCCTGAATGCGGTGGCGCCGGCGGCGTCCGTGCTCGCTTCCGGCTTGGCGGGGGGCGGCTCGCCCTCGTATAGGGCGCTGAGCCGCTTGGCTGCTGCTTGCGCCTGGCGGTACATGGCGTAACCCTGAGGCAGGAGCTGGGTAGGACCGGCGGCTAGCGCCACCAGCGTCAGGAACGACACCACGTCGCCGACCGAGAGGGCGCCGCGCCCGACGGCGTCGACGAGGATGACGACCAAGACCCCGACGGCAGCGAAGACCAGCACCTGCGTCAGCGGTACCTGCAAGCCCGCGATGAGGCTGCGGCGGGCAGAGGCCCGTGCCGTGCGCCGGTTGGCGTCCTCGAAGCGCTTAAGCATGGCCGCGCGGGCGCCGAACGCGCGCACCAGCTCGTGATGCTTGAGTCCCTCTTGCAAGTGGTGGCCGAGTTCCTCGGTTCCCTCGAGCGCGCCGCGCGTCGCGCCCTCGAGTCGGCGCCCCAACAGCCGCAACACCGCCACAGCGGGCAGGGCCAGCGCGAAGAGGGCGAGCGCGGCCCGTATGTCGGCCCGCACGAGTAGTGCGAGGATCAGGGCCAGGGTGGCGCTCTCCGCGACCAGCGTCCCAAGGCCGTAGCGGAAGTAGGTCTCCACCTCGCGAAGGTCGCTCACCACGCGGCCGGCCAGGGCCCCGCTGGTGCCTGGCAGGCTGCCGGGGGCGGAGGAGAGCAGCTTGTCGTAGATGCGCTCGCGCCATTTCTCAGCGAGACGTGCGGCGGCGCGCCCGAGCAGCGCGTCCTGCGCCCAGAGCGCCAGGCTGCCGCCCAGGGCCACGATGCCGGCCGTGAGTAGCACCTTGGGCAGGGCCGAGACGTCCTGCGCCTGCAACACGTTGTCGAACAGGGGCGTGATGAAGAGCGGCACGATGGCGACGCGCAACCCGGCGCTCACCAGTGCCGCCGTCACGCCCAGCCAGGCGCTCGCCGAGCGGGGCCAGAGGAGGTCCGCGGGCCGCGCTTCTCGCCGCGCGCTCATGCGCAGAGTTCCGCAGGGTCGTCGGCAGTCATGACCTCCCTCAGGAGGCGGGCCGCGGCACCCTTGCCGGGCATGGTGGCCAGCAGGCGCTCCCGCCGCCGCGCCAAACCCGGCGCGTCCGCGAGCAGGTCCGCGACGGCCGTCGCCACCCGCTCGGGGTCCACGTGGCCGCTCATCTCGACCATCAGCTCCTCGCCGCTCAGGCGGTTCGGCAGCGAGACGGGCACCTTGAGGCCGCTGACGAAGAGCCTGACGGCGTGGCGCTTAAGGTACTTGCCAACCAGGGGCACCAAGCCCAACCAATGGCCGGCTCCCTCCAGCGGGATCAGCTCGGGACGGTTGAGGGGCAGTAGAACTAGCGCGGGCACGCCGGCGATGCCGAGCTCGAGCGTATTCGTGCCAGGGATGGTGAGGGCCAGCGTTGCAGAGCGCATGTGCGCGTACCGCTCCTCCTCGGGCACGAGTTCGATGCGGCCGCCACTCGGGGTCTCTATGAAGCGGCCGTCGACGCCGCTTGTCAGCCTGCCCGGCATGCCGCTCAAGGTCTTGGCGTGCTTGCCGGCAACGCCGTCCGTCACGGTGCCGGGCAGCAGCAGGCTACTGACGGGCCACACGAAACGCGCTCCGGGCAGTCCGGGCGCTAGGCGGTCAACCACCCCGATGAGCAGCGGGATGAGGTGCGTGGCGAAGGCGTCACGGCTCCCCGCGAACAGGAGCACGTGCGGCGAGCCGGGTGCCGCGACCGGGCTCGCGTCGCCCACCGCGTCGGCCACCAGGTTGCCAACCACCCGCACGCGCTCGGCCGGGGCGCCGCCCCGCACCGCGCGCTGCTTGACTTGCTCGTCGGGCACGAGGAGGGCTTCGAGGCCGGACTGCCAGTGGGGCTCGAAGCTGTAACGGTAGACGGGGTAGCCGAGCCGCTTCCCGAGGGCCACGGCCAGCGCCGCGTTCCCACCCAGGCCGACCACGGCGCCGCGTTCGGGCGGCCCGGCAGCTTGCAGGCCTTCCGGGGCCAGCCCCAAGGCGGCACCTCGGAGGTACTGCGCGGGCGTAGTGAGGACGTCCGGGGCGAACGTGCGCGCGATGCTCGCTTCGTTGCCGCCCGCGAACTGGCACGGGACCAGGCTGATGGCGACCCTGGTGCCGGGGGCCGCGCGCCTCAGTTCATCGAGGACGGGGCGCACCCAGGTGTAGAGCTCGCCGGGGCCGTTGCTCACGAGCACGACCTGGTAGTCGTGCTGCTGGGGGCGGGCGTTCACCTTCCGCTCGTCACGAAGCGCGCCACCCCGCGGCGGCTGCTGGCGATGAACTCGAGGAGCTCCTGCGCGTCGGGGTTGACGCCCGCCAACTCTGCGAGCGCCTCGTGTTCCTTGCGGCGCACGAGGCGCAGCGCGTGCTCGAGGTCACGGTAGCGCTGGCCGTCGATGCCGTTGCGTCTGAGGCCAACGCCGTTGAGCCGGTAATGTCTGGCGGGGTTGCCGCGCGCCATGGTGAACGGTAGTACGTCTTGGTTTGCGGCACTGGCGGCGCCGAACATGGCGTAAGCACCAACGCGCGTGAACTGATGCAGCAGTGCGCCGGACCCGATGATGGCGTGGCGACCCACGCGCACGTGCCCGCCGAGTTGCACCGCTGTGGTGATGACACAGTGCTCCCCGACGTGGCAGTTGTGAGACAGGTGGGCATAGTTCATGACGAGCGTGCCCCTGCCGACCCTCGTCTCGTGACCCTCGCCGGTGGCTCGGTGCACCGTTACGAAGTCGCGGAGCGTGACGCCGTCTTCTATGACGGCGAGGGTCGGCTCTCCTTGGTAGCTAGCGTCCATCGGCTCCCCGCCAACGACGGCATACGGCCCTAGTGTGCAGCCTGCGCCGACGCGGGTGCCGGAGTGCAGCACGGTGCCCGCCAGCAGGCGCGTGCCGGCCCCAACCTCCACGTCTTCCTCGACCACGACGAAAGGGCCGACCTCGACTCCCACTCCCAAGCGCGCGGTGGGGGAGACGACCGCGGTGGCGCCAGCCATCAGTGGGCGTACATGAACGACAGGTCCGCCTCGGCAGCCACTTCGTCACCGACGAGGGCTCGCGCCTCCACTTTGCACAGGCCCCGTCTGAAGAGGACGATGGTGCCGGTCAGGCGCAGTTGGTCACCGGGGACGACCTTGCGGCGGAACTTGGCGGAAGCGATGCCGGCTAGGTATCCCGCGCCCGCGGAGGCAGTTCGCCCCTCGCGCACGGCGAGGCCCACGGCCGCCGCCTGCGCCAGCGCCTCGATGATCAAGACGCCCGGCATGACGGGCTCCTCAGGGAAGTGCCCGACGAAGTACGGTTCGTTGTGGCTGACGTTCTTGAGGCACTCGAAGGAGTCGCCGTCTTGACTCACGAAGGCGTCGACCAGCAAGAACGGGTAGCGGTGCGGGAGGATGCCGCGGATGTCTACGGCCATGTCCGTCAGTGTACAGGCACGAGCCGGGGGTTGCGCATGGCGGCGAGGATCCTGGTGGCGAGTTGGAGGGAGCGCATGTCGTCGGCGAGCGTGCCGATAGGGTCTGCCTTGCGCCCGATGCGTGCGAGGAAGTGCTCCAGCTCCTTGCGCAGCGGGTTCTCGTCGTATACCAGATGACGGTCGAGCGTCACGTGGCCCGTGCTGTTGGCCGGGTTCGGTGAGCGGAAGAACTGCACCTCGCTATAGGGCTCCTTCGCGAAGTCGATGCGGACCATCTTGTCGCGCTCGATTATGAGCATGGTGCGCTCCGGGTCGGGCGACACACGGCTGGCCAACAGCCTGGCCACGCAGCCGTTCTCGAAGGTGATCTGAGTGGCGGCCAAGTCCTCGAGCGGCGAACCGTTGAGGGGCAGGCCGGCCGCCGCCACGTCGACCACGGGGCTGTGTACGAGGCCCAGCAAGATGTCGATGTCGTGGATCATGAGGTCTAGGACGACGCCCACGTCCTTCACTCGCTGCGAGGGCGAGAGGCGCCGCGCCTCGATCAGGTAGGGCTCCTTCACTTCCCGCGCCAGCATCTGAACGGCACCGTAGAACCGCGTGATGTGACCGACCTGCAGCACCAGGCCACGCTCGCCGGAGAGCTGCGCCAGCGCGGTCGCCTGCGCCACCTCGGTGGCAACCGGCTTCTCGACGAGTACGTGGACCCCCGCGTCTAGCAGCAAGCGGGTGACGGCGAAGTGGAGGCTGGTCGGGACGGCAACGCTTGCTGCGTCGATCGCCTCGCTCGCGAGCATCTCCTCGGCGGTGGCGTAGGTTGCGCAGCCGTAGGTCTTCTGAGCCTCGGCCCGTTTGCCGGGGTCAACGTCGACCATCGCGACGAGCCGAACCTGCGGCAGGGTCATGTAGTTCGTGGCGTGGTGGCGGCCCATGACGCCCGCGCCCACCACGGCAACGCGCAACGTTCCTGGCCGGCCCCCGGAGCTGGTCACGCGGTTAACGACGCGCGCAGGATGGCTCGCGCCAGCTCGTGGTGGAGGGCGTGAGAACCCCGGTGGACACTCAAGCTGCCCACGACGGGGCGACCGAGCAACGCTAGGTCGCCCAGTGCGTCTAACGCTTTGTGGCGTACGGGTTCTTGCGGGTGGCGAAGGGGACGTGTCGGCCCGTCCATTGCGAAGACAATAACATGCTCCTCGCGCGCGCCCAGGGCGAGACCGCGCGCCTTCAGCGTTTCCCAATCGGCCTCAAAACCGAAAGTCCTGGCGCACAACAGGTCGTGGTAGGCGCCCGGCCCGCCCTCCCAAGTCTGGAACCCGATGGCGGGGTGGTCGAACTCGATGGAGTAACTGAGGTGCTCCGCCCCCGGCTCGGCTCGGCCCTGGCCCCCGCGAAGGGCGACCTCCAGGGGGGCCCGCACTAAGATGGGCAGCGGCGGTGGCGGCGGCTCACCCAACTCCGCCACTGCGGCGGCCCAAGGTGCGGCGGAGCCGTCCAGTATCGGTAGCTCGTCCGTACTCGTCTCGACGAGCACCCCGGAGTAGAAGCCCGCCACCCGTAGCGCGGCAAGCAGGTGCTCGACCAGGTGTACCTCTGCCCCGTCGGCCCCGAGGCTGGTGGCGCGCTCGGCACCGATCACGTGGTCCAAGTCCGCTGGTATCTGTGTGCCCGCACGCGAGAACCGGATCGGGCCGGGAGCGCGGTGGAGGGCCACGCGCGTGATCACGCCGCTGTGGACGGCACGGCCAGTCACGAGGGTCACTCGGGCCTTACTCCCGCCTTGGCGCGCCGCCACAACTCCTCAAGTTTGCTCAGGAGGTAGAGTTCGCGCACGAACTCGCGGTGGGGCCTGGCCGGGAAGCCCGCCCACGTGGCGCCGGCCGGCACGTCCTTCGTGACGCCGCTGCGGCCCGCGATGCGCGCGCCGTCACCGATGCTCACATGATCGCTTACGCCCACTAAGCCGCCGATGATGACCCCGGACCCGATCGTGACGCTGCCGGCGATGCCGGCCAGGCCGGCGACGAGCGTGTCGGAGCCTATGGTCACGTTGTGCCCGACCTGGCAGTGGTTGTCGATCTTGGTGCGCGGCCCCACGACGGTGTCTTGAAGCGTGCCCCGGTCAATGCAACTGTTCGCGCCGACCTCCACGTCGTCCTCCAGGACGACCCCGCCTAAATGATGCACCTTGATGGCGCCGTTGGGCGACGCGGCGTAACCGAAGCCGTCGGCCCCGATGACGGCCCCGGAGTGTACTATCACGCGCTTGCCGAACCTCACGCCCGGGTAGAGGACAACGTTGGGGTATATGCGACAGCCGGCCCCGAGCCGGGCGTCTTCTCCCACCACGGCGCCCTCTCCCACGCTGCAGTCCTCACCGAGGACGGCGCGGGCCCCGATGACGGCCCCGGCCGCCACGCGCACGCCGGTGCCGAGGCTTGCCGACGGGTGGACGGTTGCGCGAGCGTGTATGCCAGGCGGCGGCAGGTGTGGTTGGGCGAACCGGCGGGTCGCGACGGCGAGCGCCAAGCGCGCATCGGGCACCTCGGCTACGGCACTCGCGTAACTCGTCAACCAGCTCGTTCCGGAAGGTACTAGCAGGAGCCCGGGCGCGCTCGAGGGCGGGCCCGCGGACGCGTCACGCGAACTCATCACGCACAGGCTGGTGCCGCCGTCTACGCCTTCGCGGGCAAGCGTGTCAGCGTCCACCAGGCGCTCGAGCCTCAGCGCCGCGGCTGCTACCGGCGCGCCCGGGCGGAGCTCGGTGTCAAGTTCGGCGAGCAGTTCCGCAACGGTGCATCCGGGTGAGTCAGTCACCCGAACCCTCCTGTCCCGTCGCGCCGGAAGGCGCGTCCTGCGCGCCCTCCTCCGCGTCCGAGGGGCCTTCCGGTGGTGCCTGCTCGACTGCTGCCTCGATCGTCAGCGTCACGCGCTCGTTGCCTTCCACCACGAACGCTACGGGCGTGCGAGTGAGCCTGAGCACGTCGCCGTCCTTGGTGACGATCTCCACCACGAGCTCGCTGGCCTGGACCTGCTGCCTGAGCGCGTCCAGGAGCTCGCTGTAAGAGCGCGGCCTGTCCACTTCCTTGTCATCCACGTGATCGTCGCCCGTGTCACGCGGGACGTCGCCGCCGCGGATGTAGAGCGTCACCTCGCCCTCCAAGTCAGCGGGTATGGGCACGCTTACGTTCCGGACGATGGCGTTCTGGCGGTACGGCTGCAGCCGCAGGTGAATGACCGCGTTCTCACCCGCCTTGACGACCTCCTCTTCGGCCACGGCCTCCTCGAGGGTGGCGACACGTTGGCGGTCGTCGAGCCTGATGGCTAACGACACCTGCGTCACGCCGCTCTCCTGGAACTCGTTGGAGGCCAGGATGGCGAGGGGTGAGAAGGCGAGAACCGCGGCCCGATAGGCGATGTCGGCAGCGTCGTTCGCCTGCTCCAGCACGTTTACGCGCTCGCCGCTGGCAAGCAAGATCTCCCATGCCACCTCCGCGTAGCCGCCGTTGGTGGCGCCCAAGTAGCGGTCGAGGAGGGAGAGGACGCCGGTGCCGACGATGCTCGGGTAGAGGCGGTCGTCCGCGGGCGTCTCGAACGAGTAAGACGCCGAGGCGCCCATCCCTAAGAGACTGACCTCGACGCGCACCCTCGGCGGTTCGACGCCGAGGCGGCCCGCTATGGCGCCCGGACGGTCCTGCTCGATGGTGCCGAGAACTGCCGTGCCGACGTTGGCGAGCTTGAAGGGCACATCGGAGCTGGACACCACAGTCGTGATGTGCGCCGGGGCGATGGGGAACGCCACGCTTCCAAGGCCCAAGAAGGGATGGCCGAAGGCCAGGAGCGCGCCGTCGTCGACGGTCGTGACTGTGCCCACGGCCTGGATGCTCACGTCGCCCCAGGCGAGCGCCACGGCGAGGGGCGACCCCGGAACCAGCAGCGCGTCCTGGGCGGCAGGCGCGTGGTCCCCGCCACCGCTCTGAACGGGAAACGGCTCCACGCTCGCGTCCTTGAAGAGGGGCCTGAGGAACTCAGCGGCGCGTGCCGAGACGCCGGTCATCAGGACCGGCGTGGCCACGGGCACCGCCAGGCCGAGCCCCGGGACGTAGGGGGTGGCGGGCAGCGTGTTTGCCTGGGCATCCTCCGTGAGCGCCATGCGCATGACGGCGATCGGCGTGACGAGCGCCAGGTCGTGATCGGCTCGAGGGAAGACGTAGCCGATGGCGCCCAGGAGCGCGTCGCCCGCCTCGGTTGAGATGTAGACGGGGCTGCCGCTCATGCCGGCCGCAACGCCCCCCGTAGCGGCTATGAACGGGCCGCTCGCCCTGACGATCACCAGCGGGAAGCCTCCGCCACCGTCCCACAAGACACCAACGACCTCCACTGGGAAGGTCTCGAGCTGATTGCCTGCGCCCGCGGTTACAGCGTGGCCCTTGTCGCCGACCACCACGTCCTCGACGGCCATGTCCTGGACGAAACCGTGAGGCCGCTGTGCTTGCGCGAGCCCTAAAGCCAAGGCGAGGCACAGTGCGAGTAAAAGGCGTTCGCCCCAGGCGCGCCCTGGTAGGGCGTTGTGGGGGAGGCGCGCGGCGCGCGTGTGCGCCGCCACGGTCAGCGCCTCAGGAAATGGTCTGAGATGAGCGCGTCCTGAAGGACGTGGAGCATGTCGAGCGCCTGGCCGGTGCCGAGCGCCACGGAGTCGGTGGCGTTCTCGGCGACCATGACAGGGATACCGGTCGTCTCACGCAGCAGTTCGTCGAAGTTGCGGAGCAGAGAACCGCCGCCCGTCATGATGATGCCGCGGTCGATCACGTCGCTCACAAGTTCCGGCGGAGCCTGCTCGAGTACCCGGCGGACGCCGTCGGCGATCTTCGCGATGGGCTCCTTGAGGGCCTCCACCACTTCCCTGGTGGTCACGGTGATGCTCTTCGGCAGGCCGTTGATGAGGTCGCGGCCGCGGACCTCCATGCTCAAGTCGTCTGTCGGCCCGCGCAGCATGGCCGCGCCCACGTGCGTCTTCACGGACTCAGCCGTGCGGTCGCCTATCAGGAGGTTCTCCTTATGGCGGATGTAGCGGATGATCGACTCGTCGAACTCGTTGCCCGCTATCCGCAGGCTCTCCGATACGACGATCCCGCCGAGCGAGATGATGGCGATGTCGGTGGTGCCGCCGCCTACGTCGACGATCATCGAGCCGGTGGGCTCGGCGATCTTGACGCCGGCGCCGATGGCCGCGGCCAACGGCTCTTCGATGAGGTAGGCCTTGCGAGCGCCGACCTCTCGCGTGGCCTGCAGCACGGCGCGGCGCTCGACCTCCGTCACGCCCGACGGCACACAGACCATGATCTGCGGCTTGAAGAGCCGACTCGGGCCCGTGAGCACCTTGCGCACGAACGCCTGCAGCATCTTCTCCGTGAGGTCGTAGTCTGCGATCACCCCGTCGCGCATGGGGCGCACGGCAACGATGTTGCCGGGGGTGCGGCCAAGCATGCGGTAGGCTTCCTCGCCCACGGCCTTGACCTCGCCGGTATCGCGCACCATCGCGATGACCGACGGCTCTCGTAACATGATGCCTTTGCCTTTGACATAGATGAGGACGGTCGCCGTGCCCAGGTCGACCCCCATCTCTTGACCGAGTCTGAAGAACATGCTCACTCCCGCCCGAAGGGGCTCACGGCGCCACAGCGTCTCCCGGGCCGACCTCCTGTCGGCTGGCCAGCGCGGTGCGCGTGGGCCAGACGAACGGATGTGGTCCACGAGGACGCCGTGGTCTCGCGGTGAAGCAGTATAACGCCCCTCAGAGGTAGTAGGGCTCGGCGGCCTGGGCGGCCTGTGCGCCCCAGGCGATGGTGGCCGCGTCAGGCGGGACCCCCTCCACCACGCGCAGCCCCTCGAACTCGGTTGCGAGGGACTCCCGACTCAACTTCCGGGGTTCGCCCAGCTCTTCGTAACGCAAGGCCCAAGGCTCAGCGTCGAGACGACTGACGTGCTGGGCGTAGACGTTGCCGCGGCGGGCGTCGGCGACGGCCACGACCTCCTCGCCCGGCGCGGCCTGGTAGCCGGCCAGCGCCACCAGGGACGAGACACCGCCCAACGGGACTCCCCATGCGCGCGCGAGGCCCTTCGCGGTCGCGATGGCCACCCGCACGCCCGTATACGAGCCGGGCCCGATGCCCACTCCGACCGAGGCCACGTCCCGTCTGTCGGCCCCGGCCTGCTTCAGTAGCGCGCCCAGGGAGTCCATCATGATGGCGGAGTGGGCGCGGCCGACGTCCTCGGACGTGGTCGCCAACACGCCGGCCGCGAGGTTCACAAGGGCGAGCGCCAGGTGGCTGGTGGCGCAATCGATGCAGAGGATGAGACCGGGGCCTTGGCTCATGCCGCGTGGGTGACTCGCCAACGCGCGTAGCGCAGGCGCCCCGCCTCGCCTTGAACCCCGTCCGGCGTGTCGGCGAAGCCGAACTCCAACCACCAGGCTTCGGGGTAAGCCGTTAGCAGCCGCTCGCCCCACTCGACGACCACGAGCCGCGCCCGCTCGAGGTAGTCGTCGAGCATGTCACCGGCCAGTGGCTCGCCGCCTCCCAGCCGGTAGGCGTCGAGGTGCACGAGCGTGCCATTAGGCGAGGGGTACTCGTGCGCGAGCGTGTAGGTGGGGCTGGTGACGGGCGCCGCCACCCCCAGGGCAGTGGCCAGCGCCTGCGTGAAAGTGGTCTTTCCGGCCCCCAGCGGCCCGGAAAGGAGCAACAGGGCGCCCACGGGAAGCACTCCCAGAGCCGCGCGGGCGACTTCCACGGTGTCGCCTAAGTCCCTAAGGGCCAGCGCACCTGCCGGCAGGGTGACCCCTGCGGTCACGAAGATGGGGCTACAAAACTGTTGCGATCGGCCAGATCACGGCGCAGACGGCTTGCCAGGATGCCGGCGAGGTCGGGGTCGGACACGCGCAGCGTGAGCAGCTCCCCGTTCCCCGGCCAAGCGACCACGAGGGCGCCGTCCTTGCCCTGAAGACTAGTGGCGGTGGTGCCCGGCATGGCCACCGCCACCGCCGTGGTCAGGGCCTCGGGGTCGCTGAGTGCCACCCCTTCTTCGCCCGCGAGGAGGGTACCGTCCGCGCTCGTCCAGGCGCCCGCTTGTACGTAATCCTCGCTCAGGTAAGAGGCCAGCATGGCGCCCCTGTCTAGGCCGACCTCGACAGGGGCACCGTCCGCCTCGCCGGGAGTCTTGAAGATGCCGAGCACGCCGTCCAGCAAGCCGCCGCTGACGACCTGGCCGGCCACGAGACGGGTCGCTTCGTACTCGCTGCGCGACTCCACCAGCATGCGCTCAGCCTGGCTGAGTGCAGACTCGAGCTGCAGCTGCAGGCCGCGCGACAAGCGCGGCAGAACCTCTCGCTGCGAGTCCAGGTGGAAGAGGATCCGGCGCACGGTGATCACGCCGTCGCTGTTGAGCTTCGAGACGGACTCCAGGGCGCCTAAGGCGGCGTCGAGCCGCGCAGGCAACCCAGCGAGAGTCTCGTTGGCGCTCTGCTCCAAGACGCTCAGCAGTTCGGCCGCGCGCTTCAGAGTGTGCGCCGGCTCCCCGGCCTCGATCTTGCCGCGCGCGTCGGCCAGGAGCGCCTTGAGTTCGGCGCCACTCTCGTAGCCCTCGAAGGGGGAGGCGGCCTGCGTGAGGCGCTTGAGTTCGTCGATCTGCTCTTGGCGACGGGCCTCTCGCTCGTTGCGCAACGCCGCCTGGAACTGCGCTAAGTCGGGGTAGCGGTCGAGTTCGAGGCCGAGGAGCGCGCGCTGGATGTGCTCGATGAGGGGGTGGTTGCCCAGTTCCGTCGCTTCCTCGGCCAGGCGCATCAGGCGGTTGCGCAAGCTGCTGGTCAGCTCGAGTTGCAGTGTCTCGATCTCGGTGCTCAGCGAGTCAAGCTCCGAATCGTCAAGTGGCGGCTGGTCGGCAGTGACGTCGTCGAGGAGGAGGGCCGCCACCGCGGCGGCGTTCTCTTGGTCCTGGATGAGCCTTTGGACTTCGTTGCGCAGCGCGGAGGTGCGGTCCGTGAGGGTGAGGGTCACCGGCAACCGCTCGAGCTTGGCGCGCAACGCGGTCAACTGCGCTAGCCGCTTCTCCGACGCCTCCGTGGCGCGGGCCGCGAGGCTACGGGCCAGCGCCTCCTCGGCCTCCCGCGCGGAAGAGACGAGCTCGTGCGCAACCGAGTTCTGCGACTGCGCGAGACGCAGTTGGTCGAACTCGCCGCGAAGTCGCTCGACCTCGTCGTGCACGGCGGCGTCACCTTCACGGCTGAGTAGCGTGGCCTCCAGGCGCACGAGAAGGCCCGCTTGGCTCTCAAGGCCGGCTCGCCTCAGCTCGTCCTCGCGGTCTAGCACTTCTTCCTGCTCCTTGGCGAGTTGGTGTAGTTGTCTTACGTGCTCGACGTCGGTAAGGCTCGGAAGCGCCGACGTGAGGATGCCAAGCGTCACGCGGAGGGCCTGGTCCAGCTCGGCCTGGTCTACGTCAGGACGTAGCCCTTGAAGGTTCGCGAGTAGTTCTTCGAACTCGTCATGGAGGTCGTCTCGCAGGGCCTGGCTGGTGGCCTCCAGGTCGGACCGCATGGTGTTCAGGACGAGGGCCACCGAGCGTTCGGCTTCTAGTTCGGAGCGAAGCTCGGCCAAGTGGGCTGCGAGCTCGGGAAGGTAATCGAGGACGCTAGCGTACTCGCTCTCGAGGGCCCGTAGGTCGTGCAGTTCGGCGTCGATGTCGAGGCGACGTACGCGGTCGCCTGCCTCGTCCGGCGCGTCGGCAACCCTCTCGGTTGGCTCGCTGACCGGCTCGCCCTCGGCCGCGGCGGAGGGCTCCTCACCGACGATGGTCGGTGCGGGTTGTGGGGGTTCTTGACCGGCCGCTGCGGGCGCGGAGGTGTTGCCGCCGCCTTCGAGCGAACGCCGGAGTTCGTGCCCCAGTCGGTGCGCGCGCTCCTTCTCGGCCTGTACCAACTGACGTTGGGCCTGTGCGGCCAAGACCTGGTTGACGAGGGTCTCGAGCCGGCGCACCCGCGGGCCGCCCAGTTGGCGTACCTGTTCGAGCGTGTCCTGCAGCTCGCCCACGTCTCGCGCCTGCAGCACGAGTTGATCCTCGAGCTTCTGCGTCACGACGGCCAACTGCGCCTCGGCCTCGGCCAGGAGCTTGGGTGCCTCGCGGCCGGCGGCGTGATCGTTGTCGACGAGCTGTGCCTGCGCCCTGAGCTTCTGGACCTCAGGCCACTCGAAGTAGAGGTTGAACGGCTTGAGCTCCCTTTGCAAGGTGGCGAGACGCTCGCCCTGCGCTTGAAGGCCGTTGCTTCCGGGCTCCGTGGCCAACCTGGCCCCGGCGGCCGAACTCGCCAGCCGCCCCAGGATCCCAGCCACGGTCTCTTTCGCTTGCGTGACCGGCATCATCACCTGGAGTTGGCGGTAGACCTGCGACTTCATGACCTTCTCAAGGTCGGCGAGATCGGCGGCCTCTGGCGAGCGCCCGAGCTGCCTCAGGCCCTCCTTGAGCGCTCGAGAGACGATGCGCGGTGACAGCACCGCCTCCAGCTCGGATACTGCGGTCTGGTAGACCGGGTTGGCCACGACGCTCACCCCGCGCGTTCCCTACGCGTGCGGACTTGGACGCGGCCAGTCATGATCAGAACTCCTCGTCCCAGTCGATGGTGGTGTGGCCGGTGCCGCTCTTGGCGGCGACGGCCGTCGTCTTGGTCGCGACACTTTTTCCGCCCGCGCCCAAGAGCCCGAACTGCACGCATATCCCGCGCAGGCCGACGATCGCAAGTATCAGGGCGATCAGCACGAGCAAGGCCCAAACGGCTTGACCAGTGACGCTGTCGAACATGGACCAACGTTCGAGGTCGGGGAACCAGCTCACGTCGACAACGCGGTCTAAGAGGTCGAAGAGTCCGGCGATGGCCTGATAGAAGACGGGGACGAGCAGGAGGAACAGTGCCCAGCCCACGAGGCGCCAGTTCCGGTTGGCAGCGCCGAACGCCATGTTCAACAAGACGAGCGGGAAGATCGCGAGGATACCGAGGATGACGAAGACGGCGCTTCGCGTCATGTCGGACCACACTCCGTCGACGCTGGCTTCTATGTCGTCAGCGAGAGTGGGGGTAGCGCCTTTGAACGCGCTTTGCGCGAGATCGAACCTGGCCGTCAGGAGGCTGGCCTCGGCCAGAGTGAGGTGCGTGCGGCTTGCGAGGCTGGCCAACAGGTCGTTCGTCGCCTGGTCCGCGCTGGAGTCGACCTGGGCGAGGACGGGCGCCACGTTGCGGTGGTACGAGGAATCGAGTTCGGCGAGGGCCGCACGCGCGGCGGGCTGGTCCCCTCGGCGCACGCCGGCGATCACGCGCGCGGTCGCGGCTTGGAGCCCCGTGAAAACGCCGTTCAAGTCATCGAACCCGGCCGTCACGAGGCGTTCGGCGTTCGTGGCCGCGATGGTCGGCGTCAGACCGGATGTCACTAGACTCTGGGTGAGACTGTCTACCTTGAGCTGGCGCGCCTCGTCGTCAAGCTGCGCCACGCGCGCCGCCACGGCCTCCTGGAGGGTGGCCTCGGTCTGGGCCGCCATGGCCTGCTCGGCTGGCGTTTCTGCGGCGCCAGCGGAGTCCGAACTTTCCGCGGTGCTCCCGGCGGCCGGGGTCCCTACTTCCGCGGTCGCCGCAGTGGCATCCTGGGCCTCGGTGGTCGTCGTTGCGTCAGCGGATCCGGTGGTGGGCGCTACCACCAGCTCCGGCAGTGCCTCGGGGACGGGCGCCTCCTGAGTTCCTGCGGGCGGCAGAGTACCCTCGCTGCCGGCGCGGGCGGCGGTCGCCAGCCGTACTAGGGCAACGGTCGCGTTCTCAGCGGCAGTGTTAAGGGCGGTTTCGTCCTTGTTCACGAGTGCCTGGGCGGCACCGACGAGGTCGCGGTTGAGGGAGGCGTCGACGCGCGGGGAATCCTGGATGAGGAGTGATTCGCCGTAGGCCTTGGCTAGGCTCACGTAGGCGGCGTCGGGGTCGCTGACCATCAGGTCCTGCGCGCCGGCCAGCTCGTTGGCGATGGCGTTGGCCGTGCCGGCCTCGAAGGCGAACCTGAGGCCCGGCCCGGTGCCGGCGTCGGCGAGGGCCGCGAGGTCGTCGGGGGTGAAGTCAAGACGCTCGCCGAGGTGGTGAAGCCGGTTGCGCGCCGTTTCCGGGTCGCCCGAGCTGGCGGCCAGGTACGCGGAGTCCATGACCAGGCGGCTGAAGCCCCCGGCCAGCACGGCAGTCTGGACGGCCATGTCGGTGTGACTCTGGTTCTCGACCGCCACACGTGTGCGGTCGAACGTGCGCTCCATGGCCCGCACCAAGTTGGTGCTAGTCGCGTCGCGAGAGAGGGTGAGAAGGGCGTTCAGGGCGCGTTCGAGCTCGTCGCGCGCCTGTGCGCCATCACTCGGCACGCTGGCGGTGGCGATCTCGAGGTTCTCGATGGCGAGGTCGTAGCGCTGCAGGAGAGAATCCTCCTGGGCGAACGCCGCGCTCAAGCAGAAGAACACCACCAGAACACCGGTGGCGACGGTCAGTTGACGCCGGATCATGCAGCCTCCTCTAAAGCGGCGCGCGCGTTGAGGACGGCACCGATGTTCACGTTAGGGAAGGTGACGACCACCACGCAGTCCTCACCGAATGGAAACAGGAACAGCACGCCCGCGGCGCGCTCTACGGATAGGACGCGTAGGTTACCCGAACGCGCCAGCAGATGACGAGAAGAGAGGACGAGGCGCGGCAGGTAGTCGGGGTCGACGCCTTGACCTCGGTGCAACAGGACCTCGTCGTGGCGCACCACGACGACCTGCCTGACGGTCTCGATGTCACCGAACAGCTTGAGGGCCGAGCCGACGGCGCCCTCGGTCAAGCGCGCGATCTCCTTGCTCACCACCGGCGCCGGGGGCGGTGGCCCGCGGCGGCGCTTGGGGGTGCCAGGCGCCTGCATGCGGCCCGAAAGCCGGCCCTCTCCGGGGGCAGGCACGAATGGCGTGCTCGCGAGTGTCACGAGGTCGCTCGGCGGGAAAGGCTCCGCCACGAGAGCGGGGGCGGTAGTGGGTAGCTTGGCGCCCCAGGACGCGCCTGCAGCCCCAGTCGCGGAGGTCAGCGGCACCGCAAGAAGACGCTCCGAGGTGAGCTTCACTAGGGCGCGTTCGGCGTCGATTTCGGCGATGAGTGCCTGCCGCACGGGGGTGGGCTGTCGACCCCCTGCTGTGGCCTGAAGCGACGCCAACTCGTCGGCCAGGCGCTTCAGACTGCGGGTGAGGCCCGGCCGTGGCAGCGAACTGCTCAGTCCCTTGCGCACCGAACCTGCCAGCAAGTGGCGCATGGCGCGCGTGCTAACCGAATCGGGGTCTTGACCCTTGGCGGCGAGGGCACGGTCAAGCACCGTCTTAGCTACGCGAGGAGAGACGAGGGCGGATAGCGCCGCGTGCGTGTACTTGTAGACGTCGTTCGGCATGGCCCTCCTTCCCGCTTCCCGATGCGGAGCATAGTGCCGCGAAGGGCCTGGAGGTTGTGAGATATTCCGTTGGGCACTGACTCGCGGCGGCGTGCTCACGTCAGCGTTGGGCGCTGCCTCGTGTTTGCGGACGTGCGAGCGCGCCCGCGAATCCGTGCGCCACCGCCAGCGCGTCGGGGTACCGCATGCGCGAGGGTCCGACCAGGATGAGCCTGCCCGTCGAGCGTCCCAGTGAGAACGTAGCCCCGACCCGTGCTACCCGGTCGTCTAGTTCGAGGGTGAGGCTGCCCTCTTCTTCGGCGGCGGGAGCCTCCATCTCCAACTGTTCTAGCGCTGAGCGTACGAACGCAGGGTCGGCCCCCTCGGGTTCCGTCAGCAACTGGCTGAGGCCCTCGCGGAAGACGCGCGGTGGGTGGAGGTCGTGCCAAGCCTTGGCCAGTGCGACGAGGGTCCGACCCAACTCGGCCTCGGCATGCGTGGCTATTTCCAGGAGCGCGGCAGGAACGTCGCCCAGGGGCTGGGACAACTGGCGCAGGTTGCGCTCCGCGTCGTCGATGACGTCCTCGGTGGGCACGGGATCGACGGTCACTCCGAGTTGCCTGACCAGGCCGTTCTCGAGCACCACGACCGCGAGCATCCTGTTGGACGCCAACTGCGAGAGGTGGATCTCCAGGATCTGAAGGGTGTCGTCAGCCGGGAGCCGCACCATGACTGCGTAGCCGGAGAACTCGGCGGCCAGGCGTGAGGCCATCGCGAAGAGGTCGTCGCCTTCGGCGCCCTTCAAGTGCCGGTCGAGCTGGTCGAGTTGCAAGGCAGCGAGGGGTCTTGGGGGCAGGAAGCTGGAAGCGTACGTGCGGAACCCGAGGGCCGTCGGGATGCGTCCTGCGGACGCGTGAGGTTGTTGCAACAAGCCGGCGCTCTCGAGCGAGCCGAAGTCGTACCTCACGGTGGCAGGACTCACGTCCAGCTGTGCGGCGATGTGCCCCGAGGCGACCGGATGCGCGGTAGCTATGTACGCTTCCGCCACCATGTCGAGAACGCGGGCGCGGCGCTCGTTCATGGGGATGATGCTACCACCGGGAGGCGGCCGTCCGAGTAAGCCCTTCGGGCGCCAGCTCAGCCCGCCCCCAGCTCCAAGATGTGTCGAACGTGCTCAGGCTCCACGGGCATGACGCTGAGGCGGTTGCCGCGCGCCAACAGAGCCATGCCCGCAAGCGCTGGATCCGCCTTCATCTCGCCGAGGGTCACGGGCCGTTCCAGCTCACGGACGGGCTCGATGTCGACAAGGAACCAGCGTGGGGCCTCGTGCGTGGCCTTGGGGTCGTAGTGGTCGTCGTGCGCGTCGAATTGCGTGGCGTCGGGATAAGGCTCGGACGCCACCCGCGCCAGCCCCACTACCGCGGGCACGGCCGTGCTCGAGTGGTAGTAGAGAACGAGGTCGCCGAGGCGCATGTCATCGCGCATGAAGTTCCGCGCCTGGTAGTTGCGCACCCCGTCCCATGCGGTCCGCCCGTCCCCTACGAGGTCGCGGTAGGAGTAGCTGTCGGGTTCGGACTTCATCAGCCAGGCGCGTTCCATGCCCGATTCTAGCTGGCTTACTCCCACTCGATGGTGGCCGGGGGCTTGCTGGTGATGTCGTACACCACGCGGTTGACCTCGGGCACCGAGTTGACGATGCGGTTCGCCACCGTGGCGAGGAACTCGTGCGGCAGACGGGTCCAGTCCGCGGTCATGCCGTCCACGCTCGAGACGGCGCGTAGCGCCACCATGTTGGCGTAGGTGCGGCCGTGAGCACGTCGAGACGCTCGGGTGTGACCTCGCCGATGATGCGAACGGCGAGTCCGGGACCCGGGAACGGGTGGCGGTCGCGCAGGTGCGCGGGCAGCCCGAGGCGCTCCGCGACCTCGCGCACCTCGTCTTTGAAGAGCTTCCGGAACGGCTCGACCAGCTCGAACTCCAGGTCGGCCGGCAGCCCACCCACGTTGTGATGCGACTTGATGTTCGCCGCGCCCGGTACGCCGGCCGACTCGATGACGTCCGGGTAGAGCGTGCCCTGCGCCAGGAAGCGGATGGGGCCCGCGTCGGCCTGCTGGCGGCGTGCCTCACGCGAGAAAACCTCGATGAACTCGCGGCCGATGATCTTGCGCTTGGTCTCGGGGTCGGTAACGCCCGAGAGGGCCGACACGAAGCGTTCGGAGGCGTCGACAAGCGTCAGGCTCACGCCGAGCGCGCGCAGGGCGCGCTCGACCTCGCCGACCTCGCCGAGCCGTAACAGTCCGTGGTCCACGAAGACGGCCACGAGCTGCTCGCCGATGGCCTGGTGCAACAAGAGGCCGAGGGTCGTCGAGTCGACGCCCCCCGAGATCCCGAGGAGCACGCGCTCCTCGCCGACCTGTTCGCGCACCTGCGCCACCGCCGACTCCACGATGCCCGCGGGCGTCCAGTCGCGCGCCAGACCGGTGAGCTCCACGAAGCGCCCCAACACCGCCATGCCCTTGGGCGTGTGCTGCACCTCGGGGTGAAACTGCAGGCCGAACATGCGCCGGGAGCGGTCTTCCATGGCGGCCAGCGCGCCGCTCTCGGTGGTTGCCGTGGCGGTGAAGCCTGCGGGTAAGCGCGTGACGGCATCACCGTGGCTCATCCAGGCAAGGAACTCGCCTTCGATGCCCTCGAAGAGCTGACCGCCGTAGTCGGCGAGCGCCGCCTTGCCGTACTCCTTGACGCCGCCGCCTCCGACTGCGCCTCCCAGCTCTTTAGCGAGGAGTTGCATGCCGTAACAGACGCCCAGAAGGGGGAGGCCCTGCTCGAGGAGCCCCGGCGTAAGACCGGGCGCGCCCTCGTCGTTGACGCTGTTCGGGCCGCCAGAGAGGATGACCCCGGCGGGGCTCTCGGCGAGGATGTCTTTCAATGTTGTGGCGGCGGGCACGAGGACGGAGAGGACGTTCAACTCGCGCAGTCGGCGTGTGATCAGGTGGCTGAACTGCGAACCGTAGTCGACGACGACGATGCACTCGGGCATGCTGCTCCCTAGCGGGTGGTGGTCTTGGTGGTCACGGGGTCTGGGGCGGTGGCTCCGGGAACACGACCGTGATCACGGCGTCGTCGGGTACCACCAGGGTGACGCTCTCGCTGGAGCGCCCTTGGAACTGGGCGTGGACGACCCAAGTGCCCGTCGCGTCGAAGCCTACGCGGCGCGGCACCGAACCGATGATCGTGCCCCGGCTGTAGCTGGAGCCTTCCGGACTCCGGTCGACGACCAGGCTCACGGGCGGTAGGTTGCTCGGGCTCACGCGCACGTCCACGAGGTGGCTAACGGCACCTGGGCTGACCTGCGACAGCGTCGAGGAGCGTTGGGCGCGCAATGCCAGGAAGATCCCCAACGCAACTACCAGCACGAGCAGGATGAGCAGCGCGGGCCCGCGCCATGCGCGACGCATGACTTGAGCGTCGGCATCGTCGTCGATGCGTATGGGTGCGGGCCGCGGCGCGTCGTCCAAGCTGCCCGCACGGTACGTAGCCCCCGGCGGCAGGTGTTTGACGAAGCCGGGGTCGGAGGCCTTCGGGTTGGCGGGGCTCGTCTTCAGCATGCCGCTGCCGGGATCGCTCAAGAGCGTGATGGGATCGGGTTCTAGTGGCGACCCCGTCCGCTTCTTCGCTGGCGTCGGCTGTGGCGGTGACGGAACCGGGAGAACGGGTGAGAACTCGCTGGGGTCGACGCGCATGTCGGTCCGGGTGGCAGAGACGCTGGGGGACGCGCCCATGTCGCCGGCCACGTCGTGCGGGTCGTAGTCGATGCCCGGCTCGGGAGCGCGCGGTACTGGGGTGAACTCCAGAGCGTCGAGGTCGAGGGGCCCCCTCCCGGTGGTCCCTGGTCCCGGCGTGGTGGGCAGGACGATGTCGACGAAGCCTGCGGACGGGACCGTGACGGCTCCCCCGGCCAACCGCCGCACGGTGGCCTGCAGCCCGCTTGCGTCGGTGGCGTTCTTGCCCGCCGCCGAAGCGCGTAGCGCGGCTGCCACCTCCGCGCTGATCCCCTGAGCGCCAAGCTCGAGAAGCGCCTTCAAGGCGTCGCGAAGGTCGGCACGCAGCGCGGCGTCGAGCGCCGGGTTGGGGGTCACCGGGCCGGAAACCGGGGCGGGTGGCAAGCCGGTCTTCCAAGGCACCCCGTAACCTTCGAGATAAAGGCGCCGGCTGGCCCATAGGAAGCGGCCCGTGCCGATGCCGCCGTGAGCGAGGCCCTTGCGGGCCGCGTCGCGCAGCAATGTCAGGGTCTGCAGTACGAACTGGTCGTCCACCACGGTCTCACCGGGCGCCACCAGGGTGGCGCCGCTCGGATAAGCGGCTACCAAGGTCCCCTTCTCGCCGTCTGTCCACGAGGCCAGCACGGTCGGCACACCCTCCAGGTCGAGCGAGCCCTGCTTAAGCAGCGGTCTCCCGGGGAAGTCGTAGAGGAGGACCGAGAGGCCCGTGACGACGTCCACACCCATGCTGGTGACGACCTGGCCGTCTCGCCTGAGTTCCTGGTTGCGCTGAAAACGCCCACTTTGGTCCACGCGTATGTGAGTATAGCCAGCCCCAGGAGGCGCCACAAGGCGACGGGTCATCATGGCGGTCGCGCCAGGCGCTAGCGCGCCTCCGTCACCCAGCGCGCGGCGCGTCGTGGCGCGCGCTGGTACGCTTGAAAAACCTATGGAAGTCACCCGAGAACGCATACTCGAGGCCCTCAAGGGCGTCAACGACCCGGAACTCCACCAAGACCTCGTCACGTTGGGGATGGTCGACTCCGTCGACATAGACGGCGACAAAGTCAAGCTCGAGGTCACCCTGACCACGCCGGCCTGCCCCATGAAGGCCAAGATCGAGAAGGACATCCGCGTGGCCGTGCGGCAGGCGGTTGGAGCGGTTCAACTCGACATCGTCTTCGGTTCCAAGGTTCGCGGCCCCTCGCAGATGCCCCTCCCGGGCGTCCGCAACGTCATCGCAGTCGGTTCGGGGAAGGGCGGCGTGGGAAAGTCGACCATGGCGGCCAACCTGGCTGCTTCCCTCAGCCTGGAGGGCGCCCTCGTTGGGCTGCTCGACGCGGACATCTACGGCCCTAGCCAAGGCAAGATGTACGGGGTCGAGGGCAAGCGACTGATGGCCGACGACGAGAAGCACATCCTCCCCTTGCGTAACCACGGTGTGAAGGTCATCTCGATCGCCAACCTCGTCGAGGACGGCCAGGCCCTCACCTGGCGTGGCCCTATCTTGCACGGCACGCTCACCCAACTTCTCAAGCAGACGGTGTGGGGCGAACTCGACTACCTCATCATCGACCTCCCTCCCGGCACTGGTGACGTGCAGCTCTCGCTCTCACAGCTTGTGCCCGTGACGGGCATGGTGCTGGTCACGACGCCGCAGGACATGGCGCTGGTCGACGTGCGCCGCGCCTACACCATGGCGCGCAAGACGCACATCCCGGTCCTTGGCGTCATCGAGAACATGAGTTATTACGCCCTGCCCGACGGCACCAAGGACTACATCTTCGGCGAGGGTGGCGCGACGCGCTGGGCCGAGGCCGAAAAACTGCCCATCCTCGCGCAAGTGCCGATCACCCGCGCCCTGCGCGAGAGTGGCGACAGCGGCACGCCCCTCGTGATAGCCAGCCCCGACGACCCCAGCGCCATCGAGTTGCGGCGCGCGGCGCGCCTGATGGCCGGGCAGGTGAGCGTCCAGTCCGCCAACGCCCTACCGATGGTGGGTTAGAGCGCGAACGAGGTCTCTTCCGGGGGGTGGCGGTGCTATCATCCGCCCAGCGGGAAGAGTAGGCGCCGCCGTACCTGCCAGAGAGTCCGGGCCGGAGTAAAGCAGCCGGGTGTGAGCGCGGATCAGGTGAGGGTGCCGAACGTCGCCCGCCGGGAGGCCCAGGTGGGTTTCCCTGGGGCAGAAAGCCGGCGGCTCGTCGTAGCCGGTCAGTAGAGTCCCCGCCCGCCGCCGCGACAGAGCGGTTTCGTGAGTGCCCTCCGAGCTTCGGGGGGAAGTGCGGTGGTACCGCGGGGTCCCAGCCTCGTCCGCAAGCAGCCGGGCGGGGCCGTTTGCGTTGCGGCCTTCTCGGCAGGCGCCAAGGCGCCGGCACCGGAGGAGACCATGAAGGAAGAACCGACCAAGGAAGCAGCAAACAAGGGTGACGCAGCCGCGGAGCTTCCGACCCGCTACGACCCGGCGACCCTTGAGGCGCGTTGGGCGCGCAAGTGGGCTGACGACCCGTTCACTGCCGACCCACACAGCGACAAGGAACCTTTCAGCATCGTCATCCCGCCCCCCAACGTCACGGGCAACCTTCACTTGGGCCATGCGTTCGACAACACCATCATCGATGTGCTGATCCGGTTCAAGCGCATGCAGGGGTTCGAGACTCTCTTCCAGCCGGGCACCGACCACGCGGGCATCAGCACGCAGGTGGTCGTTGAGCGCGCGTTACGTGAGGAGGGCCAGCTACAGCGCCTGGGCGTCAGCGCCGACTGGACGCGTACGCGCTTCACCCTGGACGAAGGGCTTTCGCGCGCCGTCAGGCGGCAGTTCGTGGAGCTCTACCAGGAAGGACTCGTCTACCGTGGCGAGCGCATAGTTAACTGGGATCCGGTCAGCCGCACCGTCCTGTCGGACCTCGAGGTCGACCGTGAGGAAAGACGCGGCAAGCTGTACGAGCTGGCCTACCCCTTCGAGGACGGCGACGGCGAGCTCGTCATCGCTACCGTGCGGCCGGAGACCATCTTCGCCGATGTGGCCGTGGCGTTGCATCCTGATGACCCGCGCGCGGCCGCCCTGGCCGGCAGGAACGTGATCATCCCTCTGACCGGGCGCTCGGTCCCGGTCATCCTCGACGAGGCGGTGGAGTTGGGCTTCGGCACCGGGGCCCTCAAGATCACTCCTGCGCACGACCCGACGGACTTCGAGATCGGTGAGCGCCACGGGCTTCCCCACCCGAGCGTCATCGACCTGGACGCCAAGCTGGCGGGCGACCTAGTGCCCGAGGAGTTCCGCGGCATGGACCGCTTCGAGGCCCGTGAGGCCGTGGTCCTCCGCTTAGAGGCCGAGGGTTACCTGCGCGGCGTCCGCGACCACACGGTCGCTCTGGGCCTGTCGCAGCGCACGGGCGAACCCGTGGAGCCGATCCTCTCCCTGCAGTGGTTCTACGACACCGATTCGGTGGCCAAGCGGGTGCTGGAGGCGCTGGAGGCGGGCGAGATCCGGATTCACCCCGAGCGCTACCTCAAGGTCAACAAGGACTGGTTGGCCAACATGCGTCACTGGACCATCTCCAGGCAACTCTGGTGGGGCCACCGGATTCCCGCCTGGTACGACGAGGACGGCAACGTCTACGTCCCGTCCGCCGACGACCCTGATCTCGACCCGCCGCAAGACCCCCGGTTCGCCGGAAAGACCCTGGTGCAAGACGAGGACGTGTTCGACACCTGGTTCTCCTCGAACCTGTGGCCATTCAGCACCCTCGGATGGCCCAACGAGGAAGACCCGTACCTGAAGAAGTTCTATCCGACGAGCGTGCTCGTGACGGGCTACGACATCCTGTTCTTCTGGGTCGCTCGCATGCAGATGGTCGCTTACCAGCTCACGGGCCGGCGGCCCTTCGACGATGTGCTCCTTCACGGCCTCGTGCTCGACGCCAACGGGCAGAAGATGTCGAAGTCGAAGGGCAACGGCATCGACCCGCTGGCGGTCATCGAGGAGCACGGCGCCGATGCGTTGCGCTTCGCCATGGGCTACGTGAGCACGGGCGGGCAGGACGTGCGCTGGGACGACCGTCGCGTTGAGATGGGCCGCAACTACGCCACCAAGCTCTGGAACGCCGCGCGCTTCGTGATGTTCAACTTGCAGGGTGACGAGGGTGAGGCGCCACCCACGGGGTTGGCCGACCGCTGGATCTTGAGCCGCCTGCAGCGCACGATCGGCGACGTGACGGCAGCGCTGGAGGCCTACGACTTAGGGGCCGCCACGCGCCTCGTGTACGACTTCACCTGGTCGGAGTTCTGCGACTGGTACCTCGAAGCCAGCAAGCCCGCGCTGAAAGCAGAGGGCGCCGGCACCCGCGCGACTCTCAAGCACGTCCTGGAAGCGATACTCAAGCTGCTACACCCCCTCATGCCGTTCGTCACTTCCGAGCTGTACGAGGCGCTGGGTCACGAGGAACAACTGGCCCTGGCGGCCTGGCCCACCGTTTTAGAAGGCTTGATAGACGAAGAGGCCGAGAGCGCCTTCGCGCGCCTGCAGGCGGCCGTCGGGGCGGTGCGCAGCCTGCGCAGCGAGGCAGACCTTTCGCCTACTGCGCACGTGAGCGTAGAGATCACTGGCGAGGGCGCGACCCTCGTCGAGCGCGAGGCGGCGGTGTTCGAAGGTTTGGCCCGGGCGCACGTGACGGCGAGCACCGTCGGTCCGGGCATCAGCCTCACGCTGCCGGGCCTTGAGGTGCGCCTGCCTCTAAGCGGCCAGGTAGCGGTGGACGAGTACCGCTCGCGGCTCGAGAAGCGTCTTGCGAAGTTGGTGGACGAGCTGGAGCGCGCCGAGCGGAAGCTGGCGAACGAGAAGTTCTTGGCCAGTGCCCCCGCGGAGGTGGTGGCCGAAGTGCGCCGGCGCGCCTCGGAGGCGGCCGAGGTGAGCGCTAGGACCCGGGTCGTGCTGGCCCAGTTGGTGAACGGGAGGTAGCTCGTGAGCGAAGAGCCGTTCGTGCTCGGGACGGAACTGACCCTGGGGGCGCTCGAGCGCGTAGCGCGCCGCGGCGGTGGCGTCACCTTGCCGCCGGCGACGAAGGCCCGCCTGGAGGCCAACCGAGCGTTCGTGGAGGGGTTGCTGGAGCAAGGCGAGACCGTCTACGGAGTGACGACGGGCTTCGGGCGCTTCGCCGCAACACGCATCGCGCCGGCCGACGTGCGCGAGCTGCAGCGCAACCTGCTCCTCTCGCACTCCGTCGGGGTGGGCGAGGCGTTCTCCACCGAGGTCGTGCGCGCCATGCTGCTCCTGCGGGCGCAGTCGCTCGCCCTAGGCGCGTCCGGCGTGCGTCCCGCGCTGGTAGAGGCGTTGGTCGCCCTGCTCGAGCGTGGGGTGCATCCGGTGGTGCCGTCGCAGGGAAGCGTCGGCGCCTCAGGTGACCTCGCGCCGCTCGCACACATGGCCCTGGTGCTGATAGGCGAGGGGGAGGCAGAGGTGGGCGGCGAGTTCCTCCCCGGCAGAGAGGCACTGGAGCGTGCCGGGTTGAGCCCCTTGACCCTGGAGGCCAAGGAGGGCCTGGCCCTCATCAACGGCACTCAGGCCATGACCGCTCAGCTAGGCCTGGCCATCTGCGACGCCGAGAGGCTGCTGAGCGTGGCGGAAGTGGCCGCCGCCATGACTGTCGAGGCCCTGCTCGGCAGCCACGCGCCGTTCGACCCGGCCGTCACGCGCCTCCGTCCCCACCCTGGCGCCGCCACCACGGCCGCCAACATGCGGGCGCTGCTGGCGGACTCGGAGGTGGTGTCGTCTCACGCCAACTGCGGCCGCGTGCAAGACCCTTACTCGCTGCGCGCCGTGCCGCAGGTGCACGGCGCCACGCGTGACGCCTTGGCGTACGTGCGGGGGGTGGTCGAGGTGGAGTTGCGATCGGTGACCGACAACCCGCTCGTCGTCACGGACGAGGTCGAGGGGGCCCCGAGGGTCATCAGCGCCGGCAACTTCCATGGTCAGCCGCTCGCCCTGGCCGCCGACTTCGCGGCCATAGCGCTCGCCGAGCTCGCCAACGTCTCGGAGCGGCGCGTCGAGCAACTCGTGAACCCGGCCCTCTCGGGTCTGCCCGGCTTCCTCACGGAGCACGGCGGCCTGAACTCCGGCCTGATGGTGGCGCAGTACACGGCGGCCGCCCTCGTGAGCGAGAACAAGGTACTGGCTCACCCGGCCTCGGTCGACTCGATCCCCACGAGCGCCAACCAGGAGGACCACGTCTCGATGGGCGCCTACGCGTGCCGCAAGCTCTTGAGCGTCCTTGGCAACGTTCGCTACGTCCTCGCGGTGGAGCTACTCGCAGCGGCGCAGGGCCTCGACTTCAGGGCGCCGCTCAGGCCGGGCAGGGGTGCCGCGGCGGCTCACGAGCACCTCCGCTCGCGCGTGCCTCACCTGGGGCCCGATCGCTACCTCAAGCCCGACCTCGAGGCCGTCCACGGCGCCGTGCTCGACGGGAGCCTGCTGGCGGCGATCGCCGAGGCGGGCGTGGTGCTCTCGTGAGCCCGGACGGACGACACCTCGAACTAGCGTTCACTGGCCCTGCCACGTTCTTCAAGGCGCCGTACGTGCCCGTTACGGACCTCCAGCGCGCTGCCGGGCGCTTTCACGCCGGCGTCCTGGGCGTGCCCTTCGACTTCGCCGTGGGGTTCCGGCCTGGCGCGCGCTTCGCCCCGGCCGCCGTGCGCGCGGCGAGTGGGCGCTACGCCTTGCCCCCAGCCGGGTACTACGACTTCGAGACCGATTCGTACGGCCTGGAAGGAGCGCGGCTGGTGGACGCCGGCGACGTCGACGTAGCGCAGCTCGAAACCCAGGAGAGCCATGAGCGGATCACCGCCGCGGCCAGGGCCCTGCGCTCCGCCGTGGCGCTGCCGCTCTTCGTTGGCGGGGACCACTCGGTGAGTTATCCCTTGCTGCGCGCGTTCGATGACGTGCCGCGGCTGCATGTGGTGCAGTTGGACGCCCACCTCGACTACTCGGGTTCACGCAACGCCACGCGGTTAGCGAACTCGAGCCCCTTCCGGCGGGCCGTGGAGGCGCTGCCTGAGCTCGTGAAGATAACCGTCGTCGGCTTGCGCGGCGTGCGCGCCGACGCGGAGGCGTTCCGGGCCGCGCGTGAGCGAGGCCACGAGCTGATAGGTGCTCGCGCCGTGCACGACGCTTTGGACAAGGTGATCCAGAGGCTACCCGAGGGCGAGAACGTCTACCTGAGCGTGGACGTCGACGCCATCGACGCCTCCGAGATGCCGGGAACGGGCAGCCCCGAGCCTGAGGGCCTCACCTACGCGCAGGCAAGAGACCTCGTGGTGGCTGCGGTGAGGCGCAACCATGTGGTCGGAGTCGACCTCATGGAGTTGGCGCCGAACCTCGACCCGACGGGCCGTAGCGCCCTCCTGAGCGCCCGCCTCCTGGCCGAGACGCTGGTGGCGTGGTGGGCGGCTCGGCCGGGCTCCGGCGGGTAGGCCCGACCGGCGGGCATCGAGAGCCGGGCGCGCCCGGGCGCGCTCTGACGCGTCAGCCGTCCTTGCGCCACACTGTGCGCCCACCGATGACCATCTCCTTCAGCGACGGCGACCCCCAGGTGTAGAACGGGGTGAGGGCCCTGGGCGAGTCGATCACCAAGTAGTCGGCGACCGACCCCACCGCGAGCCTGCCCCACTCGGGCCTCCCCAACGCCAGACCGGCGTTGGCCGTTCCGGCCACGAGGGCCTCCTCGACGCTCATGCCCCAGACGGCCACGGCCAGCTGGAGGACCGGCAGGAGCCCGAACATCGGCGAGGAGCCGGGGTTGTGGTCCGATGCCACGGCCACCTTCACGCCGCTGGCGCGGACCTCAGCGATGGCCGGCGTAGGCAGGCGCAGTAGCAGAGCGGCCAGCGGTAAGAAGGTGGCAACGGTGCCCGCGGCGGCCAGGGCCGCCAGGTCCTCGCCGGTAGCCAACTCGAGATGGTCGGCCGAAACGCCGCCCAGCTCGGCCACCAGGCGCGCTGCGCCCGTGTGCGTGAGCTGCTCGGCGTGCGCCTTGATCTTGAGCCCGTAGCTGAGGGCGGCTTCGAGGATGCGGCGCGTCTCACTAAGGGTGAACGCACCGTCGTCGCAGAAGACGTCTACCGCATCGGCCAAGCCCAGCCGGACGGTCTCTGGCAGGGTCTCGCTCAAGAACCGCTCCAGGTAGTCGCCGCGCGCCATGTCCTTGTCGGGCACGTGCGCCAGGAGCGTGGTCGTCACCCGCTGCGACCCCTCTTCGCCCAGACGGCGCGCCACCCTCAGCATGCGCAGCTCACCCTCGGTACTGAGCCCGTAGCCAGACTTGATCTCGAGGGTGGTGACGCCGCCCCGGAGGAAGGAGCCGGCCCGCCGCCTCGCGAGCAGGAGCAGCGTGGCCTCCGAGGCGTCATTGGTGGCGGCCACCGTTTCGTGGATCCCGCCGCCCGCCGCCAGGATCTCGGCGTAGCTTGCGCCTCGGGCCCGCATCAGGTACTCGTCGAGGCGGTCTCCGGCCCAGACCAGGTGCGTATGGCTGTCGACCAGGCCTGGTATCACCGCGTTGCCGCCCAAGTCGACGCTGGGCCAGGTGGAGAAGGGTGCCGGTAGGGCTTGCTCCGCGCCCACCCAGGCGACTCGCCCGTCGGCCACGGCCATGGCCGCAGCGGGCACGGCCTCATGCGGCGTGTACAGCTCGCTGATTCCCTTGACCAGCATGCCGGTCAGTGGGGCGCCGTCGTTCATAAGTTCTCCTCGTCCGTCACACCAGGCAGGTCCATGCCGCGCGCCCGGGCCGTACTGATCGCGCTCTCGTAGCCGGCGTCGGCGTGGCGCATGACGCCTGTGCCCGGGTCGTTGAGGAGCACGCGTGCGATGCGCTCCGCGGCGTCTTGCGAGCCGTCGGCGACGCACACTTGGCCGGCGTGCAGGCTGTAACCCATGCCCACGCCGCCGCCCTGGTGGAAGCTCACCCAGCCGGCCCCGCTCACGGCGTTCAAGGCGAAGTTGAGCAGCGCCCAGTCGGCCACGGCGTCGGAGCCGTCTCGCATGGCCTCCGTCTCGCGGTACGGACTGGCGACCGAGCCGGCGTCGAGGTGATCGCGGCCGATGACGACCGGCGCCTTCAGCTCGCCGCTGGCCACCATCTCGTTGAGGCGGCCGCCGGCGCGGTCGCGCTCGCCGTACCCCAGCCAGCAGATGCGCGCCGGCAAGCCTTGGAACGCGAACTTGCCGACGCCCTCGGTGAGCCAACGCCGTAGGCCCTCGTCCTCGGGGAAGAGCTCGAGCATGGCCTGGTCCGTGCGCAGGATGTCCTCCGGGTCGCCCGAGAGCGCGACCCAGCGGAAAGGACCCCGACCCTCGCAGAACTGGTCGCGGATGAACGCAGGCACGAAGCCGGGGTAGGCGAACGCGTCCGCGAACCCGCCTTCCAAGGCGAAAGCGCGCAAGTTGTTGCCGTAATCGAACGCCACCGCGCCGGCGCGTGCGAGGTCGACGATGGCGCTGCAGTGGCGGGCCATGGACTCGAGCACCCGCGCCTTGTAGCGCACCGGGTCGGCGACCCTGGCGGCCCCCAAGTCCTCGTCCGGAGCCGCGGTCGGCAGGTAACCGAACATGGGGTCGTGTGCGCTCGTTTGGTCGGTCACTAGGTCAACTTTCACGCCGAGGCGAACTAGTTCGGGCAGGACCTCCGCGGCGTTGCCCAGCAACCCGACCGACAGCGGCCGCCGCTCCGCGCGCGCCTCCTCGACGCGTGCGAGCGCGTCGGTGAGGTCGAGGCTCATCTCATCTAAGTACCCCGTCTCGAGCCTGCGCCTGATGCGCTGCGGATCCGCTTCTACGACGAGGACCGCCCCACCGTTGAGGGTGACAGCGAGCGGTTGCGCGCCGCCCATGCCGCCGAGGCCGGCCGTGACGGTAAGCGTCCCGGCCAGCGTGCCGCCGAAGTGGCGGCGGGCGGCCGCGGCGAACGTCTCGAACGTGCCCTGCAAGATCCCCTGCGTGCCGATGTAGATCCAGGAACCGGCCGTCATCTGCCCGTACATCATCAGTCCGGCGGCGTCGAGCCGGTCGAACTCATCCCAGGTCGCCCACTTGGGCACCAGGTTGGAGTTCGCGATGATCACGCGCGGCGCGTTCGCGGTGGTGCGGAACACCCCTACGGGTTTGCCCGACTGCACGAGCAGCGTCTCGTCGTTCTCGAGCCGGTCGAGCGTGGCGACGATCCGGCGGTAAGCGTTCCAGTCGCGAGCAGCGCGGCCGCGGCCGCCGTACACGACGAGTTCTTCCGGCTTCTCGGCCACCTCGGGGTCCAAGTTGTTCATGAGCATCCGTTTGGCGGCTTCTTGTATCCAGCCCTTGGCGGTGCGCTCGGCCCCCCTCGGGGCGCGGATGGGCCACGTGGGCGGCGTTCCCCTTGGCATCTGAGCCTCCTAGCTACTTCCCCTATTCGTACGTCATTATCGCCCCGTCGGCCCGAGCATGACGGGCCCATGACGAGCGGGTCGTACCCTCGCTCGTGGAGGTTGCCGTGGGTGCCGTCAGCAACGTCTTCAAGCAAATCCTGATCACTACCGCCTTGACGCTCGGCTTTGCCGCGGCCCAGCGCACCATCCGCGTCGACGGCTCCTCGACGGTCTTCCCGATCTCGCTGGCCATGGCCGAGGAGTTCAGCATCGATTTCCCCGGCACTCCCGTCTCCGTCGCCTTCTCGGGCACGGGCGGCGGGCTTTCCAAGCTGTGTGCGGGCGAGATCGACATCGCGGATGCCAGCCGCGTAGTCACGCCTACCGAGCTCGAGAAGTGCGTGCGTAACGGTATCGAGCTGATCGAGTTGCCGGTTGCCGCCGACGCCCTCACCGTCGTCGTCAACTCTGAAAACGACTTCGTTCGCTGCCTCACGGTGGCCGAGTTGAGTGCCATCTGGGCGCCTGGTTCCCTGGTCAACGACTGGAGCCAGGTCCGAGATGGTTTTCCCGCGGTCCCCATAACCCTCTTCGGGCCCGGGACCGACAGTGGCACGTTCGAGTACTTCACGGAGGCCATCAACGGCCAGCCCGGCGCTAGCCGCACGGACTTCTTCCCGAGCGAAGACGACAACGTCTTGGTGCAAGGCGTAGAGAGCGACAAGTACGCCCTGGGCTTCTTCGGTTACGCGTATTACAAGGAGAACTCCCGCCGGCTGCGGGCCGTCGCCGTCGACGGTGGCAACGGCTGCGTGGAGCCGGACGCGCACAACATCGAGACGAACGCGTACTCGCCCCTCTCGCGCCCGCTCCTCGTCTACGTCAGCAGTGCCTCGCTAGCCGCCAAGCCGGGCATCGCTGCCTTCGTGGCTTACTACCTGGCGGCCGACAACCGCGAGTTCATCGCCGACAGCGGTTACGCGACCTACTCTGACGCCGTCTACGACGCGGTGGCTGCGCGCTTCGAGGCACGTAGGACTGGCACCGCCTTCGCGAACTTCAAGCCCGGCGATAGCGTTCTCGAGGCCGTGCGGGACCATGAATAGGCAACGGCCAGGACGCTCGGAGCCCCGCGGGCTGGCTCTCGGCCCTACCGAGCGCCGCCACGAACGGCTCGTGAGTGTGCTCCTCGGGGCCGCCGCCTGGGTGATGGTCCTTACGACCGTCGCTGTCGTCTTGGTGCTCGCGAGCGAGACGTTCGCGTTCTTCCGCGACCCGCTGGTGAGCGCTCTGGAGTTCTTCACTTCGGACCGCTGGACACCGCTATTCGCGGACAAGCACTTCGGCATCGCTCCACTCCTCACCGGAACGCTCCTAGTCACGGCGATCGCCATGCTGGTGGGCGTCCCGCTCGGCTTGGGGAGCGCGGTGTACCTCTCCGAGTTCGCGGCGCCGCCGACGCGAAGGCGCCTCCAGGGGGCTCTCGAGCTTCTCGCGGGCGTGCCCACTGTCGTCCTCGGCTACTTCGCGCTCCTGTTCGTGACGCCCTGGCTGCAGACGTTCGTCCCAGGACTCAAGCTCTTCAACGCGTTGTCGGCCGGGCTCGTCATGGGCTTCATGATCATGCCCGTGATCTCGAGCCTCTCCGCCGACGCGATGCGGGCGGTGCCCCTGGCGTTGCGCGAGGCGGGCTACGGCCTGGGTGCCAGCAAGCTCGACGTGACCCTGAAAGTAGTGCTGCCGGCCGCACTCTCCGGCATCTTGGCCGCCGTCATCCTGGCGTTCTCGCGCGCGGTGGGGGAGACGATGATCGTCACCCTGGCCGCGGGGCAACGCCCGCTGCTGACGCTGGACCCCCGTGAGACCATCGCGACCATGACGTCCTTCATAGTGCAGGCGGCCACCGGTGACCAACCTGCGGGCTCGCTCGCCTCGCGCGCGCTGTACGCAGTGGCGACGACGCTCTTCGCGATAACGTTCCTCCTCAACCTGGGTACTCAGGCGCTGGTCAGGCGCTTCAGCGAGCGTTACGAGTGAGCAAGCCCGGCGCTCGGCGTCTCAGGGGTCGGCTCTTCTACGTGGCGGTGCTCGTGCCGACGTTGCTCGGCCTCGCCGTCCTCGCGGTGCTCGTCGTCGACGTCCTGACCGACACCGTGTCGTGGCAGGTCGTCGAGCCGCGCGGTAGTGGCGTCAGTTTCTCTTTCTGGGAGGGCTTCTCGCTGGGGGGCAGTTGGGAGAGAGTCGCCCGCCTCGAGCTGGCCGCCCAAGGGAAGTCGGGTTCGGCTATCGACGGGCTCCTGTCCGACTCGGAGGAGCGGCGCAAGTTCTCTGCCCGGAACCGCGTGGAGCTGATGTGGCTGGTCGACGGCAAGCCGTTGCGCTGGGTCGTCACGACCAGCCGTGACAAGCTCGTTGACGACTTCGCGCTCGCGCTGGGTCTCCGTGAGCGCTCCTCGCTCCTGGCGGGGCTGGAGCCGGGCCAGCGCCTCTACCTCAACCCCTGGCTCGACGCCTCGTTCTTCACCAGGCGCGCTTCGCGGACGCCCGTCATGGCCGGCCTGGCTCCTGCGCTGGTCGGCAGTCTGTGGGTGATCCTACTCGTCATCGTCATCGCGGTCCCGCTCGGGGTGGCGGCGGCCGTCCACCTCGAGGAGTACTCGCGGGACACGGCACTCACGCGGGTGCTGGAAGTGAACCTCCGCAACCTGGCCGGGGTACCGAGCATCGTCTATGGCCTGTTGGGCCTGTCGGTCTTCGTGCGCTTCATGAGGCTTGGCCCTGTCATCCTCTCGGCCGCCCTCACGCTGTCTCTGCTCGTGGTCCCCGTGGTGGTCATAGCAGCGCGCGAGGCCATCAGGGCCGTGCCCGCTTCCTTGCGGCAGGCGGCCTACGGCCTCGGTGCCACCAAGTCGCAGGTCGCGTTTCGCGTGGTGCTCCCGGCGGCTCTCTCCAGCATCGTCACCGGCGTCATCTTGGCCGTGGCCCGCGCCCTCGGTGAGACGGCCCCGCTGCTCCTGTTGGGAGCCGCCGTGTTCGTGCCGGGCCTGCCCAGCAGTCCGCTGTCCGAATACACGGTTCTCCCCCTCCAGATCTATTCGTGGGTGGGGGAGAACAACCCGGAGTTCGCACATGTGGCGTCGGCAGGGATAGTCGTGATGCTCGGCTTGCTGGCGCTCTTCTACGTAGGGGCGTTCTGGTTGCGCCGCAAGTTCGAGAGTCGGAGGTAGGCCAAATCGTGTCAGGAGATCATGTGAGCGGAGCACTACCGGACGATCACGTCACCGTCCGCACCCAGCCGGTGCCGCGCTCAGGCGCCGTGGTGGAGATCGACGCCTTCGGCCTTTGGTACAAGAACTTCAAGGCCCTCAAGAACGTCTCGCTGACCGTGCCGCGCCATCAGGTAACCGCGCTCATAGGGGCGTCGGGTTGCGGGAAGAGCACGCTCCTGCGCAGCATCAACCGCATGAACGACTTAGTCGATGGCGTGCGTACCGAGGGTCGGGTGCGCTACGAGGGTGAGGAGCTCTACGGCGTGGGGGTCGATCCGGTCGAGGTGCGCCGGCGGGTGGGCATGGTGTTCCAGAAGCCGAACCCGTTCCCGAAGTCCATCTACGACAACGTCGCTTTCGGGCCGCGGCTCGCCGGTCGCCGGAACGACCTCGACGGGGTGGTCGAGCGGGCCTTGAGGGACGCCGCGCTCTGGGACGAGGTGAGCTCCAAGCTGGGCGGCTCCGCCTACGGTCTGTCGGGTGGTCAGCAACAGCGGCTCTGCATCGCCCGTGCCCTGGCAACCGAACCCCAGGTGCTGCTCATGGACGAGCCGACCAGCGCGCTCGACCCGATCGCCACCGATAGGATCGAACGCCTCATCGGGGAGCTGAAGGGGCGCTACACCGTGATCATCGTGACCCACAACATGCAGCAGGCCGGACGCGTGTCGGACCGCACCGCCTTCATGCACTTGGGAACGCTAGTGGAGGAGGGGCCGACCGACCAGATCTTCACGGCGCCCAAGCACGAGTTGACCGAGCGCTACGTCTCGGGCCGCTTCGGTTGAGCCGTGAGCTGACCCGCGAGGTCGAGGCCGTTGACCGCGTTCATCGCCTCTAACGCCCCGTGGCGCGCTGTCAGCTCGACCGCATCGGCCGCGGCGGCCACGACGAGTAGAAGAAGCGGGGACTCGTCCTGCGTGAAACGACTGAGGACCCAGTTCTCCGCCTGCCAACCCTCCGGCGGGCGACCCACGCCCACCTTCACCCTCACGAAGTCGCTGCCCACGGCGCGGGCGATGTCGGCCACGCCCCGTTGCCCGCCGCTAGCGCCCCCGACCCGCACGCGCACCCTGCCGAAGGGGAGGTCGATGTCGTCGTGCACCACGATCGTCTCCGCAGGCCGGATGCTGCCGCGGGTGAGGGCGGCCTGCACCGGCCGTCCGGACAGGTTCATGAAGGTGAGCGGTTTGACGAGCAGCGTGGCCGCCGCAGTCAGGGTACCCGGCGGCAGCTTGGCGCTGGCGGCCCCTCGCCCCTGCTTGAAGCTCGCGCCGTGACGCCGAGCCAGCTCCTCAACGACGAGGAACCCGGCGTTGTGCCGGGTTCCTGCGTAACGGGGGCCGGGGTTGCCAAGGCCCACGATCAGCTTGAAGGTGACGCCCGGCGACCCTTGGTCCGCCGGGGGGATCAATCCTCTTCCGGCTCCTCGGGGGCGGCGCCGATGACCTCAGGCTCCTCGGCCTCGGTGGTCCCCTCTTCCTCCTCGGCGACGCGAGGCGGCACGACGGCGACAACGGCTAGGTCGAGGTCGTCGAGAATCTCGGCCTCGTCGGGAAGGATGGCGACGAGGGCCCCGATGTGGAGGCTGTCGCCGATGGCTAGGGCGCTGACGTCGAGCACGACGTGGTCGGGGATGTTCTGCGGCAGCACCGAGATCCGGACCTCACGCCGTTGGACGTCGAGCAGGCCGCCCTCGCGTACACCCACGGGGGTGCCGACGAACTCGATGGGCACGTTGACTTCGAGAAGCTGCCCGGCCGTGATGGCGTAGAAATCCACGTGCATGGGCACGCGCTTGCGCTTGTCCATCTGCACCTGCTTGACGAGCACGGGACGCGTTTCGCCGTCGACCACCAGGTCGATGAGGCTCGAGGTGCCCTTCGCGCGGAACTCCTTGTCGAACTCGCGCAAGTCGACGGTGATCGCTTCGTTGAGTTCCTTGTTGTAGACGATGGCTGGGAGCTTCCCGGCGCGTCTCAAGTGCGCAGCCGTACCCGGCACGCGCTTCTCGGCGTTGATACTCATGGTTCCTCCGGTGCGCATGGCACTCTAGGCGACGCGCTTGCAACTAGTGACGATACTTGGTGGCGCCTATGGCTGTAAAGGTGGGGCGGGACCTCAGGTCGCGAAAAGCGAGCTCACCGACACGTGATCGTGGACGTTGCGGATGGCCTGCGCGAGTAGCGGCGCCACGCTCAGCACGTGGATCTTGTCGTTCGTTTCGACCAATGGGATGGTGTCGGTGACGTAGATGCCCGTGATGGCCGGATGGTCCAAGCGCTCCATGGCCGGAGGGGTGAAGACGGCGTGCGTAGCGGCCACGCGCACGTCGGGCTGTGCCCCCAGTTCCAGTAGGACATCGATGCCACGGCGCATGGTGCCCGCAGTCGAGATCATGTCGTCCATGATGATCGGTCTTTTTCCCACGACCTCGCCGATCACGTGAGTGACTTCGGTCTCGGTAGGGCTCGTGCGGCGCTTGTAGAGCATCACGAGGGGGAGGTTGAGGAAGTTGGCGAGGCGGCGAGCCTCCGTAGCCCGGCCCACGTCGGGCGACACGACCACGCTGTCGGTGAGGTCTGTGCCCTTTAGGTTCTCGCCCAGGATGTTGAAGGCTGTTAGGTGGTCGACGGGCACGTCGAAGAAACCCTGGATCTGACCCGCGTGCAGGTCTATCGTGATCACGCGGTCGGCGCCGGCCGTCTCGAGCAAGTTGGCCACGAGCTTGGCCGTGATCGGCTCCCGGGCCTGCATCTTCTTGTCCTGGCGGGCGTAACCGAAGTACGGGATGACCGCATTGATGCGCCAAGCAGAGGCGCGCCTGAGCGCGTCGATGAGCACGAGCAACTCCATCAGGTGGTGGTTGACGGGTGCGCAGGTCGACTGGATGATGTAGCAGTCGCCGCCGCGCGCGCTTTCGTCGATGGATATGCGTGTTTCGCCGTCGGGGAACTGCGTGACCGTACCGTGCGCCAGGCGGCCGCCCAAGTGCTTGGCCACGGCCTGAGCTAGCGCCTGGTTGGCGTTGCCGCTGAAGAGCTTAACGTCCTCGCCGCCCCTCACCGCCGGCCGCCTCGGTTCGATCGACTACGAGTTCGTGGGGTCGCCGCTCCATGGCAACGCACGGGCTGAGGGCAGGTAAGAAGCGTCACGGAACACCTCGCAGGGGGACTGGGGCCAGGGCACAGCGCCGAAGGCGCCGCTCATGCAGCCACAGGAAGTATACCTGCGTTCGCGGGCACCTTCACAACCGTCCACTGGCCCAAAGCAACCTGCGGTTCGCCGGGCGTCAGCTCAGCGGGCGTACTCCACGGCGCGAGACTCGCGCACCACCGTCACCTGCACCTGCCCCGGGTACTCCATGTCCTGCTCGATACGGTTGGCGACGTCGCGCGCCAGTAGCACCGCCGAGGCGTCGTCGACACGCTCGGGCTGCACGATGATGCGCAGCTCGCGCCCGGCCTGGATGGCGAAGGCGCTGTCGACGCCTGGGAAGCTGGTGGCGATGGTCTCGAGTCCCTCGAGCCGCTTGATGTAGCTCTCCAGCGTCTCTCGGCGTGCGCCTGGCCTGGCGGCCGAAACGGCGTCGGCGGCGTTGACGATGATGGGGAAGAGGGTCTCGGCCCGGTCGAGGTCGTGGTGGTTCGCGATGGCGTCGATGACCTCCTTGGGCTCACCGAAGCGCCGGCCGAGGTTGGCCCCGATCTCCGTATGGGTGCCCTCGATCTCGCGGTCGATCGACTTGCCGATGTCGTGCAGTAGGCCTGCGCGGCGAGCCATGGCCTCGTCGAGGCCGAGCTCGGCGGCGATGATGCCGGTCAGGTGCGCCACCTGGACCGAGTGCTTGAGGATGTTCTGGCCGTAGCTCGTGCGGAACTGCATGCGGCCGAGCAGCTGGACGAGGCCGGGCTTGAGCCCTACGACGTTCGCCTCTAGCGCAGCTTCATCGCCTCGCTCGCGGATGTAGGCCTGCATCTCCAGCTGCGCCTTGTGCACGACCTCCTCGATGCGGGCCGGGTGAATGCGGCCGTCGGTCACGAGCTCGGTCAGGGCGAGCTGCGCCACCTCGCGGCGCATGGGGTTGAAGCTGGACAGCAGCACGGCCTCGGGGGTGTCGTCGATGATCAGGTCGACGCCGGTGAGGGCCTCGAAAGCGCGGATGTTGCGGCCCTCGCGGCCGATGATGCGGCCCTTCATGGCGTCACTCGGGATGGGCACGACAGAAACGCTGATCGCGGCCGAGACTTCCGAAGCGCTTCGCTGGATGGCCTGGGCGAGGATGTCCTGGGACCGTTTGCGGGAGTCGGCGTCGGCGCGCTCGAGGGCGCCGCGGATGCGTACGGCCTTCTCGCGTTCGAGCTCGGTGTCGAGCTTGTCGATGATGATCTGAGTGGCCTGCTCGCGGCTGAGCTGGGCTATCTCGTGGAGTTGGGCCAGGGCGGCCGCCTCGCGCGCGTCGATGCCTTCTTCGCGGGTAGTGAGTTCGGCGTTGCGCTGGTTGAGCCGCTCCTCGGCCTCGTCGAGGCGCAGCGCGCGCGCGTCCTGCTGCTCGCTGCGACGGTTGAGGCGCTCCTCTTGCTGCTCGAGGCGTTCGCGATCGCGGCGTGCCTCGTCGCGCGCCTCGCGCGTCGCGATGCGGTCGCGTTCGATGTCGGCCAGGGCTCGGTCGGACGTGCTCTTGGCCGTCTCACGCAGGTGCCCGAGGTCGTCCTCGAGGCGGCCGCGCCTGACACCCTCCTCCTCGGACCAGGCCTGCCTGGCCCTGGACAGTTCGGACTCCATGCTCTGCTTGGCCCGGTCGGTGATGTCGCGAGCCGCCCGCTCGGCCTCCGCCATGCGGGCGTCCACCAGGCGCTTGGCCTCTGCGTCGGCGTCCTGCTCGCTACGCTTTCGCAGCAGGTACGTGCCTACCGCGCCGACGATGAGGCCTAGAAGGAGCAACAAAACGTAGGTGACGGATCCGTTCACAGGGCACCCTCCTCGAGTTCGGCTTCGTCTTCACTACGGGCCCCGGCTTTGGCTCCGAGTTTGAGGGCGTCCATGACCTTGCCGCGGATCTCAACGATCAACTCAGGATTAGCAGCAATGAACTCCACCGCCCGCTC